>Ga0214917_10006430_pt1 | contig 12189 bp, 8 predicted proteins | sample LL_1208_BB_MetaG_FD_177983 | JGI IMG/M metagenome (GOLD analysis project Ga0214917, IMG submission 177983) | Freshwater microbial communities from Lake Lanier, Atlanta, Georgia, United States - LL_1208_BB | ecosystem: Environmental > Aquatic > Freshwater > Lake | place: USA: Georgia | collected...
GAGGACGAGCGCAACGTGGGCCTGATGGAGGGCGTGGTGGCTGGCATCGCCCACTACGGCAACTGCGTGGGTGTGCCCACCGTGGGCGGTGAGGTGGCCTTCGACCCCAGCTACTCCGGCAATCCCTTGGTCAATGCCATGGCCCTGGGGCTGATGGAAACCGAGGAGATCGTCTGCTCCGGCGCCGAGGGGGTGGGCTATCCCGTGGTGTATGTAGGCAGCACCACCGGTCGCGACGGCATGGGCGGCGCCAGCTTCGCCTCCGCTGAGCTCACCGAGGCCTCTCTCGACGACCGCCCTGCCGTGCAGGTGGGCGACCCCTTCTTGGAGAAGGGCCTGATCGAGGCCTGCCTCGAGGCCTTCCAGAGCGGTGATGTGGTGGCCGCGCAGGACATGGGTGCCGCCGGCCTCACCTGCAGTTGCTCGGAGATGGCTGCAAAAGGGGGCCTGGGCATCGAGCTGGATCTCGATCGCGTGCCCGCCCGCGAGGCCGGCATGACCCCCTACGAGTTCTTGCTGAGCGAATCGCAGGAGCGAATGCTGTTTGTGGTCAAGCCCGGCACGGAGCAGGCGCTGATGGATCGCTTCAGCCGCTGGGGCCTGCAGGCGGCCGTGGTGGGCCGCGTGCTGGAGGACAACATCGTTCGCGTGCTGCAGAACGGCGAGGTGGCTGCTGAGGTGCCCGCCAGCGCCCTGGCGGACGACACCCCCATCAACCACCACACGCTGATCAGTGAGCCGCCGGAAGAGATCCAGGCCCACTGGCGCTGGAGTGAGGCGGAGCTGCCCGCCGCCAGCGCCACCGGCATCACACCCGCCGCGGGCGCCCGCGCCGGGCAGCCCACCAGCTGGAACGAGGCCCTGTTGGAGCTGCTCGATGACCCCACCATCGCCTCTAAGCGCTGGGTGTATCGCCAGTACGACCATCAGGTGCAGGCCAACACTGTGGTGCCCCCTGGTGGCGCCGATGCGGCCGTGGTGCGGCTGCGGCCCCAGCAGGGCGAGGGCGCTGTGGCGGCGGCTACGCGCGGTGTGGCCGCGGTGGTCGACTGCCCCAACCGCTGGGTGGCCCTCGACCCCGAGCGCGGCGGCATGGCGGCGGTGGCCGAGGCGGCCCGCAACCTCAGCTGCGTGGGCGCCGAGCCCCTGGCCGTCACCGACAACCTCAACTTCCCCTCGCCGGAAACCTCCACCGGCTACTGGCAGCTCGCCCTGGCCTGCCGCGGCCTTTCGGCCGCCTGTAGCGCCCTCGATACCCCCGTCACCGGCGGCAACGTCTCCCTCTACAACGAAACACGCCTGCCCAACGGCACCATGCAGCCGATCCACCCCACGCCGGTGGTGGGAATGGTGGGCCTGGTGCACGATCTGGCTCAGGTGCGCGGTCAGGCCTGGCGTGAAGCCGGGGATGTGATCTGGTTGCTGGGGGCGCCGCTGGAGGGGGGGGAGACTCCCGCCGATCCGCGCCTGGGCCTGGCCGGCAGCAGCTATCTGGAGCGGCTGCATGGAGCCGTCACGGGGCGCCCGCCCGAGATCGATCTGGCGCTGGAGCGCTCGGTTCAGGGCTTCCTGCGCCAGGCGATTGCTGCTGGTTTGGTGCGCTCCGCCCACGACCTCAGCGACGGCGGCCTGGCGGTGGCTGCGGCCGAGTGCTGCTTGGCTTCCGGGGCCGGTGCCGTCAGCGGGGCTTCCTCCCCCCTCGGTGCCCACCTGGAGATCCCCGCGGGCACGGCCCGCCTCGATCGTCTGCTGTTTGCCGAGGGCGGCGCTCGCATCCTGGTGAGCGTGGCGCCGGCCCACACGGTGGCCTGGCAGGAGGCCCTCGATGCCGCTAACGCCGCCGCGCCCGGGTCGGTGCCGGCCCAGTGCCTTGGCGTGGTGGAGGACGAGCCTGAGCTCACCATCAGCCAGGCCGGCAGTCGTCTGCTGCAGCTGCCTGTGGCCCAGATGAGCGAGCGCTTTGAGCAGGCGATCCCGCGCCGCATGGGCGTGGATCTGCCGCCCAGCGCCTGAACGGATTCCCGCCGGAGCACCACCAGCCCTGATGCACAATGCTGAAGCCAATCCAACGGTGGGACCTGCTGTGAGCGATCTGCAGCCCGGCATCAGCCCCACCCGGCAGGACGAGGCTCTGGAGCGCCCCGATAAGCCCGAGGAGGCCTGCGGTGTGTTCGCGGTGCTGGCGGCCGATCAGCCAGTAGCCAATCTCACCTACTTCGGCCTCTACGCCCTGCAGCACCGCGGCCAGGAGTCCGCCGGCATCGCGGTGTTCGATGGCCCTGTGGACGGGCGTTTGCAGGTGCGCCTGCACAAGGACATGGGGCTCGTGAGTCAGGTGTTCGATCAGGAGCTGCTGCAGCGCCTGCCCGGCCACCTGGCCATCGGCCACAACCGCTATTCCACCACCGGCAGCAGCAAGGCCTGCAACGCCCAGCCGGTGGTGCTCAACACGCGCCTGGGGGCCTTCGCCTTCGCCCACAACGGCAACCTGGTGAACGCGGCCGAGCTGCGCCAGGCCATCGCCGCCGACACCCCCGAGGCGGAGTTCACCTCCACCACCGATTCGGAGTTGATCGCCTTCGCCATCCAGCAGGCGGTGAACGGTGGGCTCGACTGGGACGCTGCCATCCGCGCCGCCGCCGAGCGCTGCCGCGGTGCCTTCAGCCTGGTGATCGGCACCCCTGAAGGTCTGTTCGCCCTGCGGGATGGGCATGGCATCCGTCCGCTGGTGTTCGGCCACATGGGCGAGCGCAGCGAAGCGCAGTGGGTTGTGAGCAGCGAGAGCTGCGGCCTTGACATCATTGGCTCCAGTTTTGACGGCGATGTCGAGCCCGGCGAGATCATCGAGTTCCGCCTCGGCGATCCAGAGCCGCAGCGCAGCCGCTGGATCAGCGAACCCGCCAGGCTGTGCGTGTTCGAGATGATCTACTTCGCCCGGCCCGACAGTCGCTTTTTTGGCGAGTCGCTCTACAGCTATCGGGTGCGCATCGGCGAGGCCCTGGCCCGCGAAACGCCCGTGGCGGCAGACATTGTGATCGGTGTTCCCGATTCCGGTATCCCGGCAGCCATCGGCTACTCCCAGTACAGCGGCATCCCCTTCGGCGATGGCCTGATCAAGAACCGCTATGTGGGCCGCACCTTCATTCAGCCCACCCAGGCGATGCGCGAAGCGGGCATCCGCGTGAAGCTCAATCCCCTGCCGGACGTGCTGGCCGGCAAGCGGGTGGTGGTGATCGACGATTCGATCGTGCGCGGTACCACCAGCCGCAAGCTGGTGGCCGCCATTCGTGATGCCGGTGCCACCGAGGTGCACATGCGCATCAGCTCGCCGCCCGTCACCCACCCCTGCTTCTACGGCATCGACACCGACACCCAGGACCAGTTGATCGCTGCCCGCCTCACCCTGGCCGAGATCGCCGCCCACCTGGGCGTGGATTCGCTGGCCTACCTCAGCAAGGAGGGCATGGTGGAAGCGGCACGGTCGAATGCCGGCCACTTCTGCACGGCCTGCTTCGACGGCGCCTACCCGATTGAGATGGAGCAGTCGCTGCGCAACAGCAAGCTGATGCTGGAGCCCGGTGGCATCGCGGCCACGGTCTGAGCGTTGGCTGCCTGAGCTTGGCCTGCGAGCCGGGCGCCTCAGACAGGCGCTTCGGTGCCCTCAGCTTTGTGCACCTCCGCGCCGCCCAGGCCGAAGGCGGCATGCACCGCCTGCAGGGCGCGCACACCGTCGGCTTCCGGCACCACGCAGCTGGTGCGGATCTCGCTGGTGGCGATCATTTCGATGTTGATGCCTTCGGCTGCCAGGGAGCGGAACATCCGCGCCGCCGTGCCGGCGGTGCAGGGCATGCCGGCGCCCACGGCGCTCACGCGGGCGATCGCCGGACCCTCCTCGAAGCTGGCGCCGGGCCACTGGTTCAGCAGGGGCTGCAGTGCTGTGCGGGCGCGATCGAGGTCGTCGCGCTTGAGGGTGAAGCCCATGTCGCGGCTGCGCTGCTCGCCGCTGCCGTGGGTGCGCTCCGACTGCACGATCGCATCGAGGCTGATGGCGGCATCGGCCAGCGATCGGCATACCGCCGCGGCGGTGCCGGGCTTGTCCGGGATATGGCGCACGGCCACCTGGGCCTGATCGCGATCGAGGGCCACGCCGCGCACCTCCGGTTCGCCGGCACCGGCCGGTGGGGGGTTGTGGTGCAGCTGGCGCTCGTTCAGTTCGAAGCAGTTGGCGGCTGCCTGCAGGGCCTTGGCCCCCTGGAAGCCAGCCACCAGGCAGCTCACCTTCACCTCGCTGGTGGCGATCAGGCGCAGGTTCACGCCCTGTTTGGCAAGGGTGTCGAACAGTCGAGCCGCCACGCCGGGGCGGCCCATGATGCCGGCGCCGGAGATGCTGAGTTTCGCCATGCCGGCCTCGGCGCTGAGGGTGGCGCCGCTGGCGGCCGGGCCCATCGCCGCCAGCACTTCACGGCACACGAGCTGGGCCCGATCCAGCTGCTCCTCGGCCACGGTGAAGGCGATGTCGTTGGTGAAGGTGCAGTCGCTGCCGCTGCACTGGCCCTCCGCCTCGTGGGTGGCCTGCACGATCAGGTCCACGTTCAGGCCTGCCGCGGAGAGGGCCTCGAACAGCTGAGCAGCCACGCCGGGGCGATCAGGCACATGGGCCAGGGCCAGCACCGCCTGATCGGTTTCGAGATCGGCGCCATCCACCGGTTTGCCCAGTTCAAGTCCCACCCCGCTGCCGCGGCGGCTGGCGGCGTCGCTGGTGAGGAGGGTGCCAGGGGCCTCACTCCAGCTGGAGCGCACCACCAGCGGTACGCCGTAGTTGCGGGCGATCTCCACGGCCCGCGGGTGCAGTACGGCGGCCCCGAGGCTGGCCAGTTCCAGCATCTCGTTGCAGGTGATCGTCTCCATCAGCTGGGCATCGGCCACCTTGCGCGGGTCGGTGGTGAGCACACCCGGCACATCGGTGTAGATCTCACAGGCGTCAGCCCCCAGGGCAGCGGCCAGGGCCACGGCCGAGGTGTCGGAGCCGCCGCGGCCGAGGGTGGTGATCTCAGGCACGCCGCTCAGGCCGTTGCTTGTGCCCTGGAAACCTGCCACCACCACCACGTTGCCGTCGCCCAGCAGCCGATGCAGTCGGTCGGTGCGCACCTCGAGGATGCGGGCGCGGCCGTGGGCCGATTCGGTGAGGATGCCCACCTGCGGGCCTGTCATGGACACGGCCGGCACCCCGATGGCATGCAGGGCCATGGCGAGCAGCGCGATCGACACCTGCTCGCCGGTGGCCAGCAGCATGTCCATCTCCCGCTGCGGAGGATCGCTGCTGATCGCCCTGGCCAGCCCGGTGAGTTCGTCGGTGGTGTGCCCCATGGCCGACACCACGATCACCAGATCGTTGCCGGCCTGGCGGCTGGCGGCGATGCGCCGTGCCACCGCCTGGATGCGCTCCGGATCGGCCACCGAGGTGCCCCCGAATTTCTGAACCAGCAGGGCCATGGCAGTGCAGGGGGACGCCGGCTGTGGCGGTCGTGGATCTGAGGGATTATCCGTCTCTACGCTCCGGCCAGCTCCCGCTCACCCGCCGGCAAGCCCTGTTGTCCGCCATGCCCGTTCAGGTGCCCGTGTCCGTGGGGGAGCTGCTCGACAAGCTCACCATCCTGGCGATCAAGCTGCAGCGCATCGACGATGCGGCCAAGCGCGTCAACATCGCCCGTGAACAAGAGGAGCTGGAGATCGTGGTGGCGGTCGCGGGGTTGCGGGCTGCCGTCGGGGTGACCGAGCTGGAGACCGAGCTGCGCCGGGTGAATGAGCAGCTCTGGGAGATCGAGGACAGCATCCGTGAGCACGAGCGCCAGCAGCGCTTCGATGCCGCCTTCATCGCCCTGGCCCGCGCCGTTTACCGCACCAACGACCAGCGCGCCGATCTCAAGCGCCGCATCAATGCGCTGGTGGGTTCTGAGCTGGTGGAGGAGAAGAGCTATGCGGCCTATTGAGCGATGGGCCCTTGGCTGGCTGGGGCCTATCGGGTGTCTTCAGTTGGCCAACAGGAAGCCATCGCGGAAGGCGTCGCCGGGATCGCTGCCGCGTTTGAGGGCGCTCTCCACCTCCAGCAGCTGGCTCAGCAGCTGCAGAAAGCGCTTCGGTTCGCGACCGCGGATCTGCTTGCGCATCACGTAGATGCGCTTGGGGTTGCCGATGCCTGCGGCCTTGGCGATGGCGTTCACGTCCTGCTCGCCCTGGCGGTCCAGCAGGCTCACCCACAACCAGCCGCGGATCTGACCGCTGAGGGTGGCGACGATGCGCAGCGCCGGCTCATTGGCGGCCAGCAGGGCCTCCACCAGGGCGATGGCCTCGGCGGGTCTGCCGGCCAGCAGGGCATCGCCCACCTGCAGGGCGTTGGTGGCCTGGCTGCCCACCAGCGCGGCCACGGCCGCGGCCGTGATCGGCTGGCCGCTGCCCACGTAGAGCGACAGCTTCTCAAGTTCGCTGGCCAGTCGGGCGCTGTCGCTGCCGATGGCGTCGCTGAGGGCTTCGGCGGCGGCGGGCTCGAGCGTCAGCCCCAGCTCACGCGCCGTGCGCTGCACGAGCTCCACCTGGCCTGCCCCATCCCAGATGGCCGGCAGGGTGAAGCTCTTCTCCGTGGCGCCGCCTGCCTTCACCAGCTTCTGCAGGGCCTTGGTGCTGCGCAGGCGGGCATCCGGTTTGCCGGGGCTCACCAGCAGCAGATGGCAGCTGTCTGGGATCAGCTCCAGGTTGGCCTCCAATTGCTGCGCCAGTTCCGCCGGGCACTGACTGCAGAACGGACTGCGCTGCAGCAGCACCACGCGATCGCCGCCGCCAAAGGGTGGGGTGCGGGCCTCCGCCAGGGCCTGGGCTGCCTGCACGGCATCCGAGCCGTCGAGGCGGCTGAGGTTGATGCTTTGCCAGGCCGGATCGGTGCGCTCAGCGATCAGGGCCTCCACCGCCCGGGTGCGGGCGGCCTCGTCGTCGCCCCAGTAAAGGTGGATCGGCATCAGACGATTGGCCCCGTTGGCGCGAAGGGCGGGCTCAGCGGTGCAGGGCGCTGAGCACGGGATGGTGCTCAGTCTGGGCCAGCTCCGGGTTGTCGCTCACCAGCACGGCGGCGCCGGCGGCGATGGCGGTGGCCAGCTCGATGGCGGCCATCAAGCTGAGGTTCGCCGTCAGACCAGAGTTGCCCTGTTGCAGCCGTGCAGCCGCCTGCACCAGGTCGGCATCGGCGGGCATCACGGTCCAGCTCTGAGGATCTCGGAAAACGGCGGCGTAGCGCTGCGCCAGGGCTTCGTTGCCCTGCTGGAGGGGACCCTGCAGTAGTTCCGCCAGGCTGAGGCTGCTGATCACACCCCGCCAGGTTCCCTGGGCAATGCCCCGCAGCAGGGGTTCCAGGAACAGGCCCGTGCCCTTGGTGTCACGCATGAAGGCCACCAGGGCAGAGCCGTCGAAGGCGATCGCATCGCCCTGGCGCAGCTGCTGGGGGCTGAAACCGTTTGTCTGGCCGCTGTTCGCCGGCAGCGGTTGTACGACGGCTGGTGCTGCTTTGCCGGTCCAGCAGTCCTTGCCGCTGCCTTTCAGGTTCAGCAGGGCCTGCAAGCGCCGCTCTCGCAGCATCGGATCGGCAGCAATACAACCCCCCAGAGGTGTCAGCGCGGCCACGGGTCGACCATGGCGACTGATCAGCGTGGTGGCGCCCGTCTGGGCCCGGCTGAGCAGTTCCGGCAGGCGTCGCCGGGCCTCCTCAACCCCGAGGGTCTCGTCACGGATGGGCTGCACCATGGCCGGGTGGGGTTGGGTTGGGTCGCGACGGGGTTGCGGCAGGGATTGCAGGACTGCCCGCAGCATTGTCCCTGATTATGTACAGACCGTACAGAAAGCCGGATGCTGCTCCGACGCACGTGCATGCCTGGCCAGGGCGCCGCTCACAATGGGATGGCAGCAGGCCTGTTCACCATCAGCGCGATCGATCCCCACGACCCCCTGCTGGCGGCTTCCCCGCTGGATCATCCGATCTTTCGCGAGAGCATCCACCTGATCCGCGCGGCTCTCGAGCCCACGGGGGTCTACGCCCGCTTCCCTGACCCTGCCGAGCGCGACGTGCTGGAGCGGCTGGTGCACAGCAGCGGCGATCTCACACTGCCGGCGGATCTCGTGATCGCGTCTGGAGCCTGCCAGGCGGGCTTGGCGGCTGTGGCGGCCGGCGCGCCGATCCTCACCGATACCGCCATGGCGGCCGCGGCCGTGGCACCGATGGCCAGGCGCACCTTTGCCAACCCGGTGCACAACGTGCTCGTTTGGGCTCCCCCGCAGGCGCCTGCCGGCAGCACCCGCGCCGCCGCAGGCATGCAGCGGGCGTTGGCGGAGCATCCCGGAGCTTTGGTGCTGATCGGCAGCGCCCCCACGGCGCTGGAGGTGCTGCTTGATGCCGTGCACTCGGGGGCCCCGGCCCCGGCTCTGGTGATCGGCATGCCGGTGGGGTTCGTGGGGGTGGCGGAGAGCAAGCGGCATCTGGCCGCCAGCGGCCTTGCCCAGATACGCCTCGATGGCAGCCGGGGTGGGGCCGGCCTGGTGGCGGCGGCGCTCAACGCGTTGCTGCGGCGGGCCTGGCTCCTTCAGGCCACCGCCACGTGACTGTTGGCTTCGATGCGGCTGAGCACCTGACGGGCCCGCTTCACCACCGATGGCGGCACGCCGGCCAGGCGGGCGGCTTCGATGCCATAGCTGCGGCTGGCGCCGCCGGGCACCACCCGGTGCAGGAAGCGCAGATCGTCGCCGGTTTCCTCCACCAGCACTTGGGCGTTGGCCACGTTGGGCAGCTGATCGGCCAGCTCGTTGAGCTCGTGGTAGTGCGTGGCGAAGATGCTGCGGGCCCGCAGATCGCCCGCCAGGTATTCGGCCACTGCCCAGGCGATCGAGAGGCCGTCGAAGGTGGCGGTGCCGCGGCCGATCTCATCGAGCAGCACCAGCGAGCGCTCGCTGGCGTGATGAAGGATGTTGGCGGTCTCGGCCATCTCCACCATGAAGGTGGACTGCCCTGCCGCCAGGTCATCGCCGGCGCCGACGCGCGTGAAGATGCGGTCGGTGATGCCCAGTCGCGCCGAGCGTGCCGGGATCCAGCTGCCGATCTGCGCCATCAGCTGCAATAGGCCGGTCTGGCGCAGATAACAACTCTTGCCGCTGGCATTGGGGCCCGTGAGCACCAGCAGGTCCGGGCGGGACGCGGCGGTTGAGTCGGTCGAGTCGGTGGCGGTGGCCTGCGCTGCTGACCCCAGGGCGATGCCGTTGGGCGTGAATCGCTCTTCAACCAGCAGCTGTTCCACCACCGGGTGGCGGCCGTCCTCGATCGCCAGGATGCGGGCCTCCGGGCCTGCGGGATCGCTGATCTCAGGGCGGCAGTAGCCGCTGGTGGCCGCCACCTCCGCCAGTGAGGCGATCGCATCAAGCTCGGCCACCAGCCGCGCGGCGGAGCGGATCGGGCCGGCCTGCTCGCCGACGCGGCTGCGCAGCTGGCAGAACAGCTCGTATTCCCGCTGGGCGGCCCGGGCCTTGAGTTGAAGGATCTGGCCTTCGCGCGCCTTCAGCTCAGGCGTGATGAAGCGCTCTTCATTGGCCAGTGTCTGGCGGCGGATCCAGTGTTCCGGGACTGCCGTGGCCTTGGCCCGGCTCACCGCCAGGAAGTAGCCGAAGGTGCGGTGGTACTGCAGTTTTAGCGTGCTGATGCCGCTGGCCCGCCGCTCGGCCTGCTCCTGCTCGGCCAGCCAGGCGTCCTGATCGTCGAGCCGGTTGCGCAGGGCATCGAGCTGGGGATCGACGCCGTCGTGGATCAGGCCCCCCTCCGTGAGGCTGAGGGGTGGGGTGTCGAGCAGCTGGTGGCGCAGCTCCGCAGCCAGGGTCGCCAGCTCCGGCCAGGGTCGGCCCAGGGCTGCCAGCGGTGGACTGGCGGAGCCGGCACTGTGTACCAGGGCCGCCAGCTGGGGCAGTCGCTCCAGGCCGTCGGCCAGGGCGACAAGATCACGCGCTGAAGCGGTGCCGGCGCCGGCGCGGCCGGCCAGGCGTTCCAGATCCCCCATGGGCCGCAGCAGCCGGCGCAGGGCCAGGCGCAATCGCCGGGCCGAACCGCCGCCTCCCTGCACCAGCTCGCCGACACCGTCCTGGCGGGCGGTGATGCCGGCGAGATCCAGCAGTGGTGCCTCGATCCAGCGGCGCAGGCAGCGGCCGCCCATGGCGGTCATGGTGCGATCCAGGGCCCAGAGCAGGGAGCCATGGAAGCCTCCGCCCAGCTGGGTGCGGGTGAGTTCCAGGTTGCGGCGGGTTGCGGCATCGAGCACCAGCTGGTCGCCGGCCTGCCAGGTGCAGGGCAGTTCCAGGGGGATGGCGTTGCCGGGCTGGGTGTCGTCGAGATAGCGCAGCAGTCCACCGGCGGCGCGCAGCCCCAGTGGTATCTCGCCCAATCCCAGACCATCGAGGCTGGCCAGCTGGAAGCGTTGCAGCAGGCTGCGGCGCGCCTCTTGGCTGCTGAAGGGGGTGCGGGGCAGCGGCGTGAGCCGTTTGGCATCCGGGCACCAGGCCGGTGCGGCGGTGTCGTCGGGCATGTGATCAGGGGCCGGCCACAGCACTTCGGCCGCTTCCACTTGCAGCAGCTCCTGATGCAGCTGGTCGCTGCCCTGCCGTTCGGTGACGCGGAATTCGCCGGTGCTCACATCGGCGAGGGCCAGGCCCCAGCCCGGGCCCTCGCAGATCACGGCGCAGAGCCAGTTGTTCCGGCGGGCGCTCAGCATGCCCTCTTCCAGCACCGTGCCGGGGGTGAGCACGCGCGTGATCTCGCGCTTGAGCAGGGCCCCCTTGGCTGGGGTGGCCTCCACTTGATCGCACAGGGCCACGCTCAGTCCGCGCCGCACCAGCTCGCCGCAGTAGCGCTCGGCGGCATGGTGGGGGATGCCTGCCATCGGCACCCGACCGATCGCCTTGCCGCCCTCCTTGCCGGTAAGTGTCAGCTCCAGCAGGCGCGAGAGCTTGATGGCGTCCTCAAAGAAGCATTCGAAGAAATCACCCAGGCGGTAGAGCAACACCCGCTCCGGGTGGGCGGCCTTGAGCTCCACATAGTGACGCAGCATCGGCGTGAGCTGCTCCGGATCCACCAGGCCGTGGTGGTGCCAGGCGGGCAGGTCGGAGTCGTAGTCAGGCTCTGCGGCTGCTTCTGCGCCGCTCTCGGGTGCAGGGGCGTTGTCTGCCGCGGGGGCCTTGGAGGCTCGGCGCTGCCGCGGTCGGTCGGGGTCGGATTCCGAAAGAAGCTCTGGGAGTGGTTCCGATCCAGCCGTTGCGGGTGTTGTTTCTGGATGCGGATCGGGAGGTGTTTCGGCCGCGAAAGTGCCCGTGGCGAAGAGGCTTCCCTGCAGGTTCAGCTCCGGCTGCTGCTTGGCGGGCGCGGCCACAGGCACTCAGGACGGGGCCTGATCGTAGGGGGAGTCCTTCAGTCAGTCGTTCCGCCCCTGCGCGCAGCAGCAGCGCCACAACATGTGAAGCAAGCCCGACCCCCCGGCCGGCGTGGTTGAACCCCCATGTGAGAATCCCCAGACTGACCGGCTGGTCCCGCAGCTGCTCCCCACCGCTGATCCATGACGATCCTCAACACCCTCACCGTTCTGGCCCTGGTGGTGCTGTCGTTCGCGCTGATCGTCGCCGTGCCGGTGCTGTACGCCAGCAACGACACCAGCGGCAACTCCAACCGCCTGATCCTGTTGGGCAGCCTCGCCTGGGTGGCGCTGGTGCTGGTGAACTGGGGCATGAGCGTCTTCGTGGCCTGAGGTCACACCGCGCCATCCGCTGCCGGGCTCAACAGCCCGTTTCCGGTCACTGCCTAGGCTCGGCAGATCTGCGCCGCTGATCGGTGACCGTCTTTGAAGGGCAGTTCTCGGGGGCTTCATCCCTGCGCGTGGCCATCGTGGTGGCCCGCTTCAATGACCTCGTTACCGCCAAGCTGCTCAGCGGCTGCCTCGACTGCCTCGGTCGCCACGGCATCGATACGTCTGCCAGCAGCGCACAGCTGGACACGGCCTGGGTGCCGGGCAGCTTCGAGATCCCCCTGGTGGCTCAGAAGCTGGCCGCCAGCGGTCGCTATCAGGTGGTGGTCACCCTGGGGGCCGTGATCCGCGGCGACACCCCCCACTTCGATGTGGTGGT
>Ga0214917_10006431_pt1 | contig 12185 bp, 7 predicted proteins | sample LL_1208_BB_MetaG_FD_177983 | JGI IMG/M metagenome (GOLD analysis project Ga0214917, IMG submission 177983) | Freshwater microbial communities from Lake Lanier, Atlanta, Georgia, United States - LL_1208_BB | ecosystem: Environmental > Aquatic > Freshwater > Lake | place: USA: Georgia | collected...
TTCATCCGCATCGCTCCTCCCAACGCACCCGGAATGCCTTCCATGAATTCCAATCCCCCAATTCCGGCCGCCTTGGCCGTCGAGACGATCTGTTTCAATCTCGCCCCGGCACCTGCCCGGATCTTGCCTCCCACGGCCTCGATCTGACTCATTCCCGGACGCCCCAGATTCACGCAAACCCCGGGAATTCCCCCGTCACGAACCAGAAGATTACTTCCGCGACCCACCACGGTGAGCGGCACTTTTTTCTCGTCACAAAAACGCACCACCCGTCCCAACATTTCCTCGGAATCCGGCTCGAACCAGACTTGGGCCGGTCCGCCGATCCGGATGGTGGTGTGCTTGTGCATCGGCTCGTACCAGCGGACGACCGCCTCTTTTCCTGCCTCCCTGCGGATATGGAGGAAAAGCTCCGCTTCTTGGGCCACCCTGCGGGCCAGTTGGGTAATGTCCCCCGCCCCCAGAAATAAAAACAGGTCTCCCTCCTGCCAGATCTTCCCGAGAAGCGACCGTGCCTCGGCCATCGAGGAAGCCAACTCCACCTTTAAACCTTTTTCTGCCAGCTTTTCGGCCAAGGCCGACGACTCGGCTCCCGGAATCGGTTTTTCTCCCGCGGCGTAGACGGGAAGAAGAATCACGGCCTCGGCCTTCGCCAAGGCGTCCGCAAAGCCGGTCAGGAACGTTGCCATTCGCGTATAGCGGTGGGGTTGAAAAACCAGCACCAGACGTTTACGTCCCCTGGCCCGGGCCGCTTCTATCGTAGCCGCAACTTCCCGGGGATGGTGAGCGTAGTCATCCACCACCTCCAACTCCGGTTCACTCCGCAGGATCTCGAAGCGACGGTCGGCCCGTCGAAACCTCCCCAAACCCTCCCGGATCTTGTCGACCGCCAAACCAGCCTCCATCGCCAAACTCAAGGCACCCAAAGCATTCCCCGCGTTGTGCCGGCCCGTGGCCGCGACTTGAAAGACGCCTAGATCCTCCTTCGCCTTGTGGGCGGAAAACTTCACCCCGACTTCATTTTCACCGATCCACTTTCCCGTATAGTCCGCCCCGCTTGTTTCCCATCCAAAGGTCGTCTTTGATTTCAGGGTATCGGAGGCTTTCATCGCGGCTTCCTCCTCCTTGGCGACGACCACCACAGGCCCGCTCACCTGACCGAGCATCTCCCGGTAAGCCTGAATCACGGCTTTCCCGTCCGGATAACGGTCAGCGTGTTCGTGATCGGCGTTTAATAAAATGGCCGCCCAGGGTCGAAGCTGGGTTGGAACCCCTTCGCTTTCATCCACCTCCGCCACCAACCAAGGCCCGGACCGCCAGGCACCCGAAGCTTCCAAAGAAGAGGCATATCCTCCCAGGTAAAAGGATGGGTTCTCGCCCGCCTCCCTCCAGATTTGCGCCAGCATCGTGGCCGTGGTGGTTTTGCCGTGAGATCCAAGAACCGCCACCAGTTTCTTACCTTGAGCCAGTTGCGCCAAAACTTCCCCACGACGAAAGCGCGGAAGTTTTCGCCGGCCTGCCTCGGCCCATTCCGGATTTGATTCCGAAATCGCGGTGGAAGCCACCACCGCCTCCGCCTTCTCCAATGCCTCCGCCGCATGTCCAAGCGAGAATTTCAATCCACGTCCGACAAGCCGTTCGGGGATTTCCTTCAAATCGCTTCCGCTGACCTCGTGCCCCAGATCCAACAGGATTTCGGCCAACGGGGTCATTCCCGAACCAGCCACCCCGATGAGGTGAATCCGGCACGGTTTACCGATCCAGGACTTGGCGTCAAAGGACATACTGGATCTCCTCTGCAATTTTTTCGGCTGCTTGGGCCACAGTTTGGTTTCGGGCCGCCTTGGCCATGTTTGACCTGCGGCTTCCATCCCCCAAAAGACGGGCGATCCGCTGACCCAATTCCGTTCCCACCAGATATTTTTCCGCCACCACCTCCGCGGCCCCCCCGTCGGCATAGGCATGCGCATTGGCCATCTGGTGGTCATCCACCGCCGACGGGAATGGCACAAGGATGGCGGGCACCCCGCAGGCGGCGAGCTCGGCCAGCGTCCCGGCGCCGGAACGCGCCACCACCAGGTCCGCCGCCGCATACACGGCCTCCATTTCATCGCAGAACCCCAGGACCACGGCATGAAAGCCGCTGCCCTGATACGCTTTCCGCACCTTCTCTGCATGGGCCTCCCCGGCCAAATGCAGAATCTGCATCGTGGAGGCCTCTCCCTTTAGCGCCCCCAACCCACGGATCATCGCCTCGTTCAATCCCCTGGCCCCCTGGCTTCCTCCCAACACCGCCACCAAATGGCGCTTGGGGTGTAGGCCCAGTTTTTTCAAAGCCTCCTCCTTGCCTATTCCACCCAGCCGTTGACGAACCGGCGTCCCGGTGAACACGGTCGGGGCGCCGGGAAGCCAACGGACACATTCCTGAAATCCAACGAAGACTTTTTGGGCACCACGCGAGAGCAGTTTGGTGGCACGCCCGGGAATCGCATTCGATTCGTGGAGAAAATAGGGAATTTTTTTTCGTCGAGCTGCCCCAATCGAAGCCCCTGAAACAAATCCTCCCATTCCCAGCAGGGCATCGGCACGAAACTCCCTCATCGCCGCACCTGCTTTCTTGACGGCGGCCAGAAGATTCAGGGCAAAGGATCCCGCCCGGAGGACTCCCCGCCAGCCTACGGCCGGAATTTCCACAGCCTGCGCACTCTCGCCCGCTCCGGCGAGGGCGCGCCGATCCACTTCCTTGGCCGAGACAAAGAATTTCACCTCATGCCCGCGGCGCCGGACCGCCTCTGCCACCGCCAACCCTGGAAACAGGTGTCCCCCGGTGCCCCCACAGGCAATCATCAGCCTACCCATGTCGCTCACTTCCGGCCTCCGACGAGGCGACGGCTCCGCGCCTCCTCGCGGTAGTGAGCCTGACGGTGCAGCGCCACCAGCAGGCCCACCGCGGCCAGACACAACACCAGATTGGAACCACCATAACTGATAAAAGGAAGACCGACTCCCTTGGGAGGCAGTAGACCCGTGACCACAGCCAGATTGGCGACCGCCTGCGTCGCCACCAATGCCGTCAGGCCGATCCCCAGCGTCATCGCCGTCAAATCGGGTGCATGACAGGCGATATACCCTCCCAGCAAGGTGATCACCAAAAACACCGCCACTACGCTCAAGGTAAAGGGCAGTCCGAGCTCTTCCCCCAAAATTGGAAAGATGAAATCGGTGTGGGCCTCCGGCAGGTAAAACATTTTCTGCACGCTTTGTCCCAACCCCACACCCCGCGTCCCTCCCGAACCCAACGCCACCAATGCCTGCCAGACCTGGTACCCACCTCCCTGCCGGTGGGCTTCCGGATCCATAAAAGCCACCAGGCGGCCCATTCGTTCCGGCATGGTGAGCGCCAATCCAATGACCCCCGCCACCGCCAGGAGTCCCAAGGCCACCAGGGGAAGAATCGGGGCTCCCCCCGCAAACAGAACCACCGAGGCCGCAACCACCACGAACATGGCCGAACCAAGATCTGGTTGCTTTACGAGCAACAGGATGGGTACAGCCAGGATCAACATTGGAAGGAGCAGCCCATACCATGGACTGCTCATTCTCCCCCGCTGCTGATGAACCCAGCCTGCGGCGAAGATCACGGTCGCCAATTTCAGAAACTCGCCCGGTTGCAGCGCGAAGGGGCCCAGCGGAATCCACCGGGCCGAGCCCTTCACCGTCCTCCCCACACCGGGTACGTGACAAAGCAGGACCAACAATGTGGCCCCGCCCAGGATCCAAAGACCATGGGTGATCAGAATTTTCGGATCCAAACGGGCCAACACCACGCACACCCCGATTCCCGCCACGAGCCAGAGCCCTTGCCTTTGGAGGAAGAAAAGGGGTTGGCCCCGGTTGTCGGGGGAGAATGGACCCACACTGGCAAGCATGACCAGGCCAAGCCCGATCAAGCCCGCCACGCAGATCAGCAGGGTGTGCGCTGTGTTGCGTCCCATGCCGGAATCAGTTCCCGGAAGCTTTCGGCAACATCGCCATGTCGGTCGGACCCGCCGCGGCCGGAGCCGCCGCCGGTGCTTCCACCTTGGCGGAAGCTTCACCCGGAACCTGGATCTTCATACCGATCTTCAATTTCTTGGGATCGTTGATGGAGTTCAGTTTCGCGAGGGTTTCCGCCTTGGTGCCGAATTTTTTCGCGATTTTGGCCAAGGTGTCACCGGCTGTCACTGTGTAGGTTCCGGCCGGATTCGATTCCTGCTTCGCCGCCGCCGCCATCACCGCCTTCGCGGGGGCCGAGGCTTTGGATGAGGCTTTGGCCTCCATCCCGGCACCGGCAACTTCAGGAATCTTCAGCTTCTGGCCGATCTTCAACTTCGCCGGGTCGACCGCGTTGGCTTTTGCCAAGGCTGCCGCCGTCACGCCGTTGGCCTTGGCGATCTTGGCGAGGGTTTCCCCTTTGGCCACCACATGGATCCGCTCCGCCGCCGGGGCTGTCGCCACGGGAACCACTGTCGGAGCAGGGGTTGCCGCCGCGGAAGCCTGGGCTTCGGCCGGGGCCGGACTGTTGGCCTGCCAGACCTTGTCGTCAGGGCTGGGCATGGTGCTGGTCACCTCGGGTGCCGGGTTGGCTGGAGCCGGAGCCTCGGGCGCCTTGGCCGTTTCCGCCACCGGATCCGGCACAACCTCGGGGGACGATGTCATGCTGGTGTCCGGATTCCCCCGGAGCAGGTGGTAAGCACTAATGCCTACAATCACCACCACGTGGAGGCCGAGAACGACCAGAAAGATCGTGGAGAGCCGGTTCAGCCCTCCCGTCTTCGCCGGGCGTTCGGAGCTGTCGGTCTCCATGGCCGTGGGGTTGCTGCGTTTTGCTGAGTATTCGAGCAGTTCATCGCTCATTTGGTGGTTTCCTCCTTGGGCAGTGCTTTGACGCACTGCCGGTATTTCTCCCCTCTTTCCTCGAAATTTTTAAACATGTCGTAGCTGGAACAACCGGGGCTGAGCAGGACCGTCTCCCCGGGTCGGGCCATCTCCGCCGCCCGTACCACTGCCTCTGCCAGATCTGTCACTCGCCGGCAGGGTAGAAATCCACCCCAAGCCTTTTCGATCTTGGCCGCCATCTCCCCCAAAAGCAGAACCGCCCGCACCTTTCCCTCCAAAACCTTTCGACTGGCCGAGAAATCAAACCCCTTGTCCTTCCCTCCTGCGATCAGGATCACCGGCCCCGCCATGCCCGCGACCCCTCGTTCCATGGAGTCGAGGTTGGTCGCCTTGGAGTCATTGACCCAAGTCACCCCGTTTCGGACCGCCACCACTTCGCATCGGTGCGGCAAGGGACGGTACGAGCGAAATACTTTCTTTACCGCTTCCCTGGAAATGCCCTCTGCATCCGCCACGGCCAATGCCGCCAATAGATTTTCGGCATTGTGGGGACCACGAAGAGGGCTCTCCTCTTGCTGGAACACCTTCTCCCCCTTCGCGCAGAGCCAACCCTTCTGCAGGGTGTAGTCCGCGCCTGAAGTCTCGGCGGTAAAGGTGATCTTCGCGGCTTTCAGGTCGGGAAGAACGAGATCCCGTTGCACCACGGCGGTGTCCCGGGAAGTCTGGTTCAAGAACAGACGTAGCTTGGCTTCCCCGTACTCCTTCATGGAAGCATAGCGATCCAGATGGTCTGGCGTCAGATTCAAGTACACCGCAATTTTCGGGTGGAACGTCTCGATGGTTTCGAGTTGGAAGGAACTCACCTCCGCCACCACCCGATCCAAATTTGCGGTGAAAGGAGCGATCTCACATAGCGGTCGACCCAGATTTCCGCAGGCCACGGATTTTTTTCCCGCGGCCTGATAGATCTCCGCAATCAGCTCCGTGGTCGTGCTTTTCCCATTCGTTCCGGTCACGGCCACGATCGGGCACAGACAGGCTCGCGCACCCAACTCCAATTCACCCAAAATCGGCACGCCCGCCTGTTGCAACTGCTCCAAAACCGGGCGGCGCGGATCCACTCCGGGACTGAGGATGGCGGCCGCAAACCTTGTTTCCGGAAGTTGGGAGACCCCGGTCACCACGACCCCCCCGCGCTTCTGCCATGTCCGGGCTAGATCCTTCATCGCGGGAGATTTGGACTCATCGAACATGGTTACCTCCGCACCTTGGGCGAAAAGCCACTCGGCCGCGGCGAGACCGCTTCGGCCCAATCCCAACACCACGACTCGTTGACCATGCCATGTGTTTTTTTTTCCTTTCACCGCAGCTTGAGGGAGGCCAAGCCCGCGAGGGCAAAGACCGCGCTAAGGATCCAGAAACGGGTTACCACGGCGGTTTCACTCCAACCGCGAAGTTCAAAATGATGATGCAAGGGAGACATCGCAAAGATGCGTCGCCCCGTCAGCTTAAAGGAAAGAACCTGCAGAATGACGGAGACCGCCTCCATGACGAATACCCCCCCGATAATCGCCAGCAGCAACTCCTGATTGATGCAGATCGCCACCACGGCCACCGCACCTCCCAAGGCCAGCGAACCTGTATCCCCCATGAAAACCCTGGCGGGATGACAGTTGAACCAGAGAAATCCCAGGGCCGCACCGAAAAGGGCGGCACAGAAGATCACCAACTCTTCCCCTCCTGGTACTCGCGGAAGAAAAAGATAGGAGGCTAATTTGGCGTGGCTGGAGAGGTACGCAAAAATTCCAAGAACCAGTGCCACGGTCAAAAGACATCCGGAGGCCAACCCATCCAAACCGTCGGTCAGATTCACCGCATTCGAACTGCCGACGATGATGAAGACAAAAAAGAGGATGGCAGCCCACATCGGGAGATGCATCAAGAAGAACTCCTCACGGACGAAGGGGATCTGCAACCTTAGTGCCGCCTCCCGGGTCTGGGGATTCAACATGAGGACTCCGGCCACACCCGCGGCCACTCCGCCTTGGACCAGAAGTTTTTTCCTCCCGCTCAAGCCACCTGAGCTTTTTTTGCGAACCTTGGCGTAATCGTCGCAAAACCCCAGCGTTCCCAACGCCAGGGTGCTTCCTAAAGCCAACCAAAGGAAAGGATTGGTCGGACGCGCCCAGAGAACACAGGCAAGGGTCAGGGAGAAAAGGATCAGCACGCCACCCATCGTGGGTGTGCCCTTCTTGCTTTCATGCAGGTCGGCCAGTTTGTGTACCTCTTCCCTGCGGCGAATGGGCTGCCCGAGCTTGAGCCGGAGAAGTGCGTCAATCACACGGGGACCAATCCACAGGCTAAAGAGGAAGGAGGTCAACGCCGCCCCCACCGTCCGAAATGTCACGTATTGGAACACATTAAGGGGCCCGAACCAGTCGCTGAGAAGGCTGAGGTAATAGAGCATTATTTTTTTACCTCTCTCAGACGGGCGGCTACTGCCTCCATCCCCTCTCGCCGGCTCCCCTTCACCAAAACCCTGTCGGAAGCGATCGCTTCATGGACGTAGGCCTGAACCAACTCTTCCCGCTTGGAATACCAACGCACCCAGTTGCCGGAACGTATTTTTTTCGCGGCTTCGACCAAAAACTTGGCTTCCTCCCCAATCGCTAGGCACAGCCCGATCTTTCCCCGGGCTACCGATGCCCCGGCCTCCTCATGCAACATCCGGCTGAACGAACCCAGCTCGGCCATGGCCCCGAGAAGTGCCACATTCCTTCCTTCTCCCGGGAGCTCCTGCAGGGTGTGTAGTCCGGCGGACAAGCTGTCCGGATTGGCGTTGTAGCTGTCATCGATCAGCCACCCTTGGTGCAGCCGTTCCAGTTTAAGCCGGCCGGAGGGTAGGTTGATTTTTTCCAGGGCGGAGGCCGCAGCTTTCGGCTCCGCCCCCAGTTCCAACCCGGCAGCCAAGGCCTGCGCCGCGTTCATCGCCATATGAGCCCCGGGAACAGGGAGCAAAACCTCCATCCTCCCACGCGGCCCCTCGCACACAAAACGGGTGGTTTCACCCTCGCAAGCGATCTTTTGCAGACGGTAATCCGCCTCGGAGGATCGGCCGACCCGAACCACCCGGGCGCGACATCCTTCCAACGTCATTTTCTCATAGGGATCGTCGGCGTTGCTGATCGCCAACCCCGTGGGCGGCAAGGATCGGTACAAGGCTCCCTTTTCCCGGGCCGTCGCCTCCCGCGATCCCGTGCCTTCCACATGAGCCCAACCGATGTTGGTCACCAGTCCTGCCTCCGGTTCGGCCAACTCGGCCAGAGGTCCGATCTCGCCAGGGGCATTCATCGCCAGTTCCACCACCGCCCACATGTCTTCCGCCCCGATCCCCATCAGGGTCAGGGGGACGCCAAAATGATTGTTTAGGTTGCCGGGAGTTCGGTGGGTTTGCCCCATGGTTCCAAGCACGGCCGCCAGCATTTCTTTGGTGCTGCTCTTTCCCGAACTACCCGTCACCGAGACCACTCTCACCGGAAGCATCCGGCGGTAACCCCGTGCCATTTGCTGAAGAGCTTTCTGGGTGTCCTCCACCAAAAGAAGACCAAAACCCGCGGGAATTTTTTTCACTTCCTGCTTTTGTACCAGTGCGGCGATGGCGCCCTTTTCGGCGGCCTCGGCCAAGTGGCTGTGACCGTCATGTTTTGGCCCTCGGATGGCCACAAACAGTTCTCCGGGCTTGATCGACCGCGAATCAAGGCTGACCCCGAAGGCCACGCGTTCCCCGTTGCCCCGAATGAGCTTCGCCCCTGCCAAATCAGCCAAAGTGGAAAGCGAAAGGGGTTTCAAACCTGCCCCCTTTCCGCCCAGGCTCGCTCGGCCTCCCGACGATCGGAAAACGGAATCTTGGCACCCTGCATCTCCTGAAACTCCTCGTGTCCTTTACCGGCGATCAGAACGACGTCCCCTTGGGATGCCGCCAGAATGGCAGCCCGGATCGCTTCCGAACGGTTTTCGATCACCTGAACTCCTGAACGGGCGGAAAGGCCTGACTTCATTTCACGGAGGATCGAGGAGGGATCCTCACCGCGAGGGTTATCGGAAGTCAGAATCACCTTGTGGGCTCCTTGTTCCGCCGCGGCCGCCATCCCGGGTCTCTTGCCCTTGTCACGATCGCCGCCCGCACCGAGCACGATCCAAAGTTTGCCCTGCGTCAATGGGCGCAACGTTTCCAAGACAGCACGAACCGCGTCTTCGGTATGGGCGTAATCAATCAGTACGTTGATCTCCTGAGGTCCGGCCACCCGCTCCATCCTTCCCGGAACCGCCGGAGCACGACCCAGCCCGGCGGCCACTTGCTTCAGCGGAACCCCCGTGGCCAAAGCCCCCGCCGCGGCGGCCAGTGCATTCGCCACATTAAAGCTTCCCAACCAGGGCAAAGTCACCGCCACCTCTCCCTCGGGAGCGCAAAGAACGAAGGAACTTCCTCCGATGCCCATCCTTAAATTGCGGGCATGCACCTCACCCCGCTCCAACCCATAACGCAGAATCCGAACCCCCGGCCCGCACAAGTTGGCCATCCGGATCCCGACCGGATCCTCGGCATTGACCACCGCAAAGGACCCGGCACCCAACCCGCGGAAAAGCTGCGCTTTGGCCGCCTCATAGGCCTCCATGGTTTGGTGATAATCCAAATGATCCCTTCCCAAGTTGGTGAAAATGCCCCCCGCAAAATCGACTCCTTCGGTCCGCCCCTGATCCAACGCATGAGAACTGACTTCGATAGCCGCAGCCCGACATCCGTTTTCCCGCATTACTGCGAGATACTGCTGGAGATCCAGGGCCTCGGGGGTGGTGTGCGTGGCGCTTTCCCTCCCCTTCCCGGTGTCATTTACCACCGTGCCCAATAAACCACAGCGGAGCCCCCCCACTTCCAAAAGAGACTGCAAAAGCATCGCCGTGGAGGTTTTCCCATTCGTGCCGGTGACCCCCACCACCCGTACCTGCCGCGATGGGTTGCCATAAAAATTGGCCGCCATCCGGCCCAACGCCCGCCTTCCATTTTCTACCCGGATTCCGGGAATCTTGAGATCGCCTAGAGCACGTTCCGCCACCACGGCCACCGCCCCCCGTTTCACCGCATCCGGCACAAAGGCATGCCCGTCCCTTACCTGACCCTTCCAAGTGCAGAAAAGCGATCCGGGCTTGACCCGGTTGGACTCATAAGCCAAGGCCGAGACTTCGGCCTGACGTCCGCCCTGCCAGTCCTGCACCTTCACGCCATCCATGACCTCGGTCAGCTTCACAATTTTTCGCGGGTGGCCACCACCGCCCCTCGGTTGAGGTTCAACTGCTCGGCCACATGGATGGCGATATTCTTGAATGCCGGTGCCGCCACCTGCCCGCCGTAATACAACTTGCCCTTGGGTTCATCGACCATGATCGAAACCAGAAATTCCGGATGGTCTGCCGGCAAAAACCCGATGAAGGAGGAGCGATATTTCTCCTTGGAGTAAACCCCGTTCGCCCATTTCTGCGCGGTGCCGGTTTTTCCCGCGACCTCGAATCCCGGAACCGCCGCGTTCTCTGCCGTCCCCGTGTCCGAAACCACCCCCCGGAGCGCATCGATCACTTTGTTGGCGGTATCGGGCCGGATCACCTGACATACCACCTTGGGGATGAACTGCATCACCACCCGGTTATCCCGATCGACCACCGCTTTGACCAAACGGGGTTCCATTCGTTTTCCCCCGTTGGCAATGGCGCCGTAGGCCAAGGCCATTTGCAGGTTGGTCACGGCCACCTCGTAACCCATCGGAATCCGCGTAATGGAAATTTTGTTCCAGTTTTTCAACCCCCGCAGAAGACCCCTTTCCTCTCCCGGAAGCGCGCCTTCCCCCTTTTGAGCCCGCTCCCCGAAACCAAACAACCGCGCATAATGAAAGATTTTCTCTTCACCAACTTGCATGGCCAACTTGGCCATCCCGATGTTGCTTGATTTTGCAACCACCTGGCGAAGGGTCATCAATCCGTAGGGCTCATGGTCCTTCAGCCAATGGCCGGCATAAAACATCTGCCCGTCCTCGCAGAAATAGGTGCTTTCCAGATCCGCCGCACCTTCGTTGAGGCCGGCTGCCAAAGTCACAACCTTGAAAGTTGATCCCGGCTCATAGGTGTCCGCGATCGGCCGATTTTTGAGCGCCTCGCCCGCAAAAGTCTGCCTTTGGTTCGGATCGAACGTCGGACGGCTGGCCATCGCCAAAATTTCCCCCGTGGCCGGACGTATCACCACGATGTGCACATCCTCGGGATGAAACTGCTCCATCAGGGCATCGGCTTCCCGCTCGACGATATGCTGGATGGTTTGATCGAGAGTCAGCACCACGTGATAACCATCTCTCGCGGGCCGGTCGCTCAACCGGAAGTAAGGAATCTCCCCGCCCTTGTTATCCTTGATAATCCTGCGCTCTCCGGCCACCCCCCGCAGGTATCGGTCCATCGACTTCTCCACCCCTGCTTCCCCCACTTCAAACACCGCCGGACGATCCCCCTCGGCTCCTGCCTGCTCCCGTAGATTCACATAGCCAAGGATCTGGGCCGTCTCCGTCCCGTTGGGATAGTTGCGCACCGTCTTGCGCTCCAGCCGGATGCTCCCCAACCGGCTGGCCCGCAATTTCCCCTCCACTTCAGCCCCCACCCCTTCCGCGATTTTCTGATACCGGTTTTCCGGATCGGCCTGTCCTTTCAGCCACTCCGCCGAAACTCCCAAAATCTCCGCCAGGACCGGAAGTTCCCGGGGACGTTCGGCCAAAATTTTTCCGTCCAAACGGACTTCGATCAACGGCATGCTTTGCGCCAACACCCGGCCGCTAACGTCCAAAATCGAACCCCGTTGGGCAGGTACCGCTTCGCCGCGGGTATGCAACCGGATCGCTTGCTCCCGATACTCATCCTGCTTCACCATCTGAATCCAAACCAACCGGATCGAGATTCCGGTAAAAGCTGCGGCCAACAGCACGGTCACCGTGATCACCCGATTTCGGGGATTCATCGGGTCTCCTCTTTGGCCAGGTCAGCCCCATTCCATGGGCGGCGAACCGGGGCCTCCACAATCTCCAACTGACTGATGCTGATCAGGCCAAGATTCATCTGTACCGAGCGGTCCGAAAGTTGCCGCGGGGATCGAAGACGCTCCGACTGCAGTCGGGCAGAATTGACCTGTCGATCCAACTTCGCTTGTTCTTGCTCGAGTTTCTTTAAATCAGACGATGCGCGGATGTTGTAGACATGCAGGAGCGCAAAAGCCA
>Ga0214917_10006432_pt1 | contig 12185 bp, 13 predicted proteins | sample LL_1208_BB_MetaG_FD_177983 | JGI IMG/M metagenome (GOLD analysis project Ga0214917, IMG submission 177983) | Freshwater microbial communities from Lake Lanier, Atlanta, Georgia, United States - LL_1208_BB | ecosystem: Environmental > Aquatic > Freshwater > Lake | place: USA: Georgia | collected...
CTCTATGGATGAGTGCGCGGATGCTTAATTTTATTCCCCTGAAAACCACGGCCCAATTTTCTAGGTGGGCGGCTGACAATCGTGACAAGTATAAAATCAGTCAGCGAAAACTCCTGAAGCTGGCTGGGCTGTCACATGCCACGCTGACGAATGTCAGCGAAAACTCTGACATGCGTTTGTCCACCGCCGCGCAGATCGCGAGGGTGTTCGGGTATCAACTCGCATTGATCGAGATACCGCTTGAGCAAAAAAAAGACCCCGCCGATGAGGGCGGGGCTGAGTCTGTCAGCAGTGACGGTGCGTCAACGGGGGGCTAGGTTGTCGGCTATCATGTCGAGCAGTCTTGAACCTGAGTGTGCGACGAATAGCTTGCCTCGCACATTTACTGCTTTCCATCGCGTTCGATCTTTCGGCATCCTTTCGATATAGGCTTCGACTGCACCGTGTCTGAGGACAACGAGCGCATCGCGCCCGTCTCCCCGCACTTCAAGCCCAAGGGCTTCCATTACGTCAAGCCTCATGATCGACGCCCCCGTAGGTCTTGAGCATGTCAGCAAACCATGCTTCAGGTTCATTGACGAGGCGGTCTTCGACGTGAGGGGCCGCGATGCAGAGCATATCGTCGGAGCCAATGACACGCGACAAGACGGGCCGCATGTTGGCGCGTGACCACATGTGATCGCGATAGGGCCATGACAGGCCCCATGAGTCAGGCTTTGAGGGGTTGTTCTCGTGTGCTATCGTTGCGTAAATCAGGCCGCGAGAAAAGGCAGGGGAGCAGAGGGCATGAGCGGCGCGAGCGAGATCAAGCGGCGCGGTGTCGAGCGTCATCCATACGTGATAGGTGTCGTTGCGTCCCGCTTGCTGATCGTAAGGATAGGATGACCCACCTACCCAGAGGGTAACAGGGCGAACCGCTGACAGGGCGCGGACCAGTGCGAGGATTAACGCGCCGCGCTTTTCGAGCGTTGCGCTTTTGATACCCGCGCTCGACACTAGATCGACGCACACCGCGAGCGGTGCACTTTCCGTTACGACACGTGTGCGGCGACGCATGTTAAGCGGATGGCCTGACAGGAAAGCGGGAACATTTGTCGAGCCGCCGATCACATCGCGGACCGATTCAAACGCGCCGCGCATAGGGGCGAGGTCTTCGAACTTAGTTAACCAAGCGTCACTTGGTGCAACACGTTTGAGATCGCCTGAGCGCGTGAACTTGATAGCGTCTTCATAAGACTGGCGGCCTGTCCAATCGTTTGACGATTTGCATTCGGTGCGATTGTGATGATTTGCGGGGACACTGTCGGCGCGATAGGCGAATGACGGTAGGTCACCTGTCAGGAAAACATCGCGGCCTTTCATGGGGCAGTTTTCGATGGTGTTCAATTCAGTGCGTAACATGGATTTAATCCTTTCGGTTGACGGTGCGTTAATTATGCGCGGCCTTCGACGATCTTGCGCTGATCGTCGGTCAGGTTGGCGAGGTAGGTCATGCTTGCCGCTTCGTCATGCGTGAAGCCCCCCGCGATCAGAGCCGCGCCAGTGACCGATGCGCGGGGCGTGATCAGCACCTTAAGACCCGCCGCAGATGCGCGGACACGTGCGGCCTGAACGCGTTTTGCAAAATCGACATTGCCGCAGATGTTTTGTTCTAACGCTACGTCATAGCCCCAAGACAAGCGAACACCAAAGCGATCAAGAAAAGCGGCGTCGATTTTTGTGCGGCCTACATAATCGCTTGTAGCACCAAGGCCCCACGTGTTGCCAGTGCTGACGATACGGCAATCAGGGTGACGCTTGATCAAGCGATCAGGAAAAGCGGCAATGCCGTTGGATAACGCACCGTTAAGCGCAAGCACCGCCGCATTATCTGAACCGTCCACTTCGTCGAACAGGTAGACACCGCCGTGTTCGAACGCATCGCGGAAGGGTGTTCTGCGATAGACACCGTTCGCGTCTTCGTATCCAAGCAGTTGAAACGCATCACGCAAAGCACCGTTATAGTAGAAGGGTTGACCCGCCGCATCCGCGAATGCCTTAACGGAATGCGTTTTGCCAGAACCCGCAGGGCCCGCAATCCATACATTCGGCGTGAACCCGTCAGCGGCGCGGCATGACAGGGCGCGGCAAAGTGTCGAGAACATGGGGTGGTGATGACCAGAGGTTTCCCCTACGACAACACCGTTTGATGTCATCTCGATTTTTGTCGAAGACTGATTTGCGAGGGCTTGTTCGACTTTCGGTGCGATGTTGCCCCATACCTCTTCGAGAGCATGGCCCTTGACCAAGTCCCAGATAGGTTTACCCGCATCGTTCTTGTCAAACGATGGCGCGGCAACGGTGGGCTTTGTTTCCGTTGCGGTTGACGTATCGGCAAAGGCCGCCTTGCGAAGACGTGCTTCACCGATAATCTTGCAGAGGGCGTCAAATTGCTTTTGCGTTGCCCATCCGTCAGCCTTCGCAATGGATGACAAAACGCCTTCACCAAACGTCCGGTCGCGTTCTGACATGTGGGCCTTGAACTCTTCGAACTCACCACGGGCGAGGTTGGTGACGTCAGGGCTGACAGTGCGTTCTTTCATGGTGCTTTCACTTTCCGTTGCGGTTGACGATGCGGCATCATTGCCTGTTATTTTTGCGAGGTCGATATTCAGGGCGTGAGCGGCGGCAAGCAACTCGGCCTTGCTCATCTCTGAGATGTTTTTCTTGATGGCTTTGCGGTAGTCCATCCAACCGCTTGACGCTACGATAGCGTTGCGAAGGGCGGTGCGCTGTTGTGCTGACATTTCCATTTTCTGCGTCCTTTCTTGACGTTGCGTTAACCTCACCCTGATCAATCAGGGGAGGCTTCTTATACTATATCGCGCCCCCACTGTCAATCATAGCTGTCAGCCCTATGACGTGCGAGGCTTTTGTTCCCAGTGGTCCTTCTAAGGCCCTGAAATATCACATAAAATAAGGCCGCCGCCCCTCGGCCTCGAAACCTGTCAAATTTTTGACGGTCTGACATGCCCTGTCCAACTGTCAGCGCACCGCTGACATATAGCCGAGGTCCGCGAACCGCTTTCCGTTGCGTAACGGAAAGCTGACAGGTGATGCCCGGCTTCTGACATGACGCAGGGGCAGGTTGATGACCATCCGTCATGTCAGCTGACCATGCGGCAGACGCAAGGTCAAATGTCAGATGACCGAGCGGCATACCTAACGGAAGGCTGACACAGGCTGACAGGGCCTGACACGGTGTCAGATGACGTTGGGTCATACCTAACGGAATACGTTGCGGCATACGTAAGGGAAAGCTGACACGGGTCCCTTGCCCTATGTCAGCTGACATTTGACATTTGTCAGCGGACCTCGGACCCCCTAAATCGGGCCGCGTTCGCGGCGATTGTCCTATAATCCCGATTTTTGCCGGTATGTGAGCAACGCAAAAAAGTCCGATGACCCCCTAACGAGCAAAACGGCTTTGGGTCCCCGGTCGGCCCGTGGTAGTATAAAAATCTGACAAGGAGGCTGACATGACATGGAACTACCGCGTATTTCTCCTGCCCAGCGCAAGCGCCTTGGAAGAGGACCTCTATGTCATCAAAGAGGTCTATTATAACGAGGACGACGAGATTGAGTTCTGGTCCGAGGGCAACATGACGCCAATGGGGAACTCTGTTGAGGATCTCGAAGAAGAGATGAACAAGTTCTACGAAGCGTTCAGCGAACCCGTCCTAATGGTTGAGGGTGACATGGTGGTCGAGGTCGGAGATATTGAATACGACGACGACTTTAATGAACCTATTATTGATGTGGATCTGGATCATTATCACTGATATGCGCCCAAGTTACGCGGCGCTTGATGTATCTGACGGCGGTATCTGTCAGGCCGTACTCTGGTGCAATCTCTACTGCTGACCTTGTGTCAGCCCGGATCTTCCTGACAATGTCAGGAGTAACTTTAGCCCTGCCGTTCTGCTCACCTCGGGCAGTTCTGTCACGGATCTGCCTGTCAGCCATATTCTCTTGATGGGTCCCAGTTTCGAGGTGATTGGGATTAACGCAGCGGGGGTTGTCGCATTTGTGGCGGACCACGATACTTGGATCTTCTAAAGGACCCACTACAAGGGACAGGCTGAACCGATGCGCCGCTGTTGGGACCCCTTTATGGGACATTTCACCATATCCCCTCTTTCTTGTTCTACCCCTCCATTCCCAACATTCATGGTCTTTACCAACAGCTACCTTGCTGAAGAACCGTGCAATGTCGTATAAGGTAGCATCTATCTCTGATTTCCAACCGCGAGGTGTTTCACGTGAAACATGAGAAGCGCGATCCTTCATCCCATCGTACTCCGTCTCAGATCCGCAAGATGGATCGGGGCTACAATGCTACCCCTGAAAACGTCAAAAAGCGGACACAACGTAATCAAGCGAGGGCAAAACTAGCTAAAGCTGGCTTGGTTAGCAAGGGTGACGGCAAAGATGTAGATCACATCAAACCTGTAAGATCTGGCGGCTCCAATGCCAGATCGAACCTTAGGGTTGTGGAAAAGTCTAAAAATCGCGGCTGGAGAAAGTAATAGTGAGTGGAAATCAAGAAGATGCTCTCAAGCGTCTTGCACAGCTCATGGAGAGAGCCGCAATCCTTGAGAAGCAACAGAAAGCAAAAGACAACTTTATGGACTTTGTTAAGATGATGTGGCCCTCTTTTATCGGGGGAAGGCATCATCAAATGGTGGCGGAGAAGCTGGAGGCGGTAGCCAAAGGCGAGTTGAAGCGGTTGATTATTAACATGCCGCCCCGCCATACAAAGTCTGAATTTGCGAGCTATCTTTTCCCTGCTTGGATGATTGGTCGCAGGCCTGACATGAAGATCATGCAGGCTACGCATACGGCGGATCTTTCGATCCGATTCGGTCGTAAGGTGAAGAACCTTATGGAGACAAAGGAATATCAAGGCCTATTTGATGTCCGCTTGAGGTCGGATTCTAAGGCGGCATATCGGTGGGAGACGGATGATGGAGGTGAATACTACGCTGCGGGTGTTGGCGGCAATATTGCAGGTCGTGGCGCTGATCTCTTCATCGTGGATGATCCGCACTCTGAGCAGGACGCAATGTCTCCTACGGCGCTTGAGAATGCGTGGGATTGGTATACTTCCGGCCCTCGTCAGCGTCTTCAGCCGGGTGGTGCGATCATTCTTGTCATGACACGCTGGGGTGAGAATGACCTGACAGCACGTCTATTAAAGCAGGCTTCTCGCGATCCAAAGGCTGACCAGTGGGAAGTGATTGAGCTTCCTGCAATCTTGGACAGCGGCGCTGCGCTCTGGCCCGAATACTGGAAACTTGAAGAGCTTGAAAAGATCAAAGCATCTATTCCGCTGACACAGTGGAATGCTCAGTACATGCAGCAGCCGACATCTGACACGGCTGCAATCATTAAAAGAGAGTGGTGGCGTCCTTGGACCAGAGACCAAGTTCCGAGGTTACAGTACGTCATGCAGAGCTACGATACCGCGTTCCTGAAAACTCGGACCGCTGACTTTACGTCGATTCAGACGTGGGGAGTATTTTATCCAGAGGAGGGTCACGCTCCGAACGTGATTTTGCTGGACGCGAAGAAGGGTCGGTGGGAGTTTCCTGACTTGAAGAGGATTGCCTATGAGGAGTCGAAGTACTGGGACCCTGAGGTGATTCTTGTTGAAGCGAAGGCGGCAGGGCTGCCATTGACTCAAGAACTTCGGTCCTCGGGCCTTCCTGTGGTAAACTTTACGCCAAGTCGCGGGAATGATAAACACGCTCGTATGAACTCTGTTGCCCCTCTATTCGAGGCAGGATTGGTGTGGTATCCTGAAACGAGCTGGGCAGAAGAGGTCATTGAAGAGATGGCAGCTTTTCCCTTTGGGGAACATGACGACCATTGCGACGCTGCGACTCAGGCTCTGATGCGGTTCAGACAGGGTGGGTTCTTAACACATCCAGAGGACTTGGTAGTCGAGAGAGCCGAACGGGAAGTAAAACGGATTTATTATTGAGGGCTGGTTTGACCCTTAATATAAAAAGGAATTGTTACTGATGGCTCAATCCCCATTCAATAATGTTGAAAAGTCCATTGATTCAGGAACGCTTGACGGTATGCGCGACGACGCGATGGGGGATGCTCAACATGATCCCTTTGCGGAGCTTGAAGGCGCGGAAGAGAACGAGCCTGACGTTCCTGAAGAAGAGGACGATGCGGAGATTGACGTAGAATTTTCCGCAAACCTTGCAGAGCATCTTGGCGAAAAGGTCTTGCAGAAGATTGTGAAGGACTTGGACGATCTGATCACGGAAGATGATCGCGGTCGTGAAGAGTGGAAGCATATGTACGAGAAGGGCATGGTCCTTCTTGGCTTGACGTATGAAGAGCGGACGGAGCCTTTTGACGGGGCGACGGGCGTCACGCATCCTATTTTGAATGAGGCTGTGACCCAGTTCCAAGCTCAGGCTTACAAGGAAATGCTTCCTGCTGGTGGCCCTGTTCGGACGGTGGTTATTGGAAAGGTGACTCCTGAGAAGGAGCATCAGGCCGAGCGCGTCAAGACGTTCATGAATTACCAGATTACACAGGTCATGGAAGAATATGACCCTGACTTTGACCAGATGCTGTACTTCTTGGGCTACGGCGGGTCGATGTTCAAGAAAGTTTACTACGATGATTATCTTGGTCGGGCGACAAGTCCATACATCCAACCGAAAGATTTGATCGTACCTTATGCTGCTCGTGATTTGCTGACAGCGGAACGTGTCACGCATGTCTTGAAGTACTCACCCAACGAATTAAAACGGCTTCAGGTCAACGGATTTTACCGTGACATTGAGCTTGGCAAGCCTTGGTCGGGTGGAAAAGACGAGATCCAGCAACGGATTAACAAGACAACAGGCATCGACGATCCTGTTGAGCCTAACGAATACACGCTTCACGAGTGCCACTGCTATCTGGACATCGAAGGCTTTGAAGATAAAGACGAAAATGGCGCAGAGACTGGCCTTCAGGTCCCTTATGTTGTGACATACGAGAAGACTTCACTCCAAGTTTTGTCGATTCGTCGTAACTGGAGGGAAGATGATGAGCGTAAAAAGAAGCGTCAGTTCTTCGTCCACTACAAATTCCTCCCCGGTATGGGCTTCTATGGATTTGGACTCGTTCATCTTCTTGGCAATCTCAGCCGCGCTTCAACCTCTGTCCTTCGTCAGTTGGTGGATGCAGGAACTCTCTCGAATTTACCCGCAGGATTCAAGGCCCGAGGTCTGAGGATCGAGGACCAGACGCCGATTCAACCCGGCGAATGGCGTGATGTTGACGCACCGGGCGGTGATTTGGCGGCGAACCTCTTACCTTTGCCTTATAAAGAGCCGTCAGCGACGCTTTTCCAGCTTTTAGGCTTCTGTATTGACGCTGCCGAGAAGTTTATTGGCAATACTGACCTTGGAATGGGTGAATCCAACCAAGAAATGCCGGTCGGAACCACGATTGCGATCTTGGAACGCGGCTCTCGGGTCATGTCAGCAGTCCACAAGCGCCTACACTTTGCACAAATGCAAGAATTGAAGCTGATGGCGGAGGTTTTTGGTGAGTATTTGCCTGATGACTACCCTTATGAGGTAGAAGGCGGCGATACATCCATCAAGGCTCAGGATTTTGATGGCCGCGTTGACGTCGTTCCTGTCAGCGACCCCAATATTTTCTCCATGACACAGCGGATTACGCTTGCTCAGCAGCAATTACAGCTCGCTCAGCAGGCTCCGCAGATGCACAATATGTATGAGGCGTATCGCCGTATGTATTCTGCACTTGGTGTCACGGATATTGACCTTGTTTTACCGCCACCTCCAGAGGCTCAGCCTGAAAGCCCAGCCTTGGAGAACGCCCGGGCGCTTGTTATTCCGTCGGGCGGCCAGCCTTTGAAGGCTTTCCCTGACCAAGATCATCTGGCCCACATCCAAGCGCATGTCATGTTCATGAAGATGCCTTTGTTGCAGATGTCACCGGCGGTTTATGGCTTGCTTTTGTCACATGTCCTCGAACATCTGTCCTTGGCTGCACAACAGCAGGTTGTTCTTCAGATGCACCAGAACGGGATCAACATCCAGCTTCAGCCGCATGAGATGGAAATCGAAGTTGCGAAGGCTGAAACCCAGCTTATGCAGCAGGTAATTCAAGAGCTTTCTCCTCCTCAGGGTCCGGACCCCTTGATCCAGATTCAACAGCAGGGCTTGCAGTTGAAGGGTCAGGAGCTTCAGCAGAAGGCTCAGGAAGCTCAGGCCAAGCTCCAGCTTGACCAGCAGAAGATGGCTATCAAGTCTCAGCACGATCAGGAGCGTATCCAGTCCAATGAGGACATCGCTCAGCTTCGAGCCAACACTGCAATGCAACGTGTGGCTGCTAACCGGATGGTGAGGTAATCATGCCAGATAGAGAATATGGTGGCGGAGACTATAACTCCGGTTACGGCGGTGGTTATTCTGCTCCAGATAATCCTCGCGCTGGTGATACCCCCGGCTTTGGAACAGGTGGTGGTGGTTCCGTTGGTGGTGGCGGTGGCTACGGCGTAGATGCTGGCGGTGGTTTGGCTCGCGGCGATGGCGGTCGCAATGACTGGATGGACCAAGGCCGAGGATCGAATGTCACGGACAATCGCCCTCAATCACCAGTTGAACAGGCAGCAGGCGTAGGCCCGGGCGGTGCAGTAAACGCTGCCGGTCCTTCTCCAACAATTCCTGTTGGGCCAAGCCAATTCCCGGAAGGATTTGGTCTGGGTCTTTCTTTGTTTACGACGCCAGCGCCTATGGCTCCGAGTACCTTAGGCGTTCCGACAATTAACCTTAATCTTCCAAATAACCCTTATGGGGGTGCTTTCATTGGGCAGAATGTACGCAATTACATGAATCCCAATGTCGGCATTGGCACTCAGTTTTACGGAAATACAGGGCAGGTTAGCTCTGGCGCTCTAGGTCAGTCCCCTCAACCGACTGGCTTCAGGCAAACTTTGGACCCTCAGGTTCGTCAAGATTATTTGAATTGGCTTGAGAAGGAAAGCGGAATAGCTCCGGGTTCTCTTACAAAGCAACACGCTATGGAGGTCGGGTCGTCTGAAAATCCAGACACCGCTAGATCATCAACGGGTGCTTTAGGTCCTTTCCAGTTTACACGTGGAACTGCAAAGGCAATGGGCCTTTACAATCCGCTAACCGGTGAAGATGCACGAACCGATTTTATTCAGTCTGCGGATGCTGCTGCACGTCTTAACGTCAAGAACGCAGAAGGCCTCTCTTCATTCTTGGGAAGACAGCCTACCGCTGCTGAACTATCGGTTGCATATCAGCAGGGTCTTGGTGGAGCTAAGGCACTTCTTGGTAATCCAAATGCCTCTGCCGCCGATGCACTTTCTAAAGCGTATAACGGTGATGTTGATGCGGCTGCCCGTGCAATTCGGGTAAATGGCGGAGATCCAAACGCTCCTGCAAAACAATTCACGGATAAGTTGACATCTGCATTCAACTCAATGCCGTCAGATCTTACAAAACTTGCGGCATATAATCGGCCTTCAAGTTTAGAAAATGGCCCCCTTGAGGCCGGTTCTCCTGCCGATATATTCAGAGGAACCCCGGCTACTTCTTCACAGGGTGGTGAAGGTTTTGCTGTGCCGGGAGGGCAGCAAACGGCGGCGCAAGCAGCGTCGTCGAGTCCACAGAATTTTGGTGATTGGCTTAGTGGTTTGTTTGATACTTCAGCTCGTGTCAAACAACTTGAATCGCAGGGTCGTACTTCAACGTACCCCGGTGAAGACGCATCTGACGTTAAGCAATGGTATGCTGATCAGTTTACCGGCGGCGACGTTAATAAAGTTCAATCTCGTATCGTTGATTTTGGTCAGGGTCCGGTTGTTGATTATTACGCCAAGGACTTGGGTACGGCACTTATGGAAGGCTTTACCTCTCCCTTTAAGGCCGTTGGTGACATGTTCTCAGGCAAGGGAATTGAATCACTTCCTCAGGGATCATCTGTCCGTGACAGGAAGTTCATGGATCTCTTCTCTCAGAACGTACCTTCGCGTGGCTATGGTCCTAATGGCGACCTGACCCTTGAAGAATACCGTCAGATCTACGGTAGATAATAATCCACATGTGCAGTATTCTGTACGCCTATAGGAGACTACGATGACATACCCAATCAAGACTTTCAAAGCACCGGCTACAAAGATCGATAACATGACACAGGTTATCGAAGGCCAAGGCGATGTTCCTTTGAAGCAAATGCAGGACTGCTCAGTTCCGCCTGCTCCAACAAAGGCTGACATGAAGGCCCGTGGCTTTGGCGCAATGCTTCGTTCGCAGATGTTCAAGGTCCGTTAATGGACCCTTTTACGATACTGGCTGGTGCTACAGCTATCTATAACGGCTTGAAATCGGCGGTAAGCGCCGGTGAAGACGTTGTGGATACGGCGCATCGTGTCGGTAACCTCATGTCAGAGGTTGCAAAGGTTGTGCAGCTTGTCTCTCTTCCGAGGAAGAAAAAGCTGTTTCAATCTACCGCTGACTTTGAGGCAGAGGCGATGAAGCTCTACAGCGCCAAGGCGAAAGCCAATCAAATGGCGTTGGATGCCAAGAATCTTTTTATTTCCCTGCACGGAAAGGGTGCGTGGGAGTACATACAAAAACAGGTTACCGAGATGCGTAAAGAAGCAGCCCGTCAGGCACGGCTTGAAGCAGAAGCTGCCGAAGAAGCCAAAAAGGACGCGATCTTTGTAGCAAGTATTGTCGGTGGCCTCATTCTGGCTATCGGTGTTATTGGTGTAATCTTGATGGCGACCCATTAAGAGGGGGTTAAAGATGGACATTCTTAAGACTTTCGGCCCTTTAATTGGGTCAGTTGCTCCAACGATTGCTACCGCTCTTGGCGGTCCTGTTGCCGGTATGGCAGTGAAGGCTATATCGGGGGCCTTGTTCGGCCACGACAATGCTACGGAAGAAGAGATTCAAACCGCGTTGGCTAACCCAACGGGTGACCAGCTTGCTGCGCTCAAGAAGATCGACGCCGATTTCAAAGTCCAAATGAAAGCCTTGGACATTGATTTGGAAAAGATTGCGGCTTCGGACCGTGACAGCGCCCGTAACATGGCGATCATGACACATGACTGGACGCCAAGGATTTTGGCGATAGTCGTTGTTGCTGCATGGGGGATAACTACTTGGTATCTATTGCAAAATGTCATAGAGCCTTCTATGCGTGAAATTATAGCTAGAGTTCTAGGAAACTTGGATTCGGCGCTGGTGTTGGTGCTGTCATATTACTTTGGGTCAGCACACAAGCATTCTGAAGCGCCTAAATAAAGGAACAGTCCTTGGACGGACTTAAAGTAGCTGACAGCACATTGAAATTCATCCGTCAAAGGACGGATGATTTACGGGTACAGATTACAGAGGGCACTGTACCCGACTTCGCAATCTACCAAAAACTTCGTTCTCGTTACGAGGCTTTTGTAGAGGTGGAGGAACATATCCGCTCTCTGCTAAAACGGAGCATGACAGAAGATGAGTGGACTGATACTGCCAACCCACGTCGTTGAGGCGATGGAAAAGCAAAAAGAAGTTGCTGAAAAGAGCAAGAAGGTCAGCAAAAAGGTTGAGGTAAAGGAAGAAGTAAAGGACGAGGCAACGGCAATCGATGTCTCGGAAATGTATGTGAAGGAAGAAGAGCGCGTTCTCGACCCATCACGTCTTCCACAAACAACCCTAGAACGTATGCCCCAGCCGACCGGTTGGCGCATCCTAATCCTTCCGTATCGTGGTTCTAAACAGACAAAGGGCGGCGTCCTTTTGGCTGATGAAACCATTGAGCGGAATACTCTTGCTACGGTCGTAGGATACGTCCTCAAGGTTGGACCTGAGGCTTATGCTGACCAAACGAAGTTCCCGACCGGCCCTTGGTGCAAAAAGGGAGATTGGGTGATGATTGGCCGGTACGCTGGCACGAGATTCCGGATTGAAGGTGGCGAGGTCCGGATTATTAACGACGATGAGGTTATCGCCACGATCTCAGACCCCGCTGACGTACTACACGTCTAAGCGCGACATGGAGCTACCCATGCTAGATGAAGAAGACAAAAAGGAAGAAATCGTAGAGGATGATGCCCCCTCGAAAGAGGTGGAATT
>Ga0214917_10006433_pt1 | contig 12179 bp, 11 predicted proteins | sample LL_1208_BB_MetaG_FD_177983 | JGI IMG/M metagenome (GOLD analysis project Ga0214917, IMG submission 177983) | Freshwater microbial communities from Lake Lanier, Atlanta, Georgia, United States - LL_1208_BB | ecosystem: Environmental > Aquatic > Freshwater > Lake | place: USA: Georgia | collected...
TCACCCACCCCTGCGCTGCCGTGATTGTCACAACCGACAAGTGCTATGAAAATCTTGAGTCGGGTCGCGCATACGAGGAAAGTGATCCCTTAGGAGGGCATGATCCATACAGTTCCAGTAAGGCCATGGCTGAAATTGCTACGGCTGCTTATCGAAACTCCTATTTTCTGAAAGGGCCAGTTCGTCTTGCCAGCGCCCGTGCTGGCAATGTCATCGGCGGGGGTGATTGGGCGGAAGATCGTATTGTCCCCGATGCCATGAGAGCATTGGAAATGGGTAAAACAGTTGCGGTTCGCAATCCCAAGGCTGTTCGGCCATGGCAGCATGTCCTTGAGCCCCTCAGCGGATACCTGACATTGATTGCGCGTTTGGCTGAGGATCCGTCGGTCGCTATACCTTTCAATTTTGGTCCTGGACCTGAGTCAAACCGAACCGTTGAGGATCTTGTCGCCGAGTTACTGAAGCATTGCAAGGGATCCTGGAGGGATGCTTCCGATCCCCAAGCTCCGCATGAAGCTATGCTACTTAACCTTTCCGTTGCTCGGTCTGAGGCCATCCTGAATTGGCGACCGAAGTGGGGCTTTACACAAACTGTTGAAAAAACAGCTTTGTGGTATCGGGATGTCTGGGAGAACAAGGCAACCCCTCTTGATATCACCCGTCGCCAGATCGTTGATTACACCACATGAGCAAACCCCTTCCACAACTCAAAGAGGAGATTCTGCGTCTTACCCGTGAGTATTCAAAACTCGCCCACGCAGCACAGCGACCCGGTGCCGACACAAGTCGTGCACCGTTTATTCCGGGCGAGACGATTGTTCCCTACGCTGGCCGCGTTTTCACGGAGGATGAGGTCGAGGCTGCCGTCGGAAGCACGTTAGATTTCTGGCTGACGCTTGGACCGGAGGGAGAAGCCTTTGAAGAAGAATTGGCGGCTTTTCTGGGGGTAAAATACTCGCTTCTTGTGAACTCGGGTTCCTCGGCAAATCTTGTGGCTCTCTCCGCGCTGACCACACATAAACTCCCCGATCACAAGAGAATCAAGCCCGGCGATGAAGTGATCACGGTAGCCGCAGGATTCCCCACCACCGTTGCCCCGATTCTTCAGAATGGAGCGATCCCCGTTTTCGTGGATAATGACCCCGCCACTGGCAACATCCGCGCCGACCAACTGGAGGCCGCATTCAGGCAAGGAAAGACAAAGGCCGTGATGATCGCCAGTGCACTGGGGAATCCTTTTGATGTCGCCAGTGTACTTGAGTTTTGCCGCAAACATGAGCTCTGGCTGATTGAGGATAACTGCGATGCCCTCGGGTGCACCTACTCCATGCCGATCGAGAGGGCCAAGGCGCTTGGTATCACAGAAAACTCTCCCGGGATCGCAGAAAATGGCACGCACATCACCCGTTACACAGGCACTTGGGGGGACATCTCCACCCAGTCATTCTATCCACCGCATCATCTTACCATGGGAGAGGGTGGTGCCGTGAATATCGTTTCTCGGCCACCCCTCAAAACCTACGCCGAGAGTTTCCGTGACTGGGGTCGCGACTGCTGGTGTCCATCCGGTAAGGATAATTCTTGTGGTAAACGCTTCGGATGGAATCTCGGCGAACTCCCTCCTGGGTACGACCACAAGTACACCTACAGCCACCTTGGCTATAACCTTAAGCCGCTTGATCCGCAAGCCGCTATTGGACGAAAGCAACTGCTGAAACTACCTGCATTCATCCAGGCCAGGGAGCAAAACTGGGAATACTTGCGCGCCGGACTGGATGATCTCTCCGATGTCTTCAACTTCAGTCTGCCGACACATGCAACCGCATGGAAAAAGCCCTCGACCCTTGACCTGCGAGCTTCGACTTTTGAGTGGGACGACACGCACTGTCGGACCCGCTGTAGCTGGTTCGGCTTCATGCTTCGCGTGAAGCCCTCAGCGGCCTTCACCCACACCGACTTGGCGCTCCATCTCGATGAGAAAAAAATTGGAAACCGGATGTTTTTCGGCGGGAATTTGCTCCGGCAGCCGGTCTTCGTGCAGCTCCGCAAGGACCGCCCCGAGTCATTTCGGGTAGTAGGAAAGATGGAGGGTGCGGACGAGATCATGAATCAGGCCCTTTTCCTGGGAACCTATCCGGGGCTTACGAAGGAGATGATGGATTACGAGATCGAGGTCATCCGGAACTTCGTGCGGAGCTTCTAATTCTCGAAAGGGAAAACTCGCCCGTGTACCTTCCCCCGCTCTCCAAGGAAGATCTAGAGCATGTTCTTGCTCATACCCGGCCTCACTGGGAGCATTTGCGTGGCGGTAGGATTTTTGTCACCGGAGCCACTGGCTTTTTCGGTATCTGGCTTTTGGAAAGCTTTGCTTTTGCAAATAGAGGTTTAGACCTTGGGGCCAAGTTGGTCGGGTTGTCCCGTAATCCAGAAGCTTTCTATAAAAAGGCTCCGCATCTGGCCCAAGAAAGTTCGATCGCCTTACATCGCGGGGATGTCCGTGATTTTGATTTTCCTCGAGGATCTTTTAGCCACGTCATTCATGCGGGCACAACTTCGTCGGCTCCTGTTCCGCCATCCGAAATGTTGGATACGATCATTCGCGGTACAAAGCGCACGCTTGAGTTTGCCGTGTCTGCAGGTGCTAAGCGTTTTCTCTTTGTGAGCTCTGGCGCAGTTTACGGAAAGCAACCCTGGGAGATCACGCATCTCTCCGAGAGTTATCAGGGAGCTCCCGATCCGATGGATCCCAATTCCGCCTATGGAGAAGGCAAACGGGTCGGCGAACTCCTATGTGCCACGGCTCACAAGGACAATGGTTTGGAGACAGCGATTGCCCGCTGTTTTGCTTTTGTTGGCCCTCATCTTCCGCTGGACGCCCACTTCGCCATTGGGAACTTCATCCGCGATGCCATCAAAGGGGAGCCCATCAAGGTTAAGGATGGCAACCCCTACCGGTCCTACCTCTACGCTGCCGATCTGGCTATCTGGCTTTGGACCATTCTCTTCAAGGGAGAGGCCTGTCATCCCTACAATGTCGGCTCCGATCAGGAGATCACAATTGCCGAACTGGCTCAAACCGTTGCTTCAGCTCTTGGTGGTTCTGTTGCCTCGTCCACTTCACCATTGAAATTCAGCCCCCCGGCAACCCGCTATGTTCCCGATGTAAGCCGCATCGAAAAAGAACTGGGCCTAGCTATCGGGATAAAGTTAAGCGATTCACTTCAACGCGTTGCGGTTTGGTTGCGACAATGAAGCCTTACCGTATTTTGCTGACGGGAGCGTCAGGAACCCTTGGGCGCAACTTCCTTGAGCTTGCCGGGAACGATCCCAATATGGAAATCCTTGTCCTGCTCCGATCGGAAAGCAGATTCCATTCCAAATTTGCATCTGCAAGGGAAGTCCGGGTGGATCTCTGGGACCGCGAGGGGGTTGCCCGGATTGTGGCCGACTTCAAGCCTGCAACCATTATCCATTGTGCGGCTACAGGGATGGAGTTTCCGAAGACGGAGTGGTTTGACCTCATTCGGTTCAACGTGGACTTCACCGTGAACCTTTGCGAAAGCGCTGCTATATCGGGTGGATCTCACTTTATCTTCATAGGCACCGGACTCGCTTACAAATCGATTCCCCGTCCGTTAAACGAGGATGATCCCTTGGATACTAGGCATCCCTACGGGGCGAGTAAGGCTGCGGCCGATCTGCTGGTTCGCTCTGCCGCCGTGGAATTCGGCCTGCCGTTGACAGTGCTGAGACCATTTTCCTTCACTGGGATCGGGGATGACCGAAGTCGCCTTTTCCCTTCGATTCTCCGCGCTGCCTCTTCGGGAGTTCCGATTGAACTCACTTCCGGGCTTCAGTCGAGAGATCATATTTCCGCTCGAGATGTGGCCAGCGCCATCAATGCGGCTATCCGTAATGTGCCAGCACCAGAAAATCCCAAAGTTTTCAACATTGGCGGCGGATCTTCCGTCACAGTCCGAGAGATGGTGGAGGGCGTTGTTACTGAGCTCGGTATTCCAGTAAAACTCAGGTTTGGCGCTAAGGCAGAGGGGCGATTTGAGCCCAGCCACCTTGTTGCCGATGCTTCCCGCGCCAAAAATGAACTAAATTGGTCTCCTGCCCAACGTCTTTCCCATGCGGTCTGGGAGCTTTCCAGAGAATCGTTTCCCGACTTGAATTTGGCTGAGCCCGCGAGATTAATTCAATGAACACTCAGGCATCTCCCGAACTCAGCGTGGTCCTCCCCTCGTTCGAAGAAGCAGGGAACTTAAGCTGGCTTCTTCCCCAGTTGAGGTCCGAGTTAAGCGGACTGAATATCTCGTTTGAGATCCTTGTGGTGGATACCGAGACACCCCGGGACGAGACACCCGAGATTTGCCAAGAGAACGGTGTGTCTTACGTACCCCGTTTGGGCGGCGCCCTTTACAGCCATGCCTTCAAAACGGGAATTGCGCGTGCCACTGGTCGTTGGATCCTTTGCATGGACTCGGACGGATCTCACCCGCCTTCATTCGTGAAGTCAATGTGGGGGGCGCGAAGCCAAGCCGATCTGATCATCGCATCCCGTTATGTAAAAGGAGGCGGCACTGAAAATCCTGCAGTGCTGATTTTTCTAAGCTACCTTGTCAACCTGACCTTCCGCATAGTTCTGGGCATTCGTTGCAATGATCTTTCCAATAGTTTCAGGCTTTACCGGGGCGACGCTCTCCGATCACTGAGTCTGGAGTGCAGAAACTTCGATATTATCGAGGAAATCCTTCTCAAGCTTTCTCTGCGAGATGCCGGCTTTTCGCTGCTTGAGATTCCCTTCACTTTTCAGAAAAGGAAAGCAGGCAGGACGAAGAGAGATCTAGTCGCCTTCATGTTTAGCTATTTCGGGACCCTTCGAAGACTTCGCAGTCTCAGAAAATCAGAGATGGGGAAACATTCATGAGAAATTATCTTATTACGGGTGGGTGCGGATTTGTGGGCAGCAACATTGCGGCTCGGCTGATCGAGAAGGGCGAAAAAGTCACTCTTCTGGATAACTTATCCCGATTTGGTTCAAGCCATAACCTTGAATGGCTGCGGGGGTTGGGATCTTTGGATTTCATCCAATGTGATACGGCTAATGCCGGCGCTTTAACAAAGGCCGTAAAAGGATTACGTCCAGACGTGGTTTTTCATCTCGCCGGGCAGGTTGCCATGACCACCTCGGTGAAAGATCCATACAATGATTTTCGAACCAATGTTCTCGGGACGATGAATTTGCTTGAGATCCTGCGTATGAATGCGCCTGAAGCTGCGCTGCTTTACTCTTCCTCCAACAAGGTTTACGGATCATTGCCAGAGGTTCGCTTAACGGAGAAGGCCACCCGATACACTGCCCTTGATCATGTATTGGGGGTGGATGAGCGTGCGCCCTTGGATTTTCGCACTCCGTACGGTTGTTCCAAGGGAGCAGCTGACCAGTATGTTTTGGAGTACGCGAGAACTTATGGGCTACGCACCGCCGTATTTCGCCATTCCACGATTTACGGGGGGCGCCAGCATTCCACCTTCGATCAGGGCTGGGTGGGATGGTTCTGCATGCAGGCCCTGGCCCAGAAGAAAAATCCTTCATCCGAGCCATTTACGATTTCGGGTGACGGCAAGCAGGTGAGGGATCTACTCCACGTGGAGGATGCCGTTTCGTGCTACTTGGAGGCGGCACGGCAGATCGACGGGATCAGGGGAGACGCTTTCAATATAGGTGGAGGTGCTGCCAACAGTTGTTCGCTCTTAGAACTGTTCGGAATGTTGGAGGGGATGCTCGGTATTTCTCTCAAGTTTACCAAACTCGACTGGAGGCATGAGGATCAGAGATTCTTTGTAGCGGATAATTCCAAAATTAGCAGAGCCACGGGATGGATGCCGCAAGTATCTAGGGAAGAGGGGGTATCAAAGACTTTGGCATGGGTCCAAAAGGCCGGGAATCAATGATATTCGGCGTAATGGAATGGCGCAGCAAGGTCGGCAGGCTATTCATTTTGCATTTTTTGATGGCAGTTTTCGGAACAGTGGCTCCCCCATGGCAAAAAACTGCCTTTTGCCCGGCGGAAAAGGTCCTAGAAAAAGCTGGGACGCGGAAAAATCAAAACTCCCTTTTTAACTACTAAAGCCCTACAAATAGGTGATGGTTGCGCCAGAAGAAGCATTGGTAAATTATCGTGGCCTTCTAAATGAAGGTCTACAAGGTTTGGCGGCTGACCCGGTTTGGCCGCGGACTCAGATTGAGTTTGCCGCTGCGCGGCAGCGGGGGGCCACGGTTTTTCTCGCCGGGAACGGGGGTAGTGCGGCAAATGCCAATCATTTGGCCAACGATCTTATCTACGGGGTGAATCAACACGGCCGTGGGGCATTTCGGGTGAACTCCCTTGCGGCCAATCCCTCTGTTTTGACCTGCCTGGGCAACGATATTGGATTTGAAAACATTTTTTCACACCAGTTGGAGACACTGGCCGAGACAGGGGATCTTTTTCTGGTTTTTTCAGGTAGTGGCAATTCTCCCAATATTCTAAACGCACTGAAGTCTGCCAAAACAATCGGGGTCACTTCGGTGGCTCTTCTGGGATACGACGGCGGGAAGGCAAAAGCGTTGGCGGATTTGGCGATCCACTTCCCCATTCATGATATGCAAGTGGTGGAAGATCTCCATATGATCGTTGGCCATCTTCTGATGAAAGTTCTTCGAGGTGCTTCTTGACGAGCATCAAAATTAAGCCTTTTGACCAACTCGGGGAAACCGTCTTACGCTTAAGACGAGGTGGGAAACGGGTGGTTCATTGTCATGGGACTTTCGATCTCATTCACCCCGGTCATCTTATCCATTTTGAAGAAGCCCGTGCGTTGGGCGATACTCTGGTCGTGACCCTGACTGCAGGAAATCACGTGAAAAAGGGTCCTGGACGGCCCTTTTTTAATGACCGACTTCGGGCCAAATTCTTGGCCGGTCTTTCATGTGTGGATCTGGTTTCCGTGGTCCCCTTTCCGGCTGCCAAAGAAGCGATTGAGGCAGTTCGCCCCGACATTTACTGCAAAGGCATGGAATACAAAGACAAGACCGGGGATGTTTCCGGCAAACTTTCGGAAGATATCCGTTCGGTGCGGCGATGCGGCGGGAAAGTGGCGTATGTAGGATCGGTGGTTTATAGCTCTTCAAAACTTTTGAGAGATGGCCTAGAGACAAGGTCTGAGGCGCTAAACCGGTTCTGTAAAAGCATATCCAAGCACACTTCTGCAGAAAAACTTCGGCAGACAGTGGAAGGCTTCCGAGATCTTAAAATTCTTGTTGTGGGAGATATTATTTTTGATCGCTACTCCACGGTCGCGGTCCAGGGGTTAACATCAAAGAACCGGATCATCTCATCCCGTTTCTTAAAGGAAGAAACCCAGTGTGGAGGAGCTTTGGCGGTCTACCGTCATCTTAGCGAGTTTGCCCCCCGCACCCAAATTCTTGGGGTTGTGGGAATCGAGTCTTGGGTCTCCCAGCTTATGGGTCGGACAATCAAGAAAGGTGGAAATCTTAGCGTTCGCGATCCGAATTATGTTTCAATCGTGAAGCAAAGATTTGTGGATCCTCGAATGGAGGGGAAAGAGTTGTCCAAACTGTTTTCGGTAAATTATCTCCACGAGGAGGGCATCACGCCTGCCATGGAAAAAGAGGCGCTGCGGCGCCTGCGAAAGGTAGTGCCAAAGACAGATGTGGTTCTCATTATGGATTTCGGTCACGGTCTTTTGACCCCTTCGATTCGTAAATACCTTCAAAAGGAAGCGCGAATGCTGGTGGTCAATTGCCAGACCAACAGCAATAATTTTGCTTTTAACCTAATCAATCGAAAATATCGCCGAGCAGATGCGTTTGCCCTCGACTCGACGGAAATACATCTCGCTGTCGGTAAGAAAAAAATCCTTTTTGAAAAAGAGCTGAAGAAACTTGCGCTTACCTTGCGTTCTAAGGCCGCTTGGCTTACTCAAGGCAGCGTCGAGACAATTGGGTGGAGTCCGCGAGAAAGTTTTGTTCGGTGCGAACCTCTCGCGAAAGTGGTGGTCGATACCGTGGGGGCTGGCGACGCGTTTATTTCCATGGCCACACTGGCTGTGGCGAAACGGTTGCCGCTGGATTTAGCGACGCTCCTCGGGCAGTTGGCCGGAGCGGAGGCCGTGGGTATCGTTGGCAACGAAAGGCCGATCTCCAAAACGAGCGTTCTTAAGGGCGCGATGTCCCTTCTGAGCTAAGCTATGAGATGCTTGGTCACCGGAGCCTCTGGCTTTATTGGAAGTCACCTGACGGATGCGCTTTTATCGGCGGGACATTCCGTGGTCGGAGTGGACGACCTTTCCACGGGCCGGATGAAAAATCTCGACCTTGCCCAAAAAAATAAAAACTTTTCCTTTCTTAAAAAAAGCGTTGTAGGCCTCAAGCCAGCGGACATCCCTCCTGGGGGGGTAGACTGGTTTTTCCATCTAGCAGGTCGGGCCGATTTGGTCCCCTCCATCGTCAATCCTCGGGAGTATTTCGAGGTCAATGTGGACGGGACTTTTGATGCATTGGAATGCGCTCGGGCTTTGTCCGTGAAGAGATTCATCTACACCGCAAGTTCCACCTGCTACGGCATTCCCGAGACTTATCCAACTCCCGAAACCGCGCCTTGTTCGGTTCGCCATCCGTATGGTTTGACCAAAATGATGGGGGAAGAGCTCACCATGCACTGGGCCCAAGTCTACAAAATGCCCGCTTTATCTCTTCGCCTTTTCAATGTCTATGGGCCACGGAGTCGTACCACCGGAGCCTACGGCGCTGTGTTCGGCGTTTTCCTGAAGCAAAAATTGGCGGGGAAGCCCTTCACCGTGGTGGGGGATGGAAAACAAACCCGGGACTTCACCTTTGTGAGTGACGTTGCGGATGCCTTTGTGGCCGCTGCTGCCAGCAAGGTCTCGGGCGAGATTCTCAATATTGGTTCAGGTCATACCTACAGCGTCAGCCGATTGGTGGAACTATTGGGGGGCCCGGCGGTGTACGTGCCCAAACGACCAGGGGAGCCCGATTCCACTTTTGCCGATATCAAGCGGATTCGACGAGAAGTCGGGTGGAACCCAAAAATATCCTTGGAGGAGGGGGTTGGCAGGATGCTTGCAGTTATAGAGGACTGGCGAGACGCGCCCCTATGGGAGCCGAATACCATTGCTGAAGCGACGCGCGACTGGTTTAAATACCTCTCTTAATTTATGTCCAAAAAATCCAAAACGATCCTCATCACGGGTGGGGGAGGTTATGTGGGCTCTGCTCTCGTCCCTGCCTTGCTTGCCCAAGGCCATCAGGTTCGCGCGTATGACCTTTTTCTTTACGGAGAAGATGTTCTAGATTCCCATCCTAAATTACAAAAAATCAAAGGAGATCTGCGTGACCGCAAAGCCATGGTCGAAGGAGCGCGGGGTTGTGACACCGTTATCCATTTGGCGTGTATTTCCAACGATCCCTCCTTTGAGCTTAACCCTTCCTTGGGAAAGGGCATTAATCTGGATGCGTTTGATCAAGTGCTTGAGGCGGTAAGGCAGACCAAAGCAGAGAGGTTCATTTATGCCAGCTCATCCAGCATCTATGGCGTTAAGTCGGAACCGAATGTTGTGGAGGATACCCTGCCTGAGCCTTTGACCGACTATTCAAAATTCAAGCTCGAGTGCGAATACCGTCTCGCGAAGGCCAAACTTCCGGAGGAAACCTGCTGGACGATCATACGCCCTGCCACGGTCTGCGGATACGCCCGCCGACTGAGGTTGGATCTCGTCGTCAACATCCTCACGATCAACGCTCTGATCAACGGAGTCATCCGGGTCTTCGGCGGGCCTCAACTCAGACCGAATCTGGAGATTGGAGATATGGTCCGAGCCTACCAAACGCTGCTCGAGGCGCCCCGGGACAAAATTCATGGTGAGGCTTTCAATGCCGGATACCACAATTTCTCTTTGGATGAGATCGCGGCTCTAGTGAAAAAAACGATTGGAGATGAAAAAATGGAGATTCGCCATGAACCGACCAACGACCCGCGCTCTTATCAGGTCAATTCGGACAAGATTGCGCGAGTTCTTGGATTTCGGGCGCAAAACGGTCTCGAGGTAGCGATCCAGTCCTTAGTCGAAGCCTACCGCGCAGGAAAGATCAAGGATGGTTTGAAGAATCCCCTTTACCACAACATCAAGAGAATGCAGGAACTGAACCTTTCCTGAGAAACCCTTGGCACCTAAGCCCCAAAACTTGCCAAACTTGAAAGAGATTGAGCTTTTTGCGGCCAAGCTCCGCTTCCACTGCCTATCGATGTCCCATCGGGCAGGGACGGCTCATCTCGCTGGAGCGCTTTCTTGTGCAGATCTGCTGGCGGTGCTTTACGGGGGTGGAGTGATCCAAATTGATCCAAAAAAACCTCAAGATTCAAAAAGAGATCGGCTGATTTTTAGCAAGGGTCATGCGATCAGCGCCCTGTATGCGGCCTTGGTAATGACGGGTTTTTTTTCGGAGAAGGATTTGGAAAATTATAATGAAGAGAAGGGGCACTTGCCTGAGCAACCATCTCCAGGATGCGCTCCTGGGGTAGAGTGGGCGACAGGATCCCTTGGGCATGGTTTGGGAGTTGGGCTGGGAGTGGCTTTGGGGGGGAAAATCCATCAGCAGGATTATCGCACTTTTGTCCTGATGAGTGACGGGGAGTGTCAGGAAGGGTCGGTTTGGGAGGCGGCTATGTTTGCGCCGAGGCATCAACTCGGAAACTTGGTTGCCATGGTGGATTTTAACAAATGGCAGGCCACGGGTCGGAGCACGGAGATCATGCAAGTGGAGCCTATGGCTGATAAGTGGCGAAGCTTCGGTTGGGAAGCCAGGGAGGTGAATGGACACTCCGTATCGGAGATTCATCAGGCATTGACGGCTCCTTGGGCGAAGGATCGGCCGCTCGCCGTGGTGGCCCATACAGTCAAAGGGAAAGGGGTATCCTTTATCGAGGACGACAACAACTGGCACTATCGCTCGCCGAGTGCTGAGGAGCTGCAAAAAGCCGAGAAGGAGCTTTTTGCGGGAGTGGAAAAAGGAAAATAAAAAATGGAAAGGGACCTGCTTCCACGAACTTTTTTATTAGCCCGAAAGGTCATTACCTTTTATGCCTCCCTTCCAAAATCAACGGTGGCACAGGTTCTAGGCAAGCAACTTCTCCGGAGCGGAACTTCCGTCGGGGCCAACTATCGCGAGGCAAACCAAGGCCGGAGCCGGGCGGAGTTTTTGGCCAAAATGGGCGATTGTCTCAAGGAGCTATCCGAGACCGACTACTGGCTTGAACTTCTGAGTGCCGAGGATTTCGGGGACAAGAGCGACTGCGAGGATTTACTCCAAGAAACGAGAGAACTGATCGCTATCTTCACCAGCATCATCAAAAATACCAAGCAAAACGCCCCATGATTCCCATTCTCCATTCTCCATTTTCCATTCTCCATTTCGTCCCATGAGAAACGCTTTTGCCGATGAAATCCGAAAGATCGCTGTGCAGGATGCTCGCGTGGTGATGCTGAGTGCCGATATCGGAAACCGACTTTTTGACAAATTCAAAACAGAGTGTGTTGGTAGATTTTTCAACACCGGGGTTGCCGAGGCAAATACCATCAGCATGGCTGCCGGAATGGCGGCAACGGGTTTGCGGCCAGTTTGCTATACGATTACTCCCTTTATCACCGCGCGGTGTTATGAGCAGATCAAGGTAGACGTTTGTTACCATGAACAGCCCGTGGTGATTGTTGGTACCGGTTCCGGCTTGTCCTATGCCTCTCTTGGAGCCACCCACCATTCGTTGGATGATCTGGCCCTGATGCGCGTTTTGCCAGGGATGCGCGTATTGGCTCCCGCGGATGCTATGGAACTTCGCTCTTGTTTACAGGCAGCCATGAAGGCCAATCATCCAACCTATTTAAGAATTGGGAAAAAGGGGGAGCCGGTTATTTTTCCGGAGCCCCCTCCTTTTTATTTTGGAGTATGGAGTCGGGTTAAAGAAGGGGCAGGGGTAACTGCCATTCTTGCCTGTGGGAACACACTTCCTATTGCACTGGAGGCTTCAAAGCTTCTTGCTGCCGAGAAAACAGCTCCAGAGGTCTATAGCTGCGCGAGCGTCAAACCACTCGAC
>Ga0214917_10006434_pt1 | contig 12176 bp, 12 predicted proteins | sample LL_1208_BB_MetaG_FD_177983 | JGI IMG/M metagenome (GOLD analysis project Ga0214917, IMG submission 177983) | Freshwater microbial communities from Lake Lanier, Atlanta, Georgia, United States - LL_1208_BB | ecosystem: Environmental > Aquatic > Freshwater > Lake | place: USA: Georgia | collected...
AGATATCATGGCAATCGTTAGGCGTTCAATTTGGTTAAATATCTTCTGAAAATCAACCTGATTTTGATAAATATAGCGAAAACACCATTGAGAGTCTGATATACCAGCTATCTATAGCCGCTTAAATGGCTAAAGTCGAGAATTGAACTTCATAGTTTAATGGGCTTTAAATTTTTTTCTTGTTCTAAAATACGCACTAATGGCCAAGTATTGACCTTTTTGCTGATTATGCTGTATAATTATCAAACTAACTTTAATGGAGAGGTACATGCAACAATCGGTAATTGAACTAACCAAATTAAATTGTAAGTATTGCAATAATTCCAATACATATAACTCTAATTGTAAATGTAATGAATCAATTATTAACAAACTAAGTCTTGATATAAGTAATAGTTGGTTTATTTCTGATAGCGTTAAGAATTTCCTGGAAGAAGAAATTAAGAAAAATAACGATAACGCTTTCAAAGCTGACCTTTCCAAAAAAATTAAGCAGTATACTTATGATGAATTTGCCTTTAAACTTCAATTTGGTATAGCATCGACCTTTGGATATTTATCAATGGCTTTTGGTGCAGCAGCGTTAATAATTGGTACATTTGGGAGTTATTTTGTTACAATTTCTGCATTATTGTGCGTTGCTTCCATGTCGTCGACCGCTCTTTATTGTATTGTAATTGATCGTTATGACGATATCAACACCAGAGAAAACAAAATTAAAGCCGAAATTAATTGTCTATCGAAGAATAAGCGAGTAAATAATTAGACAAAAGCAAGCACAACACATCAAACTATGATAATAATAGGTTCGACGAAAAAACAATAAATAGAGCATAAGAATGATGTGATGTTGATAAAGATAATGCTAAATAAAATTGAAAAATTCAAATCATTTGTGTATGGCGATTGCACTTTCAAACAAATAGACAATATTGTTGAAGTAGCTGCGAGAAAAAACACTAAAGGATTATGTCCAGAATGACATAAACCATCACCATCCTACGATAAACAGCCACTATATTTGGCACAAGCTGGGAGACTGTGTATCGTTCTATTAAGGTAGAGCAAATTGGGATTACAGTTACCTGACGTGCGTTTATCAAATAAACAAAGGAATGCACCGCCTGCTTTGGTGTGGCAAAGATCGTTGTGATAAGCTGCGGTTTGTTTGCAGTGAGAAGTGAATGAGATCAAAGAGGACTTCCAAGAATTTTGGACAATAAAAGACAAATTATGGGCGGATGAGTTTTTAGAGGATTGGGCTGATATGGCTATAGAATCAGAGCTGAAGCCTATGCAAAAAGTTGTTAAAATGTTAAGAAGTCATAAAGAGCTTATTTTGGACCTGTGGAAGGCCTAAATAACAAAGCAAAACTCACTATCAAAAAAGCATATGGCTTTAAAACGGTAGCACTCTATCACCAGCTTGGAAAACTTGAGGAGCCACCAAGCACCCACATATTTTGCTGAAGAACCAACTCTAAAATAGAGAGAAACTAGACAAAATAATACCGAGTTTACAGAAAAATTGTTGCATAATCAATCCGCGCCTATATCAATTCAGGCGTGCTTGGCAAATGGGGCTAAATACTATTTGTGCTAAAACACTCATAAATATCAGTACTCTCTTGTATACGCTGTTTATAAAAAGAAAGGTGGTGTTTGTCTGCGCCTAATAGAAATAAAAAAAATGGTTTTTCAATATTTTGTTCCAAAGAACTTTGGAGTGAATTTTTGTCGATAGTTGGGTCCTTGTTAATAATTGCTTTGCAAAGTCCGAGAGTGCTATAGATATTATATGTATCGTCAAGAGACACCATATCACTTTCAGGCAATATCAACGTATCTGATTTTGGTATTATCGGTGGCGGAGGTTTTTTAAGCGGGCGGTAGAGTAATTCAAAAAGGTTTTTTTTGAAGATAAAACCTAATAAAAAAATAGAGACGGCAATTGTGATGCCAAGGTTTAATAACAGCAATGATAATATTGACACGGTAGTATAATTTATTAATTTTTACAAAATTTTATGCTTGAAGAAATTTATTGTCAATGATTAAGGATTATGGTTAAATTTGTAAGTTTTTTCAATTAAGGTGTAGAGTATGTTTAATATATTATCAGTAGAGCCGTTTAGAACTTTTGATGAATTTGTTTACAAAAGCCGTATTATTATTTTTTTTTCAATGGCATCAAAGATAGTCATAGAAACATTTGCTCCGGCATTGTTATTTGCAACTTCATTTACATGTCTATCATATCTAATAGCCGCTTGTTATGAGATCACTTGTGGAAATAAGCATAAATCTTTAGAATATATAAAAGAGTTTGCTAGATACTCTGCTTTTCTGTTGCTCATCGGTTTAGCTCCATCCGGAATAATTCCAATAATCGCTTGCGCATTAATCATGTTCCGCTCCTATGGTCTGATTCGTAGCACACTACCAGATAATACTAGGATTGGCGCATGTTTAAAGATTATAGAAGACTTTTTTAATGACTGTCAAAAGCAGCTTCTTAATTCATTCGAAGAGAACCGTCTATTCTTATAATCTCACCATTCAGATATTCATTGTCGATAATATGTACAGCGAGCTTAGCAAACTCCTCTGGATGCCCTAAGCGGTGCGGAAAGGGGACGCATTTTGCTAGCTCTTCTTGAACATTTTGTGGCATATGTGCCATCATTGGCGTTTGCATGATGCCGGGAGCTATAGTATTTACTCTGATGTTATGCTGAGCGAATTCGCGAGCTAATGGTAAGGTCATAGCCGCCACACCGCCTTTAGATGCGCTGTAGGCTGCTTGGCCTATTTGTCCTTCAAATGCAGCCACCGAAGCAGTATTGATAAATATGCCGCGTGTCACATTTTCTGTTGACTTTAATTTTAGCATTTGTTCTGCAACTAGGCGGAGTACATTAAAAGTACCGATGAGGTTAATTTCTATAACTCGACTGAACTCTTCTAGAGGCATAGGGCCATTCTTACCAACGGCTCGCTTTGCTGGTGCAATTCCGGCGCATTGAATACAAATATTAGGAATGCCAATTTTTTCTATGGTTTTACTCAGGGCTATTCTTACTTCATGTTCATTGCTGACATCACATTCGATATGGTTAGCATCAGTAATTTGTTTGTCCCATACTACCGTTGGCACGCCATGTTTCTGCAGCAAATTATACGTCGCAAGGCCAAGTCCAGATGCTCCGCCAGTAATAATCGCACGCGCAGTAGCTAAGTCCATGTTTAATTCTCCATTTTCATAAAAGCTTTATTTAATGATTTAAAGACCTCTGTGCCGGCTTGTTTTACCCATTCATAAAAAGCCATTTCTGCAGTGATAATTTGGGCTCCGGCTTGTTTCATGCGGTCTAATCCAGCATGATGGTCTTGCATGTGGCGTGCTGATACAGCATCAATAACAATAAAAACTTGATAATTTGCAGCGATGAGTTCGAGGGCGGTTTGTAAAATACAGACGTGCGTCTCTATGCCAATTAAGACAATTTGTTTACGATTGAGTTTATACAATTCTTGATGAAAAGTTGCATCGCTAAAGGCAGAAAAACTGGCCTTTTCAATAAATAAATTCGGAGTTAGTAGGTTTCTGAGCGGATTAATTGTGCGGCCTAATCCTTTTGGGTATTGTTCGCAGGCTAATATTGGTACATCCAATTCGCTCGCTAATCTGACCAGCCATTCACAGCAGCCTATCATGTTTTTGGCATTAATAACTTTGTTAGCCAGTTTTTCCTGCACATCCATAACCACTAAACAAGATTTTTGTTTATCAAGCAGCATTAATTAATATTTCCTAGAAAAGTTGAGAATTTATTATTAGGCATTTTTAAGCTGAAGGCAAAGTTTTTTGTGAAATGCGGCTAAAATTATGGTATTGTATGCAAATAATACACTTCTGGTCTGGGTGAGATGAGTAAAATACAAGAGTCACAAAATTTGTTTAGTAAAGCGCAAAAGTTTATTCCGGGCGGGGTTAATTCTCCAGTTCGGGCCTTCAAAGGAGTGGGTGGTTCGCCGGTCTTTATGACTAAAGGTCAGGGCGCTTACTTGTTTGATGCTGACGATAATCGTTATATTGACTATATCGGTTCATGGGGGCCATTAATCTTAGGGCACCGGCACCCGGCCGTTATTGCTGCTGTAGAAAAAGTATTGCAACATGGAATGACCTTTGGTGCGCCAACTGAAATAGAAATTACTATTGCAGAAAAAATTTGTACGTTGATGCCAAATTTGGAAAAAGTTCGGATGGTAAATTCTGGCACCGAGGCCACCATGACAGCCATTAGAATGGCGCGGGCGCTTACAAATAGACAAAAAATAATCAAATTTGCAGGCTGCTATCACGGGCACAGTGACTCCTTGCTAGTAAAAGCCGGTTCGGGGATGTTAACTTTAGGGGTGCCATCTTCACCAGGCATTCCTGAGAATTTAGCGGCAAATACTTTAACTGTTGATTTCAATGATTTACCAGCAGTTGAGGAACTTTTTTTACATTATGGCGCTGATATTGCTGGCATTATAGTCGAACCGATTGCTGGAAATATGGGGATGGTGTTGCCACAACAAGGGTTTTTACAAGGACTGCGAGAGGTATGTAACCGCTATCAGGCAATCTTAATTTTTGACGAAGTTATGACCGGATTTAGAGTTGCCTTAGGCGGAGCGCAAGCATTGTACAATGTAGTTCCTGATATAACTACTTTAGGCAAGATTGTCGGCGGTGGTATGCCAGTTGGAGCGATAGGTGGTAAAGCTTGTTATATGGATTGTTTAGCGCCAATTGGTCCTGTGTATCAAGCTGGAACTCTGGCCGGTAATCCTTTAGCTATGGCGGCAGGGATTGCGACATTAGATGAAATTGCACAAATTGATTTTTATACCCAGCTCAATCATAAAACCCAAACCTTAGTACAAGGAATAGAAGACATTGCTCGTGACTTTGCTATTCCGGTGCAAACTGTGAGTATGGGCGGGATGTTTGGTGTTTGTTTTACCGCACAAGCTATCAAAAATTACACAGATGTTGCTACAGCTGATGAGGAGTGGTTTAAAAAGTTCTATCACAAGATGCTAGGACAAGGAATATATCTGGCACCTTCGATGTATGAGGCTGGATTTATATCTGCAGCGCATACGAGCGAAGATATCGCTATAACCTTAGAAGCATTCCGACATTCCTTGAAAAAATAAAGGTGCTGCGTTATGCTGTTTAGGGTTTTTAACTAGTAGCGCCAAAATAAGGAGAGCGAGTATGGGGCAGCTGAGTGCTGTGCGCTATCCCGCCCGATTAATGGGATTTCTCGAAATACTATGATTAAATTTAAAAATATTGCCATTCTAGCGATGCTATGCGGATCTGCAGTAACTTGGTCAGAAAATCCAACCTTTACTGCTCAGCAAACTAAAGCCATAGAGCAAATTATTGCGGATTATCTGGTGCATAACCCAGAAATACTAGTGCAAGCCTCGCAAGCGTTACAAGAAAAGCAACAAAAAGAAATGCAAAGCCAAGCGAATGCTTTTATTAAACAAAATGCCAAACAACTGCTTGCGGAAAAAATTTCTGTGGTTGGTTCAAAAGCCCCAACCGTCACGATTGTTGAATTTTTTGACTACGCCTGTGGTCACTGTATTAAAATGAATCCGGTTATAACCGAACTGGTGAAAACCAATCCTAATCTGCAGGTAGTATACCGAGAATTCCCAATATTTGGGGAAAAATCGGCTAATGCTTCAAAAGCAGCGTTAGCGGCCGGTTTGCAGGGTAAGTATGCAGAAATGCATGAGATATTATTCAATACTAAAAATATTGATAATGCTGCAATTACTGCTGCTGCTAAAAAATTAAATCTTGATATGGCGCGTTTTGCCAAAGACATGAACAGTCAAGAAGTTGCGGAAAATTTAGCAGTAAATCGACAATTAGCTGAGAAAATGAAATTATTTGGTACGCCGGTATTTATCGTTATGTCTACTCCAAATGGACAATTTAATGCCACAAGTAATCCGGTGATGATTCCTGGTTCTACCTCGCTTGACAACCTACAAAATGTTGTAAAAATGGTCTCAGAGGCAAAGTAATTTATGCAGACTTTTCAAGATTTAATAGCGACCTTGTTAGCCTTTTGGGCGCAACAAGGTTGTGCCGTTTTACAGCCTTTTGATATGGAAGTTGGCGCAGGCACTTTTCACCCGGCAACCTTTTTAAAAGCAATAGGCCCAGAACCTTGGAAGGCGGCCTATGTACAACCTTCCAGAAGGCCAACTGATGGCCGTTATGGGGAAAACCCAAATCGTCTTCAGCATTATTACCAGATGCAAGTGGTATTAAAACCATCACCACTTAACATCCAAGAATTATTTATTGAGTCGTTAAAAAAGATTGGCATCAATCCGTTGGTTGATGATGTGCGCTTTGTCGAAGATAACTGGGAGTCTCCAACGCTTGGAGCTTGGGGTTTAGGATGGGAGGTCTGGCTTAATGGCATGGAAGTTGCTCAATTTACCTATTTTCAGCAAGTTGGTGGTTTTGCTTGTCAGCCGGTTACTGGTGAATTGACTTATGGTCTAGAGCGTTTAGCAATGCATGTTTTACAAGTTGATTCGGTATATGATTTGCCTTGGGTGCGCGAAGGAGATAATACTATTACCTATGGAGATATATTCTTACAAAATGAAAGAGAATTATCAGCCTATAATTTTGAGCATGCTGATGTGGCTATGCTGTTTCGCCATTTTGATGATTATGAACAACAGGCTTTGCGATTAATTGAGTTATCGTTGCCTCTGCCTGCTTATGAAATGGTGCTTAAGACCTCGCACTGCTTTAACTTATTAGATGCTCGGCATGCTATCTCTGTAACCGAACGCCAACGTTATATCTTAAGAGTGCGTAATTTATCGCGTGGAGTTGCAGCCATATATTTACAATCCAGGGAAAAACAAGGTTTTCCTCTTTTAAAAGGTGATGAATGAGTCAGGATATTTTTTTTGAACTGGGTCTGGAAGAATTGCCTAGTGGTTTAGTTAAGCATTTAGCAAAAGATTTGTTAGATAATATCCTCTCGGCTTTGCATGAGGCTGAGATTAGTTACGGGTCGGCACAGCACTTTGCAACACCAAGAAGAATCGCGTTATTAATTAAAGACGTGGCGCCGCTTCAAGCGTCAAAAAAAGGCACCAAAAAAGGCCCATCTGAGTCTGCTCCTCCACAGGCCATAGAGGGCTTTGCGCGTTCCGTTGGTGCAGATGTCACCAGTTTGAGATTGGAAAAACAGGCCAAAGGGGCATGGTGGGTATATGATTTTGAGGAGCCTGGAGTAGTTACTAAGGAGTGGTTGCCGCAACTTATTCAAGAAAAACTTACTAAATTAGCAATTCCCAAGCCTATGCGCTGGGGTAATGAGAAGCATGCATTTGCTAGACCGGCGCATTGGTCGATATTAATGTATGGTAAAGAGCTGATAAATACGGTTATTCTTGGTACCAATACCGACAATAAAAGTTATGGTCACAGATTTTTACATCCACAGGCCGTGACTATTTTGTCTGCAGATGATTATGTTGGGCATATGTATGCAGCAAAAGTATTAGTTGACTTCGACACTAGGCGTCAGGAGATAGAACGGCAAATTCAGCAAATTGCCGTTAAACATAGTTGGAATATTCCTGTTGATGAGGAGTTATTAGATGAAATTACCAGTATAGTTGAATGGCCAGAGGTAATGGTTGGGCGGTTTTCTGAAGATTTCTTAGAAGTTCCTGCCGATGTATTAATTGCCTCCATGCAAGAACATCAAAAATGTTTACCAATTTATAATCAACAACACGAGTTGCAAGCGGCGTTTATCTTTGTGGCAAATATTATTAGCATGAATCCACAATCGGTCATTTTGGGTAATGAAAAAGTAATGCGCGCGCGTTTAAGTGATGCGGCATTCTTTTATGCGCAGGATAGACAGCAACCATTGATTGAGTATGCGGCCCAAACCGCACAAACACTATTTGAGAAACGCTTAGGCTCTATTGCCGATAAAACTGCGCGCGTTAAAAAAATTATGGAGTATTTAACTCCTAAATTAGGTTTAGAGGCACAAACTTCATTACGAGCGGTGGCATTATCAAAATGTGACTTGATGACGCAAATGGTTGCAGAGTTTCCTGATTTGCAGGGTAAAATTGGGGCCTATTACGCCTTGCAAGATAAAGAAGATTCGGGGGTGGCGCAAGCTTTATTTGAACAATATTTACCACGATTTGCAGGTGACCAATTACCAGAATCGCAATTAGGGTGGGCTATGTCATTGGCTGATCGCCTTGATACCTTGGTTGGTATTTTTGCAATAGGATTGAAGCCAACTGGCGATAAAGATCCTTATAAATTAAGGCGTAATGCGCTAGCTGTTGTGCGATTACTTTTGCAACAACCTAATCAGTTACATATTAGTGAATTATTATCATTGGCTGCAAAAAATTATACAAATATTGCCGTTGATTCGGCAGTGTTAGTCGATCTTAAAAAGTTTATTATTGAACGCTTGCAATCGCATTGGCACACGCACTATCCTAATGAAGTATTTTTGGCTGGTATTGCGGTGCAACATGAAGAATTATATGATTTAGCGCAGCGCATGCAGGCTTTTAATGATTTTAAACGCAGCCATCACAGCGAAGCATTATTTCAAGTCGCCAAACGGGTGCGACAAATGCTTGGAAACAGTGAGGCTCATGACGATTATGCAATAAATCCTCAGGAGCTAGCCGAACAACAATTATGGCAAGTTTTACAAGAGGTACGGCAGCATTTAGCTAACTTATTACCAAATCAAGAGTATAGTATGGCATTGTCAAAGCTTGCATTACTTGCTGAGCCATTAAACATGTTTTTTGACAATGTATTTATTATGGATGAAGATTTACATATTAGAAATAGTCGATTGAAGCTCTTGTTTGCTGTGCAGCAAGCATTAAATGCTGTAGTGTTGCTGGGTTTATGATGTACTGCATAAGTTATGCTCACGAGGAGTTGCGTGAGCAAGCTGAAGTTCTCGCCGCGCGGTATTCTTTAACATTAGCGGCGCAGGTGTTGCCGCGCTTGCATTTGACAACTAGTGGTTTAGAGTTGTTAGATAGCCAAGGTTCACCTATAACAATGGATTGGAATCGCCAGGTTCTTCAGCAGAGAAACGATTTGTTAAAAGCGACTTTGGCGCATAAAAAACTGACCATTTACGATATAACTGCAGGTTGGGGTAGAGATGCGCTGCTTATGGCTAACGCCGGTTCATCAGTAGTTATGGTTGAGAAGAATCCCTTAATGGCAGCCATGCTTGAAGATTGCTTAGCTAGATTAGACAATCAGCAGTTGCGCTCCAGAATAAGTTTGGTCTGGTCGTGTGCTAAACAATTTTTAGAAACGCTATCGTTGCCAGCTGTTATCTATCTTGATCCAATGCATCCCAAAAGAGTAAAGACTGCTTTAGTTAAAAAGCATTTGCATACCTTACAAAGCTTTATTCCACCAAATGACGATGTTATTGAATTGATTACTCTTGCAAGGCTGAAACAGCCCCAACGTTTGGTTTTGAAATGGCCGTCTAAACAAAGCCCGCCATTGCGGCCAAATTTTTCCTATCATGGAAAAACTATTGACTACCATATTTACCTGTGAATAACTTTTTGACTTAGATTGTTACATTTAGAGAAATTACCGTCCTTGCTTAGATAAGTAATTGATTATAGGTATTAAAAAAATTTTTTCAAAACTATTGACTTATTATTTACTCACATTTTCTGTGGATAACATTGTTGAAAGATCTTTAAAGTAGTGGTTTAGTCACTCTATCCATTTGGTCAAACGTTGTAGCGTAATTTCATCGCCAGATAAACGTAACTCGGCATTATTTGGGATTATTTTTATGACCGTAGGTGGAGCTATCACTCCATATTGTCGCATGATACTCAATATTTGTTCTTGACTATCACTTATGTCTATTTTAATAAAGCGGTTTTTTTTGTACAAATTTACTAGTTTTTCGCTGACCCAGACATGCTTATCAAGATACTGGCAAGTTGCACACCATTTGGCAGTAAAATACAAGATTACCGGTTTGTGAGTTTGGGCTATAATTTTTTCTAGATGGTGTTTTGAAATTACTGTTTGTGTCGTAGGGGTGAAATGAAAAGGCCAAGGCAGTTGCTTGCTAAGAATAATTGCATAAGTAAGCAGTGTACTTTCGGTAATTAGCACCATTATTAAAGTAACTCTTAGCAGATAATTCTTAGCTGGCTTGATTAGCCATGCGGCTATTAATAACACCACAACCCAAGCGCAATATGCATAGATGCTCGCAAATGTGCGTTGGATTAACAGCGCTGCCACAGAAAATAATAGAATAGCTAGTAGAGATTTTACCTGATTCATCCACACGCCAGCTTTCGGGAGTAAATGACCGGCAGATACTGCAAATATCATCAGAGGTGTTCCCATGCCTAAACCAAGCATGCACAGTGCCAGAGTGCCTTTCCATAACTCACCTAATTGCGTAATATAGGCCAAAGCTCCAAGCAGTGGTGCGGTGACACAAGGTGATAACACCAATAATGATAGACTACCAATTATAGCAGCAGAGCTGTAGCGTCCAGACTGTAAATTAGCACGATAGTGGATGGTTTTTTGTTGCCAGCTTTGCGGCAATTTAATTTTTACCCACTCTAAGGTGGCTAATCCAAAATAGCCATAAATAATAGCCATGCCGATGGTTACTAATGGGTTTTGCATAAGCATGAAAAGATTTTTGCCAACTACTGATAAAGTCGCACCAACAGCAGCATAGCTGCCAGCCATGCCTACCACATAGGCAGCAGCCAAGCCCCAAATTTGTTGTTTGCTATGAGTTTGATTACCAAGTACCACTTTGGTCATCACCGGTAACATTGGTAAGACGCACGGGGTAAATGCTAACAGCACTCCTAGGCCAAAAAAACTTAATATAGTCCAGATAAATGCGTGACTACTGAGATGTTTGCTGACAGTTTGTGGTGGTAAACAAATCGCTTTATCGCTGCAGCCCTGGTAGCTAACGGTTATATCTTCTCGAAAAGGAATAGTTAGCTGTAATTGGTTACGATAAATTTCTTGCCATTGTCCAAGCTTGTCTTGATGAAGAAGTGCGGGCGGATAATTAATATTGGTAATACCCTTTACTATTATGCGTTTTTTATAAAGATAGTAACCTGGTTTAATATTCCACTGTAGCAAAATGTTATCTTTATTACTCACAATACTTAATTTAAAAATATCTGCTTGGTAGTTGGCATGAGCCCCAGGACTAAACAAAAAAATAGTTAGTACACAGTAAATTAATTTAAGGTATCTCATGTCAAAATATCTTCATCATGTGTAAATATGTGACCTAGTTTAGTTTATGAATGAAAAAAAAACAATTTATTTTTAATGTTCGCCCTTGAAAAACTGCAACAGTTGCCCCATATAGCAATGTGATAAGTGCTGTAGTCAGTGCTTCTAATTTTGAAGTTAATTGTATGCAGGAGAAAAAAAATGAAAATTCGTCCATTACATGATCGTATTGTCGTTCGTAGACAAGAAGAAGAACGCACATCAGCTGGTGGTATTGTTATCCCTGATAGCGCTGCTGAAAAACCAAGTCGCGGTCTAGTACTAGCTGTCGGCAATGGTAAGCCACTAGACAACGGCGACACCAGATCTTTAGCTGTTAAAGTTGGTGATGTTGTATTATTCGGAAAATATGCCGGTAACGAAGTAAAAGTTAACGGAGAAGAATTGGTAGTGATGCGTGAAGACGACATCATGGCTGTTATTGAAAATTAATTTTATAGCTTGAGGAGATTTACATGGCTAAAGAATTGAAATTTGCAGAAAATGCACGTCACCAAATGTTAGTTGGTGTTAATGGTTTAGCAAATGCGGTTCAAGTAACAATGGGACCACGCGGTCGTAACGTATTGCTAGAAAAAACTTATGGTGCCCCAACAGTAACCAAAGACGGCGTTTCTGTAGCAAAAGAAATTGAATTCGAAGATCGTTTTCAAAATATGGGCGCACAACTAGTTAAAGAAGTTGCATCAAAAACTTCTGATGCAGCAGGGGATGGTACCACTACTGCTACAGT
>Ga0214917_10006435_pt1 | contig 12175 bp, 6 predicted proteins | sample LL_1208_BB_MetaG_FD_177983 | JGI IMG/M metagenome (GOLD analysis project Ga0214917, IMG submission 177983) | Freshwater microbial communities from Lake Lanier, Atlanta, Georgia, United States - LL_1208_BB | ecosystem: Environmental > Aquatic > Freshwater > Lake | place: USA: Georgia | collected...
TCAGAATTGGTAGGACCAGTCATTTCGTCAAGTTCGTTTACCATGTTGATTTCCTTGCCTTTCAATCCCCAACTGGGGAATCCTTGTTAATACTAGTTAGGACACGGACATTTGAACCTAGCAGTTGCCAAATAGTTACTGGAGCAGGTATCTACCCGAAACAAGTTTTAATCGCTACTGACACAGATAATAAACAATCTTGCAGAAAGACCTAATCCTGCTCTGCCAATCTTCAATGGCTGAGTGTATAGACCCAGACAACCTAGAAGACCTAGAGAACACCACCCACATGTTGGAATTGAAAAGATGTAATCTACGGAGAAAACAAGGCTAGTGCGGCAACCGCAGTTTCAACTTGTTATGGAATTGCCAGATTTGGCATTGGGTTGAGCTAATGAGTAGTCTTCGCGAAATCTGCTACCGCGAATGATCTGGGTTTATGCCCTACTTTCCTTACGGAATGAGCCCGAAAGTATCGAACTCAAATTTGAACTGCTCCCTCAAGGGAACTTCAATGTCAAGATCTGAAGCGACTTTTGCAATATTGAAGTCAACTGAGATGGCTGTAAAGTGCTTCATCCCGAAGAAAATTTTCCAGCCTTCCGCTTCAAATCTCAAATCGCGAATTATTGTGCTTCCTTTAGTCTCTCTAACCAGGTATAGATGGGGTTCACCATTCTGAGAAAGACGCACTATTGCCCAGTCTGGGTTGTACCCTCCAATTGGGGTGTTCACTTTAAACTTATCCGGAAGTTTTATAAACAGAAGGGTTCGTTCATCTCTGTCAATTGCCTCTGCGAAATCCTTTTCAATTTGGCTATCGCAGGAAATGAAATCGGCAATACTCCTCTTTACCTCTACTAAGCTATCTCCATAAATAGTTTGCTTTGATGGGAATATATCAAGGTTGTGGGAACAATTATCTTCGTTGCTCTCGTAGTAAACTATCCCGTCTCTTTGAACCAAGACTTGACCAAGAGCTTCCTTGGAACAACGTATGAATTGTGCCATAAATTCGGTTGGGTTTAGAAGAATCTCATCATCTCTCTCGATTTTCTTCAATGATTTAACTACGGTATCCCTCGATATACCCGTTGCCTTAGTTATGCCACCGACCACGTCCGTAATCGGCATCTTATATTCAACTTGTAACTCGCGAATGTCGCTTTCCCTACCGGCTTGGACGCCGCTCCCGTAGGAAATAGTTACTTCAGTGTTCTTTACTCTAACTTTGGGCGATCTAATCGGGTCTGTAGTTTTCAACATTTTCATTCGATGGACTATTGCATTCATCAGATCATCAGAGCTGAATTGGAGACGATATGTAGTTTTTCTCTTGATTAAATCCCAAAGATCATTAAAACCAGGAAGACTGCTGAAATTCTCCTTGAGCGAAACAATCTTGGTGCGCCTATCGTTAACTAATGGCGGACCAAAATGTTCATCTGCCTGCTCTCTAAACTCTCTCTGCAGGCCGCTGGCAAATTCCGCAAATGCCTCCCGAGCAACCACTCGAAGTACATTTACCTCTTGCTCTCGACAGCGTTTTCCATCAGACATGACTGCCAGCCTTAAACCTCGACCAATTTGTTGCCGGCGAGTGAGTGTAGATTTTGTCTCCTGAAGATGGCAAATTGTGAAGACATTCGGGTTATCCCAACCCTCAGAAAGAGCTGAGTGACTGAAAATGAACCTCACTTTGTTGTTTACGTCTATAAGTTCTTCTTTACCTTGCATAATGAGCCTGTATGCCTCGGCATCATCTGCACTATCCCCCTTGGTGTCTTTAGCTTTGCTACCCGACTTTGCAAAGTACCCAAGATGCACCTCATTAGCTGGTGGCAGGTCAAGAGCCGAAAACCTGTTTTCGGATCTCACCTGATCGTAGATTTCTTCAAACCACTTTCTGTAGACTGCGTCATCAGGCCAATACTTATCGACCTTGTCAATAAAGAACAGAGTTAAGGCCTTTGTCGGTTTGATTATTTCTAGATGAGCTAACCAAGAGAGCTGAAGCTCTTTTTCAAATTGCGCTTCTATCGTTGCTTGGAACTGAGTTCTAGTTAGCCATTCCGCTTCAATGTCCGAATTCTCATGTATCTTAATTCTCCGCCCGTTAGAAAATTCGACTGAGCCGAGGTTGTTTTCGGTCGGTGCATGAATTTGCTCGACAATCCAGCCTTTGTATACCTTTAGCCCTGTCTTCAACTCCAAATCATCCCCAAGCCTAATTGTTATTCTGCTACGTTTGTCATGTTTATTCACAATTACTGTGGCATGGTCAGCCTTGTTGTCTACGGACAAAACCTCCACAAATGCGATATTCCTGTCTTCATCGGGAGACACAGATAAGACGTGGATTTTTTTCACTAGCCTTCGCTCGTAGGCATCTACTGGTCCTAAGCGATAAACCATGCAGTGTTTACTCTTATCTTTATGAGTAGCTGAGTATCTAATCTTGAAAAGAGGATTGAGTTCGTTGATCGCCGGGCCCCATCTTGGTCCATCTAGAAGTTGAGGCTCATCCATGATGATGACTGGCCTAGTTCTTATGAGAAAGTCAATAGGTCGTTTCCCTTGCAGTCGGTCATAGTCCACTTTGTGGATTAAAGCATTATCGTTCGCAAACGCTTGCACATTTATCACCATGATTTGTAGACCGTCTTCAGTTGCGAATTGCTTCAACGTTCCAATTTGACTACTGTCATAAGCAAACCCATGAATCGTAATTCCATCAAATAGCTCCTTGAAGTGCTGTTTTGTTTGTTTCAATGATGTAACTACGCCCTCGCGAATGGCAACCCTAGGAACAACAATTATGAACTTCTTCATCCCGTATTTTCGATTTAATTCCAATGCTGTCCGTAAGTAAACGTAAGTCTTTCCGGTGCCGGTCTCCATTTCAATAGTGAAGTCTCTGAGGGGGACTTCCATCTGTTTATCAGTCAATCTATATTTCTCAGGTACGACTGGAACTAGCTCACCTGCCAAGTTACTTCTTGTTCGTTCTTGAATTCTCTTTGCATTGTCAAGAAGTAGCGAATCGTCGATTCCCCAAGTATTCTTGGTAATCCCCTTAGCTTCGAGTTCATTCATGTCAATCATGCTGTCGTCGATTGCAGCATCTACTCCAGGCAGCCAACCTTCAAATAAATCTACGACTGCGGCTACAGCTTCTAATTGAAATGCCTGATTGCTCTCGAAAATTTGCTCGACTGCCATTTTTAATAAGCCTCAAAGCCTCGATTAAGTTGAGCCAACTCATAAATGACCATTTTTTTGAGCGCGTCCTTACCCGCAAAAGAATCCTCGATGAAAAACGCGTTTTTGAATTGGAGCGTTTTGATTGAAGAGAGTACGTCCTCAGACATTACTCTGGCCAATACTATTAGGTTGCCAGCTAAGAGGACAGCCTTTGCACCAGCTAATGTTAGCCACTCCCATTTCTCATCTAAGCAAACTCCGTTAAGCAGACCAATTTGAGTAACTATCTGATGGTCGGTCGCATCTGGATCAAGTGTTCTGTTAGCGTTATCATAAGGGATGCCATCTTCTGCAAAGTATGGGCTGAAAGCAGACTTCGATAACCTAAATACTCTAAGTCCTTGTTCCTTTGCGATTTCAAATTCATCGACTACCTTACACAACCGCATGAGTGCGATGTCGGACACAGAATTGATTCCGGCCTTCTTTGCAGCCGAGTTATCTGCAGTGGCTTCATCCAGAGTTACAAAAACATACCTTCTGCGGCCGCCGTCCTTTTGATTCTGCAGAGCCACTGCATGCCCCGTGGTGCCTGAACCACCGAAAAAATCCATAACTATTGAGTCCTTGTCGGTAGCAAACTCAACGATGTTTTGGATTACCGTTTCATCTTTTGGAAAATCGAAATACGGGCCTCCGAGGAAAGACGCTAACCGTTTGGTAGCTCCGCGTCCATCTCTATAAAAAACACTATACGGAACCTCTTCGAGGGAGTTCTTTAGATACGACTTTACACAAGGAACTTTTGTCTCATCCTCGCCGAAATGGATTTGATTTAGTTCAATCATTTCCTTCAGGCGTTTCTCAGTAAAACCCCAACCTCGCTTCGGCACTTTGCACGGTTTGCCAGTCACTGGATGCAAAACATCGAAAGTTCCCCCAGAACTTCCCGGAGCAGATATGTCAGCTGCGAAGTACACCCCATTTGAATCAATGTTGTGATAGTGATCATGCCTCTTGCTTGGATCAGAGTCAACTAGGCCTTTGTACCAGGCTTTCATCTCTCTAGTGGCCGCTGCATAATTACTTCCATTCCTTTTAGTGATTGAATCTGCAATTTTGAAAATTGCCTCCAATCCATCCTTGGAGATGCGCCATTCCTTGACTGTTTCAGCCAAATAGCCCACATTCCTTGCGTAACAAAGCATGTACTCATGACTTGTGGTTACAAACTTTGCATTGTTTTTCCTGCCTGCCGCCCATACGAATTGACCCAGAAAATTCTCGGGACCAAAAACTGAGTCCATTAACATTCTTAAGTGATGCACTTCATTGTCATCGATTGAGACAAAAATGGATCCGTCTTGGCTGAGTAAGTTCTTTGCCTTTATCAAACGAGGGTGCATCATCGAGAGCCAATTAGCATGCTTCCTTCCAGACGTATCTGGGTTTGCCCTTAGTTTGTTGCCCTCCGAATCTATTTGTCCAGTAATTTGGAGATATCGCTTCTTGCCGTCGCTGAAGTCGTCGTTGTATACGAAATCATTTCCAGTATTGTAGGGCGGGTCAATGTAAATGAGCCTCACTTTATCGTCATACGCGTGCTCGATAATTTTCAGAACTTCTAAATTGTCTCCCTCTATAAACACATTCTCAGCTGTATCAAATTTGACAGAATCTGCGACATCAGGCGCGAGGGTAGCTGCAGATGGAGAGAGAGCTTGCAATACTTCGTCTTTGCCAGGCCAAACAATCCCAAACGCAATTGAAGCATCAGCCGGGCGGGCGGCTTGGAGTCCAGTTAAATCGGTTATAGCCTTAACATTTAGCTCACCGTCTGTTACCACCCCAGGAATTAGATCTTTGAGTTTCTCGAGAGCTTCAATTTGCTGTGACGGAGAGAATATTTTTTGGTTTTTTGCTTCTGACATGTTAATTCCCAGACTTTCAGTTAGTTTCATTTAACAACATAATCCCGATCTCTCCAGCCATTTACTAAATCTTTATAGTTCCGTTGGACAGTTTGGAGGCGTTCGGTGTTCCCATTCGATTACTGTTTAAGACAGAAGATGAGGTGACCTAAATGGACATACTAGAAGGGCTCAATCAGCCCCAAAAGGATGCCGTATTGGCAACCGAAGGGCCCGTTCTTATCCTTGCCGGCCCTGGCACAGGCAAGACGGCAACCTTGGTAAGGCGAACTCTTCACATAATCCAAACTGGCTTGGCCAAACCAGAAGAGATTATTCTTTGTTCATTTACAGAGAAATCAGCTCACGAACTCAAAGAACGAATCTCCAGGGAAGCAAAGAAGTATTCGATAACCTCAGACCTATCTGGGTTGGTGACTGGGACCATCCATGGAGTTTGCAACACAGTTATTAAACGTCACTTACATGCTACCAACTTGGGAAATAACTTTGATTTATTGAATGAGACAACTCAACTGCTTTTCATCTACCAAAACTTCAGTGACATAGTCGCAGATTTCGATGCAAGTGAGCAGAAATACATAAGCGGGAAATACAAAAGCAAATGGGAAACAATAAAAGGACTGGCTTCATACTTTGACAAAATCACTGAAGAAATGATTGACCCCAATCAGGTTATCTACGACCCTGATGACAAGACTCGCCTCATAGCAGAGAGCTACCTCAACTATACGAGAATACTGTCTGAAAAAAACAAAATAGACTTTGCTAACCTCCAAAAGGTAGCCTTCGAACTTCTTCGGTCCGGTCAAGTTCAGGCTTCGGAATATCCTAGATTTGTGATGGTGGATGAATTTCAAGATACTAACTTTATCCAAGAGAGGCTAGTAACCAAACTTGCTTCCGTCCATGGAAACCTCTGCGTAGTCGGGGATGAGGACCAAAGCCTTTACCGCTTCAGGGGGGCGACTGTAGAAAACATTCTGAACTTCCCTGAAAGATGGCCGAATCTAAAGGAATTTAATCTCGATATTAATTACCGCTCAGAGCCCAGGATTGTGAATGCTTACTCAAGTTTCATTAGGTCTGGAGCTTGGGAGAAAAACGGGCGCAGATTCAGATACAACAAAAATCTTGAACCGGTAAATTTCGAGGAAGCCGAAGGGCCAAGTGTTCTTCATATTCATGGATCCTCAACGCAATCGGAATCAAGAAAAGTTGCAGCATTCATTAGAAGCTTAAAGGATCAAGGCAACATCAAAGATTACTCTCAAGTTGCGATACTTCTGAACTCAGTTCAACAGAAGTACAGTGGAGAGTTCATCTCGGCTTTGGATGAAGCAGGAGTAAAATCATTTTGCCCAAGAGCGAAAGCGTTTTTTGAAAATCCCGAAGTTGGTTTGATTTTCTCTGCCCTAGCCTTCATTTTTGATTGGGATTCGACAAATCGTGGCCCTGTTTTCGGAAGAGTGTCAGATCTGGCTCAGTACATCGATCTGAGCCTCGCTACCCTGAGCGAACAAGTTAAATCTAATCCTGAACTTGGTGCTTTGCTTGATCGAGAAAGAGGAGAAATTCAAAGACTCTCCGAGGGTGAGACGCTTGATAAGAGAGTTGCTGACTATTTATTCGTTCTCTTGGCAGCCGATCCATTCAAGAGTCTAATGAGTGATGAAAACAAGGCCAGAAACATTGCCCGCCTAACTCACTTCATGACAATCTTCCATCAGTACTACGGTTTCCCAGTTATTTCCTATAAAAACCTTGAGCCGTTGAAGAGATCCTTGTTTTCCAGTTACCTCTCTTACCTACTTGAAGGAGGTGCGGATGAGTATGAAGACCCTGATCAACCCTTCCCAAAGGATCATGTTCAGATTATGACTGTTCACCAAGCGAAGGGGCTCGAATTCCCTGTCATAATCGCTGGAAACCTTCATCATTCGAGCAAGAATCAACTTAAGGAGATGCACGAAAGGCTGGGTAAATATATGCCTCGAACCCCTAACGAGCCTCCAGAAATGATAGGAGAATTCGACAGCATGAGGCTTTTTTATGTCGCTTTCTCAAGACCTCAAAATCTACTTGTCCTGAGTAGTAACGATGAAAAGAAAATGCACGCGCGCTTTGATCCAATAATAAATCTTGCTACAGATTGGGAAAGCAGAGTGGACTTCAATTCTGCAAGTGAGTGGGAATTTCGCGCCCACGAGGCTTTGAAGAAAACCTACAGCTTCACTTCTGACATACGAGCCTACGAAACCTGTTCCAGGCAATATAAATTCTTCAATTTATTGGAGTTTTCTCCTTCCCGCGCAGTGACAATTTTGTTCGGCACTTTGGTCCATCAGACAATTGAGGATATTCACCGTCTATACATTCGAGGCGAAAAGGGTAAAGTTTCAGAAGAATTCATTGAAAATCAGTTTGATTTCAATTACCGAATGCTCCAACTCAAGGAAGTTCGTCACATGGCTGAGGCTCAAAAAGAGGCAGCTCTGAAACAAGTCAAAGACTACTGGAGTCAAAACAGAACATACCTAGACGGTGTCGAAGAGGCCGAAGTCGACGTGTCGTTGGAAAAGAACTCATATGTATTAGTTGGTTCAATTGACTTAGTGGCTAATGATGATGGAACATTTGAAATACTCGATTTTAAGACGGGTTCCAAGCCAAATCAAGGTGATCCCCTCTTGGATTCCTATTACAGACAGCTTTGCATTTACGCACACATTTACCAGGGAAGAACTGGTCGAAAGCCCGACCAGCTCGTACTTTACTGGACGGGCGAGCGCGAACGTTCCAAGGCCAGGATGATTTTCCCCTATGTTGAAGAAGACGTGGATCAAGCCATGGAATACTTTGAGTCTGTAGTTCATGAGATACAGGCGCAGAACTTCCAAATGGAGCAGGCACCGGATCCAAAAATATGTAATGAGTGCGATTTCAAGACATACTGCAAGAGCACTGGTTTGATTCCAAGCTAAACTCTCCCATAGAAAAACCAGCCAAGTGATGCACTGTCGCCCCGTTACTTAGATGAATCAGAGGATTGAAGACCAAAAGGTCCTAACTTAAATAGTAGAGTTCAATTAAAACTGAGACTCCAACAGTGTAATTTGCAATGTCAGAGCAACCCTATAAACTCTAATATCCGAACATATGTTCGGATAAGGGTAAGGGTGGTTTATGGGCCGTATAAACGAAGCTGTGGCTGTTTTAGTGGATCAGGAGGGTGCTCCCACCCTTTTTAGATGACGGGAAAAGGACTATCAAGTTAGTTCTAGACCGGTTAGATGGTTTGCCAGGGCTGAATGGTGGGCAGGTGAGCTTATAGATGCGTAGGTTCGGGAGTTTTGGAAGTTGAGATGTGGCGATTCCTAGCTACTGATTATGAGGAAAAGACCTCCTTTGAATTACAACACAACATTGGTGTTAACAGCTAGAAGTTACTAAGGCAGTTTGATGAGCTTCGAGTCCTGAAAAAATCAACCAATGAAGCGGTTGAGTCTTTCCACAATAAGGCGGCGGCGCGTTGCGAGAAAATCTGGATAGGAATCTCTCCCCCATAGAGTTTTGTCGATAGGTACCTGCTGAGCTTGGAGTGCCGAAAGATTCCGAACAGAAACATCCTCTAGGTATTTCAATGGTTCAGTGTCGCTAATCTTGACGTTGGTATCTGCGGAGATAAAAGCTAGATTTGATAAGTCATCGACTTCCGCTTTGCCTAACTCAGGATAGTTTTTGGAAAGAAACTTTTTTGGAAAAATATGGTGATATTGAATCGAGTTTGGCTTCCCAGTGTGGGTAGGAGATATCTCCAATGAATTCCACCAATCTTTGGCCCCGTCTTCCTTAAAAGCCAAGAACATTGTCTTGAAAATACCTGATCTAGATGTGCGGCCGGTCAACTCATTTTCGTCAAATGATAATGTTCCTACTTGCTGTTTAAGTCTTTCAAATAATTCATCACAACTCCCGCCATCTCTAAGAACAGCTAAATCCTGATTCAATAGAGTCTCAGTTGACCCCCTCGAATAGCGACCTTTGGCATTTGCGAGTAGAAGCCATCTTCGCATTTGCCTGCTTTCCTCATCACTAATTGAGTATTTACGTTTATCAACCCAGTAAGCGACAGTAATTACGAGGAAGGGTGATGAAAGCAGTGAATGATGAGTAACTCCGGCGTTGCTCTTTATGAAATTCATTGCAAAGTCAAGTGCTTTGATTGCCCGAGTCCATGATTCTTCAAGCGATGAGAGAGATATTGAACTAACCGTTTTGAATAATGATTGAGAGGTTGCAAAAGCAACAAGAGTTTTCACCAGGAAACCAGTGTCGAAATTGAAGCCATTCGCGGTGCATTTTTCTTCATAGGCTTTGAACATTGCTAAGGATCCGTGCCATCTTGCAGTAATCTGAGCCAAAGCTAAATCCGAACCTCGAAGTTTAGCGCCTTGGGAATTTACCCTGACGAAAATCTCTGTCACTTCTTCGTACGACATCGACTCTTCCAGTATGTCTAGTCGATATACATACTCTCGAATGCTCCTTACTTTTTGGATACGTGCTGAATATTTAGCAAATTTCGGATCATCAAAACTTACGACTCCTGCCGCTTTCAGCAACTCTGCATCCCCGGTGCTTCTAAAAATGTCAGTTACGGAAATCCAATTTGGCATCGCTGCTAATTTCTTGTGATAAAGAACAAAGGCCCTTTTAGACATTCGAGCCTGAATGTCTATCTCCCCTTCAGCTGCATCTGGAGCTTCCAACTCTAGTTCTTCATCTTCTTCTAACTCTTCGTTGATCTCGGTAAAGAGTGTCAAATCGTCAGGGTGGTCTAAGTTGAACAAAACCTGGAGCGGTCTTTTTTGCCCTCTAACAGTAACCGGTAAACCGCGGATTATCGACGAAAGAGATGTAAGCCGTTGCTGCCCATCCAAAAGCAACAAGGGATTTTTAGTTTTTGAAGATTCAGTAGGAACTGCGAAATCGGTAAGTTCAACATTTTCACTAGTTTGCCAAGTCAGAATTACCCCAGAAGGATAATCCCTGTATAGCGAATCAAGAAGATCACGGACTCTTGGACCTTTCCAGACGTATTGCCTCTGCATTTCTGGAAGTAGCAGTTCGCCTCGCTCGATTGCATTGACTAGCTCTTGGACGGTTTTTTCAGCTTTAGCCATTTTGATTCTTTCCCAATCAGTTACAACTAATTTTAGTAACCTCAAACGACTTGCCTCTTGGACTTAGCCTCTAGGACTTCATTCATTACTAGTGAGAGTCAGTTTAAATAGCAGATTTGCAAAGTCAGACCAATCCTATAAACTCTAATATCCGAACATATGTTCGTATAAAGGTAAAGGTGATTTATGGGCCGTATAGACGAAGCTGTGGCTGTTTTAGTGGATCAGGAGGGTGCACCTACCCTCTTTAGATGGAGAGAAAAGGACTATCAGGTTAGTTCTAGGCCGGTTAGATGGTTTGCCAGGGCTGAATGGTGGGTAGGAGAAAGAGCTCACAGAGGAATAGGGTCTGGAGTTCTGGAAGTAGAGATGTGGCGTTTTTCAGGAAGTTGCGAAGGAATTAGGCAATCGTTCGAATTGTTACATAACTTTGAAAATAACTGCTGGACACTTCTTCGCAGATTCTAAATGCCCCATAGAACTAGAGCGGATCCTGTATTTGCAGAGATAACTCTATTCATCTACTCAATTCAAGTTAGATAATAATATCAGGTAGTGGAATTTACACTTTAGCAAAACAAGTTTAGATTCAACTAAAAAAATCTATTTTGATTCTGGAGAATATTTAAACGTAAGAACAATAGAAGGGATTTGAGAATGATAACAATTGAGGAAACTTCAAAGTACCTTAGAAACCATTGGAATGTCGTAAATTTGGGGAAAGCAAATTTGAAAATTGAATTAGATCTTAAGAAAAGAAAACAGGAAGTGTTTCTGTATTTCTGGAACGCAAACGACGATGAATCTGATCCCTGGCTGTCAATATTCTCTCAATTTGTAGAGGTAAAAGACTCTAATCCCAAAATTATTTTAAGTAAATTGGTGCAAATAGGCTCGGCAATTGGGGTTAGGTGTAACGCGGGTATTTACTCCCTAAGTAAAGAATTACGACTTAGAAACTATAATCTTGAAGATTTAGAATTTGAAATTTACAATCTTGGATCAACCGCGGATGAATTAGATCAGTTTTTCAACGCAAGCGATAAATTTTGAAAACTGAAGTTTCAAAATTGTAACCAACATGGAATTAGCTTCACTAAATCTTTCAGTTTTCCTTCTCTAAGAACGCCCCTTGTCGAATTACTGCTTTGTGAAAGATATAAGTTCTACAGATCTAGTTGGAATTTAGTTAATTTGGCTTAGCATCAGCTGCCTTTGTTCATTCGTTGAGTTCAACCTGACTCTTTTAGTTAATTTGAGGTATTGGTGATAAATGTCCGCCCAAACCTATAAACTTCTATATCCGAACATATGTTCGAATAATAGTTTATAGGGCGTTTTATGAGTTTTACCCATTTGCATGTGGCTTCAGGCTTCTCTTCCCACTACGGGGTTAATCGGCCTGAGCTGCTGGTTGAGGCTGCCCATAACCTGGGCTTTGATGCTTTAGCTATCACTGACCGGGATGGGCTTTATGGTGCTGTTAAACACATCGGAGCCTGTCTAGAAGTAGACCTATCCCCCATTGTTGGGGTTGATCTACCGGTTCTAGACGAGGATGGTTCTTTACTTGCCCGAGTGGTTGTTCTAGCCCATGGTCATAACAAAGGTTTAGGTTGGGCTACTTTATGCTCCATTGTTACTGAGGCTCATGCTGGAGGTAAGAAGAAGCAGTTTGGTATCAAGAGAACCAAACTAGCTTCGCTAGTTAGTCCTGGGTTTGTGACTGTTTTGCTTGGCCCTGATAGTGATGTTGCTAAAGCAACTCTGGGTAGATCTAAGACTGCTGCTGTGAAGGCTTTAGGCAAATGGTTAGAGCTATTTAGTAAGCCAGGAACCTTAGGACTAGAAATA
>Ga0214917_10006436_pt1 | contig 12174 bp, 12 predicted proteins | sample LL_1208_BB_MetaG_FD_177983 | JGI IMG/M metagenome (GOLD analysis project Ga0214917, IMG submission 177983) | Freshwater microbial communities from Lake Lanier, Atlanta, Georgia, United States - LL_1208_BB | ecosystem: Environmental > Aquatic > Freshwater > Lake | place: USA: Georgia | collected...
TCATTTTAAAGAGTCGGGTAATTTACCCATAATGGCTTTTACATCCTGATCATGAGATTTGGGGATAATTAAAAGAGCATCGGGTGTATCGACAATGATAAGATTATCGATGCCAATGAGGGCAACGGTTTTGTCTGGCGCATGCACGATATTGTTGCTGCTATTATGAGAGATGACGGTGGTTTCTGAGGCATTGTGATGGCTGTCTTTGGGTAAAAAATCATCAAGGGCTGTCCAGCTGCCAATGTCGCTCCAGGTAAATGTAGAGGGGATGAGTGTTGTGATATGAGCTGATTTTTCCATAATGGCATAGTCAATTGAAATTGACTCTAGACTTGGATAGGTGTTGATAATCTCGTCAGATGATTTTATGTGTAATGCGTGATACAGGTCTGGAAGATGGGTTTTAATTTGATCGAGAATGACACTGGCTTTCCAAACAAAAATGCCAGAATTCCAATAAAAATTTCCCTTTTTAATATAGGTTTCTGCAGTTTGTGGATTGGGTTTTTCGTGGAAGGCGGTGACGGACAAAATGGGAGATGCCCCATTTGTTTCAATGTATCCATATGCTGAAGTAGGGTGGGTAGGCGTAATGCCAATGGTGACAAGGGTGTCTTGGGATTTGGCTATTTGGACTGCGCTTTCAATCGTTCTGTTAAATTCTTCTGTTGGGGTAATCATGTGGTCTGACGGCAATATAATCATGATGGCGTCAGTGTCGATTTTGGATAGTTCGAAGGCTGCCCAGGCAATGCAGGGGGCTGTGTTTTTTCCGCAAGGTTCTAATAATAGGTGATCAGAGCTAATTTTTTTGGCATGGTCTCTGAGTTGAGCTTCTTGGGCTTTACTGCCGACAATCCATATATGTGATGGTGGAATGCTATGGCTGATTCGATCGATGGTGTGTTCTAGAAAAGACTGATTGTCGATTAATCGTATAAATTGTTTGGCATTTTTTTGGCGAGACAGCGGCCAAAATCGTGTCCCCAATCCACCTGCCATAATTACCGCGTAATTCATAGCCTAGATTTTAGTTGCTTTAATCAATGCTCGTCTAGGGCCAGGGTATCCTTCTATGGTGAGGCCAGTGTCAGTCAGTACATTTTTGAGTGAGTGGGGAGAACTCCATGGGGTGCTGCGTTGTTCGATTGGTGTTGTTGTGCTGATGTCTAGTATCTCTATTGAGGAAAACCCCGTGTCCTTAAGCCATTTTGTCAGTAGTGGGATGGAGGGGATATGGTATACATTTTTCATGCCTGCATAGCGGTCGGTGGGGGTGAGTGATATGTCTCTTTTGTCATCGATAATGAGGGTTTCTAAAAACAAAATGCCATTTTCAGTTAATTGTTTTTTAGAAATTGTAAGGCAGTCGATTGGGTTGGGATGATGATACAAAATCCCCATATTGAGGATGATATCTGACATATGGGCCTGTGTAAGGTCTTCAAACCCAATGGGGAGATACTCAATGGTTTGCACTTGAGCATAACTATTTAATAAGTGAAATTGAAAAAAATAGAGTGTGGTGGGGTCGATGGCAATTACTTTTTTAGCATTTAATCCGGCCAATCTAAAACTAAAGTACCCTGAATTGCATCCGATATCCAAGACGGTTTTTTGTGATAAGTCCGGTAAATGTGGGGATAGGCGATTAAATTTAAGCTGGCATTGCCACTCGCTATCAATTAAGGCGCCAAACATCTTGTACGGTCCTTTTCTCCAAGGGGTCATTGCTTTAAAAGGTGCCATGACTTGCTCATGCTCACTATCCGTAAGTTCGGACTTATCGCCAATGGTAATGATGTCTTGAGTTAAGTCTATTTTTTTTGTGGGAAATTTGGGGGCATTATCTAAATGATATTGCCACTGTTGTGCTTGAGGATTTTGACGTTTGTTTAGAGGTAATGTGATCATAATATGTCTTGTATTATCTGATCACCTTCTATTTTGACGCCTTCTTTTAATAAAAGGTCTTTTTTTATAGAGGGTCCCCCGGCTGAATACTGGCCAATTTTACCGCTGGAACTGACAACACGGTGGCAAGGAATTGTGGGGACGCAAGGGTTTAATGCCATGGCATGTCCCACAGCACGGGCTGCTTTTGGGCTGCCGGCATTTTTTGCCAGAGACTGATATGAAATTACTTGTCCTGCCGGGATTTGAATGAGCTCTTGATATACCTTCTTTTGAAATGGGGTGAATGTTGCAAGGATTTTCTTATCTATATAGTCGCTAAGTGCTTTGTGTTTCATTTGGACTCCATTTTTTTCGATTTAAATCCTACACTAGTTTTTAATTTTTTAAAAAACGATTAAAAAAATTGAAAGTTTTGATTTTTTTGAAATTTTTTATTTTAAAAATCGATAATTTTTTGCTAACATTCTAATTCCTTTAAATAAATGGGGTTAAAAATGGATAAAAAAAAGATAAATGGCGCTGAAGCTTTGATACGGTGTCTCGAAAATAAAGGTGTAGAGTATATATTTGGATATCCCGGTGGGGCTGCTATTCCAATTTTTGATGCCTTGGTGGATTCTAAAATACAATTGATTTTAACGCGGCATGAACAAGGTGCCACGCATATGGCTGATGGGTATGCCCGTGCTACAGGGCGTCCAGGGGTTGTGCTGGTGACTAGTGGTCCCGGTGCTACCAATACAGTGACTGGTATTTTGACTGCGCAAATGGACTCTGTGCCAATGATTGTACTGACGGGTCAGACCATTACTCCTGCCTTGGGTAAAGATGCCTTTCAGGAAGCCGATGTTTTTGGTATTACAGCTCCAATTGTTAAACATAGTTATTTGGTAAAAGATCCTAATGACATTCCTCGTGTTGTCGAAGAATCGTTTTATATTGCTTCTACTGGACGTCCTGGTCCCGTATTAATTGACTTACCTAAAGATATTACCAGTGCTCCTTGTACAGCAGAGTTAAATGATGCCACTATGGATTTGCCTGGGTATCAACTTCCTGCTGATCCTACAGATGATGAAATCGAGCGTTTTGCTTCTGTATTTGAAGGAAGTCAGCGACCTCTTCTTTTAATTGGGCATGGGGCTATGATTTCCAGAGCCGGCAAAGAAGTGTTGCAATTGGCCGAATTATTACATGCGCCTGTGACAACTACGGTTTTAGCCAAAGGGATATTTCCTGAAAACCATCCATTGTCTCTGGGGTTTTTAGGTATGCATGGGACGGCATATGCCAATATGGCTGTGACAGACTGTGATTTAATTTGCTCGATAGGGTCCAGATGGGATGATCGGATTACCCCTGCAAAAATAGAACGCTTTTGCCCAACTGCTAAAAAACTCCATATCGATATTGATCCAGCAGAAATTAATAAAATTTTAGTGCCGGATGCCAGTATCGTTGGTGATGCCAAGGCTGTACTTCGTCGACTAATTCCAAGGTTAAAACGCCTTCAGTCTGACAATTGGGTTAAAACCGTACAGCGTAATAAAGTTAAATATCCCCTAAAGTATAAAATTCATGGGGGATTAAAAGCCCAGCATGTTATTGATGAGTTATTTAAACTAACTCATGGTGATGCCATTGTGTCTACAGATGTAGGCCAGCATCAAATGTGGGCTGCGCAATTTTATAATTTTAATCACCCTGATCGATGGTTAACGTCGGGTGGTGCTGGGACGATGGGCTTTGGATTTCCCAGTGCAATTGGTGCTCAAATTGGATGCCCAAATGATACGGTTGTCTGCATTGTTGGCGATGGCGGATTTCAAATGACAGAATGTGAATTGTCGACAGCGGCTATTCATAAGCTTCCGGTTAAAATTTTAATTATTGATAATAAATACTTGGGCATGGTTAGGCAGTGGCAAGACATGTTTTATGATAATCGCTTAAGTGGTGTTGATTTAATTGGAAACCCCGATTTTGTAAAATTGGGAGAGGCTTATGGGATTAAAGGATTTCGAATTAAACGCCCTGCAGATGTGGCTAAAGTACTTAAGCGCGCCCTTGAATATAATGATGGCCCTTGCATTATCCATGCTGAAGTTGTTAAAGAAGACAATGTATTTCCAATGATTCCAGCAGGTGGTGCGACATCGGATATGCTGATTGAACCGCCTAAAACTAAAATGGAAAAACCACAAGGGAGTACCTAATATGCTTCATCAAGATAGCCATACTATTAGTTTATTAGTTGCCAATAAGCCTGGCGTATTGCTGCGCATTGCTTTGGTCTTTTCTCGACGGGGATTTAATATCGAGTCTTTGGTAGTTTCTCCCACTCAAGATGGCCGATTTTCGCGCATGACGATTTCTGCGATTGGTAATCCGTCTTCTCTCGAGCAAATTGTTAAACAATGCTCTAAATTGGTGGATGTTGTGCATGCTATGGAGCATTCGGAGCCCCATGCCGTTGAGAGTGAATTAGGTCTCATCAAAGTTGAAATTGAAAAAGAGCGTCGTCAGGAATTATTAGGTATTTTAGATCACTTCCGAGCAGAAACTATGGATATTACCCAGGATTCTGTTATTTTTAGAATGACAGGTACACGTGCCCAGTTTGATACATTGATGGGGATGTTATCCGAGTTTAAAGTTGCTGAAGTTGTCCGTACTGGTAAAATTGTGATTGCTCGTGGACGTGAAGTGACTTAGGATAGAGTGATGGCGAGAAATACATTTGGACATTTATGGACAATTACGACATTTGGCGAAAGTCATGGCCCAGCCATTGGGGTTATTGTTGATGGTGTGCCAGCTGGTATCGATATTACTGAAGCTGAGATTCAAGTAGAGCTAGATCGCCGTAAACCCGGTCAAAGTGCAGTGACGACCCCTCGCAAAGAGTCGGATACTGTTGAGATTTTATCTGGCGTTTTTGAAGGTAAAACCACAGGGGTTCCAGTGGCTTTTTTGATTAGAAACGAAGGGCAGCGCTCTACTGATTATTTGAAAATAAAAGACCAGTACCGTCCAGGACATGCTGATTTTACCTATACCAAAAAATATGGCATACGGGATTATCGGGGTGGTGGTAGATCCTCTGCCCGAGAAACTGCGGCTCGCGTTGCAGCGGGTGCCCTAGCTAAAAAGTTTTTGGCGGGATTAGGTATTTCTGTTCGTGCTTATACTCAATCTGTTGGACATATCGAGGCTCAAACCGTTGATTTTGATGAAATTGAACGCAATCCAGTTCGATGTCCGGATGCCCAGAAGGCCAAAGACATGGAAGCTCTGATAAAAGAAATCCGTGCTACAGGAGATTCTATAGGGGGCGTACTTGAAGCTGTTGTTAGCGGATGTCCAGTCGGGCTAGGCGAACCCTTATACGATAAATTGGATGCGATGCTTGCTTATGCAGTGATGTCTATTGGTGCCATAAAAGGGATTGAAATTGGCTTAGGTTTTGGACATAGTACTTTAAAGGCTTCTGAAAGTAATGACGCTTTTTATATGGAAGGGGATAAAGTTCGGACAAAGACTAACTATTGTGGAGGCATTTTAGGCGGCATTTCAACTGGCGAAGACATTGTCCTTCGTGCAGTGATTAAAGCCCCATCGTCTATTACTATCGAACAAGATACGGTCGACAGTAATGGAGATGACACTACAATTCAGGTTCATGGGCGTCATGATCCTTGTTTATGCCCTCGTGCAGTCCCTGTATTAGAGGCGATGATTGCTTTGACTATAGCTGATGCGTATTTGTTAATGAAGGCATATCAAGGTTAAGTCATCTGCCTAAAAAATCAGAAAAATTTATGAAATTTCGCTTACTTTAAGCTGATCCCAATCAGATTTTGTGCAAAACTTTGTAAGCCAGCGTTCTTCGTGGAGTGCACGAATCGCATAGCGAATTTGTACGGTGCCATTGTGGAGAGGGCGTTCGTATTTTGTTTTTTTGACTTCGTCTTGACGTTTTTTGATTTGTTTTCGTGTTTTAACGTCGTAAAATAGTATATCTGCCATATTATCCTCTCCCCCCCTCTAAATTGGATTTTAATTGTCTGAGTAATCCTGACTCATAGGCCGGCCATTATACATAATGCCTACTATGATGTCATGACGTTTTTAAAATCCTATGCTATAGTCCTGATCTATGCCCAAACACTCTTTACAGCTCTCAAAACGAACTAAAATAATTGCCACATTAGGCCCAGCTTCTAATACGCCATCTAAGGTCAAACAGCTGATTCAAGCCGGTGTTGATATTTTTAGAATTAATGCGTCTCATTTGCGTCATTCGGACGAAATTTATCCTTTAGTTGAGATTGTACGAAGTGCATCTGCTGCAGCGGATCGTGCAGTAGGTGTCTTTTTAGACTTACAAGGCCCTAAGATTAGAATCGGTGATTTAAAATCAGAATTTATTCGACTTAAAAATGGTGCCGAATTTACCATTACGACAACGCCAATTGAAGGCGATGATACGATGGTCTCCATTAATTATGCTGGCTTACCCAAAGATGTCAGTATTGGCGATGCTATTTTTATCGATGATGGGCGAGTACGATTAAAAGTCGTATCTAAAACAAAAACAACGATTACATGTAAAGTGATGCAGGGTGGCCAGTTATCCCGTCGAAAGGGCGTTAATTTACCTGATACACTGACCCACCTCTCTGCATTATCGGATAAAGATAAAAGCGATTTGCAAGCAGCGTTAAATGCTAAAGTAGACTTTATCGCATTGTCTTTTGTGTCTACTCCAAAAGATGTTATCGAATTGCGTTCTTACATGGCTAAGTTTGGCGGCGAAAAAACCCATATTATTGCTAAAATAGAGCGTCCAGTTGCATTGGATTACTTACAAGAAATTGTAGATGTTTCTGATGCTGTGATGGTTGCGAGAGGGGATTTAGGCGTAGAAGTTGGCGTTGAAAATGTACCTCGTCTTCAAAAGCGTATTGTTAAGATGTGTAATCGCCGTTTAAAGCCGGTGATAGTGGCCACTCAAATGCTTGAGTCGATGATTCAATCCTCAATTGCTACTCGTGCTGAGGTGTCAGATGTCGCAAATGCGGTGTATGACCGTTGTGATGCTGTAATGCTATCTGGTGAAACTGCTGTGGGGATTGACCCTGTTAATGCTGTAAAAACAATGCGTCAAATTTGTGATGTGTCTGATGAACATATGTATAAGATGAAACGTCAGGATCATGCCCCATTAGGGATTACGGTTAAAAGTAGGGCATTATCTTTTTGTAAGGCAGCTGATCAAATTGCAGAAGAAAATGAAGCAACTGCCATTATTGCATTTACCAGTTCTGGTAATACGCCATTAGTGGCTTCTAAATTAAATCCGACTGTGCCCATTATTTCACCGACAGATAATGAGTCCGCGTCTACTAGGATGGTGCTTTATCGAGGGGTTATCCCTTTAAATATGCCCACAAAATTTGAAGAAATTTATGAGTGGCGTGCCATGATTGGTATTGCTATTGAAGAGTGTAAACGATTGGGGTATCTCAAAATTGGGGATATTGTTGTCGTAACTGCGGGGATCCCGATTGGGATTTCTGGTGGTATTAACTCAATTCGTTTAGTCGAAGTCGATTAGTTTTTTTTGGAGGAAAATATGTCTCGAGTTCATAATTTTAATGCGGGGCCTGCAGTATTGCCTGTACCAGTTTTAGAGCAAGTTCAACGTGAATTGTTGGATTATAAAGGTACTGGAATGTCTGTTATGGAGATGAGCCATCGGACAAAGGTATTTCAGGCTATTATTGATGATGCAGAGTTAAGGCTTCGTCAGTTATTGGGGATTTCGGATGACTATGCTGTCTTGTTTTTACAGGGTGGGGCTAGCTTGCAATTTTCGATGGTGCCTATGAATTTAATGACTGCTGATCAGAGTGCCGATGTTATTTTAACTGGAGCATGGACTCAAAAGGCAGTGAAGGAAATTAAACGCGTAGGTAAGGTGCGTATTGTTGCATCTAGCGAGGCTGATAATTTTACGTATATTCCTAAAGTAAGTACGGATCAATTTGATCCTAATGCCGCATTTGCAGCGATTACAACCAATAATACGATTTTTGGAACCCAATATCGGGATATCCCAAATACAGGTAATGTGCCGTTGGTTGCTGATATGTCCTCTGATATTTTATGTCGTCCAATTAATGTCAATCAATTTGGGTTGATTTATGCGGGAGCTCAAAAAAATGTGGGGCCATCTGGTGTTACAATCGTTATTATCCGCAAGGACTTGGTTGAGCGGGCGCCTGACTCGATTGCAACGATGCTTCAATATCGTACACATGTCAAAGAGGGGTCTTTATACAATACAATCCCTACATTTGGCGTCTATATCATTGGATTAGTTTTAAAATGGATTGGGGACTTAGGGGGGCTCACCGCAATTGCTGAGCTAAATGAGCGCAAGGCTGCAAAATTATACAAAGCCATTGATGACAGTGGATTTTATCGAAGCCCTGTTCAAAAAGACTCCAGATCGATTATGAATGTGGTTTATCGAATTCAAGATGGAAATGAAGCCTTGGAAAAACAATTTGTAAGCGAGGCAGAAGCCGCTGGCTTTATTGGTATCAAAGGTCACCGTTCGGTAGGTGGGTTGCGTGCATCCATTTACAATGCTTTACCCGAAAAAAGTGTAGACGCACTTATTGAATTTATGTCCGATTTCCAAGCTAAAAACGGATAAGACTATCTCTCTCAATAATAACAAAAAAGGGCGCTTTTGCGCCCTTTTTTGTATATGCCTTACACACCAAAAAACTTGGATTAGTAAGTAATTTTAACCATGCCGCCACTGATTGTGCATTGGCACCCTAAGCGACGATTTCCTTCCATGCCTAAATCTTCTTCTTCCTGATTGCGAGGAGATAGATTTTCCATGCCTGATAAGACTTCGATTTCGCAAGTTCCGCAAACGCCATTGCTGCATCCAATGGGTACTCCAGCTTCTTCAATAAAAGTGACGATTTTTTCGCCGTCTGGAATAGAAATGTCTTGATCGTTAAGTGATAATGTCGCCATTGTCATGCGCTCCTTGGGTTTCGTAAAAAAGTTAGTATCGGGCGATTATAACAACTGCACTATAGAAGGGCAATTACTGTTGATTAAATATTGGGTTTGAAACTTTTTTGATAGGGTAGGATAATACGGTAAATGTTTTTTGGGGAAATGATGCAAAAAAAGCTAATTGCACAGTCTAGATTAAAATTAAATGCCTTTCAGGAATTTTGTAATAGTTCTTGCAAAGAGAGACGCTTTCAAAGTTCTCAAATAGGGATGCTTTTGCCAAAGTGTGATCAACAAAAAACTTTAAGGGAAAGTGTAGTAGAATTTATTACTAATTTATCTCAAAAGCTGAAATCTTCTTCACCAAGTGATGGTTTACAATGCACATGGAAAATTCTAGGTGATATTGATTTAATTTATAACAAGCTAGACTCGTATACTTCTCCTCAAAACAATGACTCGGAATTTATCCGAAAATCCTTACTTTTTATTAAGTTTTCTGTAATACAATTTATCTTATCTCAAAAGCCTTCTTCTCAGAATAAGGGTGTGCGTGCCAATCGCTCAGTAGTGCCTGAGTTGTGTCAATTAAACCCAACTAATTATGGAATGGGAAATGGACTTCATACTTTTTTTGTTAATCAGTTAGAGCTTTCAGAGTCGTTGACTGTTGATAATCTAAACTTGGCATTTGGTATTTTAGGGTTTACTAAGGAGGACTTATCTTCTGGTGGTGTCAACATTGATAAGGCCTATAGAAAGCTGGCGCTTCGTTTTCACCCAGATAAGCGTGCAGATCTTAATGGGTACGAATTTACAAAATTGACCAAAGCACACAGAGTTGTTGAAAGGTACTTAGCGGCTTTAGCAATGCAAGGTTAACTATTCTTGATCGTATCCACAACACATTTAACTGCATCTGGGTTGATATCTGGCATTAAGCCATGGCCTAAGTTAAAAATATAGCCTGAGCATTGCCGTGTTTCTGTGAGTAAAAATTCGATTTTATCTTTAATTAGGGGCAGTGGTGCATGTAACCAATAGGGGTCAAAATTGCCTTGAACGGCAAAGCTTCGATTGCTTTTTAGTAGCTGAGGTAAATTTACAGTCCAATCTACACTGATTACATTGCAGCCTGTGTGAGGTAATAGGTCTAAATACGCAGCTGTATTTTTGCAAAATATCGTTATTGGAATATTGTTGGGATTGTTGAGGGAATCGATAATGGTTTTTAAATAAGGAAATGCCACTGTTTTAAAGTCATTCCATGATAATAAGCCGGCCCATGTATCAAATAATTGTAGTGCAGCTACGCCATTTTCGATTTGCGCATTTAAATAATTAATCGTGGTTTCTGTAATTTTATCTAATAAGTGATGCAGCACCTGTGGCTGATTTGTCATCATATATTTTGTGTGTTTTAGGGTGGGTGATCCCCCGCCTTCGATCATATAGCTTGCGACAGTAAATGGGGCACCTGCAAAGCCAATGAGGGGGGTGTTTAAGGTATCTAATTGCGGGCGTAATTGAGTGATGGCCTGTTGAACATAGCTAATATTTTGTGCGGAATGATCAGAATTTAAATTTAAGATATCTTGGTTTGTACGAATGGGGTGGTCAAATACGGGGCCTTTTGTTTCGATGAAATCAAATTTACAGCCTAAAGACTCAGGGATGACCAGAATATCTGAAAATAAAATGGCGGCATCCATGCCAAAGCGTCTAATGGGTTGAAGTGTGACTTCGGTGGCCAGGTCCGGCGTTGACATCATTTGTTTAAATGTATGCTTTTGTCTTAATGCCCGGTACTCTGGTAAATAACGGCCGGCCTGTCTCATCATCCAAACTGGTGGGCGAGAGGTTGGTTTTCCTTGAGCTGCTGTAATGTAAAGTGGTGTTTTTTGCATGGCCAGAGTATACTATCCTCTTTCTTTAAATATATCGAGAGGGTACTAATTGACATCTGAATTATTGATTTTACTTGAAGAGGGCGCCTTTCATACCATTCGATTCACTTGCTTTTTAAATGGCCGTCGATTATCCCCTGATTCTCCTAATATGCCTTCTCATCTTCGATCCCTTTCTCGGTTGCTGTACTCTCGGGTGTCTATTGATGAAAAACTATCTGCAGCATTTGATGATATGGATGATTTTTCAATTATTTTTAAGCCGCCTCACATTACGAATCAACCTATTTTTAAATGGAATAAAGACTTTATTTGCCGTTCACAAGTGGTTATCTCGGAAGAGAATGGCGATGTTGTCCTGATACCATCATTTGTCTACCAAGATACCATTTTAACTTCGGCATCTCTTTTTGGAGAATTATTTGTTATTGATAAAGAGCTAATGACTTTAGGCCGGTTATCTGATCGGCATGGGTGGCATTTTTTTGAAGTGATGTCTCACAAATTAGCATCTTATAGCAAAGCGGGCCGCTTAAAATGTCCTAGGGCCATGTTTTTAAATGCATGTGAATGGCATACCAATGGTGATGTTTTACCCACAGTTTTTGGAGCGTCAGATTTTAAAGTATTAGATGTTTTTACGTTTTCGCCTTCAATTAATATCGTACAAGACTTTGATGGCTACTCTCTTCAATTGTCTTATGGAGGGACGGAGGTTTCGGTAATTGCCCCGGCATGGAAGTTTTTTGCTACCCTGACCAATGTTCCTTGGTATTGTTTGGGTCAAAATTCGGGTCAATGGGTGTGGGTGTCATCGCATTTTGAAACTGAACGTATTATTTATGAAACTTTAAAAGAAATTATTGGAGATCGTTTTTTGACTTCAGAGTTGGATGAAGGTGTATTTATTGCAGCGTCTAACTTATCCCTTGTGGTTGCAGCACTTAAAGAAAAATTGGCAGCATTTGATATTCCTATTCGGGTAATGGATGGCTCTTTGGAAATGGATCAACTAGAAGCATCTGTAGAAATAGTCTCCACCTCACCCGACGAGTATGAAGTGGTCTCTACATTTAAAATTGGAGATCGGGTGTATACCGGTTTTGATTGGTTAGGTGTGATGTCCAGTGGTGGGGTTGTACAAATTGATGGAAACACCCATGTGTTGGACCCTAAGTCTTTGGAATTGATTCAGCAAGTTTTAAGTGTAAAAGAAGCGCATGCTAGTTCTAAAAAGTCGGGAGATGTTGTCCGCTTTTCTCGGTTGGAAATTTTAGATTGGTTGATGCTTAAACATCAT
>Ga0214917_10006437_pt1 | contig 12172 bp, 8 predicted proteins | sample LL_1208_BB_MetaG_FD_177983 | JGI IMG/M metagenome (GOLD analysis project Ga0214917, IMG submission 177983) | Freshwater microbial communities from Lake Lanier, Atlanta, Georgia, United States - LL_1208_BB | ecosystem: Environmental > Aquatic > Freshwater > Lake | place: USA: Georgia | collected...
TTGCTAAGTATGCGGCGAATTCGTGATCGTTGAGCGAGTTCAAGATTTTCGCCTAGTTTTTTCGCCAGGTTGTTCCGCCTAGTCGCTTGGCTTGGTGAACAATCTCGCGAAGTGCGGCTTCGTCGGTACCAGCCTTGGTGAGTTCGGCGATCTTTCGTTCGAGGCGTTCGGCGTCTGCTTCGTCGAAAACTTCGGGGCGAACCGAGTTCGAGGTGATGGTGGCGACCAACAAAACGAGCGCCGAAATTGCGGTCGCGCCACCGATGGTGTTGACGACGCCGACGTTGTTGCCGGCAATCGAGGTAACGATCATGCCGGCAATGCCGGCGACAAAAACCACGGCGCAAATCATGCGAATGTTGCGCAAGGCGGGCGAAGTCGTTGGTGAAGTTTTCACGCGGCTATTTGCGCGAAAGCGGTTTGTATTTGATGCGCCGCGGCTGATCGGCCGATATGCCCATTTCTTTTTTGCGCCACGCCTCATAGTCGGTGAAGTTGCCTTCGAACCAACGCACTTGGCTGTCGCCCTCGAAAGCCAAGACGTGTGTCGCGATTCGGTCCAAAAACCAACGATCGTGACTAATTACGACAACACAACCAGGAAAGCTCTCGAGCGATGTTTCGAGCGCGCGAAGCGTGTCGATGTCGAGATCGTTGGTTGGTTCGTCAAGCAACAAAACGTTGCCGGCATTTTTAAGAAGCTTTGCTAAGTGCACACGGTTGCGTTCGCCGCCAGAGAGATCGCCGACGCGTTTTTGCTGATCGCTGCCTTTGAAATTAAAACTCGCGACGTAGGCGCGACCGTTGATCTCACGATTGCCAACTTTCATGATTTCGATACCGTCTGTAATTTCTTGGTAAACCGAATTGTCGGGGTTGAGCGTGTCGCGACTTTGGTCGACATAGCTGAGCGCCACCGTGTCGCCAACGGTGATCGAACCCGAGTCTGGTTTCTCTTGACCCGTGATCATTCGGAACAAAGTTGTTTTACCTGCGCCGTTCGCACCGATAATGCCGACGATGCCTGCTGGTGGCAAGTTGAAAGTGAGATCTTCGATCAGCAATCGATCGCCGTAACCCTTCGACAGGTTTTTTACCTGGATAACGACGTCACCAAGTCGTGGACCAGGTGGTATCGCGATTTCAAGTTTGCTGTCGCTCCGTTCTGCTGCTTGCGCCTCGGCATGCAGTTTGTCGTAGGCGGCGAGACGCGCCTTACCTTTTGATTGGCGCGCCTTCGGTGCCATGCGCACCCATTCGAGTTCGCGCGCCAAAGTGCGCTTGCGCGACTCGTTGGCTTTTTCTTCACGTCCGAGGCGTTCTTGTTTTTGTTCGAGCCAACTTGAATAGTTGCCCTCAAATGGAATGCCCTTGCCGCGGTCAAGTTCGAGAATCCATTTGGCGACATTGTCCAAGAAATATCTGTCGTGGGTGATTGCCACGACGGTGCCCGAATAATCTTGCAAGAACCGCTCGAGCCAGTCGACGCTTTCTGCGTCGAGGTGGTTGGTTGGTTCGTCTAGCAACAACAAATCTGGTCGGCTTAGCAACAAGCGACACAATGCGACGCGACGGCGCTCACCACCCGAAAGTTTTGTGACATCGCTTTCGTTGGGCGGGCAACGCAGGGCATCCATCGCGATTTCGACATTGCGTTCAAGGCTCCATGCATCGACGCTGTTTATTTTCGATTCAAGTTGTGCTTGCAACGCGCCGACCTTGTCGAAGTCGGCATCGGGTTCGCCCCACATCGCAGTGACTTTTTCGTATTCGGCGAGAAGATCGCGAATCGGAGCGACACCATCCATGACATTTTCAAGAACATTTTTTGCAGCATCAAGTTTCGGCTCTTGTTCGAGCAAACCAACCGAGAAACCAGGTGTGAGGCGCGCCTCGCCGGTGAAGCCGTCGTCGACACCGGCCATGATCTTGAGCAGGCTCGATTTGCCGCTGCCATTTGACCCGAGAACGCCGATTTTGGCACCCGGGTAAAAAGAAAGTGAAATATTCTCGAGCACCGTTCGATCTGGAGGATAGAAGCGGGCGAGTTTGTAGCAGGTATAAATAAATTCGGCGGCCATCAGCCGTCTAATCTAGTTGCAATTGAGTTGGACCCATTTGTCGACGGGGTCGTGCTAAATTGGCGGAGACTCGCGTAAGAGAGTTCACAACGACACCGAAAGAGGTCAAAATGCAATTGTTCGATCAGGCGTATATCGGAGATTTCTTGCTTCGCTACCTGCACATTCTCGTAGGTATCACTTGGATCGGTTTGCTTTATTACTTCAACCTCGTGCAGGTGCCTGGTCTTGCCGCTTACGGCGACGAAGGCAAAGCACGAATGATCACTATCGACAAAATTGCGCGTCGTGCGCTGTGGTGGTTTCGTTGGGCGGCAATCGCAACGCTCGGCACCGGTTTGTTGATCACTGGCATCGTCGAGAACTATTGGTCGCGCAGTGGTGACGCCCACAAATACACGATTTCAATCGGCATGACTATCGGCACCTTGATGGCGGCCAATGTTTGGATGATCATTTGGAAAAATCAGAAAGTCGTTTTGGCGAATGCCGTCAACGTGATCAATGGTGCAGCCGCCGACCCTGCTGCTGTCGGCGCAGGTCGCAAGGCTTTGCTCGCATCTCGACAGAACTTTATTTTCTCGTTCTCGATGCTCTGGTTCATGGTCGGACCAGCCCACTTTTACCCAGCGGCGTTTCCGAACGCGACATCGAGCAATGCAATGACGCTTTTGATTATCGCGTTGGTGTTGATCGCAATTCTTGAGATCAATGCAGTTGGTTTGTTGGGTGGCACTGCAGCAACAAACAAATTGTTGTGGCCATATGAATCACACAAGAACGCGATGATAACGGGCGGTGTCTTGTGGCTCATTCTTTGGATTGCATCAGAGGTTCTTCTCAAATAATCATCGTTACGATGTAACTGATGGTTGATCAGTCGAATACTGAAGACTTTGGTGCGAACTCCTGGCTAGTCGAGGAGATGTACGAGCGATATCGCGACGAACCTGAAACTTTGTCGGCGGCATGGCGTGAATTCTTCAGTGACTACAAACCAGTTGGCTCACCAAAAGCCGACCCGACAGGCGAGTTGATCAGACCAAGTTTCGATTCTGTGGCTGACCTGGCCAAAGAAAGTGTCGCACCGACACCGGTTAAGGCGACGAAACTGAAGCCAAAACAAGAGGCGAGTGCCGCCGTGGTCAGTGGTAGTAATACGTCGGCGGTCAAGGAAGAAATTTCGCCAGAGGCACCGCCACGCGCGCCACGACCTGTCGCTGTTTTTGCGCCGGTCGAGCAGACGCCATTAGAAGTTGTCGAGCCAGAACCATTGCGCGGTGTTTCGTCAGTTATCGCCACAAACATGGAAGCGAGCCTGACCGTGCCGACGGCGACGAGTGTTAGGCAAGTGCCGGCGAAACTTTTAGAGGTCAATCGAAAAGTAATCAACGGTTATCGCGAGAGAAGCGGCGAAAGCAAAATTAGTTTCACGCATCTCATCGGCTATGCGATCGTGCGAGCAATTTCTGACGCCGTGCCGAACATGAAACATGTTTATTCAGTCGATGAGCACGGCAAGCCGCAGATCAAAAAATTTAGCCATGTGAACATGGGTTTGGCCGTCGATGTCGACAAAGGCAAAGGTCAGCGAAGTTTGGTGGTGCCCGTACTGCGCAACGCAGACACACTTGACTTTGCGGGTTTCTTGCTGACCTACGAAGACATCATTCGTAAAGTGCGGGCGAACAAATTGACGCTCGACGATTTTCAGGGTGCCAACGTCAGTTTGACGAACCCTGGCACGATCGGCACGCAGATGTCGGTGCCACGATTGATGGCTGGTCAAGGTTTGATCGTCGGTGTCGGCACGATTGATTATCCGGCTGAGTTTCAAGGCAGCGACGAGCGAGCACTTGGTCGCCTTGGCGTGTCAAAAGTCGTGACGATTACGAGCACTTATGACCACCGCATAATTCAGGGTGCCGAAAGCGGCATGTTCTTGAAGTATGTGCACGAGTTGTTGACGGGCGAGCACAACTTCTATGCCGATGTGTTCAGCAGTCTTGGCGTGCCGTATGAGTCGGTGAAATGGCGTGACGACTCGAATTCGCTCGACAGCGAAGATGCACTGCTCGAAAAACAAATGCAAATAGCGACGTTGATACGCGTACACCGCGTGCGCGGCCACCTGATTGCCGATCTCGACCCGTTGCATTGGCGAGCGCCAAGAATGCCGCGCGAACTCGACCCTGCGACTTATGGTCTGACGGTTTGGGATTTGGATCGTGAGTTTTTAACTGGCGGTGTCGGCGGCGTCAATCGATCGACGTTGGGCGAATTGCTTGGTGTTTTGCGTGATGCATATTGCCGCACGATCGGTGTCGAATATATGCATATTCAAAACACCGACGAACAAAGGTGGATTCAAGAGCACTTCGAGGGCGTGAAAAGAAACGATTTCGCCGTCGACAAGGTGCGGGTGCTTGAACGTTTGAACGCCGCCGAAGCGTTCGAGAGATTTTTGTCGACAAAATATGTTGGAACGAAACGGTTTGGTCTCGAAGGTGCCGAATCGGCGATACCAATTCTTGACAAGATTTTAAATTTGGCGACTGATGCAAAAATGCACGGCACTGTCATCGGTATGGCCCACCGTGGTCGATTGAATGTGCTTGCCAATGTGGTCGGCAAAGAATACGACCAGATATTTCAAGAGTTCGAGGGTTATGTCGACCCCTCGTCGGTGCAAGGCTCTGGCGACGTCAAATATCATCTCGGGGCGATCGGCGAATTCGTCGCGCAAAGTGGCGCCAAGATGCATGTTGAATTGGTGTCGAATCCGAGTCACTTAGAAACCGTCAACCCGGTAGTGCTCGGCACGGTGCGCGCGTTGCAAGACCAGATTGAGCCGCCACTCGCATACAGCGTGTTGCCACTGTCGATTCACGGTGACGCGGCGTTTGCCGGTCAAGGTGTTGTCGCCGAATGCTTGGCGATGAGCGACACGTCTGGTTATCGCGTCGGTGGCACGATTCATTTGATCATCGACAATCAAATTGGTTTTACGACTTCACCTGAATATGCGCGCTCGTCACAATATTGCAGCGATGTCGCCAAAACCGTTCAGGCGCCGATTTTTCACGTCAACGGCGACGACCCAGAGGCGTGCGTGCGCGTCGCGCAATTGGCTTTTGAATATCGTCAGACATTTCATAAAGATGTCGTGATCGACATGATCTGTTATCGCCGCTATGGACACAACGAAGGTGACGACCCGAGTTATACGCAACCGCTGATGTACAAGGCGATTGCCGAGCGGCGTAGCGTGCGCAAACTATATGTCGAAACACTCGTCAAGCGAGGTGACATAACAGTCGACCAAGCCGAGAAGTCGCTCACCGATTATCAGGCGAAACTGCAGGGCGCACTCGAGCAGACTCGTGCCAAGACGACAGAAAAAGTAATCGCCGCAAAACCTCCCGCACCGATAGGCGTTGTTCCACACTTCGAAACAGGAGCACCGCGCAAAAATTTGGATGCCGTGTTGACCCAACTTCGCAACTACCCGAGCGACTTTATGGTGCACCCGAAATTGTTGCGTCAGTTCGAAGCACGAGATGCAATGGTTGCCAACGACGGCGAAATTGATTGGGCAACCGGCGAAGCACTGGCGATCGGCAGTTTGGTGCTCGAGGGCACATCGGTTCGACTCGCGGGTCAAGATTCGCGTCGCGGAACTTTTAGTCATCGACATTCGACATTGATCGATTATTTGAACGAGAGTCGCTTCGTGCCACTGGCGCAGATACCCGGTGCGACCGGAAAATTCTGGGTGTACGACTCGTTGTTGAGCGAATATGCGGCACTCGGTTTCGAATATGGATACGCACACGCCAATCAAAAAGCGCTCGTGATGTGGGAGGCGCAATTCGGCGACTTCGTCAACGGCGCGCAGATAATCATCGACCAATATTTGGTGGCTGCCGAAGACAAATGGCAGCAACGCAATGGTTTGGTGTTGCTGTTGCCGCACGGCTACGAAGGGCAGGGGCCAGAGCACTCGTCGGCGCGCATCGAGCGATTTTTGCAATTGTGCGCCGAAGACAACATTCAGGTTTGCAACCCGACCACCGCGGCGCAATATTTTCATCTGTTGCGTCGACAGGTGAAACAAGATCACATCAAGCCTCTGGTGATTTTTTCTCCGAAACAGCCGTTGCGAATGAAACAAAGTCGCTCACGAATAGATGAGTTGACAACCGGAAGTTTCGAAGAAGTGCTCGACGACCCGACCATCACGAATGCCAACGACGTCACACGAATTATTTTCTGCAGTGGCAAAGTTGTCTGGGATGCATTTGCCGAGCGTGAGAAGCGTGGCGCAAAGTTTGCGATCGTACGACTCGAGCAGCTGTATCCATTTCCGATTGAACAGATCAAACGAATATTGTCGAAATATAAGAACGCCAAAGAGCTGGTGTGGTTGCAAGAAGAACCAGAGAATATGGGACCAAGATATTTTGTCGACGATCGAATTTGGTCGCTTAAACAGCAAGGCTATGCACTGCACCACGTGGCTCGCGTCGAGTCGGGCAGCCCCGCAACAGGTTCGAAGACGATTCACGATCAAGAACTAGATGATTTGATGGTCCAGACATTCGCTAACTGGTGACTAGTTAGCGGTGGTTGAATGAGAGGGTGATAAAACCCTTTTCGCACGTCGTAGTTGACGGTTCGAATCTTGCGACCGAGGGTCGAACCGAGCCGAGCCTCAAACAATTGAACGAAGCGGTGCTGGCGTTCATGAAAGAGTTTCCGGCGACGAAAGTAACGGTTGTCGTCGATGCGACATTTGGTCATCGGGTTGATCGGCGCGAGCGGGCCGAGTTTGACGAAGCGATCAACAACAACGAACTGGTTGCGCCGCCGGCTGGCGCCGTTGGCAGAGGCGACGGCTTCGTTTTGACGATCGCCGACAAAGTCAAGGCGAGCGTGTTGTCGAACGATAGTTATCAAGAATTTCATGACCAATACAAATGGTTGTTCGACGAAGGAAGATTGATCGGCGGCAAGCCCGTGCCGAATGTCGGGTGGGTTTTCATTCAGCGATTGCCGGTTCGCAAGCAGGCGGGTCGTGAGACGGCTGCAACTTTGCGTCGCGCCAAGTCGGCTCGCGCGGCGATGAAGCCGATGCCCGTGCCAAAGGCACCACCACCGAATACTCGGGCAGTTTCGACGGCGACAAAAGCCCCGACATCGAGTGCCAAAGCCTCTGTGACGACCAAGACTTCGCAGCCGCCGAAACTTAACGATCTCACGACGTTCTTGAATTTCGTCGAGAAGAATCCGATCGGCACCAAAGTTAAAGGCGCGGTCGATAGCTATGCGTCGCATGGTGTCTATGTGAAGATCGGTGAAGTGTCGGGTTACTTGCCGATGAGATTGATGGCGAACCCGATTCCACGAAGCGCACGTGAACACGTCAAACTTGGCGCGGGGCTCAACATGGTGGTCGTCGGGTATACGCCATCGCGACGAAGTGTCGAATTGGCAGTCGTCGGTATGGAGGCTCTGGCGCAAAAGTCGGCCGCAAAATCGGCAAGTTCGCGCGGTTCGAAACCTTCGGCGTCGCGAGAAGCGATCGGCAAAAAAGCCAAGCGGCGCGCGCAGCACCCGAAGTCGGCGTCTAAGAAAAACCTGCCGAGTAAGAAGCGCTAACAAAGTTTTGAGTACGGTGATGTCGTGCTAATTGCGACATGGAACGTGAATTCGCTCAAGGCTCGGCTTGAACGCGTGACTCAGTGGGTCAACGAGAATCAACCCGATGTGTTGTGTATGCAAGAAACAAAAATGAAAGACGAGGTCTTTCCGGCTTTGACATTTGCCGAAATGGGCTACGAGTCGGCCCACTTCGGCCAGGGTCAGTGGAACGGTGTGGCGATCATTTCAAAGGTGGGTTTGAAAGATGTCGTCACGAACTTCGCCAAACCAGTCGCGCCAGACCATGAGGCGCGAATTATTTCGGCGACATGTGGCGACGTCAAGGTCGTTTGCGTGTATGTGCCAAATGGCCGTGCACTTGAGGATGACCACTATAAATACAAACTTGAGTGGATGAAAAAGTTGAAGCAACACGCAAACACAATCGCCAAGCCGAGCGAGAAACTTGTGATCGGTGGAGATTTCAACATCGCACCGACCGATGATGATGTTTGGGACGTCACCAAATTTGAGGGGGCAACCCATGTCAGTGCGCCCGAGCGCGAAGTTTTCTCTGACTTGTGTGAATGGGGTTTGACCGATGCGTTTCGTGAACTAAACCCTGAACCAAAGGTGTTTTCGTGGTGGGACTATCGCAACGGAAGTTTTCATAAAGGTGAAGGTATGAGAATCGACTTCTTGTTGGCGACCAAGTCGCTGATGAGCGAAGTCGAAGCATCGAGCATCGATCGCAACGCGCGCAAAGGTGAGAAACCAAGCGATCATGTGCCAGTGACGATTAAGTTGAAAAAATAACGCAATGTCACCGAATGAAACACCTGATGAGGTAGCGCCGAAGTACGAGAGTGCTTTCAAGGGGTTTCATATTCGTACACAAGAGCATTCGCCGATCGATGCCAAGCGAATTGAAATTGCTGACGAACTGCGCGCGGCGGCAGATGAATTGCTCGCAACTTCGGCATCACTCGAAGAGTTGGAAGAAACTCGCAAGATGATCAATCAGGCCGTAACGAGATTGCAGTCGCGCCCACACTCGCATGAGTACACGGGGCCCGCCGAGGGTTCGTTGGCGCCGATGAATAGTTTTCTCGATCGCAGTCCAATCATTGGCGGCATTAACCCGCTGAGTGTGCCGATGCAAATGAGTATCGACGGCGACGGGGGAAAAGATTCGATCGTTGTCGGTCACGCGACATTCACGGCGGCATACGAGGGCCCTCCGGGTTGCGTGCACGGTGGTTTCATCGCCGCATATTTCGACGAAGTTTTGGGAATGGCCCAGTCGCTGAGCGGCAACCCTGGAATGACCGTGAACCTGACGGTTGATTATCGTTCTCCGACACCGTTATTGCAGCCGGTTGTTTTTCGAGGCTGGGTGGCGTCGGTGGATGGTCGAAAAATCAGCGTGATGGGCACGCTGCATCACGGTGAAACACTTTGCGCCGAGGCCAAAGGTTTATTTGTTTCGATGCGCCCCGAGGTGTTTCAGCGCCTGCTCGAGATTCGTCAGTCTCAACCGACCTAAAACTATTTGAGGTTTTGTGTTGCCAGCCGTGATTCGGCTTGGGCGACGATCGACAAAACATCTGGCCCGATTTTTTGGGCAGTAATTACGCCGACGATTTCGGCGAGTTGTGCGGTTGTTTTTGGCAGTTGTTTGGCGATCTCGCGCAGATCTTCGTCGTAGATAATTGACGTGACAGGTTGCTTGATGATCTTGGCTCGTTTGTTGCGCCAAGTGCGCAGTTCGTCTTCGAGGGTTTGCGACGTCGTTTTTATCGGTCTTGGTTTGGCGACGAGTTTCGATGTTGGCTTGTCGAGAGTTGGGTTGACGATTTCGGCGAGCAATTCGCTTCGACCAGCAGTGCGACCTTTGCGAGTTTCGCACCAAGTGACAAATAATTGTTGCGATGCTCGGGTGAGTGCGACATAGGCGAGGCGAATTTCTTCGTCTTGTTGATCTTGGGTGATCGCTGAACTGTGTGGCATCAAGCCGACTTCGGCACCAGCAACGACAACACACTGCCACTCGCGACCCTTGGCCGAGTGAAAAGTGAGAACCTCGACGCCTTCGGTGGCGCGGTGTTCGGCCGAAGTTGCTCGCATCCATGAGGTGAAAGTGCGACCGTCGACCGAGCCAGGGTGGTCGAGTTTGAGAAATATCTCAACTTGTTCGGCGACCCAGCGTTGAATTTCTGAACTTGATTCGGTTTTCATGTCGGTGACCCAAGTCGCGAGTTCGTTGCGGTTCGTACTTTGCGCGGCGTCGGCGATAGCCGAGTTAAGTTCTTTTGATGGGCGCGTCGTGCGTACCTGAATGTTGTTTTTGACGAGTGCGTCGACGATCAATTCGACTTGAATGTTCGTGCGCACGAGCACCGCCGAAGATTGCCAAGGGTTGGTGCCACCGGTGTTGGCGAACTGCCACAGGCATTCGACGATGCCTTGGGCTTCGGCTTCGGCGTCGGCGAAGCCACGCATAACAACTGGCTCGGCGCTCGGTTTGATTGCGCGAATATCGATCTGGGGGTCGACGAGTTTGGCCACGGTTGTCGCGGCGTTCAAGATTTGCGGTGTGCAGCGATAATTATTTGGTAGTCGCAAGACGGTGGTGCCGCGAATTTTGTCGGGTAGCTCGTCGAAGAGTCGTTTGTCTGAGCCGTTCCATCCGTAAATTGCCTGCATCGGGTCGCCGACGATGAACACATCAGCGCGCTGACCGCGAATCGCCTCGAACAGTTCATATTGCAGCGGGTTCATGTCTTGAGCTTCGTCGACAAAAATATGTCGATAGCGCCAGCGCACTGCCTGGGCGTATGCGTTGTCGGTGCGCATCGCTTCGACCACGCGGGCGATGAGGTCGTCGAGGTCGAGCGTGTTGCGCTGGATTTTTAGCTGTTCGTATTGCTTGAAGATTGTTGCGATTTCGTTGTGAGGTGCAGCGGTGTAACGACCAAGTCGTTTCGCGGTTTGCGCATAGTTTGCCGGCGAGATCATTCGCGCGTGCGCCCAGTCGACCTCGACCAATAGTTCGCGACTACGACTCGACATCGGGTGGTCTTGTGCCGCTTGGGCTATGAGTTGCGAGCGATTATGAATGATCGATGGCATTGGCTTGTGAGTGTCGGCGAGGCGCTGTCGCAACAATGCAAGTGCAATCGCGTGAAAGGTGCCGACCGTAACCGATTGTGAGTCGCGCGATACACCCAATGTTTTTAATCGCCGTCGCATTTCGCTGGCGGCTTCGCGGGTGAACGTGATCGCCAACACGCGTTGAGGGTCGGCTGTGCCTTTGGCGATGCGATATGCGATGCGATGAGTCAGCACGCGAGTTTTGCCCGAGCCGGCGCCGGCGTGCAGAACGGTTGCTGTTTCGGGGCATGTGACCGCGATGCGTTGGTCGGCGTCCATGCCGTTTAGTAGTTGGTCGGCGTCCACGCCATAACGCTAGGCGGTGGGTGTGGCTGCGAGAAACTAAGTTTGAGGGATGGCTTATCCGCAAAAATTATTGAATCGCGGTGAGCATATAAGTCTTGACTTGCACCCGCATTGGGTTGTGTTCGTCAAGCCTGGCTCGATCGTCGTTTTGTTGATCGCGGCGGCGATTTGGGCGCAACAACTTGGTGACGGTTGGTTGAAGACGGGTGTGAGTCGAGTTTTGCTTGTCGCGATTTTGTTGGGGCTCATCAATTTGGTTGCGGTTGTGTTGCGGTGGTCGAAAACTTATTTCGTCGTGACCTCGCAACGAGTGATTTTTCGTGAAGGCGTGCTGGCTCGGCGTGGGGTCGAAATACCACTTGAGCGAGTGAACAACGTGAATTTTGCGCAGTCGATTTTGGAGCGCATGCTGGGCGCCGGCGATTTGCTGATTGAGTCGGCGAGCGAAGATGGCCAGCAATTGTTTGGCGATATACGCAACCCCGAACAGGTGCAGAACATGATTCACGAGGCGATTCATGCGCGCACGGGTCGAGATGTCGATGCGAGCCCAGTTGTGGCACAACTCGAACGGCTTGAAGCGATGTTGTTGCGCGGGTCGATAACTCAGTCAGAGTTCGACGAACAAAAACGCCGCCTGCTCGGCTAGAGAGTTGGCTGTTAGTCGATTGCGTGTCGAATCGTTAGTCGAGTTGGGAGGCGGCGTTGACGGCGCGCACTTGCCAGCCGTCGATTTTTGCGGTGGCATCAGCGAGAATGACGATGCAGCCGCCAAAACCGCCACCTGTCATGCGCGCGCCAAAGACACCAGGTTGCAAAGATGCAGTGGCGACTGCCGCATTCATCTGCGGCGTTGAAGTTGCAAAGTCGTGATCAAGAGAATTGTGGCTGTCGATCATCAACTGACCTGCAGATTTGAGATCACCCTTGCGCAACATTTCAGCGAAGTCACGCACTCGCTGGTTTTCGCTGACAACATGTCGTGCACG
>Ga0214917_10006438_pt1 | contig 12172 bp, 21 predicted proteins | sample LL_1208_BB_MetaG_FD_177983 | JGI IMG/M metagenome (GOLD analysis project Ga0214917, IMG submission 177983) | Freshwater microbial communities from Lake Lanier, Atlanta, Georgia, United States - LL_1208_BB | ecosystem: Environmental > Aquatic > Freshwater > Lake | place: USA: Georgia | collected...
CTTGATTTCGCGCTCTACCTGCGGGGCATTAGTGGTAAAAAGAACCTCATAGGCCGCATTAGGCACGATCAATCCCCCTTAATCCGTTGCTGTCTAAGACCAGCAATTATTGCACTCATTCTAAGCAGCACTGGCACAGTCCATGGTCTACCAGGCACAAAACGTCCCCGCTTGCCCAATAGTTTAGGCGTGTAGCCATCATGCACAAACAAAGCATAATCTCTTTCGCCATCGCCTGTCCATCGAAATAACGTTGCATTTGGCGCATCAATACGCTCTTGGCTATTTTTTAGTGCTTCAGTGTCAACAATGTCCCGTGGCGAATAGGGCAAATTACCATCTTGCGAAAGATAGTCGCCATTCTCTCGTAACGTACCAGTCATGCCTCTGACAATGATCGGGTAACCATTGCGCCTTATCACAGTCACCCCTTCGGGCCGATCATAGTCAAACTCATCTTCAAAAGAACCCTGAAACTCAACGCTCACTCTGTCCATCAATTCCCTGAACACTTCCCTTGGTAGAGAAATGGTCTGGGCAATCATTCGCATTGAATCATAGTTAGGCTTCTTTGCCATTATCGTAATTCTGCACCAATTAAACCAACGATAACAGGAGGTAAACGGAGATTCTTCAATGCCCACTGCATCGCTTCTTTGGTTTCACTGCTAATGCCAGTAGCCTTCGGCCGCTCAAATGGCAGGAAGTCATCAACGGAAGCCTTTGCCGTCTTGCCGCCCAATGCTCCCACCACTGTCACGGCCAACTTAGCAGTGCTAATGCTTTGTGCGTTGATAAGTTGTTGCTGCTCATTGCTAGCTTGCTCCAACATTGTCCGCAATAATGCCATTGGCACCTTCCCAAAGCGTTCCGCATGAAAAATGGGATCGGCAATGGAAAGAGCCATGATGCGGCAATACAAAGCAGCCCAATCCGTAGACTGGGCTAAAGTGCTTTCACTTTGCTTTTCTAGCCGCTCTAGCCTTGTGCCTTTGGGGATTCGTCCTCATCGTCGTCTCCTGCGCTTGCAGGGCCTTCCTCCTTCGCCATGAAGGCTTCCACAGCATCAAGCATGGGCTTGGTGAGTTTGCCAGTATCAGCCTTGCTCCAGTCGGTCGTAGCCACCCACTCAGCGCCTTTCAGCACTTCCCCGCGATTCTGGAAGAACCTTGTCACAAGCTCTTCAAATTGATCTTGGGCCGATGGCAGGAGCAGGAACAGGGCTGCAGCATCCTCGGCATGGTCGCCAAGTTGCTCTTGCCTTTCGGGCGCATCCGACTGGAGCAAATCAAAGGCTTCATCTTCACTAATGCCTTTCTCTGCCGCAATGCGTCGTGCAAGCCGAATAGCACGCAGGCTAAACTCAGCCCGCTTTTTGCTTTGCAGTTCCCGCAGCCACACTTCCTCTGTGAGCCAACTTCCAAAACTCCGCAGACGCAGCCTTTCAGCAATAGCCTCATACTTGGCATTGCCGACCAGGAAGAAATCGCTGTATTGACTCATTGAAAATTAAACAAGCAGCGTAAGTCTAGCGTTAACTTGCCGACAAGGCATGGGATTACCAATGGCACGATGGGGAAGGCCAATGATTAGCTTTTCGCCTTTCCAAGGGATTACAACGCTTGCTGGGCAATTAGATACAAAACAAGCTAAACCAGCAAAAATCAAGCCGTCCTCTAGCTTCGCATTAAAGAGCCAAGCCTTTTCGCATTCGCTTTTGACAACCTTCATCGCGGCAACAGGGGCTTAACTTCAGTGTCAGGAATCGTAATGCGATACTGGCCATAGGCCACGTCAGTTTCGGGCGATGGCGAAAAAGTGGCATCAGGAAACCTACGCTCAAGCCTTCCCACCGCTTCATCAAGAGCCGTGCTTCCACCAGCATAATTGACTAGCATCACCACCCAAGCCTTACGGCTAATCACGGTTCCAACTCCAGCCTGTGGCGAACGCCGAGGGAACTCTTCCATGGTCACTTCCAAGCCCTGTACTTTCCAATCACTAGGCACGCCTTGAGTGCCAGTGATATAAACTGCTGGAATTGCTTGACCATTGGGCAAAATGTAATTGCCAATCAGGCTTGGTGGACACTCCAAAGCTGAAACAATGGTATCACGAAGTTGAATTTTGTCCAAAAGAAAAGCCTCCCGATAGAGGGAGGCTAACAAAGAAACAATGGAAAAGCAATCAGGAGTTGGGCACAATCGGGATGATGCTGCCCGAGCTAGTGGCGGCTTGGTGAATACCAATGCGACCACGGCTCATCAGGTCAAAGGTGACTTCCACAAGGTTATCCGCAGGATAGCTCTCGTTGTAGTTCATCACGCGAGCCACATAGGCCACGCGATCGTAGAAGAAAGTGGTGCCAGAGCTTCCAAGCTCCTTGTTGACTTCCACGTAAACTTCATGGTTCTTGTCGTAGCGACCCTGGGCGATCACTTGGAAAGCTTCATCAAAGCTATTGGGCAGGAAGGTGGTACCATCAACATCCTTTTGGAAGTAGGACGTAACGGCAGTCGTAGCGGCGGCAGTAACCACAACGCTATCGGAGAAACCACCGCCACCAAGCAGGTAGAACTCAGTATTGCCATCGTTGAAAGCAATACTTGCAGTAGTGGCGGCCTGCAGCGTATAAAGGGTGGGAGCACCACTTACGGTGAAAGTGGCGCCAGATTGAGTGATAACCGGACGGGCAGTTCCCGCAATCGAGCCAACACGCACAATAACGTCTTGGCTCTTAACCAGTTCAGTCGGATGGTAGAGCATTTTGCCTCAAAGGAAAGGGAAGAAAGAAGATGGTTAAGCGTTCAAGACGCTTCCTTTACCAATTAGTCTAAACACGCCTCTAATTGGTTGGCCAAGAAACTGCCAATAGTGTTCTACAAAGTGTTCATTAGGCAGTAGCTCAAATCTTCCCTCCCTACCATTGATTGTTGCTTTGGCGGAAGCGCCAGGTGACACTCCAGACAATGCCAGTGGTCCTGTTAGCCGACCTTCCATATACACGGCGCTTTGATCTGCTCCGAGGAGGTAATCGTACCGTGGATTGTTTTTTTGCTTTAACGTGGCATAGTATGTCACGCCACTGGCAACGGGTCGGTAGTTTTGCGTGAAAGGATCAACGGCATAACCACCAGCCACATCCCAAATTAAAATGGCATTGGCTAATGGTGATAGTCCGTTGATTTGGCTCACATTACAAAACCAATGGTGGAAGAACAAGAGTTAAGCATTCGCAAATACTCTTGACCGTATTGCGTGGCCTCTAGCCCCTTGCCATAGACTTTTCCATCAGTGGCGCCAATTTGAGCGCCCATTTGGACAAGTTGCAAGGCAATGATGTGGGCGGCTAGGTGCTTGATAGCACGATCAGTTTGATCGCCAAACACTGCTTCGCTCGCATCTGCAGAGGCTTCCTCAATAGCCCCAAGTACAATCCCCGATGGATGGGGAATGAACTCAGGGAATCGCTCTAGAAAGCCCGAATAAGTGACCATCAGGCATTTCCAGTGCGAATGGCCTCGCGCCGCTTCACGATTGCATTCCTCACCCGAATACGACCTTCACGATTCTTCCAGTCCAACAGTAGTTCTGCATCGTGGATCATTTCAATGGCGCGGAGGGCTTCCTGAAGAGGGAGATTGGTGAGAATGTTCAAGTCGGTGACAGCCTCAGACACGACTTCCTGTTCCATCATTTCTTCAATGGCACCAATCTGCATCAGCTTCTTCACTGTTGCATTTTGGCGGGCCTTTTGCCATGCTTGCTCTGGCACATCCTTGTTAAGACCAGGCACCAGTTGCACCAGTCCCTGCTCAACAATCACACCAAATCCCCCCTCACGCGGCGGATTTTCAAGTTCGGGGCGATAAGCGATCAGCATGTGTCTAAAAGAAACAGACAATACTTAGCTTAACGCCCCTCACTAAAATCAGGCACTCTTCTGAACGTAAACAACGCTCTTCGGATAGTAAATTGCAACACCACCCACGCGAGCATGGGCAGGAACAATAAACTGAAGATTGCGCTGTTGGGGCGGGAACAGTTCAAGCGGTTGCGGAATATGAAGCTGAAGCTTTTCCGGGTCGCGCTTGTAGAACACCATCCGGCGAGTCGAAAGACGACTTGTGGACTTGGAGTTGTCCAGTTGCAGAATGGGCTCAACATTGCGGATGTAGGGATTGGTCCGCAGGAAGTATTCCAGAACCGTCAGGTCGCTGGAATCACTGTTCCGAGTGGAGGTGACGCGCTGATAATCCACCCAAGGCAGGAGCAGCGTGTCGGGCTGTTCCTTCATCTGGGAAGCATTAACAATGGCAGTGGAGCCATAGTTAAGCAGTTCCAGCATTTCGGCCGTAGTAATGGTCGAGGTGTCGAACCACTTATCGGCAGTCACCACGTCAACCGTGGGATTGTTGAAGAAACCAGTCAGGTTGGTGGAAGTGTCGCCAAACATGGCAATATCTTCCACTTTTTCTTCGTAAGCGCGACGCACGGCAGCACCACGACGGGCCTCAAGGGCGACGTTGGCCATTTGCGCGGCACGCAGTTCCTGGACGGTGTAGCCAAAGCTACCACCAATGGAACGGAAGTAAATGGACTTCTCAACCTGGCTAACGTCCGAACGGGGCAGGTCGTCGGCGTTATCAGCAATGAAGGCGAACGAGCCAGTGCTGTCCATCACCCGATAGGTGAATTGCTGAGCACCGGGGCCAGCCTCACTGGTCACAGGCAGGATCGTCGGATACTTAATGTCGGCATAAGCCGTTTCAAAGACTTGCGGGCGGATATACTCCAGTTGCCGTTGGAGGAACAGCCCTGTATCATCCATGCGAAAATCAGTCATGGTTTCCTCAGGCGTTAGCGGTAAGGGTGAAGTTGGGGCCATTCAGGTCCAGCACCGCCAGTCCACTACCAGTGGTACGGGACAGATAGGCGGCATTGGACACAAGGGCGGTACGGCCACTGACGGCACTAGCCGAGAATTGACCGGCATATTGCACGCCAGAAGCAGCGTGGATGACGCGCACGGGAGTCGAAGGATCGACAGCACCATGGACGTAAACCACAACAGCACCACGACGAACAACGTTCATCAGTTGGCGATCTTTTGCGCCAGGACGGTTATTGGCATCACGGGCGGTTTCGTCAACGTAGGTGAGAACGTTCACGCCAACCACAACGCCAGAAACGCCAGAAATGGTGCGGGCAGAGTCTGCAACAGTGCTGCCACTGTTCCAGATAAGCATGTTGCCGAAAGCCACAACGCCGGAAGTTTCATTGACATAGGAGTCAATAACCTTCGGACGGGCATCGGCAAGTTGGCCTTCAAGGAAGGCATCATGCACAAAGGCATAGGTGGTCTGAACACCCCCAGCAATGGGAGTACCAGACGCAGTGAAAGTAACGGCCATTGTCAGGCTCCTTTGGTTGCGGTGAGGGGGCGCTGGTAGGCTTTCGTCACGCTGTCCCAATAGGTTTGGGGCGGTGCCGAAACAGACATGGAAGCCACGGCTTCACGCAGGGGGGCAGTGGAAGAATCCTTGCGATCTTCAGTGGCGATGGTGTCAAATGCAGCCATCACATAGTCGTCAGACCGTTCAGCCAGCTTCATGGAATCACCACGAACGGCATTCACGGCATCGACCATGATTTCACGCGCCGTCTTACCAGCAAAGACATAGGCGCTGTCCAGAACAGGCTTGGCCTTTTCAATAAGGGCCAGGCGCTCTTCCACAAGGCTGTCCACATTCACAGCCTTGGCAGCCTCAAGATCAGCCTTGAGGCTTTCGTTTTCGGAAGCGAGAGCATCAGCGCGACCCTCGGCAGAGTCCATTTTGCCCTTCATTTCCTTTTCCATGGCATCCATTTCTTCCTTCAGTTTTGATGCCTTACCACACATTTCGTCGTACTGCTTTTTCATTGCCTCGTACGAGGTCTTTGCATCGGCGCGTTCTTTGCCAATGGCAAGGGCAACACCCTCGCTCACTTCAAAATCAGCACCGTCAAAGACCACCTTGGCGGTAGTCATAGATGGTTCCTCAGATAACAGGAGAATTGGATCGGCGGCATCCTGACGGTCAAGATGCAATTTCACTTGCGGGCCTGCCCGCCCAGTTTTTACAACGGCAACGTGATTACCCATGATTTCCGTTTGGCGGCCATCGTAAGGTTCGCCATCAGGAGTGGTGCCAGGGTTGGCATCATAAGCAACGCGATAACCGGCACTGACTTCCGTAGCATCACCACGTTGAATCTTTTTGATAAGATCCTCGTCGGTTACTGTCATTACTGCCCGAACAAAGCCGTTGTCATATACAATCTCGGTGCCAGTGAAGCCCTTTTGATAGTATTTAGTGTTGGCAGTGTTCAGAAGTTCTGGCGGATGCTCGTCAGTGACACTCTTGCCCGCAAAGGAAGCAAGACTTTCAGGAGCGGCTACGTCCTCGGGAGCACGATATTCACGCCGAGTGGAACCATCAGCATTAACGTAATGCTGAACGCCAGTGCGAGCGATTGTCGCATGAAGACGAAGATACCCTTCAGGGGTAACTTCATACTTCTCAATCGGCGCAACGTCGTACCTGAGGGCAGTATTGCTCATAGAGTAAGCCTAAGAAAAATGCCATTTTTCCTAGTAGCATGATTCAGTGGTGAATCAGAAATGACAGACTATGCCGTAAATGCCATTGCTATGCCTCACGAAAAGAGGCGAAAGCTTGTGGCATCAAGAATTAGAAAAGCCCGCCTTGATAGCGGGCTCTCTCAACGTGACGTGGCAAACATTTTGCAAACAAGTCAGGCTTCTTATTGCAGGATGGAGGCAGCAATGGCGGAACCAAGTGCGGTGCAACTTGCAACGCTTAGTAGCACCTATGGTGTGAGTGTATTGTGGCTACTTGGCTATCCCAACTTCATCGCTCTAGCTCTGCCGCAATCATCCTCCGGCCCGAACCTCATCTAATTCACTTTCAATGCCAGCCATGATATAGGCTTTGGCGATAGCCGCGCCTTCAAACTCCGTCATCCGCCAGTTTTCTTCAAACACGGCATCAGGGCGCTCGTATTGTGGCTCAATGTAGAAATGGGTTTCAACTAAACGACCATTCACAAAGAGGTTTTTGTTAACACAAGCCCAGCGAGTAGTATTGCGATGGGAGTTCAGCGAAAGCACACGGAGAATATCTTCCGTGGAGAAATCCTCTTCTTCGCCATTGTCATCGTCATATTCAACGTCGTGGTCAGCCATGGCGGTAGAGCAGGTGCGATTATCTTAGCGTTCTTTTTGTTTTGCTTCCTGTTCTCTGATAATGCGATTCGCCCATGCTCGCCCGGCACTTCCGCCCCATAGAAGGCCCGAAATGTAGCCAGCATCATCTTCACCACCAGCGAAGTTTTTCTCATGACGACTGAAGAAAGCCGCCATGCGCTTGATGGTTTCGTAAGACACTGATTCACCATTGGCCAGGCTTGTGGCCCTTGCCACTCCACTGCCAATGCCTTGCTTGCCCGCCTCTTGAGTGGTTAAACCGCCCTTGTGGTACTTGCGCCTAAGCTCTAGTCCTCTACGGGCCGCAGAACGCACTGCGGACGGCGGGGCAAAGCTCAGCGAATCAAGGGCGGTCAGTCCTTTGGGCCGTTCATTTCCTCGGGATCTTCGGGATCCTCCTCTTCGCCCATGATGGTCACAACGTAAGAATCCCAGTAGGCATCAGTCTTGTCTCCTTTGCTCATGCCGGCTTCGGACAGGGCAATGGCAATAGCCTGTTGGCGGCTTTTCACTTTCTGGCCGCCAGAACTTTTGAGTGTACCAGCCTTGAACTCTCGCATCACTTTGCGGACTTTGGCGTTTTGCTCCTTTTTGCTCATTGGCATCAGAAATGGTATTGATCTGTAATCTAGCTTGTCAAAAGGCTAATTCCTTGTAATTACAAACATAAGATCATCGTAACGCCCCTTAACATGCCGACGATCTACACTATAACCAGCCATACCTTCTGGAACCGCCTCCCGCAAAGAATTGAGCCAACCCACATCTTGCACGTCTTCAATAATGGCAATGCCATTTTCACTCAACTGCGGAGCGTAAAGCTTGATAAAAGCTACTTGGCTTGCAAGCGTATGGGGGCCGTCATCAATGGCAATATCAATTCCAGTGGGCATTATTGTCTTAATCTTGACTGCAGTGGCGTCAGAATACGCATCGTCCACGATAAAGCTATAGCGAGCATTGTCCATCCGCTCAAAAATGGAGGGATGCACGGCATTTTGCACGTCCACTCCCACAATGTAGGCTTTGGGCAAGAGTTGGTGCCATAGCAAGAGCGAGCCGCCGTACTGCACGCCAACTTCCAGTAGATTCACTGATTTGCCTTGGAATCTTGCTAGAAGATCCTCATAAACCGGGCCGTACGAATGAATTGATTGCTTATCAGTGCCACCAGGCCGGTCAAAGTCGGCAATATCTTCGGACGCAAGGATAGAATCAATCATGACATTAGAAATAATCAACGTTGAATACTGGAGTTAACAGGCCATTCTCAATGGCTTCACGACGAGACGAATGACTAAGGGAATGAGTTTCCCTGTCTCTTAAGGCGAAGTAATCCTGAGTGTACTTGGATGGTGGGCAAGGACTATTGTAGTGGTCTATTTCGGTTTCATTGAGATTGGCCACTCTCGGATTTTGGGTGCCCAGCCAAAATTCATGCGTCATGCGATCAGTTGCAGAAAGATAACCAGTATCTAAAGCTCTAAGATAGTCTGCTCGCACCCACCAAAAATTGCCGGAAGGATGTGGACAGGGGTGAGTGCGCCAATTAACGGTAGAAACATCATGGTTATCCAAGTAATCAACAGCCATTCGCCAGTTTGCAATAAGATAATGTTGCATCATCATTCGCCAATCATCTTGATTTGGCGTTGGATGCGAAATGCCCTTGCTGTGTAAATAGAGGATTGCATGATCGCCAGCCCTTGCATATTCATGGGCAAGCAGTAGCGCCTTCATCTCGCCATTGTTGTCATTATGAAACACTTTCACGCAATCGGAAAGCTCTGGCAACTGCTCTGACCCATTAACTGAAATGGTTACTTGCGCTGCATCTATCAAGCCGCTAGAGTAAAGGGCTCCAATTTGCTCGTAAAATAACTGTTGCCAGCGTCCGTATTGATACAAATGATAGATAACGGAAAGCGAAGGACGATTTACCATTGCTTGATTTGTGGCAAACAAGTGTAGATATTGCCTTGAAAGGATTGGCGAAGGGAATGACTGATGTGGTCCGCAAAGTTATGAGCAAGAATCACAATGTTTTCATAGCCGTTAAGCAACTCCTCAGTGCGGGGAACCACCTCAAAGCCTGTACCGGGAACAAACAGACCTTGCTTCTCCTTTGTGTCATCAATAATCACTGCGTTTGGCATTTCATTGATAGTCACTTGAAGCGCGTTCAGAAAAACACATCCCTTTGCTGCCGCGCCAAAGAATGCAGTCCGCCCCTTGAGGCGGTCTAAGAATTGACGACAAACATCAATGTGAGAATCGCAGTTACTATTGAAACTGTTAAGGTCAATTTGCTGCTCTTGCGCAATAAATTGCTTGATGACTGGTGTTGGTTCAGGAGCGGAAAAGTATTGATTGGTTAACCATAGGCGCATTGAGCCGCCATGAATGTCACTGGTTTGAAGATGAATAATTTTCAGGCCGTATGAATTGAAGAGTTTTACCAATGGCGTTAATAGCCAGTAGTAATAATGTTCATGATAAAACTGGTCAAACTGACCAGTCGCAAGTGTTGTCAACGCATAGGGAAACTCCAAAACCCATACGCCGTCTAGAAACTTAACAATTCCACGCAAGAAAAGATCAAGGTCTTTTGTATGCTGGAAGACGTTGGTAGAAACAATTAAATTGGCCTTTGGCAGGTCCATCGCCTCATTGAACTGTCCACAGACATGCTCAATTCCATTGGCGGCATTAGCATCTTTTACGCTTTCACTGAAGTCAACGTTAATAAGCCTTTTCGGTTTAACGCCAGACCAAAAACTCACCTCCTCAGACCTATCACGAAAAGTTTTCAGCAGCGTACCATCATTACCACCAATGTCAATAATTGTTTCCAGGTTCAAGTGGTTGAGCGAATCATACATTTCCTTGCAATGCTGAATGTATGGCTGGCTAGTGCCACTGCGGTATAAGTAAGAAGAATAAAGAAGAGAAGGTGGCACTTCTTCGTCTAGATGAATTGACAAATCGCTTTCACAGATTGCCCTAAGAGGAAATCGCTCGGCATTTAGCGCCTCCACTGCAGAACGACGTAAATTGTTCACCAAGGGCTGAGTGCCAAGATCAAGCAAAGTAATGCTCATAAACCGCATCCATGCAAAGGGAAAAATTCTACAGGGGTAGATCCTAGAAACTTTTTGTGGTATAGGACGATACCAGACAGCAAGCGTTCAGAGAGAAAGGCCATAGCCCGCATATCATAGCCGCTCAATCCCCTGATTTGGTCTTCGTACATTAGCCAAATGGGCCACAAGCACTCAAAAAGTATGCTCATTAACTGCTTGTAAATGCAAACTTCGGCCAGTGCCATAGGTCCGCCTTGAAAGCGTGGCTGTGACCAAGTGGCATCTAGCTCCTCAATCGTCAGCGGTAGCCTTCCTTGACCGGCCAGTTCTCTTGACATTTCCACACCAGGAAAACTATGGCCACCACGAAATTGAACATCCAACGAGAACGGGAAAATGCAGGGCTCAAACAAATACAACGTTCCTTCTTTGGCGGATTGCAGGCTTTCATCGTCCCACCGCCTTCGATACTGAGCGTTTCCAATGATGCCACTTAAGGACTGTTGCAGAAGCCAATGAACCGCAGTAAGTTCTCCCCACCACGGGTTTAAGTGTGAAATTGAAGATTCACAAGCGTCGTCTAAAACGCGACCGTTTTCAAGATGAACTTTCTTTTGCTCTTGGGAAAGCGAAGACGCATGAGCTACTACTTCCACTAACGGAAATTTAGATTGATAGCGCACAGGTGAATCATTCATACGCACCGCATAAATTATCGGATTGTTGCTAGCCATAGACCCTCTGATGCGCCCAAAGTTCGTTGTAATTGTTTGTCTTGCCGGCGCCAAGTGCCGTTAAATCACCACCGTTTGCGGGTTTGGCCCAAGCCATAATTGTGCCATCGGGAAGAACAAAAGCACGATTCTTTTGTTCATGCAATGGCGTGAGTTCAAGCCAATCGCCAAACACATAATCGGCATCACTTCCATGCCTTGCCAGCGATTGTCCAAGCAACGTGGGGCCAGTGGGGCACAATGGCGTGATGCCATAGTATTTGTTCTTACAATTCTCTACGATTTGACGAATTGCAATGGCAAGAGCATGGTTATTGGGCTGTGAATACAGGACAGTGGTGGCACAAGCAAAGCTGGTAAAAGTAAATCGCTGGATTTCACGAAATGCCAAGAATTTAATCCGTTCGCCAATTTCCACAGGCGCTACTGCCCTCACGCCAATGTCAAAATACCAGCCTCCAATGGCATTGAGAATACAGAACCGCCCAAGGTCTGCCTTGTAGGAATAGGGCTTAAGGGTGTCGTAAGCCCATACCACTTCATCGTCATAGTATTGAGCGATCAGTTCCCGTAGTTCGCCGTTGGAATAGAGCTTGTATTGGCAATTTGCAAATACTTCCTTGACAGTGCCAGTGGCATATTGCAAGTATGGTGACAGTTCAACGCTGTCATCATCAGTGATGAAGATTTGTGAAACTTGCATCAGCCCAGCCTCACGGGAGTTCCAAAGCCCTTGAACTTGGTGGGGGCAGGAGCAGAAAGCGTGCGATCAATGATGCCCTTCATTTGTCCAACAATCGTTGGCCACTCATAGGAAGGCTTACACACTTTTTCGTAGCACCATTTGCCAGTGGCCTGAAGGGCCTCTGGAAATTGATAGTAGTAGTCAAGCCGTTCCGCAAGGCTTTCCGATGATGGCACAGGGCGTTCCAGGCCATACCCGCGATCAGTTTCGCTTTCCAAGCAATCAATACGCGGCACGCCGCTAAAGATTTCCTTAAGACTTGTATGGTCGGGAACAAGTTGAGCAACGCCAGTAGCGGCGTGTTCAAAATTAACCAGCCCCCAACCTTCGGCAATGCAAG
>Ga0214917_10006439_pt1 | contig 12169 bp, 9 predicted proteins | sample LL_1208_BB_MetaG_FD_177983 | JGI IMG/M metagenome (GOLD analysis project Ga0214917, IMG submission 177983) | Freshwater microbial communities from Lake Lanier, Atlanta, Georgia, United States - LL_1208_BB | ecosystem: Environmental > Aquatic > Freshwater > Lake | place: USA: Georgia | collected...
TGGGGGGATGGTGTTCGTGGTCGTGAAAGTGCGATACTTGGTCCAACTCGTTGTGTTGCCGTTGTCGATGTCCTGCATCGAGCCAAGGTTGGTCTTGAATCCCACCGCAAGCAGCGTGTTGGTAAAGGTCAACATAAGATCGTAATTGTTGGAGATCGAAATCGATGTTCCTGAGGGGATGGATTTGTTGCCCATATTCCAAACCTCCACATAATCCTTCAGTCGAATCCGAAGCTGGGGGGGCGAACTCTGGGAATTCTTAAAGAGGATCGAGTCGAAAATTTCATTCGGCCAAGGTAGGTTTTCAATGCCAAGGTAGGTTGGATTGGCGGTGTTGTCTGTTGTTGGGATGGAGTCGGTGTCGACATAATCAACGATGTTGGCGGCGATGTTGCTGATGTAGGAGTTGGAGTTCATGCCTCCCGAACGGCTTCTGAAATTGGTCAGATTTCTTTGAATGAAAGGGGCAAGGGCGGCCACGGAATTCGAACTTAAGGTTGGGACATTGAGATTCGTTTTCAGTGATGTGGAGTTGATGTAACCCAGGCCAATCGGAATGCGGGCATACGCATTCGTCCAGTGACGGAGGCCGACGGTAACATAGCGGAGATCATTTGTGGAAAGGCCGCCTACGTTGGAGAGGGTCAGCATTCCTGCGGAGAGGTATTTGAACCGGTTATTGCTTAGGACCAGAGCTGCAGCTTTGGTCGGATCGGTAAGGGAGGTCCCTAACGCATTGGTGAGGGAAATCTCGGCGGGGTTGGTGCCCAAGACATAGTTGGCTGGAGGGATGTACGTGGAGGACCGATAGTTGGTCTCAGATCCCATTCTTGTCGCATCGATCAGGCTAGTAAGGTCCTGCACATAAAAGGCGAATCGCACGACAGGGATATTCGTCGTGTTGGTCGAACCTGCCTTTGTCCGAACATCCTGATTGATATAGACCCAGCCCACTGTCGGGGACAGGTGGCGGTTTGTTGGATTGTCGCCCAGCAAGGGAATGTTGGTGGATTGACCCGTTGCAAAGTTTGTCATTTTTGTCATGAAATTGCCGATTTGGTTTTTGAAGGTTCCTTGGTTGTCCACGCCATTGGTGACCGTGACCAGAGCCGAGGCGGTCGTGCCGAGGTTGGTGAACGTGGCGGTGCTGAAGCAGGCCATATAATTGTAAACGGTGGAAGTGTAAATGCTCGTGCTGAAAACTCCTCCACTAAGGAGATAGCCGAGTTCATTTGTCCAGTCCGTGTCGTTCGTTCCCCGCCAGTAGGTGGTCACAAAGTTAAAGTGCTTGGAAGGTCCATAATCCACCATTTCGGCAGCCGCACAGGCCCCTGCGTTCAATGCCATGTCGAGACGTGTGGCGCTGGGAAGGGACATCGTGGCTTGGCGGTCCAGACGAGCTGACGCGAGAAAAGCGGTGGCGGTGAGTGCGGCCAGGGAGACAAGAGCCAGGACGCTGATCAAGGCGAAGCTGGGGGAGGAAAAAACGCGGCGATGAAGGATGGGGGATTTCATTTAATCGCGTCGCACGTCCACCCTAAACTCGTAGGAGCGGGCGTATTTCTGGATGTTGGCGGAATTGGACCAACTGGCGTAGGGAATTTTTTGTGCATAGTCCTCCGGGTAAACCGATAGTTCGACCTGGAGCTTGCTACCGGAGTAGTACGAGGTGGTTCCTGACGAAACAAACTGATAGTTGAGACCGTTGGCTACCTTATTGGGCAATCCCCGGGTAGTTCCGTCGATGCGATTATAAGGGGTGATGCGGAGATTGCAGGTGTTGCGGGCCAAGATGTCGTCCGTCGCAGGATTGGGCTTAAAGAGCATCGACGCCGTGCGGGCCGAGGTGGATGCGGAAAACCAAGTATTCAGATTGCTGACGGCATTGCTGGCCGGAACATAGTATCGGTAGAGGTTATAGTTTGTGGTGGCAAACCCGTTGACATTGGTGCGGGCGGCGTATGCGATGTAGTAACCCACGAGGCCGAGGTCCTCAAGACCCGAACCTGATGGCTTACGTGCGGTGACAGCAAAGAAGTAGGATGCACCGGACTGCGCGTTGGCGATTGTGATCGGCCCTAATCCGTTGCTGGAATAGAGAAAAGGGATCCCCTGATTTGTGAGAACATCTGCGTCGGCTGCCTGATTGTCAAAAGTCTGTTCACGGTAAACCAAGCAGGCGAGGTCTTCGTACATCAGGCGACAGGCAGCCCGGGCTTCGCGGGTTGCATCCGTCCGGCGGTTGGCGTTGGACCATGCCTTCGACATCTGGTCCTGCATCCCCACCATCATGAGGAGGACAACGGAGAGAACAGTCGTTGCCGCCATCAGCTCGATCAAAGTAAAAGACGGGGTGTTTTTCATGGACGGGCTACTCCCGTGAACAGGTAGCAGGTCCGGTTGCTGATATTTGCGCTTCCCGGGGTTTCGATTGAGATATCCAGTCGCATGGGAGTACTTGTGCTATTGGCGGCTCCGAAGCGACAGCTTGGTGAAACGGTAATTTTGGCTACGGCAAAAAGACCATTACTGCCAGTCGTATACCAGCTGGGAAGGTTGGAACTATAGGCGGCCGGGCGAAGCATAATCGAATTGGCCGGGTCGGTATCACTGTTGTTTCGGGGGAGCTGGCTATAAGCAATGTAGAGAAGCTGCGGGGTAGTGGAATCCAGGGCAACGGTTGTGTAATTCGTGAGGACCTTGGCAGGATCTGAATTCCCGGCGATTTGGATCAGCTTTGTTTTGTAAGGCGCTGATGAGGTTCGTTGGTTGCCAGTTCCCGTCTGCTGATCTTTGACATCCGCCATAAGGGTTTGAGCGAGGAGGGCGGCCTGCGTGGATTCGTAGCTTTCCTTGCTCATGCCCAGTCCGAGAGGAAAGAGGGCGATGATCGAGGTGAAAGCCACGGCGGCAACGCCCATGGCAATCACGACTTCCGTCAGGCTGAACGCCGCGGCTCTTTGCATGCGCAAAGAGGGTTTAGGTTGAAGTTGAGGTGGAAGGGGAAAAAGAAGGGGAACGAAAAAGGATTTCATGGAGCGGTGTCAAGGGTGGCGGAAGCTCGTCCGGTGTAGCGGGTGACCCGTACGGTTTCGACTTTGTTGGTGATCGACGGAGTGGGAGAGGTGCCCGAGACTGTGCCTTCGAAGTAGGAGACCCCCTTGGTCGTGAGATTTGTGTTATAAAAGGCTTCCGCCAAGGCGCCGTCCGATTGAAAGACAATTCCTTTCACCGGGGCTAGTTGTTTGGTTGCGGCTAAAATCCGGACGGAAACATTCGTGAGGTTGGAAAGATTGGCGATCGAGTTGGGAACAAAAGCGACTCCTTGGGGAAGCGTGATCCATGAACCGGACATAACAGGAGGGGCGTTTGTATTGGTCGCGTTCCAGTTGATCACCGCCATCGAGCGATATCTGTAGGCCTCGCCTTCCGTAAAGGAACTGTCGGGAAAGATCACGGCGGCATTGGTCCCGGAGGAGATGGCGTTGTTGCGGGCGATCTCCAGCGCACTGAGAACCTGGTTGAGCGCCATTTTTCGACCGCCACTTCCCGTGAGGCCTTTAAGGGCGGGGACGGCCACTGCGGCCAAGAGTCCCATGATGCCGACGACGGCCATGAGTTCGACGAGAGTGAACGCCGATGGAAGGCGAAGTGGGGTTAAGCCCCGACTCGGGTCGGGGCGCTGAGGCGGGACGGAAAGGGATAAAGGAGTTGAGGGGAGTAAAAATTGCTTACGCAAATGACGCGAAGAGTTATTTTTTTTCCAAGGAATATAGGTCAGGTGACGCTTAATAGGAAAACTCACTGGAAACATGTACGCTTACGATTTACAATGTCAATACAGCCAGATTTAATGCAGAAACCAATATATAATAACGATTTACAATTTAGGCCAGCTGGTGATCCACTTGTTCATGCCGTTTGTGGTTGTTTGGCCCGCTGTGGACCAAATCAGGGGCGCATTCGTGCCATCGGAATTGTATCCATATGCGTAGCCCCATGGATCGATGAAATAGTTGGGAGATCCGTTGGTGTAGACCATAAGCGGTTTGGGTTCGAAATAACGCTTGGAGGTGGACGTCCCGCTCAAGGTGGCTGAGCCGATCAAGTTGGTGAAGAGAGTCTGGCCGGCCCCCGTGTATCCCGTGGGGGCAGCGCTGGAGCTGGAGGATGGATCCACTGAACTGTTGGCAGGGTAGGCATTGTTGTCGGCAAAGTACCGTTCGCAGGCGGCCTGAAGGGCGGCGACTTCCGATTTTGCCTGGGAAGTGGCTCCGTGGCGGCGGATCGCGCCCGCCCCCCCGAGGGTGAGCCCGGCCAGAATCCCGATTATTGTGATCACCCCAAGGAGTTCGACCAAGGTGAAGGCTGGGTTGCTGTGCGATGTGTTTTTGTTCTGGTGGAAAAGGGTCTGGGCGGGTTTAGTCATAATCATGAACTTATCCCTGCGGAAAAATTTTCCAAACCGAAAAGCATCGTCTTTTACCCTGGTGGAGCTCTTGGTCGTCATTTCGATCATCGGACTTCTGGCAGGGTTGGGATTTCCGGCGGTGAATGGGGCGATGAAAGCGGGAAGAAAAGCGGAGGTGGCAGCGATGGCGGAATCGATCAAGACGGCGGTGAACGCCTTTTATGCGGAGTACTCCGCCTACCCTTCGAACACCACCGGAAAAACCGATGCAACTTTTTTGAGCCTGATGACCACAACCAACACCAACGGGGGCAACTACCGCGGGATCGCGTTTTTGGAGGTGCCACCAAAATTCACAAACTCGAGTGGGATCGTGACCCCTAAGGGATTTTACAAGGGCAGTTCCCAAAGCAACTTTTTCATCCTGATGGACACGGGAAATGTCGGTTATGTCCTGCCCAAAACACTTTCCTCCACCCTGACGACCACGAATGTCCCGAACACGGTGGCTGTCTGGGTGGTTGATCGCGACACCAACACCAAGGCCGTGGGAACCTTCAAATGAGGCGGCCGGCTTTTCGCCATACGGTTCCGACGTCGGCCTTTACCTTGGTGGAGTTGCTGGTTGTTGTCTCCATCATCGGGCTTTTGGTGGGTCTGTTGGCGGCTGGAATTCCCCGGGCGATGGATGCGGGAATGAAGGCCAAGGCCAAGGGCGAATCGACGGCGATTGTTGCGGCCGTGAAGGCCTACAAACAGGAGTACGGACGTTTCCCCGGAGATGTGACCCAGTCCAATGTTACGTTTAGCAATACGACCACAGTCAACTTGATCAAGGTTCTGAGTGGTGACAGCACGACCAGTCTGGACGGTTCCCAGGCCGCGAATCCCAAAGGGGTCCGCTTTCTTGAGGGCTCGAAAGGTGGCACCAGCGGATTGCCCGACCCATGGGGTAACCAGTACATCGTTGTGGTGGATACGGGCGAGACGGGTGCGATCACCTACACCTACGCCGGCACTTTGAAGACCCTGAATATTTCTGTGCTGGCCCTGAGCTACGGGAGTGATGGGAAGGCGGACACCCAGTCAGGGAAAAAGAACGACGTTTTCAGCACCGACCTGCAGTAAATCGCCGAACGAAACCCGCGGTTGATTTTTTAAAAAATCCGGCCAAAAAACCGGAATGGAGAGAATTCTCTTCACCGCGGGAGCCGGTCTCCGCATCGTGCGCGGATCGGGCGGACCGATTCCGGGTTCCCATCTTCTCGCCGTTTTTCTCAAAAAGGTCCGGGTGGATCCCCGGGCCTTTCTCTCTCGCGATCTGGGACCGAACCGGGAAGGGGTGGTCGAGCTCATCATCGCCGGGCAGGCCACCGTGTTGCCATTCAGCGGAACGGGTCCGGTGAACCAAAAATATCTGCGGAGGCTGGCGTATCTGGGCAGAAATCCTGGAGGGGTGGGGATCTCCGTCGGCGTGACCGAGTCGGACGAGGAGTCGCGCCGGGCGCTCGACAAAGCGGCCGGCGTGGCCGAAGCGCTGTCTGGGGCCATTCCCGGAAAAGGAACCCTTTGGGGACTGTGGCTCGGGCCCATTGCGCCGGCATTCGGTCTGGTGGCAGCGGTGCTCAAATTTTTGCGGGGCGGGGTGGATGATGATGAGGAGGCCCGTTTTTTTGGAACGGTGGAGAAAGGAGTGAGCCATGGGGACCAATGGATCGTCACGTTTAAGCGCAAGGGGAAGGAGGTGTTTGCGGTGGAGATGGAGGTGGAGGATCTGGGTGAGCCGGTGAATTCGGCGGGTGGGTTCAGCGTGCGGATTTCCCGGCCGGAGATTCTGTTGCAGGATGTGGAGATCGGGGTGCGAAAGGGATCCGTCCGCGGGAAAAAGGCGGGCTGGATGAGTCGGCCCGATGCGGGGCTGAGTCCGGTGCGTTCCGGCGAATATCTGGCGAGGATGCAGTGGTTCGGTTGCGAGGCGGCGAGCGGAATCGGAAGGTTCCGCTATGAGACATGGTTGGCCAAGGCGGGCGAGGTGTTAACGTGGGAGAAAGCCGAGCTGTTCCAGGCTGTGGCGCCAAAGTTGAAGTCCGACCGGCACACCCTGCCGTTGACCCTTTCTTTTTCCCTGCATGCGGATCGGCCCGAATTGGGTGGGCTAACGGGGGTGGCCTCGGCCGGAGTGGAGTTGGTCGAGGGGTTGTTGGAGGGTGGGAGCAACAAGGAGGGGAAACGACTGTTGGCCGAGGTGGGTCCATATTTGCGAAAGGCGGGGCCGTCGCTGAGTGCGTTGCTGGCGGAGATTTCCGAAGGGAGGTTTTCGCTGTTTTCGATGGAGGGCGTGCTGGTGTTGTTGCCGAAGGGGGAGAAGGGAGATGCGGATCCGGAAAGTCCGCGAGTTTTGCTGGAGTGGAGCGAGGAGGAGAGAGCGTGGAGGGGCAGCGTAAGGGCGGAGCTGGAGTGGAGAGGGACAAACGTGGGACAGTTTCGTTTTGGGATCGAGGTGCAGGCGCTGGGGGATGTTGGTTGAACCGAAGTTTTGGTTGCGGATGGGCCTAAGAGGCGGCCTTGCATCGGGAATTTGAATTAGACAAACTTATAGCCTTAAAGGCTTTCAGTCAGCTACTTACAACTTTCGAAGGTTACACGAAATGTCACGAAGGTGTTACACTAAATGACTAGCATTTTTTCGAAGGGGGAGGAGATTAAAAATGTGGATCCTTCAGAGGTGATGTCTATTGCCAAGGTTATTTCGATCCATTTCTTGGTTACTTAAGCTCCTTGCTAGCAGATTGAAAAAAATGAAAAACATCGTTCGCAACCCGCTTAAAAAGATTATTTTGCGGAGTGTTTTGGCTTTTGGGATCGGCGGACTTTCCAGCAATCTTTTTTCACAATCCTATTACAATATGGCTGCGGCAAGTTATTCTGAAACTTTCACTGGGTGGACGAATTGGGCGGTAAATTGGAATGGTCTCCCAGTTAACGCGACAGGAAGTGTTCCTTCCGCCACAAGAATTACGACGGCATCAACGAATACGATCAACATAAGTATTTCTGGTGGGGTACAGACAACTAACACATCGACCAATATCCAGTTTCTTTCGACGGGTACTACATCCAACACAACCTCAACTGCGGGTGAATTGAATCTTAACTTTTCCGGAAGGAATGCGGGAAAAATATCGTTTGATCTTGCGGAGGTACATAATTCTTCTGGAGACCGAGTCGGGACCTTGAAGGTTTATTACAGCACGAACAATGCTGATTGGTCTGAACTAACAGGCGCAGGCCTGCCCTTTACGGCAACAAACAATTTGGCTCAAACGGCTTCGATCGATCTTTCTCTACCGGCTAGCTTGAATAATTCGGCTACGGCGAAAATCCGTTTTTACTACTATAATGGTCCTTCGAATGGCACTACTGGGAGTAGGCCTAAAATCAGTCTAGATAATCTTCTGGTGACCAGTACCAGCTCTGCGGTGGTTATTCCTGTGGTTGACTCGTTTTCTCCCAATAGCGGACTCCCCGGAGATTTGATTGCGATTACTGGAAAAGATTTTAACGGGGTCAATGCTGTCAAGTTCAACAATGTAGCCGCATCAGTATTTACTATCGTTAGCCCGACAATGATAACCGCGACAGTGCCAACGGGGGCAACCACGGGGGCAATTTCGGTGGCCACCGACATTGGGACGGGAACAAGTTTAGGAGTTTTCACGATTCCTGCTTTGACCCTGGCGGCCCCTGTTTTGATTAATGAGGGGGTTTCCGGGGCCTCAGGTACGATTTCAATTCCGACAGTCCTTGGAGCCCCACTAACCGTGACAATTGCCAGTTCGAATCCGGCGGATCTAGCTTTAAGTGGAGACGGGAATGTTTATGCCGCCAGTGCAAGCGTGACTATTCCTGCTGGCAGCACTACTTCCCCTGTTTTTTATATGCAAGCCCCATTGGATGATGTGGTGGATTCAGACTTCTCAGTGACCTTAACTGCCTCGGCGACAGGGTATGTGAGCAAAACCGCGGGAGTCACGGTTAAGAATATTGATTTACCCAGCGCGGATTTAAATTCAAGTGGGTACAGTGAGACTTTTAGTATGATGGGCGCAACAAATGGACCTTTGCCTCTGGGTTGGTCGGACAGCGGAGCCTACACGTCATTTTCGAATGGAACATGGGGTAGTGCCAGTGCTTCGGCTGGCGTTTTGACAGCTAACGGAGTTTTGGGATATCAGCACATCAGCAGTACGGGGACGAACAATTTCACTCTAACTTTAAAAAATAACACAGGAAGTGAGATCACTGCGCTAACGATAAGATTCAAGGGCAGGGTGGCTCGGTTGACTGAGGGCCGGACTCCGGTGTTTAGCGTGGTTGTCGCAGGTCAAACGAACCCCGGATTGTCCTACAGCACCAAGTATGGGGATAACTACCAGATGATTGGTGGCACCACGGGGCTGAAAATTGCCGCTGGCCAAAAGTTTGCGATTTCTTGGTCGTCCGATCGTGGGGCGGGTAGCGGATTTTCCCAGCAGATCGGGTTGAGCGATGTTCAAATTAGATCGGGATTTATACCCACCGTGCCCTCCTTGAGCGGGGTCACGGTGGATCCTAATTATATTGCCGATACTTCGGCCTCGATGTTGGCCAACGTCACCAGTGATGGGGGTAGCGCGGTGACTGATTCTGGTTTTGTTTACTGCCTGACATCCCAAAACAGTATTCCCACGATTGGAGGGACTGGGGTGGTGCAGAATGTATTTCCAGTTCCGGGGATCGGATTTCTTTCGGGGGAGGCGCTTTCGTTGTTGCCGTCGACCAGTTATACGGTGCGGGCCTATGCGGTTAATTCGACCGGAACGAACTACTCCGCCCCAACGAGCTTTACAACGATGGCATTGAATCCCGAGTTTACTTCGGTTTATACACAAAACTTTAACGGATTTCAGAGTATGACGACCCTTCCAGCAGGTTGGAAATGCATCTCTACTGGGGGCTTGAATAATTATATCGGCAACTGGACCTCAGGAAGCAGTTCAGCAGGTTTCTATGGAGAAACGAATCGACCTGGTGTCCTTGGATATACCCACACATCCACTTCGAGCAACAATGTCAACACCCTTACCCTGATGAATCGCAGCGGAGGCACGCTGACCAATCTCTTTGTTTCCTACATGGGAGAGGTGACGCAAACCAACAATGAACGATGCCCTTCTTGGGTGGTAAATGCGATTGATGGGAATGGTGCAACGGCAGTGCCGGAATTGGCCTACAGCACTCTGAGCGGAACCAATGAGACGAAGGTGGCACAGATTACGGGGCTGAATATCCCTGATGGGACTACTTACAGCCTAAGCTGGACGTCCGATCGCGGATTGATGCAACCAAGCGGCAACTCTCGTAGAATCGGAATTGGATTTGTGCAGGTAGCCACGACTGCCGGCGCTATCGTGAGAAATGTGCCCGTCGTTTCAAGTCCTGCGACTCTAACTGCCACGGTGGGTGTGGAGGTGAGTTACCAGATTACGGCCAGTGAATCACCAACCGGGTTCTCGGGCTCAAATATTCCTGCGGGTTTTGTTCTGAATCCTGCAACTGGATTAATTAAAGGAACCTTGGACAGCAACACGGCTAACGGATCAACGATGGTCGTAACCGCATATAACGCAGCCGGCTATAGCAACCAGAGTGTGGTTATAACTGCTGTGGCGGCACCAGTTAAAACCACGCCTACCATTGCAACGGATCCAACTGCTTCGACGATTACGGCCGGACAGGAGTTAAGTTACTCCAGCCTCACGGGTGGATCGGCAAGTGTTGCGGGAACGTTTAATTGGACGACGCCGAGTACGGTGCCTTCCGGGAGCGGAAGCTATTCCGCAACTTTTACGCCGACCGATGAAACCAACTACAACAAGGTCGTGACGAATGTGTATCTGACGGTGAACCCTGCAGGAACAACGTACAGCGGCTGGTTGAAAGGTGCGACGCCATCCAGTGCGGCGTTCCTGGATTATGTATTTGGCGCGGTGACTCCAGGTGCGCTAGATCCAAGCCTAAGGCCGACAACTTCCATCATCGGTGGATATTTAGTCCTGACCTACTATGTGCGTCAGGGAACGACTGGCTTGACGGTGACGGCAAAATCCAGTGTTGATTTGGCACCGGGTTCAACAAGCTGGGTCACCGATGGGGTTAGCGATATAGCGGTGGGAACAACGACTGTGAACCAAGTGATCGTCCAGCAAAGGACCGCGAGTGTGCCTGTGGGGGGTGTGGGTATTACGAAAAGGTTCCTCAGGCTAGAGGCAGTTCAACAGTAATAAATACAAGTTAAGATCTGGAAAGGACCGTGAGAGGAATGCAGGGCCTTTTCGTTGCGGGATGAATCAAAGGTGCGAATAACCGTGACTGTGCTTCGGAACTTTGGGTCTTCCCTAGGGAAGAAGCTTGAATTCGGGCGGGAAGCTGAGGCCGATCTGTTGTTCCAAAGATTCCTGCTGTTTTTTCCAAGACGAAAACTGGGGGGTGGAGGAATTGTCTGCGGAAGGTGGTAGGCGAGAGGTGGAAGTATGATCCATTTGACCAACAACCGAGCCATCCGGGTTCCAACCCTGCCATTCGGTTTTTTCGGTGGTGGCGTCGAAGCGGGCGGTGGAGAGGGGTTTGCCGTCGGGGTATTGAAGCATGAGGGAGCTGACCTTTTCTGATTTGCCGAGGACGGGACCGAATTGGCCCAGAGGTTTGCCGTCCGGATAGAAAAGTTTTCCGCCCGAGAGGTGATCGCCATCGTAGTGGCATTCGGCAAAGGGTTTTCCGTCGGGATAATGAAGCTGGATCGGTCCGGCGAGTTTATCATCTTTGAATTCGGCTGAAGTGGCCAACGAGCCATCGGGAGTGAAGGTCTTGTAAGGGCCTTCTTTTTTGCCGTGAAGGTAGGCGGCTTCGGCCCGGAGTTTGCCGTCGGGATAGAATTCTCGGAGGGTGCCCTCGAGTTGGTCCTCCTGCCAATCTCCTTCGGAAAGTTTTGCGCCCGTTTCCGACCATGTGCCCGCCCGGCCGTTTTTCTTTCCATGGGCGTAGGGCGTTTCCGAAAGTTTTCCCCCCGAGGGGGTGTAGGTGAGGGAGGGGCCTTCGCGGAGACCGAGGTGCCAGTTTTCTTCGATCCGGAGGTTCCCTTGTTCATCCCATTCGCGGGAGAGGCCTTCCTTTTGCCCGGAGGAGTAGAGGATTTCCGATTTTTTTTGTCCGGAGGGAAAGTTTTCGATGCTGGGGCCGTCGAGTTTCCCGTTTTTCCAGGTGGCGGAGTAGCGGGGTTGACCGTCGGGCCACCAGCCGGTGGCGGGTCCGTTGAGTTTGTCGGCCGAGTAGAGGAGGTTGTCCGAGACCGAGCCGTCGGGGTGGAAAAGGGTCGAGGGGCCTTCCCGTTTGCCGTCGAGGAGGGTGTTGGAGGCACGAGGTTTGCCGTCGTCGCCAAAGAGCGTCTGAGGGCCCGTCATTTTCCCGGCGGTCATGCGGGATTCGGCCTTCAGTTTGCCTTCCGGGGTATAGAACTGCCATTCGCCTTCCGGGAGACCGGCACGGATGGGGCCTTCAGCGGTTTTTTTACCCTTTTCGTCCAGGTCGAAGCGGCGGCCGTCGCGTCGGTCGGGCCGGCAGACTTCGCGGCGGGAGATTGAGCCGTCGGCTCGATAAAAGAGGAGTTCGATTTGGCCGGAGGAAGTTTGGCGGGCGCTGAGGGTGAGCTGGCCTTGGAGG
>Ga0214917_10006440_pt1 | contig 12168 bp, 11 predicted proteins | sample LL_1208_BB_MetaG_FD_177983 | JGI IMG/M metagenome (GOLD analysis project Ga0214917, IMG submission 177983) | Freshwater microbial communities from Lake Lanier, Atlanta, Georgia, United States - LL_1208_BB | ecosystem: Environmental > Aquatic > Freshwater > Lake | place: USA: Georgia | collected...
TCTCTTCCGTTTTTAGCCAATTATGGGTTTTTTGTTAAAACCCAATTTTACAGAAACAATTGTGCACTACTGATTTAACGTCGGTAGTGCATTGGCGGTGGTCGAAGCGGCCGATAAAAGACATTTGGTGTATGCGTAGTGTGCGGAATTGGATTTGAGTCTTGGTCCCAGATGGCGAAGTGTCGCGACCTGCCAACCGTGGGAATCTGCGGTGGTTTGGATGCGGGTGAGTAAACGCCATTGGAGTGAAATGCCGGTCGCATTTTGAATATTTTCTAATATGTGTTTAGCGTCGGCTGGTAAGTGAGCCATAGAAAATAAATCGGTCAAAGTAAATTGGTGGTGCAGGGTCCGAAGGTTTCCGGTGAAAGGGGGGGCGCCGGTGCTTAGAAAGGTGATATTTGCATTCGGAAAAGGTCGAAAGTTGCCATTAATAAGCAAGTACGGAGGGGTTTCGAAGAGTGTTTGCAAATATTGGGTTAATTGAGGGTGGCTTTCGCAGCCTCGGATGAGTAGTGGGACCCCACCCTCGATATCATGAAGGAGTGGTGTATCCGTGGAACGCAGGCGTCTCGAAATAAATGACAGGACCGATTGGATTTGAAAGGGCGCCTCGGTATCCATTGATTTGGACAGGTCAACGATTCTGTGAGCGGCGGGGAGGTCGACCATGGATGTCACCGTAAAGTCTAGATCGGGTGAGGTAATCCAATGGACTCCAGGTCTGTAGTGCACCGTTGATGACTGAGTCACAGATTGTGTGGGTTGGTCCGATAATGGGTGAACGGTAATTCCGATCTTCGTTAAAAACTGTGTCGGGGTGGCGTTTGAGATCATGATGGTATGGGCATCGGTGGTGTGGTGAAGTAATTTTATCCACTGTCTTGGTGACAATGGACCGCTAATTTTGATCCGCTTTCCCGATAAGCCGGACGTTAATCTGATCGTGTCATCGGACGTAACTTGGACAGATGGAAATAAAAATTGGACTGTGTCGCTCGTCAGGGTTAAGTCACTGGGTTCACCTTCCCATCGAATGACCGTGCATCTGCCTATTTGATGACGCTCGGTTTCAGGGATCCCGGTTGCGAGGACGATTTGGAAATCGTTGGGCAGCGGGATGGTTTCGCCATTAAATGGGATTTGTTTGCCCGCGATAACACGGGTGATCCAACACTCAAATTTAGAATCATTGATTGGGGGATCCGTGATAATCAATCCGGGGAGTCCCTCCCGAATCGCCCGAATGAGTGGTCCGGGAATTGCGGTGAGTTGGCCATCGGAGGTGATTGATGGGCCCCCGACGATTTCTTCGATTGCGTTTTCGGGATCGTGATATAGCGCGATTATTGGGAACTGGGGTGCCTTAGAAATTGGGATGAGTGGGTGAAGTGGCCGTGATTGAGCTGGCATTCGGTAGCACAGGGGAAGTCTCGAAACGAAGTCGCTCGGTAGCTCCGGAGAAACGACCATCTGGGATGTGATAATTGCAATTAAATTGACGTTCTTTCCGAGTGGAAGGCCTGCGTATGTCGGGGCGGTCTGGTCGAATATATCGTTCAGACTGGACGCTTGTTTGGCATTGAGTCGTGTCAGATCGACGACAAGGGTTATGGGTTGGTCGGCATAGATCGCCTGTGACGGTCCGTCGGTAATGGTTGCTTCGCCGGTTTTGGGATCAATGATGAGTTGCCGGAGTTGCTCCCCCAGTTCACCAGATTTTTGGATGATGATGCATGGGTGATGCCGATCGTTTTCGCTGATGCGTTGTATGGTCCTGGTAATATCTGTAGGATGACCGAGTACGATTGTTTGCCGTTTGACGGCTCCAAAAGTTGCGAGTGGTAGGTCTGCGAACCATGTTGCATCGGGTGACAGTGTCACCGCAAGACGCCTTGTCTGAATGGGTAGTCGTTTAATACTGGATTATCGGACCTTGAGGGTATAAAATTTCAGGAAGGCCGACCGGCCTCGCCGTTATCGGTTTTGCAACCGTCGCACCAGTACCAGCGGAATCATCACCAGAATCGTGGCCGACATCGCAATGGGAAACATCAGCGTGGTGGCAGAATACGATTCCAACGCCGCTGCAGCGACGATATTTCTGAAAAATAAGATCCAATAGGTGGTTAGATTTTCGCAGTAAGGATCCGAATAGACTTTTCGTATCGTCGGTAAAAATCCAAGGATGTCGACGGCTGTCAGAATTAACACACTCCAAAACGGATCCGCAGTAACGGCCCATATGGGAATGGCCAATAATGCGATGACGAAAAAGACCCAATCGATGGGTAATATAGACCGGTCCCCTTTGCGCGTGTAGGCCATGATGGCGACGCCCACCGTTAGGAGTCCTGACACGGCAGTCGGCCAGGCCCCAACGCCGCCTTTTGCCGCCCATTGGCCACAGCCAACGAGGAGGGTGGTAATGGCCCAAATGACCCACGAAAATACGTGTGGACGGGTTTGGCCAGTGAGAATGGTTCGGATGTACGGGACAAACCCGACGATGCTGAGGCAAGTGGCAATTGCACTTAAGACTATTTTAGATGGCATGGGAACGTATTATAAATCCACCTGCCCACGACACAAGCTAAAGGTGTTAAGACGACTAATAACTAATAATAGATCACAAAGTGAGCGCCATTGTCTTTGAATTCAAGAATGATATTTTGAGACTGTAACCATTTTATTGCGTCTACAAATTGTGCTTTGACGGTGTCTTCAGTTTGATTAGGGGCTTCAGTTACCGTGAAGATGCCGAGGTTCTGCAGTCCCGGAATGTTCGCGGTAAACTCTGATAACCACGCAGCACGCTCGGCGCTGACGATTGTTGGTGGCTGCACTGTGGCTAATCGATGTCCAACGGAATAACGGTCAATTTTACGTGCCGATAGCACGGAGTATAATTTTTCGATACAGTGCTCCCCGGCTATTTCGCAACAGCCTGTTTTGCAGGATTATCGGAATGGGGTATTGAAATATTTCAGAGGAATCTTCGATACGACTCTGAAATGTTATCGCTTTACCGGTACGGTTCGAGCTAACGGTGCTTTTGGAGCGATTTCATTTTGTTTTAAGCATCGTGAATTGACTTTAAATCTTCGAGTGTCAGCTTACTCCCGTGTCGTTGCGCATTTACTGAGGTTTGGCTCGCGATAAAGTCGAGATTTTTTTTGCGAGTTCGGTCCCAATCGCCGAATTTATATTGAAATTTTATTGATTCATAATCCGAAAATTCTTCAGATCAAAATCATTTGATGGGTTTCTTTGAATGTCAATATTTAATTTTTCCGGGGTCGGGACCGGCCGGTCTCCATTTGCAACAAATCCGACCAGTTCCACATCGAATTCACAACGGAGTATCCAGCGGCGATATACGGATTTACCCTTGGCGGCGCGCCTTAATTCGGACCTTCCGACCTCTCGGACTTCAACGGAGTCACGTTCGGTTTTGGGCCCTCGGTTAAGTGGGGTGGGTGTTCAGTCATCCGATTCTGAACCAAACGAATTTGCTCCCAAGCGGTCACGACCGTCCGATCAGGTGTCTCCGCCCACCAACTGGGTTAGTGCGACAGAGGCCCAAGGCGACGTAATGGAACTCGTAAGCGCCTCGCCAACGGTTGTCGTAATCAATTCCCATCCTGGATTTCATCTGCGGGTGGATGTATCCGACATGGAGAGTGTGCATCCGATCACGCCAAATACTGGATCTGGCCAAATTCCATTTTCGCCGAAGCCAAACGTGGGCGCATGGAAAAATGGTGCAACTTTGTCGCCATCAGGCAGTTCTCAGGTGAAGAGTCCTTAACCTCAAGTCGGCCGCTTCCAGGCGGACGCGGTGGCGGCTAATGCGTTGCCGGATACTCGGGAGCTGGCAACGCATTATGCCAACCGCTTTAGGTTCGTTTTGGAGGCCCAACTTCCGGTTGACCAGACGGTTGCGTTGATTTCCGAGTTTATGACGCATCCGGCCACTGTTCGGCATGCGGCTACCCGTCAATTTTCAGAATGGACGCAATCCGAAGTTTTTATGCCCCGAACGGATGGTATTGGATACGAATTTTTGAATGTTAAAAGCCCCAGAATTCAGGCTTCTGCTACTCAGATTGATCAAACCGGTCAGTATCAGGTGGTTAACTTGATACTCCAAACGTTACGGCATAAAAGTGAGGCCGATATTTTGACTTTGATGCCATCGATCGAACAATTTTTAAATGGTGTTCATCCTAACGAATTTACATCTCGGTATGACACCGACGGTGATTTGCCGCATCATTCGATTTGTAAATACTTGTTGCCTGAATCGAACTTTTCAATACACACCGCAGCGAACTTATTACGCATATTTTATGAACGTCGGGCGACATACGGTGGAATTAATTTATTTGGTCAAACAGTCAATGATGGATCCGATAGGACGATGGTTAATATACTACTCGATTCGTCGGAGGATTTTGCGTCAACTCGTGGTTTGAGAGCAGGCGTGCTTCGGGCAGTGTTGGAGAATATCGGAATCGATAATGCCCGTATACTGTTGAGAGAGTCTGGGTTTTCGGAGATTGGCCACATCGCAGAATTGCCAGCTGGCCCGATCAAACAGGTTTTGGACGGCGCAATTTCGAACCTGTTTCAGCCGGCATAGGGCTTTGGAATGCCGACGATAAATAATACCCTTGGATACATGAGATCGGGTGATTTGTGGAAATAGTCTTGGGTTATATTTTTGTATATCTCATTGGGAATGGTGTGGTGGATGTAGGTTTTGAGCCAGTCGGAATCTGCATCCACTCGTAGTAGTTCCTCGAGTATATGTTGGATCGATTCTAGAATCGGGTTGGATTCATGGGCGGCGTCGGTTTTAATGTATTGATTGATGCAATCGGTGTTAAATCTTGGTAATGACAAATAGACAGTCCCCCCAAACGCACTTTCAGAAAATGCGACGGTCAAGATATCGAATCGCGGCAGATTACTGGGATCGAAATCGATATGCCAATAGGGTGCGTGCCGCCCAAACATCCCATCACTGTGTCGGGTGTCGATTTGTGGCTGTGTTTCTGGCTCAGCTGTCACATTTGCGCTTGCGAGTATGTGCTGCAGCTGATCAGGTGTTAACTCGCGTTGATCAAACGATCCCACGATGCTCCCTATCGCCAAAGGTGGGGGGCATTCCAGCCAGTTATTCGGATTTAAAATCATCGACTTAACAGCAGATTCAGGTATTTTGGTGACCAGACAATCTTCCCAAAAGTCGGTTTCGAATAACCGATTAAGGGCAGAAAAAAATAGGGGATGTTTTGACTCGAAGGTCGTTCCGTATGGCGCAAGAGCAATCAACCGTTTCATGTTTTATTTATCGATGATTGGCTTGCAATAATTTCATTGCGTATGTAGACGGTTGACGCTGTAATATTTCATGGGAATGCCCTACACTGGTTCGCCATGAAATTGAGGCTTTTTTTTGCGACGATGATCGGTGCCGTCTTATCCTTTATTTCGGTTGCTTGTGCCAACGATGTTGAGGTGCGACTTCATGAAACCGTATTAAATACAGTGATTCAGGTGCTGGCCCCGATGAAGGGAGAGGGCGATTTTGACGGCCCATTCGGCAAGCGTCATTACACCTGGATACTCAAGAATCCCCGCCTGTCGGTGCAACCTGAAGGACTTGCATTTATTGCGGATACGTCCGTGAACGTGGCTGGTATTCCCTATGATACAACTGCAAAAGGCCGTGCGTCCGCAAAAATTAATGATAAAACAGGCAAAATCGACATTAAAGTCGCCCAGGCCTCATTTGGCTTAGAATTTAATGTTTTTGGAAATCGTATTCACGTTACCGATATCGATGTGAGTGGTGCTGTTGGTAAACCGTTTACGGTTGATGTTCCAACGATTAATCAGATTGTAACCATCCCCGCAGAGGGTGATCGCCCCGCAAAAGTGCTGCGCTTACAAGCTGCGACGCCGAATATTTCGTTTTCTCCACCGTTCTTGGTTGTGGGCGCGCCGTTAATCATTAAATAGACCCTGCGGTCAGCACGCCCTAAATAATTGAGCGAACGACGGTTCTATTTATCTGTCGAGCAGGCTGGGTGTCTCGTAACACATTTTTCAATTGCAGCTTGTAACTCTTCGTGTTGGCCGGGCGTCCCAAATTGGGTTGTATGCAGGTCTTTTAAAATTTCGCTTAAATGGCCCATCGAAATAATTGTTTCCGCTGCCCGCTCTCCAGGATTGGCGATCTTAACGATTTGAGAGTGTCTGTTTTGCCATTCAGCGAGGCTGCCGTCTATATCACATTTAATTAATGTGTCAAAGCTATTATTAGCGACAACCGAAACGACGCGGAACTTCATATCCCCACCCATGTTTTGAACATAATTTTAAAACGTCTCTATGATAGAAAATAAACCTATATTTTACAATTCAAAAATAGGCCATGGTGGTCGGTCATTAGTCGTCCGTTAGGCAATGGGATGAAATTTTTTTGCGAGCTCTTCCGATAATAGTGCGATACAACAGTCGGTTGGTAGGACTTTTTAGGGAGGGGATTGTACTGCTATTTAAACATGTGTCGTCGTCAACAGGTGGGAGTGCGTTTCATCGGACCCGGGATTTGGTTAATCGCCACCCGATTGCGATAGCGCTTCGGGATATTGGTAAACTAGCCGATGATGTTGACGCATGGATTCGTCAATCGGCTGTTGGGGTTTCGTCTCGTGGGTACTATGACCCATTGCGTCAGGCGATTCAATCGGTCATGACGACCTTGGGTGAGATGGCAAACCCGAGGACTGTTGTGGACTTGTCGCTCTTTAGCGAAAAATATGGCAAGTTAATACAAGAAGTAAATGTATTGGTGAATCATCCGCTATTACCCGTCTCGCTCAAAGAAAAATTTCTAAATTCTTATGGTGTGGTTGCCGATTATGCGATGTTGAGAACGGAAGAATGGGGCAGACTGGCCCCTCACATATGTGACTATCTATCGAGCCAGTCATCAACGCCACTCGTGTCCCTATCTCGTCATAATATTAGTGCGATGCAAGCTGAATTGTGCCATCTTTCGGAAAGGGAATCGGCGTTTTTGAGCAAAATTGCGACCACAACGGTGATGTTATCTCACGGTACAGACTTTGGTGCAGAAATTAAGTCGGAAGGTATTATTTTGTGTGGACCGTTAGTCGACAAAGACGTACCGATTATGACGAGCGAACGGAATCGAAAAGCATTCAATTACGAACATAATATTTTTTTGAGAGTGGGAGACGTATCCGAAAGTGCGCTGAAGCATCGATATGGTCGTTCTACATTTTTGTTTCCACCCGGTAGCGCACAAGACTCATTTTTTGACCACGGTTGGTTCACCTTTTTTGATCCACTTAAGCCGTTCCATGGGTCGATCAAAACCTTGGATTGGCCGGAAGAATTTGGGAGCCCACCCCTTTCTGTGGAGGGTGGCGGCCGTCTTCGAAACACGGATTGGAAGGATGAGGCCGGTTATCGATTTCATTGGACCCATTCTTATCCATCTAACCCGGCTTCGTACCGTGAAGAATTTAGTTCGACGGTATTTGTAGGTGCCGACTTTTTCGAAGCGGTCGGGTTAAAGGTGGTGCTCGAACTCCGACGCATTGCGGGGAACGGTGTTGGGTTGGGGGTCCATTACCGGGATCGGATGCTCGAAGCGTCCCCGAGAGAGTTGTCCGCGATCGTATATCGTGATTTTTTTAGAATCGAGGCTAAGATTCCCGGGGGAGTCCCGGTGCATTTGGCCCCATTGGTGGAGTCTCATAAGGTGTTTCGACGGTACCCGGATGGGTCGGAATTTCCGTTCAGTGCGCTGGATCCGTTTCTTCGCGAGCTTCAATTGCAAGGACCAGGCGAAGCCAGGTTAACGGACGTCGGTGACTGTGTAAAAAAACTGAATAGCGAGATTTCTAGGTCCTTCAAGCGAGGCGATAAAACCAAGTTGTTAAGCTTGATCGCGAGAGATTTGTCAGATCCGAAAAAGCGGGAGTTTATTGCGAATTTTGCCGTCGAATTAGACTCTCAGATTAATCGTGTCGATATGAGCGGAAATGGTTCGATGGTAAAGGTATTTTTGCAGAACCTTAACTCGATATTGGATCCTCCTAAAAAATCCACCAAAGCCACCAAGGGTACGCCGTCGGAATCATCCGCACGATCACGGGTTCCCAACAAGATGACCGGAAAAAAATTGTCGGAAACGCCTGTCCCGGTCATTGTCCCAACGGTGAAAACGGTACGGATGACGAGCGAAAATGTGTCAAATCAGTTGCCCCCTCGATTTTGGGACTCCTTGAAAAGTCCCAGCTCCGAACGAACGGTGTTTTCGCCGTTGGTCGGTTCGATGATTGAGGCTGAGCCTAGGCTGATGTTGGGGGAAGATCCGCCGACTGAAAATGATCCATTGCTTCACACGTTAGAATCGTTTGTTCGTGCCTACGCTCGACGAAGCAACGTGGCTCAGTCGGGTGAATTTGTTCGCATCAAAGATGGCCATAGATGGACGATGTCGATACCCGATTTGTTCGGTGCATTGGCGGACGTCATTCACCTGATTTTGCCAAGCATTCGGACGGGTGCGATGTTGTCGTTGTCCGATCAACGGCGAGTTGAGCGCTTTTGCGATGCGTATTCGAGTCAACGGATTCGGGTTGAGCCGGCAGGAGAGGCCCGATCAAAACTTCCGATTCAACAGTATATTGATCAAGCGGCGGTCGTTATTCAATTGGTGATGTCGTTAAAGTCGGCAGGATATCAAACCCGGCACTTGAGTCTGACGCGACTGTCCGGGGCTGTACGTGACGCACGGGCCAGGGCGGTCAAGACCGCGTTCTCACAAATTCGGTCGGGGGCACTATGGCCCAATCAAACCATGTCTACCGTGACCTTCGCTCGACAATTTTCTGACCGCAATATGATCTATTTGAGGTCACTGGTTCCCGGGATTACGCCGGTAGAAAGATCGTTTATGAAGACCCTGATGTCTCAACTGGTTTTGTTTAAGAATACGGACCAGGCCCAAGAGTGTGCCGATTATGGGGCACTATTGAGTAAACCGGAAGCGGATGCGCGTGGGATCGATATTCAAACTCGAAATACCCGACGTAATACGAATAAGACTGGCATGACCCACTTTGCGTTTATGAGACTCAATGTTGCGCCTGTTTGTCGGGAGGGGGAGGCGACTTTGATTGTGAATCCAAAAGAAGAAATTAATGATGATTTGACACGATTGGCGTGGGTTCAGGAGGCCTTAGATCCAACTGAACCGGTCAGCGGTCGCTTGGACGAGCCTGCGGTAATGATGCCATTGGATCCGTTGACTGGGTTTGGCCATCGTGTTGAGGTCGTCCACAATGGAGAGCTTATACGAAATGGTCTGTCGGTTGAGGGTGCCCTCAGTCCCTACCGATTATTGAGACGGAACGATATCGCCTTTGTCGGCAAGGATATTCCGGCTGCGTTTGCTCTGTTTGCGGTTTTGCAATTGCGCCAATTTGCTGGGGGAGATCCGATTGCAATTAGTGACAATCGAGCGACACCTGCCAACGATTTCGTATCCAATTGCATCATGCATGCAGACAATCGAAATTTCACCGCATTGGGCGGTTTGTTGGACCAATTTATGGCACCGACGATTGCGTTTCCGGTCAGTGCTCAGTTTTGGAATGCGACTTGGGTGGTCGAATAACGGGGCCTAGGAAAAAGGTTCCAGGTTACGGGATGTGATGGGGTTTGGGACGTCTTAATGAACACCGAAGTCGCACAGCTCATTTGTGATTGTCGAACGGCCAAGGACGCCACTGCGTTGATCATGACGACCGTAAAGGCGCGTGGAACCTCGGACAATGTATCAGTAGTGGTGATCAAGTTATCGGACTAGCAACTGTCACTGTGGTTCGTGCTGAGGGCACGTCGATGGGACCAGAGGCATCGGCAAAGGCAGTTCAAGGTGCTGAGGCGCAGTTGCCGACGCTTGTTGGTGAGTTGCTTAAATAGAGTATTCGTCTAGGTTATTGCCTCGCAGGGGGGTGCTGAATTGGCGGTTTGATTTTGTAAATAATCTGACCGCCAATTTTGGGACTAATGATTCGGCATAAATTGGGAAGTTCTGCGGCGGCTTTGACGTCATCGGGCTTGTCCTCGTTGACGATCGTGTAGGACGTGATTCGGGGTTCTGGGACGTCTGCTCGTGGAATGGGAACTTCCCTTGGCTGGATGTCTTTTTCGACCATCCATCTTTTTATTTTGTCGACCAATACGTACTGTGCAAATGATTCCCCTTGGGCAACAATTTTGGCGTTAATACCCATTGTTTGGAGGGTGTCTTCGATTTGCCTTGAAACGGAGGGGTAATGTGTACAAGCCAATGCGATTGCTGACAATACTTTGAGAGGCTCTTTGGTGTGGTCTTTGTAGAACGATCCGGCAAATTTTTCGAAATTTTTGACATCTTCTGCCACGGTTTTATCCAATAATTGTTGCCATTCGTTTTGGGATAAATTGGCGTATTCGTCTCTGCGCTCGATAATACTGACCCATTCGCCCGGAGCGTGGACGTGAACGAATAACACTGGCACCTTGCATCCGTGGGCGCGGATTGGGTTAAATGCGTCTTTTTCTTTTGGAGTTCCCCGTGTCACCGGTTTGCCTCCTTTATATACTCTGAAAAATTGGAATGTTGCATCGCGGGCGAGTTTTTCCTTGATGAAGGGGTCGTTGTTGATGACTACTGTATAGGCCTCGTCCCCGTACTGTTTGGAATGGAGCTGTGCCAATGACAATGGATATTTTTGGCTCAATGTTGTGGCTCGGGTCGCGAGTACCCCGACATGAATTTGTGGCATGTTTTGTTTGGTTTTAGAGATTTTCGCGACGCGTAGGAGATTTTCGGAAGTTGCCGTGATAATTGGGAGGGTTTCCATATCTGGAAATCGCTCTTTAATGGCGGCATTCATTCGGTCATCGAAAGTAGTGGACGCAGTGTTACAGGCGATAACGGCGAACTGAGCGCCTTTATCACCTAAAAATCCCACGAATCCCTTGGTCAATTCTGCGATGGCTTCGTGGGATTTTCCGCCGTAAGGGGCATTGGTGACATCTCCCACATGGATGAGTTCGAATCGTACCTGATATTTGGAGGTCTGTTCGATTAAAAAGTCGCAGAGTGCAATATACGACTGAATGAGGAACATTGCTCCGCCGGCGCCTGAGTCGCCAAATCCGATTCTAATGATAGTGTCTTTTTGCTCGGTATCCTTGTGAGTGGATCGGTCGAGTGATGCCCCTCTGAATGGCTGTGGTTGCCCAGGCTGTTGCAAATTATGGATCGGTCTAACGGGGGGCGATTTGGCGAGATAGTTGTCTCTCATTCGAGTTACACTTTGGGGTAAGGATCGTGGCAGTAGGTGGGAGACGGCTTGGACAGTTCGTAACATGGGGGCTCCTGACTCGTGGCGTGACTCTCTATCGAGGGTCACCGTTTTTTTGTATCGGGATTCAATTCGTATGCCAAAGACTACAGTGACATTATTGTGTTTTTTTGGCCTGTTTGTGTGAGTTTTTTCGATCGATGATTACGAAATTGTATGGAAATTTACCCGTTTTTATTTTTAGCCGTCTTTGCGGGGGACGAGACGAAGCGATCCCGGGTATCGTCGGAGTACTTTCTTTTGTCGTAAGGGAGAGGCATAGGGATGATTCTCTAAAAATTCGATTATTTTTGAGAAATCGACGAATGTTTGGGGTGTTTCCGTGCCCCAAAACGTTGCAATCGTGATATTTTCCCCGTATTGCCGCCATAACGTACTGGCTATCGATTCAATCGGATGGGCTTCTTTGTATTTGCTTTTTTGCTTGTCTGAAAAATACGATGATAATGACTGGGTAATGACGACTTGGGGTCTTGAACCGCTCTGAATACGGGTGGATTTTAAAAACGGTTTTCCCCCGATGTACCGTTGGTAATCAATCGATGTTCCCTTTGTCCATGAATATTGTTCGGTGCGTGGGGTATGTAATGAGTGTGAGGCCCTGTTGGTCAGGACGATGTTCCACGCTGGATATTCCTTAAATCCGCGATTTTCAGCATATGGAATCCGTCTCGATAGCATGGTGTCTAAATAAGTCTTA
>Ga0214917_10006441_pt1 | contig 12168 bp, 10 predicted proteins | sample LL_1208_BB_MetaG_FD_177983 | JGI IMG/M metagenome (GOLD analysis project Ga0214917, IMG submission 177983) | Freshwater microbial communities from Lake Lanier, Atlanta, Georgia, United States - LL_1208_BB | ecosystem: Environmental > Aquatic > Freshwater > Lake | place: USA: Georgia | collected...
ATGAACCCTTGTATAGGTTGAAGCCATCGATGTATGCGTTGAATACCTTCTTTTCCATAAGCAAAGATTAGACGCTTGTCCGGACAAATGAGCCAGTTGTGGACGGGTAGGAAAACTAGTCTTCGCCAGTAATCTCATACTGCCGGTTGTTATCTGGGAATTTCCAGGGCTGCAACATCTGAACCCTGAATTCTGCTTGCTCTGCCTCACTCATGTTGAGGTCAAAGGTGAATTTGTCATCCAACATTTGGAAATCAGATAAACCGTGGATTAAGTACTGCTCTACTATCCACCTTGCCCAACCATCAGTCGGAATGTTCTTGGTTCCTTTACTCCAAAGGCATCTAAAGAGGTTCTCCAGATAGTATCTGAGTGCTTTAGCAGAAGCAGCCGGACCATTACCATCTACATTCATGTAGATTCGAGCTCCATCCATAGCAAAACAGGCTATAGCTTGATCAGTATCAACCTCACTACTACAAACAAAGAACTCCCAGTCTTTCCAACTCCCACCTTGCTTTGTGAGAGTGAAGACCTTGCGACTCAATGCTTGTTCTATATCATCCTTTGAATAAAGTCTTTCAACAATATCCCCACTCGCATCAAAGAACTTCAAAGCGTAATACTCAGTACCGTTTATTTTCCAGGAAACTCGTGGATTCGAATCAAAAAGAGTTCCTAAAGCCAAGGATTGATCTTTAGGCCGAAACTTAAACTCTTGATTGAGTGAAAAAGCAGCAAATGCTTTCTTTACCGGCCAGGTACGAAACTTTACAAACTCCCCAACGCTAACTTCATCCCCTTCAAGAACATAACTAACGAACTTCTTCTTAGTTTTCTTACTCAGGAACAGATCGATTTCCCAGTCTGCTAGATAATCACTACCGTCTATATCTAACTCGACATCCTTAGACTTACTTGTTACGAGATTGCCAACTTCGTCAGAGACTTCCTTAGCCTTCTTGAACACATCACCTTCAACGTGTTCTAGCAAGTATTGCTTTGTCCAACCCGACTTCCAGTCCAAGGCTGAGAGTTTTACCCATTTATGCATCTTGTTCTCCATGACCCCAATGTATTCGAAGCCGCTGACAGTTTCAGCCGTGCTGGATACCTGGACCAAACGCCTAAAGATCAGCGTCCAGTTGGAGATCGAATGCCTGCCGGGCCAAGCCGAGTACGTATTCGTAATCTGAGGTTTCATCTAAGGAAACTTCGTATTCTCCGTTTCCCCACCTGCCAATTTTTGATACATCCCTAGCAATACCACGTGGATCAACAAGTTCGCCAAAAGGGATGTTTAAGCTAAGAATCAATTTACTTACTAAGGGAATGACGTCGCAAAAGTTCGTTTCAGCTTTGTAAGCAATATAAACTTTGAGCACATGACGAGAAATAGATGAGTCTAAAGCTTTGAGATCATTATCCAAACGCTCAAAAAGGGCCTTTCGAGCTGGTGTTACAAACAAGTAAGGATGATCAGCTAAGGAGTAGATTGTTGACTCCATTTCTGATGTATTCATATACTTGGCCGCGGTTTCTGGAGATATTTCAGGTGAACCCCAAATACTCAGTGCCTTGGAACCGAGGATGTCTGCTCTTTTTTGAATCTCATTTTCATTCCAATCAGTTAGTGAACCTAGACCAGCATTCAGCCTTAACGGACTCTGCTTTAACCCCTTCTCCATGTCCCTTTTAACTTGGAATGATTTATCGGAGTACTCAGAGTTATAGGCGGTGATTGTTAAGTTACCTAGAGTGTGCAAGTACTTCTTTTGTACTTCCTGCCAGTCCTCACCGAGGCTCCTCTTCCACTCCTCTGAAAGATTAGGATTTTGAGGAAGAATGTGTTCAATGGTGTAAGCCTCTATGGAGACTATTTCTTTTTGGCCAAAATTCTCCAGCTTTCGGAGAAGATATAAGCGCCGCCGAAAATTGTACAAATCCGAAGTTTTAAGTTCAAGCAAAAACTCTTCATCTGAGGGGAAGCGTCGGTAACTTTTCAAGAAGAGGAAGGCAGCCTGAATGCTCTCTAAGTAGTTCTCCACATCCACTTTTGAATAGAGATTCGCGAATGTTTTATTCAAGGAGTTAGTTGGGATTTTGCACACGATCCTTCGAAATATGTAGGAGATTACTAGGTCGAGAATCTTTAAAAAATCCTCTTTACTTACAATATTGTTCCCATAGTCCTGGTACACCTTCAGCACAAATGGAACGACAACATCCGCTTTTATTTGTTCCAACTCCGAAAAGCGAGCAGCCAGTGCAGGATCTTTCTCTCCCCCCAAAGCGATTTTTGAATAGTAGAGGCTCATTGTGTAGAGATCTTCAGCGACAGCTTCCGTGACTACACCTTCACTTTGATGCTTGAAGTAATAGCTTTTGAAGTCATCATAAACGTCCCCTATTCTAGGAATTTCTCCCGTCCTAATCGTCAAAAAGTGCCTGACAAATGCGTCAAAATGCTCATCATCAACTGAGATGAAAAACTTCTCCATCGGGTACCAAAACTTACTGTAAATCTCATGTTGCCTACCAAGATTGAGGTCCATCAACATGAAATTCCTGATCAAGTCGGCTTGAGAAAGTTTCTTTCCTGTTGAGTTCATTGCCTCAAAAACTAACTGAGGGTTGTCCACCCCCTTTTCTAATTGAACGTCAACTACCACGAGCTTGTCTAAACCTTTACAAACGGTTTGAAGATCCAAAGATGGGTCTGAAAACAAGAAGGAAAAATAGTCGAAGTTTGCAGAAACTCTTGAATCCTTGAAAGAAGTCAGATCCGCCCCCAATAGAGCTGCTTGCATCGCATCTCTATCGGACGAGGACAGTAAGAGTTTGAATTTCTTATCCCCGTCTTCATTTGGGTCCATCAGGTACCGCTCACGAATCTTTTTTGGCGAGAAACCGTCTAAAACTTCCTGGTCCCCTTCAGGCAACAACGAAAGACGATTTGCGAGAGCCGCAAGTATTAGGCAAACTGTAGTGACTCGTTGCTGTCCATCAATGATTAGATTTGGTTCAGAAGCCGTAACTGGTGCAGCGTTCTTAGCAACGTAAACAATAGAGCCTGTGAAATGAGCGCCCAGTGAATCGTGTTCGCCAGCTCGAAGGATGTCTTTCCATAGCTGATGGCATTCAGCCTCGCTCCAAGAGTAAAGACGTTGATAGATGGGCACAACGAATTGCGGAGTCTTCTTCAGTAGTGTGAGAAGTTGTGTATCTACGGCTTTCATTCTTTCCTTTCAGCCACCGGCTGTTAGCGATTACCTTTTGCTCGATTGTGGCTTTTACACAACATTTCGCAATTAGATGCACTGGTTGACCCGCCTTTGCTCCATGCCGTGACATGATCGGCATCCATCTCTGCAATGGACCAGATTTTTGAACTAGAGCCCTCATGACCAATAGCACAGTAAGAACAGTTTGATTTACCACTCGCCTTTGCTTTTTTAGTTTGAGTTTCGTAAGTACTTCTCTTCACTGATTCATCAAAGACTCGGATATCCAAAATCTTTGTATCTTTGGAGCCTCCAAGGACGTATTCGAAAATTCCCTTGCGGCTTTTGACATATGGATCGGCATACAAGTCTTTGACAATCTTGGAAATAGTTGAAGGGTTATAGGGCTTGGAATGATATTCCTCATAGAGTCTGCCCCAGTCCAACCCTTTCATCTCAGATTCAACATCGGAGAATACTGTTGAGATCCAATTGATGACGGTGTTGAAATATGTTTTAACTTCATTGATGTCTTTATCCATGCGGTGGAGGCTCATGTAATCGCCGATGTTGTTCTCCCCCTTACTTACCCACTCCAAGGCCGTTCTCCAATAATCTTGTCGATTGACTGCCCCTGAGATGTATGCACTCCACTTCTGGATGTTTGCATTCTGGCTATTGCTGAACTCTTCTTTACCCTTAGTAACAAAAGGGCCTGAATAAACTGCGTTTAGAAGCTCCTGCTCATTTAGAGGAACCCCAGAGATATTGATGGTCTTAAACCATTCCTTGATCTCTGTCTCAGTTCCTTCACACACATAAACAAGGATTTCAGAGTCAAGAATCTTCTTCTGCTTATCTTTAGCCATACCACTAAAGTATTGAGGCATACCATTCTCATCTTGAATAGCGAACTGCCCCTTCACGAACCTTCCAAAACTGGTGATTCTCTGCTGCCCATCAAGGACCTCAAGGTTATCTTTATCAACCTGATTGAAGTAAATTAATCCCAGAGGATAGCCCTTAAGTAAAGACTCGATAACCCCCACATCTCGCTTGCTCTCTGCGTAGATGTAGTTGCGTTGATACTCAGGTTGAATAGTTAGAGTACCCGATAAGCCAAACAAACCTTTACCTTCAAGCTGGTTGTATTCAAACCCTTCGCAGATTTCAGAGACTTTGTACTTAGTTAGAGTCGTTTTCATTTAGCTGGCTTCCTGTGTCGTATGAAAATACGCTGATATTTGGGATGCCCATTTAACCACGGTTCATTGTGGGTTTTGTGATGAACCAACTTGTATTTCTGGTCTACTAAGCCGTTTGCGGACATCCCAATGATTTCAAATTGATCAGGGTTGTATTTACTCAAGAAAGTTATGGGGACCCCCATCACACCTTCGTAATCGGAGGGTATTGCTTGTACCTGCGGAACTTCTATAGCGTCATAGTTATCGTATTTTTGATATCCAGATTCTCTAAGTCCCTCGATTTTAGAGAACTTTCTATTATCACTTTCGGTCATGAGTGCCAAAGGTTGGTGACGTAAGCCATGATCTAGAGATGCAAACCAAGCGGAGCTTCCGACAGTTTGGTATTTCTTTCCGTTAATGATTTTTTGCCCGGTCTTATCTGGAGCGGAATCCAAGACCTCAAACCACATAGATCCGACCCCGTTTCTAGTAGCTCCTAGCCAAATTTTGTTTTCTTTGATCAATGGAAAAATTTCTTTGTATGTGACTGCATTCATGTTTCCCAGGATTACAAGGTCGCAGTTTCCTTCGAGAAGCCAAGACATGAACTCTCTGAACAGAGAGAAAGGTGGGTTTGTAATAACAACATCAGCTTCATCTCGAAGTGCCAGTAGTTCAGAGCTTCTAAAGTCCCCATCGCCTTCGAGATAATCCCACTCTAAGTCCTTGAAATCTATTCTTTTGTCTTTGTTCACGTCTCTCGTAAGAGTGAAAATTCGTCCGTTCGTTTCACTTTTTTTGGGGTCAAAGATTGAGCTCTCGGTCTCAAAAAGACTTGGAGCAAATAGGTCGTCAAGGTCCTTGCTCTTAGGTGCGTAACTGGTGCTTATGAGCTTTTTTAGCCCCAGTTTCTCGAAATTCTGAGCAAAGTACTTAGTGAAATTACTCCACTCTGGATCATCGCAAGGAAGGAGAATAGTTTTGTTCGCGAACACTTTCGAATCGAATTCGAGATAGGCATTCATCTCGTTTTCAATGTCGCTGTATTGTGTATAAAACTCGTCATATTTAGCCCGCTTGGCTGATCCAAGGCTTGTGTTTACTTTGGGCACTGTGTATAACCATCCTCAACTGGGTATATCCCCGAATGGAAATAGTCTAAGCACCCAGTCCGACATTTAGGGGAAATTGAGTGGGCATGACCCTGAACTTGCAATGTCAGGCCAACCCTATAAACTCTAATATCCGAACATATGTTCGGATAAGGGTAAAGGTGGTTTATGGGCCGTATAGACGAAGCTGTGGCTGTTTTAGTGGATCAGGAGGGTGCTCCTACCCTCTTTAGATGGAGGGAAAAGGACTATCAGGTTAGTTCTAGGCCGGTTAGATGGTTTGCCAGGGCTGAATGGTGGGTAGGTGAAAGAGCTCACAGAGGCATAGGTTCAGGAGTTCTAGAGGTTGAGATGTGGCGGTTCCTTGCTACTGCTGATGGAACAAAGACATCCTTTGAATTACTTCATAACAGCGCTGCTAATAGCTGGAAGCTGCTTAGGCGGTTTGAGTAAAACTAACTGCTTTACTCTGGGGCATCGAGATACTTAGCTTTGAGGCGTTCAACTTCATAGGACCTTGAATCTTGCAGATTATCTTCGATGAAGACACCAATTATTTTTCGGTAAACAAAGACACTAACTCTGTCTTCGTTATTAATTGCCTCGTCACAGGCAATGTCCATGGTTACTAGGTCTTGAACAGAATCCACTAAAGGCTCTAACTCTTCAAGCCCTAAGGCAATTTCTCTAAAGAACTCTAATTCGTCTTCGAAAGTGGCTAACTCGTCTTGAAGGTTATTGATCAAGTACATGGCTCCGATGCGCTCTGGTGTAGCAATGTGCTCGAAGAATAATTTGATGGAAGTATGTGCCCTATCTCTCACTTGATAACTTGAAGACTCAAGCAACATTCTGGCTGATCTTAAAATAGGTTTTGCTAGAACTAATGAGAATGTGTAAAGGAGTTTGCCTTCTGAAAGTATGAACTCTAAGTACTTCCTGGCATCCTTGGTATCCATCAGCCCGCCCATTTGGTTGAACTTACTGAGAAGCTCTCCCATTTCTTGAACTACCTGAGCTCGAGCAGCAACGGTTGAGTCGAAATCAGGAAACTCAATGCTAGTCTCACCATTTCCGAGTCTCTGCATTGCTTCTGCAGTTCTGTTCCAAACTTCAGGAACTATGTAGTGGAAGATCATGCTCGCAACAAGGTGAGGTTCTTCTGTGTAATCTCTAGCGATGTTCACTAATCGTTGAACAGCAGCAAAGTCCGTATTCTTATTGATTTCCGCAAGACCCATGAGAGCATATAAATCACCTTGCTCGAACATCTCGACAAATAAATTGTGAGCAGTGCGGGTGTCTCCGGCTTCAAGCAGATCCCACGCTCGATCAAACTTTACTTCATCCCTCATGGCTTGCTACCTTTCAAAATTGCTAGTCAATGTTCATACTTAGATTGGCCAATTAGCCCATAGTATTTCATTTAAGTCCAAATGGAGACACAAGGAGAGTTATGACCCACTGGCGAGATTTAAAGCGAACATTGCAGCAAAGTAAGGAATCGAATTCAAACCCCTCTGCGGACTTGTCAAACCCACTTTCAGGTCTTGGACTAACAAACAACCTTCCGAAAACAAATGCTACTTTGAGTAAGAGCTCAGGACCGGGCATCCAGGACCTTCAATCGCGCGTTATCCCAGCGGCCTCCGGTGCCGATTTTGACAAACTGATGATTGTAAGTTCGCTAAACACAAGAATTTATAGTGAACTAATCCCATCAAGCAATTGGATTGAGGCGGAGAAGCTCTATAACGAAGTTATTTCTTCAGATGTTGGTTCAGAAACCACCAATCTGATTTGCAATTTTGGAATCGTGCTTTATTTGCAAGGAAGGGTCGATGAGGCGATTGGCCAGTTCAACCGAGCTCTAAATAGAGCGGATCGCTTCTCAGAAGCCGAGGCCTCATGGTTTTTGGCAAGAATTTATAGTGAACGAGGGGACCAGCCCTTAGCTGATGTTTATGCACAAAAGTGCAGGAATTCAGGTGGTTACAGCACACCTGAATTCTTAGAGTATGGAACTGACCTGAAAGGGGATGATCCATTTTTTGTGCGAGTAATCAACTCAATCAATGGAAGAGACCTAAGTTCGTTCATTCAGTTCCTGACACAAAGCGAAAATGAGTTTCGTATCCAATTTGTTGGGTCAACAGTCATTACTCAGGGCATGATGGGGATTGCGGGAAAACAATTCCCCTCTTGCTCCTCCTGTATCGTTGATAAATTACCTGATAGTGGCATAGTAGATTCAGAACAGATGGCCTCATGGCAACGAATCAACCCAGATTACAGCTGTGAACAGTGCGGTCGAAACCCTTCTAATTACATCACCATTAGACCCGGAAATGGCATTTCACTTGTTACCAACGCCGACCTTTATTGCAATGGATCATGTATTGGAACATTCTCAATCACTAACCTTGAATTCTTTGAACAGATGGTAAAGGAACTATCCTCAGAACCAGGGCCCCTAAACAGGCAGACTTTCGAGCAATACTTCAATCAAAGGACCTTGGATTACATAAGTAGCATTCCGGGTAATGGCGAGCCAATCTACTGGGGAACAATCGAAAATGAAATCGAAAAGCGATGGTCAAACGAAGACAACCCTTACTCGGCGTTCTTCTTTGGTGAGCACGGTGAGGGGATTGATTCAGAAACTGGAGTTGATTACTCGAAGAACACTAGGCCAGGAAAATTTGATGTATTTGCCTACTGTGGTATTGGCGATCAAGGGGACTGCGTACCTTTACTCATTCTCACACTCCGTAAACAATTTGTAGAAGATGCGAAGTTTTTCTCCGTCAAGTTAGACCAACTTGAAATGCAAAACATCTACGATTTGTGGAAAAGCCATGGAAGGCAGATTTCTCAACCGCGTGATCTATATGATTATTCAGCCAAATCTAACGCCAAGATTTTTGCATTATGGAGCGAGAACACGGACATGGGCGATGCTTTTGAGAACGACTATCGATGGCTTGCTCTTTCCTGGGCGCGCCTTGCTGAAATTCTTGATGAAGGAGCACCTGAGCCTGAAGGCACAACAACAGATATAGCGAATTCTCTAAGGCTTAGAGGACTTTTCTCAAGAGCTCAGAGAGTTGGGAATTAATTTCCAAAACCACAAGATAAAGCCAAGTGTTGCACACCCTTGATAATTACATCAGGTCCTGACCAGTTATCAACTGCTCAAGATCGTCTGCTGCAGCTGACACTAGTCCGAATGCGAACTCAATTTCAGAGGGATCTAGGTCACTGGTAGGCATGACGTGGCGAATTGTGTAAACATTCCCTACACGGGTTACTCCGAAGAATGTACTTAGTTTGTCCATTGCGTCAAAAACCTGTGTTGGGGTTGCGTCTTCGGTGGTTGCGAAAGACGATCCAATTTGAGCTAGGCCTTCGCCAACAAACATCAGTATTCTTTGGCTCAACTCACTTACTAATTGAACTTGTTCCCTTTTTGGTACAACGTGTCCATGGATAGTAGCATCAAGTATCCAAAATCTAAAACTTAGGTAACGATTAGGGAGAATTCTTCGGAGCGGAAATTCTGGTGCCATACTATGTAATCGAATGGGAACGAATAGAAGTCCAAATAACTATCTAAAACTTCCCTTTCGGGCATTCGGTCAAACAGCAAACAGATAAAGAAAGGAAATCAATTGGCAACTATACAAGAAGTAATTCAACACATAAAATCCAACTATGTTGCGGAGGTTACGGATGGCGGACAGCTGAAATTGGAATTCAACGTTGGCGGTGACAGAACCCAACTAATTTTTGTTCACAGCGCAGAATCAATGATTCTTATCGCCAGCCCATTTGCTAACAACATAAGCAGTGACCTAGCTTTTCAAGCTGCAAGCGATTCACTCTTCGGAGTTAAGAAAATGGGAGATGTTTTTTTGCTGCATCATGTAATTCCTATTAACGATATCGATGCCAGCGAAATCGAGTTTGGATTGAAAATGCTCGCCATTCAGGCTGACGATGTTGAGAGAAAATTTGGTGGGGACAGCTTCTAGTTCACTAGGTCTATCTTTGGATGCCTTTCGGATCTCAACCTCTTCTCGCTCCACAATTTGAGCAGAAGTTGGAAGGGACTCGAAAGGCTATTCCACAATTCGAACAGAAATAGGCCTGAGAATTGGACTCGCCTAAATCAATACTGGACACCTCCAAGGAATCAGTTCTCTGATCCTCTTGGTCAATTATTGAAATCGCTGGTTCATAACCGCCTGCCAGGTCGCATCTCCTCTTGAATTCCAAAGCTAGTTGATTCTCCCCCAGTTCACCGTAGATCTTGCTTAACCACCAACTGGCTTCATTCTCGGCATATCTGTCTTCTCTCGAAAGTGCAAGCTTAAATTTGTCAATTGCTTCGTCGATGTTACCTCTTTTGTATAAAGCAATTCCCCAGTTGGACAAAGCGTTAGTCGATTGGAACTCGACATCCATTAGATAGGCCGCTTCCAGCAACCGGTCAATCATGTAGTAGAACTCGCTGTCGAGCAAGTGAGAGAAGACAAGAGAGTTTATACAGTTAGCTACATAAGGACCAGCTCCATTTAATGAAATGGACTCTAGGGATTCGAAATTATTCAATCTAAGCGCGTCAGGGGCATCTCTATAGGTGCTGTTTAGTTTCAGCCCAATTCTAGAAACTGGAATCCAAGTTGATAGGCCTAGGGCCTCTTTACCAAATTCACAATCCGAATCCAGAGTAACGGCGCTTCCCAGAACAACATCCCAGCAGATCGAGCTTTCGCTCGTGTTGTGGTTTATGTACCCGTCTTCCAGAATTGTCATCATTCTAGTTAACCCATTGCTAGCTATCGTAAGACAGGTAGCCAGATCATCATCTGACATGTTTTCTAATATCCAACCGGCTTCAATCACATTAGGCATTAAAGCTGCGCTTCCATTGAAGCCTTGACTATGTTGCTCGTAGGCACCCGCGACGCGACTGTTCTTTTTATTTATGAAGTAAGGGATAGGGAGGGACTCCTTCGGAAACTTCTCTCCAAATGCAATAGGTCTTGAAAAGGACAAGATGTTGGAGGGAAATGGCGTCTCAGCTAAATACATTAGCCACTTCAAGATTACTGGAAGGTTGATTCTCAAGCCAAGTTGCCCAAGCGTCAGCCCTCCATTTTTGATCGCTTGTGCGTCGTTTTGGATTCGAAATCTTTCACCGGTGTCTGAAGCTCTTGCAAACATAACTGTGACATGTTCAAATGGTCTCGTGGCCGCCAGTATGTCAGAACTCCAAAGAATTCGTTCCTTCCCTGATACGTCTCGAAATATTTTGAATACTTGATCAAATGGCATCCCGAAATATGTCAACCACTGTCCTGAACCTTCGAGTTTTAAGCTAGGAAGCAGAAACCCCGAAAGAGGCGTCACCTCTACACGTTCTTCGCGGAAACTCCAAGATAATGCTAATCTTTCCAAGACTCTGATAAGCTTTTGACCCAGTGGTGATTCATCAATCGGAATCTGCTCACCAAAATCAGAATAACTCCTATAACTATTTTCTAGAATAAGAGTCTCGTCCTCTCCAAGGAACTCGGGTTTAAGTTCTTGAATCAACTTCATTTCAGATTTTTCAGCTGAACTAAGAGAGTCACTGACGCCCACAAGAGGCAGGTCTGTAAACCAGGAATTTGCCAAACCATCCACTATCAATCTAGCCATGTTTTTCCAAGTGAATGCGTCTTGCGCGAAACCTTCTGGGACATTCATGTTCGTTTGAGATCCGAACCCGCCGATTCCTCTTCCTGACATTTTTCTTCCTTCACATCTTGGCATAATCGTTCTAAATTCTTATTGAAGTATATCGCTCATCGATAATGTTTCTGAATAGAAACGGAATTAGGAACTTCTTATCGCTGGTATTGAGATTTATTTCTCCTATCCTCCGAATGAATTTGACTACAATTCAGATTCTTGATGGCAAGATTATGCGCCTTTAGGGAATGTAGTTAAACTAAAGATTCGCCAAATAAATTTGCAATGTCAGCCCAAACCTATAAACTTCTATATCCGAACATATGTTCGAATACTAGTTTATAGGGCGTTTTATGAGTTTTACCCATTTGCATGTGGCTTCAGGCTTCTCTTCCCATTACGGGGTTAATCGGCCTGAGCTGCTGGTTGAGGCTGCCCATAACCTGGGCTTTGACGCCCTAGCTATTACTGACCGGGATGGGCTTTATGGTGCTGTTAAACACATCGGTGCCTGTCTAGAGGTAGACCTATCCCCCATTGTTGGGGTGGATCTACCGGTTCTAGATGAGGATGGTTCATTACTTGCCCGAGTGGTTGTTCTAGCCCACGGTCGCAACAAGGGTTTAGGTTGGGCCACTTTATGCTCCATTGTTACTGAAGCTCATGCTGGAGGTAAGAAGAAGCAGTTTGGTATTAAACGAAGCAAACTAGCTTCGCTAGTTAGTTCTGGGTTTGTGACTGTTTTGCTTGGTCCTGATAGTGATGTTGCTAAAGCTACTCTGGGTAGATCTAAGACTGCTGCTGTGAAGGCTTTAGGTAAATGGTTAGAGCTATTTACTAAGCCAGGAACTTTAGGACTAGAAATTGTTTCTTGGCTCACTGAGCCTGGCAAGATGTTCTCTT
>Ga0214917_10006442_pt1 | contig 12167 bp, 11 predicted proteins | sample LL_1208_BB_MetaG_FD_177983 | JGI IMG/M metagenome (GOLD analysis project Ga0214917, IMG submission 177983) | Freshwater microbial communities from Lake Lanier, Atlanta, Georgia, United States - LL_1208_BB | ecosystem: Environmental > Aquatic > Freshwater > Lake | place: USA: Georgia | collected...
AACTGCTTCTCTTCGAGAAGGCTTCGCCAACGCAGAAGCCTGACGGCTACGAGGCGCCGGAACACACTGCCAATTCCGACGCACTCAGCACCCTTCGCATCCTGGAAGCAGTGCGGATGCTCGGCCTCACCCAGAAAACCCGGATCTATCAGGCCAGCACCAGCGAGCTCTACGCCTACTGGATCACGGTGAACTACCGCGAGGCCTACGGGATGGTTGCCTGCAACGGCATCCTGTTCAACCACGAGAGCCCGAGCCGCGGCGAAACCTTCGTGACCCGCAAGATCCCCGCGGGCTAGCGCGCATCCACGAGGGCCTTGCTTGGATCTAGCTCGGCTGATTTGATCCGCGCTGAGCGCGATGAACGTTGAGCAACGCGCCTATCTCGACACCAGTGCGCTGGCGAAGATCACAGCTGTTGAGGCTCTGAACTCTCTGAATGGCCCCCCAGCGCTCAACCGAACTCCAATATCTCTCTGATGTTTGCATCACCGCCGCCCTCGACTATCAATTCCCGCCCTTCCTCCGAAGGGAGTCACGCCTCGAGGGGCTCCGTTCGCACACTGTCGCTGTTGTTGGGGATCTGGCGGCACCTGAGCTGGCGGCGGCGGCACCAACTGGGGATAGCGATGTTGATGATGCTGGGTAGCGGTATGGCGGAGGTGGTGTCACTGGCGGCTGTGGTGCCGTTCTTGGCGATGTTGACCGATCCTCAGCGGCTATGGCAGTTACCCCCGGTGCAATGGTTGGCGGAGGCAGTGGGGATCACAGGCTCCCAAGAGCTACTCCTGCCAGTTACGTTGCTGTTCGGTCTCGCGGCTGTGCTGGCGGCGGCGGTGCGGCTGCTAAACCTGTGGCTGACCGGACGACTGGCAGCGTCGATAGGCTCGGATCTTAGCTACGAGGCCTACCGGCACACGTTGTACCAGTCCTATGCGGTGCAAGTGCAGCGAAACAGTAGTGTAGTGATCACGGCGATCACTGGACAGATCTCAAAGACGGTGCAAGTGTTGAATGCAACGCTGCAGCTGGCCACTGCGGCGGTGGTTGCTCTCGGGCTGCTCGGGACGCTAATTGCCGTAGAAAGGGCGGTGGCCTGCTCAGCCATGGTGGTATATGGAACTGTCTACGTAGTGCTTTCGTGGAAGTCGCGGCGGCGACTGGCCGCAAACAGCCGCCTGGAGGCCACTGACAGCCAGCAGCTATTGAAAGCCCTGCAAGAGGGCCTAGGAGCTATCCGGGATGTGTTGCTGGAGGGCAACCAGGCCATATTCCTGGAGATCTACCGCAAGACCGATCGCCCGATGCGGCTGCGCCAAGCCGAGAACTCATTTCTGGGAGCCTCTCCCCGCTTTTTGCTCGAAGCGTTGGGAATACTACTGATTGCGATATTTGCGCTAATTCTGAGCTGGCAGCGGGGCAGTTCGTTGACAGTGCTCCCTCTATTAGGCACTCTGGCCCTTGGCTCCCAGAAGCTTCTGCCAGCCTTGCAGCAAATATTTAGCAGCTGGGCATCTATCCGATCCCAGCATGCGGCTGTGGAGCAGGTACTGGCGATGCTTGATCAGCCGCTGCCGCGCCATGCCATGGAGGCGGCGCCGGCAACGCTGAAGTTGGATAATAAAGTGCTGTTACAGCGGCTGCATTTCCGCTACGGGCCAAAGGAGCCCTGGGTTTTGGAGGGGATTGACTTGGAAATCCGCCACGGGGAGCGCATCGGGTTGATTGGCAGCACAGGCAGCGGAAAAAGCACACTGGTGGATCTGCTGATGGGACTGCTGTCGCCAACAGAGGGTCACATAACAATTGACGGAAAGGATCTGCACGATCCCGACCATCCGGAGCGGCTGAGGGCCTGGCGGGCTGCGATTGCTCATGTACCTCAGAGCATATTTCTGGCCGACAGCTCGATTGCCGAGAACATCGCCTTTGGAATACCCAAGCAGGCTATCGACATGAGTCGAGTGCGAAAGGCGGCGAAGCAAGCAATGATTAACGGCTTCATTGATAGCAGCACTGAGGGCTACGACACTTTTGTGGGCGAGCGTGGCATCAGATTGAGCGGTGGCCAGCGGCAGCGGATCGGCATCGCCCGTGCTTTATATAAGCAAGCCAGTGTGATCGTGCTGGATGAGGCCACTAGTGCACTGGATACAGCCACTGAGGAAGCCATAATTGCTACATTGGAAGGCCTTAGCCCTCAACTCACGGTTATCATGATCGCACACCGGCTGAGCACGGTGGCCCGCTGTGACCGTTTGATCAGGCTGGAGCAGGGACGAATCGCTGCAAATGGGCCGCCCCGGCTTGTGCTCAATCCACCATGACCTATGGACGTCATCGATCTGCTGATGCACCTGAAAGGAAAGTTGGGCTTAAATGGAGTTTGAAGAGTAGAAACTAAAGTTCAAATTTATGGTGAAAAAATATGGCGTCGATAAATAAAGAAGCCAAATTGTTGACCGATGAACTTGCCAGTCTATTGAAGAGTAAGAGTGTGTATGTTTTTGACTGGGATGGAACCATTTTCGATTCTATGCGTGTAAAATCGAACAATTTTGCTAGCGCGTTCCTCTGGTCTGTACCAATAAGTACACACCCTGAGGACAAAAAAGATCTTGAAAATCATTATAGATACTTGTCTGGAAGGCCAAGAGAGGAAATATTCTATAAAGTTCTGACCATATTAAGTATCGTGCCTGAGCCCTATTTATTTGAACGCTTCAATTCGATGTTTGAAAAGCTGAATATGACCAACCTCATCACTGCTCCAGTATTTCCAGATGCGCTAGAGTTAATGAATGAACTTATTAAGCACAATAAGAAGATCTATATCTCATCCTCTGTTCCGCCATGTGAATTGCAAAAAATAGTTAAAGCTACATTTCCAGGCTCAATTAGACAGCATATATCAAAAGTACTGGGGAGCAAAGACAGTTTTTCCAAAGGTGTTGCGCACATTGACTTTATCAAGAATGAGAGCAATGTGGATCCTCAGCAAATCATTGTCTTTGGTGACGATATTGCCGATTTCGAATTAAGCACTGAAGCTGGTGTTGATTGCGTGCTTGTAAATCGGTTAGGCAGCAACAACCAGCAAACTGTCCCTATAGTCGTAAACAGTCTATTGAGGATTAAGGAAGGCCTTGCGGGATGATGTTTAATTCACTTGTGACTTTAGAAACACCAATCAGAAGAGCCATAAATCTGATGGGTAGTTCAGATCTAAATAAGCGGATAGCTGGCATTGCAGTAATTATCGATGATGAAATGCATGTTATCGGTATTGTTACCGATGGTGATGTGAGAAGAGGTTTGGCTAAAGGCATTAGTATCGATCAGCCGGTTTCTTTTATTGCCAACTTATCTCCCGTATTGGTTAGCGCTCAACTAACCCGACAACAGATGCGTCAAGATGTCATAAGGCAGGCCAAACAGCGGCAAACCGATTATCTGAAATACCAGCATATAGTTCTGATTAACTCTGAGGGAAAGTTTCATGATGTAATTCGGCTCTCCGAGCTCACTGAGTCTCAAATCGAAAATAGTGTTATTGCAGTGTATGGACTTGGCTTTGTTGGTTTAACTCTAGCAGCGGCACTTGCCAACTCGGGTATGCTGGTGGTGGGGATAGATTCAAACCCTGATGTAATCGACAGATTGAAACAGGGGAAGCCTACATTTTTTGAGAACGGCCTCGAGTCTTTACTGGATTCGCTTTCACAAATCAACCCCATCCATTTCACATTAACCCCTCATAAGTTGAATGCTGACATCCACATAATTTGTGTCGGCACCCCGGTGGATTGTAACAATAGTCCAGATTTCACTTACGTGACTGAGGTAACTCAGACTATTGCGAGCATTTTAAATAAAGGCGATTTAGTCATTTTGCGTTCGACACTCCCGGTCGGGACAACGCGGCAACTCATCATTCCCATTCTTGAGAAGAGCGGCATGCAAGCTGGCATTGATTTCTTCATATCATTTGCTCCGGAGCGGACGGTTGAGGGCAACGCATTAGAAGAATTGCGTATTTTGCCCCAGATTATTGGCGGACTAGACAACGTTAGTTGCCAACTAACAGCCAGAGTCTTCAACCGGATAACTAGAACCATCGTTGAGGTAGAATCCTTAGAAGCAGCTGAGATGGTCAAGTTGCTTAATAATACCTATCGGGATCTAGTATTCTCATTCGCAAATGAAGTATCAAGGATATGCGATGGTCTCAATGTCAATGCCTTCAAGCTTATTGAGGCGGCAAATGAAGGGTATCCAAGAAATCCCATACCAATGCCGAGCCCTGGTGTAGGTGGAATCTGTCTAGCAAAAGATCCCTATCTGTACACCAATCCCTATGGTATGACCCTTGATTACCGCCCGACTCTTGGCAAGGCAAGCAGATCAATCAATGCAAATGGTCATCTAGATGTGCTTCGCAAGATACAGAAATTCTGCGAGGTGTCAGGGAAACAAATGGCTAGCATCAAGATCTTGCTCATCGGACTTGCCTTCAAGGGCATACCGGAGACATCCGACATTCGAGAATCCATTGCTATTAAATTAATCAGTGCTCTGCCGAAGTCTTCGAATATCCGAATAAAAGACTTTGTCTTGGGGAATGAAGAGATTCTGGCACTTGGGTGCCAGCCGGTTGAAAACTTTTTGGCAGGATTCAATGAAGTGGATGTTGTATTGGTCATGAATAATCACCCCTCTAATAGTCGATTTAATATCGTAGATGCGTTTAAGCACATGTCTCAACCATTCTTGATTTTTGATGGCTGGAACATGTTCGATCAGCGGCAGATAGAAAGTCTTCCGGGAGCGTATTATGCTACTCTAGGATATATTACTGATCGATAAACGAATTGGAAAGATTTTATCAAGTCGCCGGTCTCAAGCCTGGTAGTGAGATCGTCGAGGAATCAAATATTCTAAAAGTAAACCTCTCGAGCGCCCTGAAAAGGCCATTCATGTATAACGATGAAGCCTTACTCGCTTCGCGCCCAAAGGGTGAATTAATATGGGCGTCCGGTGGGGGCACCTATCTGTTGAATAATAGATACCTGCCAGTTGTGCAGCGGTCCCGTGATGTCAGAGTAAACCCAGGGAAGTTTTCCCTGTTTACCGGACGTGCTGACAACACGGAAGAGTTACTGCATCCGGTATCGCTGGTCAGGGAGTTGTTCGAGGAACTAATCCTATTCACTGGGCATCGGCTCTACAGGCCAGTCTGCAAAGGGACTGGTCCAATAATTGATGTTATATATAACCGGCTGAAGACGTATCTGGGGCTTGAGGTAGCAGCAGCAAAGCCGCTGCGTCTAGAACAGCTATTTTGTGCGCCAAAGATGACAACAGTGATAAATCATGGCGTTCAGTGGGAAGGGTTGCTTGATTGTCACGTAGGCAGTTATGGAGAGGTTAATGTATTGTTCGTCCTTGCAGGCGAGATCGACATCGACAATTTACGAGCTATGGACGGCGAATATCACCTAAGGGATGGCAAGGCCATTCTCCAGAACCGCAGCATTTACTTGTATGACCTCCAAACAGCTATAGGGAAAAACATTACAGTGAATTGTGGAGGATGCGAACAAGTGCTAATCTCTGATTGCTTAATGAGTGAGCATCTGAGGCACTTGGTGCGATCCATCAAACGCAACCAGACACTTGATAGGATCAAACATAGCCTTATTCAAAAAACTACTAACTAAATTCATGAAGCTAATAGCAGAATTCTGCCAAAACCATAATGGCGATTACGGCATCCTGACTCGCATGATTGCCGAGGCTGCTGAAGGAGGTGCAACACATGCCAAGATACAAACAATCTTTGCCGACAATCTCAGCAAACGCCCCGAATTCGAAGAAGGCCAGACCGAATTGAATGGCAAGGTGAAGGTGATCAAGCGCCCTTATCAGACGGAATACGAGAGGCTGAAAAAACTCGAGCTTAGTTATGAGCAACATCGCCGTTTCGTTGACGATTGCCGGGCTGCTGGCATTGTGCCCTTGACCACTGCGTTCAACCTGACCTGCATTCCAGAGATTCGCGAACTGGGATGGACATCAATCAAGGTAGCGAGCTACGATTGCGGATCGATCCCGATGATTGAGGCGCTGGCTGATAACTTTGACGAGCTGATCATCTCCACCGGCGCTTCGTACGATAATGAGATTGAGGCAACCGCTTCTTTGCTGATGCGAAAAGCTGTAAACTTTACTTTACTGCATTGCGTCACCATCTATCCGACCCCTCTCGATGCGATGCATCTCAATCGCCTCGCGTACTTGCGCAGCCTCGCCCCGTCGGTGGGCCTGAGTAACCATTCTTTGGTATCTAAGGATGGCATCAAGGCTGACCTCGTGGCGATCCATCTAGGGGCAGACACCATTGAGCGTCATTTCACCGTACTACCGGAAGACGACACACGCGACGGCAAGGTGTCGATCTCCAAGGCTATGTTGCGCGAGATAGCCGACTTTGCTGCCATGGACCTTGAATCGCAGGGAGAATACTTGGCCGAGCATGTCCCTGAACGCGAAATCATGATGGGACAACAGAAGCGCCCGCTGAGCGAGGCGGAGTTGCTGAATCGTGCCTATTATCGCGGGCGGTTCTGCAACAAGCTCGGTGCGCGCCAAGTTTACAACTGGGAATCGGAAGCCTCTCAACTCATTAGGGAAGGCAAAATAATAACCAACAAGCCGGGAATGCTATGAACGAACAGCGCTCAAATTCAGACTTGCAATTGTTTTACGACCAAGCCTACAAAACCGGGAAGCTGAAGTATTCACCTTCTCGAAAATGGTAAGCACATCAGCGAGGACCATTCGGCCGCGCTGGCCATGGTGGACTGGAAAGGCAAGACTGTGCTCGATGTCGGTTGTGGTACTGGCAACCTGGTGCGGGGCATTGTCGCCAAGGGGGCGACCCGGGTGATCGGGCTGGACTATGCCGATCCGGCGATACAGGAAGCGAAAAGTATCCCCTATCCAGATAACGTCGAATTTTTAACCGCAGATATCATGAGCTGGACGCAGCCGGTGCAGTTCGATGTCATCCTCACACTGGGCACGATGGAGCACCTGGATGAGCCTGACAAGTTCCTGGAGAAGATAAGTGCATTCCTGGCCGATGACGGCGTTATCTTGATCGCCTGCCCGCACTTCCTCAATCCGAGAGGCTATGTGTGGATGGCGTTGGCAACCCTGTTGGACGTACCCATGTCGCTCTCAGACCTCCATTTCATCCATCCCTGGCACATGAAAGTATGGGCCGCAGCATTGGGCATGGAGGCCGAACTGGTGACGACGGTCGACCGTAGCTGGGCCTACGGCCCGCGGCTGCTGAAGGACTTTGACAAGCGCCTTCGCAATGCTCTGCGTGACGCGAAGCTGTCAACCGGCAAGGTTGACGATTACATGAAGTATCTGAATTATCTTGTGCAGTATCTTGGCCTCGGTGATGTGGGCGCTGGTTATGATGGAGCTACCGCGTTCTACCGGTTGCAACTTAAATCAGCCGCGTAGCAACAGAGAGTGGAACATGTCGACGTTTTTGACGGCTTGACTGCTGACCGCAACGAGAGACTCTAATGATATTAAATGACATTACTCGCAAACTCCCTAAGAATTTCAGAGTTGTAATACAAAATATCTATTCTCGCCACTTCTCAGAGGTTGGGCTTATCACAAAGCGATTCAACTTTATACTCAACTTCTTTTTCAATGCAAAACTAATTATAAAAGATAAAGCAGTCTGCGCACAATTTACAAAGAGCTTTAGGCAAACTTCAGTTCAACACTTAGATGATCTCAATCAAAAGCTCGACCAGCTAAAAACTTATGGATATTGTCAAATTACTATAGATGACTTCCCCACACTTAGCACGCCCGTAGAGGAGCTAAGAAAATTTTTTAATCGATATTGCGAATACCAAGCTACCCTCTCAACAATACTTCGATAATGCTAATGCAACTTCATCCAAAAAGTACTGGATTGATTTGTACAAAAGAAACAAACGGTATAACCAGGTTACGGATCCAGTGCTCTTATTGCTTCAAAATCAATTTATCTTATATCTTGCATGTCAGTATCTTGGACAGTTGCCAATCCTAACTGAGTTGAGTTTTTATTATTCTCCTTCACGCTCTTTAAATGAGCATAACTACGGCTCCCAAAACTGGCATCTTGACAATGACAAATCATATCGACTAAAACTTTTTTATAGCCCTTATATCGTTGATGAGACCTCAGGGCCAACAACCTTCATACCTTGTTGTTTTACTAAAGGGCTTGCTTATCCCAATTATCCGGGTTATTTTACTGACCATGAAGCCAAGCTCGCCGGTTTCCCCATTGAGAAATCGTGTCAATTGACAACTAGACCCGACGAATTCTTCCTTGTTGATACTTCTACATGCTTTCATTTTGGTTCAAGAACTTCATCCGGCTCTAGATTCCTGCTGATTGCAGGACTATCCCCCCATACTAGTTTTTTGAATCCATTCAAAATTAGAAAGTTGCATTCTACGGCCTATGGGTTTCCATTTTATAATCGGCATTTACGTTACAGTGCTATCCTCTAAGGGCTTAGTCTCTAAGGCATCCGTAGGTTATAAGGACTAAAATAAACACTTTCAAGTCTTAGTAACTCTTACTGGCACCCTCTAGTCTTTGGTATTTCTTTAGTTCTAGATCTGCGATTCGCATCAGAATAAAACCGTTAGCGGTAATAGTCGGAATTTGATGCATTAGGTGGGTGTGAGCACAAGCAATGAATACACATGATTTAGTATTGTGATCGATTGCGATTCAAATCTAAAGCATTAATCGATTGTACGGATATTAATCTTATTCTTGATTTGGTTGCATAATATTTGGGCACTCTTGGGTAGGGCCTTTTATTGGTTACTTTTGCACCCTGCATACGTCACCGGGGGCGAAACCTCTTTCGTTAAATCTAAGGCAAATATTCTTCGGCCATCGGCATGCGAGAAGCCAAAATAACCCTTTGAACATGCGGCAGATGACCTAACTTCTAGGCCATTACAAGTGCTTTGGTTTACTGTGACAACATCGCAACCATGTTGCGGCGACTTGCTAATCGGCGGGAGTCATAGCGTTGTACCGATTGCATAGTGAATTACTCGTGTATCAACAAGGAGAAGCACATGACCAACGTTGGTGACGGCCTGACTGCAGACCGGGGCAACTGGAAATTCAGTGGTGCAGTAGTGGACTCGTTCGATGATCACGTATCGAAATCGGTTCCGCTCTATCACGAGGGCCACGATCTCATCTGCGACATGAGCGACTTCTTCGTCAAGACGGACTCGGTCTGTTACGAGGTCGGCTGCTCGACAGGTACTCTGACCCTGAAACTGGCCGACCACAACCGTGGCAAACCGGAAGCCAGCTTCATCGGTATCGACATCGAAGCCGACATGATCGCCAAGGCAAAAGCTAAGGCCGCCGCACATCCGGACTTGAACACCACATTCCTAGCCGAAGATGCGCTGGAAGTCGAGATGCGGCCAGCTGACTTGATCGTGTGTTATTATACGGTCCAATTTGTCAGGCCTGCGGTGCGGCAAGCGCTGATTGACAAACTCTACAAGAGCCTCAGTTGGGGAGGTGCCCTACTACTGTTCGAAAAAGTACGTGGTGCCGATGCACGCTTTCAGGACATCCTCACTACCTTGTACAACGATTACAAACTGCGCAAGGGCTACACGCCTGAAGAGATCGTCTCCAAAACGCGCAGCCTGAAGGGCGTACTGGAGCCATTCTCGACGCAAGGCAACATCGATATGCTCAAACGTTCCGGCTTCGTTGACATCATCACCGTCCAGAAATACCTGTGTTTTGAAGGTTTTCTGGCCATTAAATAGCAGGCCTTAAAATGAGTGTCTTCGCCGAATTACCCATGCAACTGATTAAACGAGTCGCTTACAAGCTCAATGGCTTTGGCCCAAGGCCTAATCGTCCACGGCCTCACTTGGCAACGTTCAACCGAGCCGTATTTCATAGGAGTCTATACTTACAAGGCTTGTATTCAAGCATCGAGTCGATCCCTGGCTCTATTGTTGAGTGCGGGGTAGGGCAGGGTCAAGGAACTGCCTTGTGGATCAGTTTGGCCTTGCTAGAAGGGAAAAATCGGAGAGTATGGGCTTTTGACAGTTTTGAGGGATTTCCTGCACTTGCAGCTGAGGATGAGGCGACTGATGCGTTTGAGGAAGGTCTGCAGGAATATCGGCAGTTTGATATACCTTACGTCCGACAGACATTAATCGACTTTGGCATTGCCTCGGCTGATATCGATCGGTCAGCAAGCTTTGTTAAGGGATTTATTCCGGATAGCTGTGACAAGTACGATGGAAGCGAAATCGCACTCCTCTATATTGATCTTGATATATTTGAAGGCTATCGAGACGCGCTTTTGTACTTCTTTGACAAGGTGAGTCCTAACGGAGTAATCGCCTTTGATGAGTATCTTAAACCACTAGATACTCATAAATGGCCAGTAGCAGTCAAGGCAATCAACGAATTCCTCGATGCACGTGGCTTGCGAAATCATCTTCAGGTTTGCCCGTTAACTGGCAATAGATATTTAATAAAGACCTAATACTGGCTTTGCATGGCGCTGTATTCCTATTTCAGGTTCCTATGAGTGACTTAAGTTCCGCCCTCATCGCTACCGCCCAATTGCTATGATTAAAAAGATATTCGATATCACCTCCTTTGAAAGCTGCCTCGAAGCCAAGAACCAGTTCGACGGCAACCTACGCTTCGGTGCCGGGAAGTTCCACAAGGAAACGAATCGCAGCGGAGAGGGCAAGCCTGCAGACGGCGGGTTAATTCGCGAACACGCGAAGATCGTCAGGGACACCGGGCAGGCACGCTACCAGCGATTCGGGGATTTCTGGGAAGACGTGAACACCTGTCCGGTCTGCGGCAGCACCGAGCGCAGCTTTTTCCTTACCCGCATGGGCCTGGATATCTGGTGTTGCAAGCACTGCTCCCATCGCTATCAGCATCCGCGTATCACCTTCCAAAAGGCGTGTGAACTCTACGCTGACGACAAGACCGCCTCTGATATCTATACCCGGCCCATTCAGAAGGAGATAGACCGCATCAAATACCAGTACGGCCTGGATCTGATCAGTCAGCTAAACCCGCCGGGGCGGGATCGGATCATGGATATTGGTTGCGGCGCCGGCGTATTTCTCGAAGTCGCGCTTGCCAACGGTTGGAACACCTGCGTGGGGATCGATGCCAACAGCCGTTATGCCGACATCTACCAGGAAGCGAAGGGCATACAGTTCATCCAGTCCAGCTTCGAGCGTTTCGATCGCGAGCGGCTTGGAACGGGCTACGATTGCATCAGCTTGTGGAATGTACTGGAGCATCTGTTTGACCTGCAGGGTATCCTCGCCGAGATCAATCGCATGCTCAAACCTGGCGGGCTGCTGTTCATCATGGTACCCAATGTGGAAAGTATGGCCACAAGGCTGATCCGTGAAAAATCGGCAACCTTCAACTGGAAGCATGTCTCGCACTTCTCGCCCAACAGTCTCAAGACATTGATGTCTAGCCACGGCTTGGAATGCGTACATATGGAGACAGCGATCAGCGAGATCGACAACGTCAAGAGCTACATGTCAGGGGAGTATCCGTATCATGGCTATGGTGATCCCGACCACCTGTTCGACTTTATCACCCCGGAATACCTGCATCGCAATCTGCTCGGCAGCCGCCTTATAGGAGTGTTTCGCAATGCTTAGGGGGCAACCGGTCACTGTAGTGATCCCGGTAAGAGGCGGTTCCAAAGGCATTCCAGGCAAGAACCTCTACCGGCTGGGTTGCGATACTCTGCTGGAGCGCGCTATCAAGATCGCTAAACTCTGCCCCTATGTCGACCGAGTCGTCGTCAGTACCGACAACCAGGAGATGTATGACATCGCTCAGCGCTATGACGCCGCTGCACCTGTCCTCCGTCCCCCCGAGTTAGCAACCGACAACGCAAAGACGGTGGACGTGATCCTCAACCTGATCGAGACCGCGCCCATCGCAAGTGGCTGGGTACTGCTGCTGCAGGTGACTTCGCCCTTGCGCACGCTGGAAGATTTGTGCGCCTTCTGCAAGACCTTCGAGA
>Ga0214917_10006443_pt1 | contig 12163 bp, 12 predicted proteins | sample LL_1208_BB_MetaG_FD_177983 | JGI IMG/M metagenome (GOLD analysis project Ga0214917, IMG submission 177983) | Freshwater microbial communities from Lake Lanier, Atlanta, Georgia, United States - LL_1208_BB | ecosystem: Environmental > Aquatic > Freshwater > Lake | place: USA: Georgia | collected...
ATCCCGTCTACCCGATCCTTTCCGCCCCAAACAACGGCCGGATTGCCTCAGGAACCTCAATCTTCCCGTCCTTCATCTGATACGTCTCCACCAGCGCGATGAACAGCCGGGCCAGCGCCGTGCCCGATCCGTTCAGCGTGTGACAGGCCCGGTTCTTTCCGTCCGCACCCTTGAAGCGCAGCCCCATCCTCCGCGCCTGAAAATCCCGGAAGTTGCTGCAGGAGGAGACCTCCAAAAATTGCCCCATCCCCGGCGCCCAAACCTCCAGATCGTAGCACCGCGCCGCTCCGAATCCGATATCCCCCGTGCAGAGTTCGATTTTACGATAATGCAGTCCGAGCTTTTGTAACACCGCCTCCGCATGGCCGCACAGCGTTTCGAGGGCCTGCATCGACCGGTCCGGGTGCTCGATCCAGACCAACTCCACCTTGTCGAACTGGTGCATCCGGGCCAGACCCCGCGTCTCTTTGCCGGCACTACCCGCCTCCCGCCGGAAGCAGGGCGTGTAGGCGGCATACTTCTTTGGCAGGTCCCCTTCCGCCAAAATCTCCTCGCGGTGCAGGTTGGTCACCGGCACCTCGGCCGTCGGCACCAGAAACAACTCCCCGCCTTCGGTCGCGTACATGTCCTCACGGAACTTCGGCAGTTGTCCCGTGCCCACCATGCTGGCCTCGCGCACGAGGAAGGGCGGCGAAACCTCGAGGTATCCGTGTGAGGTCGCGTGCAGATTCAACATCCAATGGATCAGGGTTCTCTCCAACTTTGCCCCCGCCCCGCGATACACCGCAAAGCCGCTGCCGGAGACCTTGGCCGCCGCCGTAAAATCCAGGACCCCCAGCTTATCGCCCAACGCCACGTGGTCGAGAGGCTTGAAGTCGAACTTCTTCGGATTGCCCCAGGTGGAAACCACCGGGTTGTCCGCCGACCCCGTGCCCTTCGGGCATTCCTCCCAGGGAAGATTCGGAATATTAAGGAGAAGGGACTCCTGTTTGACCTCCACCTCGGCGGTCAACCGGTCCAGCTCGGCAATCCGGTCCGACTTCTCCTTCATCCCGGCCATCAGTTCATCGGCCGGTTGCCCCTTCCCCTTCCGGACGCCGATCTCTTTGCTGATGGTGTTCCGCTCCGCCTTGAGCTTCTCCACCTCCCCGATCAACTTCCGTCGCTCCTCGTCGGCCTCCAGCACCTTGGTCAGACCATCGGCCGCCCCCTGGCCACGGGAAGACAGGCGCTGACGCACCCCTTCGGGATCTTTTCGGATCAGGGCGATGTCCAGCATGGGTGTATTCAACCTATTCAGACCCTTTCCGTCGAGGCTTGCCAAAGGTTTTGCCGACCGCGCCGCGGGACGCTTTAACGCTCGGATGCCCTCCGTCGCTATTCGCGGGGCCGTGCTCGACCTCGGCTCCAACACCTTCAAATTGCTCCTGGCCGAGCAAAGAAATGGGGTATTGCGTATCTTTCACGAGAAGGCTTACCCGGTCCGCCTGGGCGAAGGTGTGGCCGTGACCGGAAAACTCCAGCCCGCCTCCATCCGTCGCGCCCTGCGGATTTTGTCGGCCCTGCAGCGCAAGATTGTTTCCTTCGGGGCGGATCGGGTCGTGGCCGTTGCCACCGGCACCCTCCGAAGGGCCCGCAACCGGCAGGCTTTCCTTCGGCCAGCCGCCAAAATCTTGGGGCAACCGGTTCTCATGCTTTCCGGCCGGGAAGAGGGAAGGCTCATTGGTTTGGCTGCGCGCTCCCTCACCACCCCTCCGCGGCCCCGCTACCACCTCGACCTCGGCGGCGGCAGCCTGGAGGTCATCGATTCCCTCCACTCGAAAAAACCCAGGATCCAAAGTCTGGACATGGGTTGCGTTGCCGTCCGCGACACCCTCCTTCCCCGCCAGCCTCCTTCCCCGGACGAATGGATGCGCGCCCGGCACCGGATCGGCCGGGCTCTCCGCAAGCTCCCGCGCCCTGCCCGTCCGACCCAGGCCACCTTCACGGGAGGAACCGCCCATGCCTACGCCTGCCTACTTCGTAAAAAGAACGTGAAGGCACGCCGGCTGGAAAACTTTCCGATTCGCCGGGAAGAGCTTGTCCGGCTCATTCTTCGACTGCTTCCCCTTTCCGCCCGGGGAATCGCCCGACTTCCGGGGATGCCGGAGGACCGCATCACCGTGGCTTTGCCTGCGTTTCTGGTTCTGGACGAGGCGATGGAACGGCTGCGTTTGTCAAAAATCCGGGTCAGTACCCATGGCCTGCGTTACGGAGTGTGGCTCGCTTATCTTGCGTCGGCCCCGATCCGAAAGATCATCCGATGATCCCCAAAACCCCTGCCGTGAAAGAAGCACTCGCCCTGATGCAGGATTGGGAGAAAGAGCCGCAGCATGTCCTGCATGTCACAGAGTGGGCCGTTCGGCTGTTTGAGGAACTACACCCGGAGCACAAACTAGGGCCCAAGGAACTTAACTATCTGGCCGCCGGTGCTTTGTTGCACGATTCCGGGTGGTCGACCGCCAGCGAGGAGCGGCCCCACCACAAGGAGTCCGCCCGCCGGATCCGGGAACATCCCTGGCAAAATTTTTCCCAAAAGGAGCGGGAGTTCGTGGCACTGGTCGCCCGCTATCACCGCAAAAGCCCCCCCTCCACCCGCCACCAGCGGTACCTGAATCTGGACTCCATCCGGCGGGAACCGCTCCGCTGGCTCTCGGGAATCCTGCGGCTCGCCGATGCCATGGACCGGTCCCACCTCCAGAAGCTGACCTTCGAAAAACTGGAGCTACGTCCCGGCGTCTGCCTTATCCATGCCCGGGGCGAGGGCCATGAGGAGGCCAACCAGGGTCTGGATCGGAAGGGTGACCTCTTTCAACAGGTCTCCGGCCGTCAACCCTTCCTGAAAATCATCCCCTCCTAGCTGAATGGCACGCGGGGGCCGTTCTGCTTGAATCATTCCTTGTGAAACGTCTCCGACCCCAGCTGATCGCCTTGGTCATCCTGGTGGCCTTCATCGGCTTCTCCTACAGCTATGTCCGCTACTTTGTCCGTGCCCGGACCCATGCAGTGATTGTCTTCCTGGTTCCGGGAGCCAGCCCGGAGCTTCTCTCCCTCGCCCAGACCCGCCACCCGAACCGATACCTCCCCGGCCTCGACCAAGCCGACTCCATGGCTTTTGTCGAAACCCAAGCCTCCGACCAACTCACCGGGGATACCGCAGCCCTGGCCTCCTTTCTTGCCACCGGGGAGATCGGACCCGCCAATCAACTCAGCCTCCGGTATGACGGCAAACCGGCTGACACTCTTCTTTACCAGGCCCAGCGCCGTGGTCGGGCCGTGGGTATTATTTCCTCCGGGGCTGTCACCTCGCCCGGGGTCGCCGCCTTTTTCGCTCACCAACCGGACGCCTCCGTCTCCGCCACCGTCGCCAATCAGCTGCTCGACTCCACCCGCATCGACCTGATTTTCGGCGGCGGACGCGAGGTGGTCGAAACCGAGAAGAAGGTCGGCCACCGCGACCTCCTGAAAGAGGCCGAGAAACTGGACTACACCATCGTCTTTGACCGTGCGGGCCTGCAGAGCTTCCCGGCTTGGAACACGCGCCGCATCATCGGCCTCTTCGCCCCGAAGGAACTCCCCCTCGCCGCCGCCGAAGAGGAAGGTGCCGGCACGATCCGCCTCTCCGATCTTGTGGAGCGGGCCATCCAAACCCTCGCTTACAACCTGCTTGGATACTTTCTGGTGGTGGAACATCCGCTGGTCGCCACCGCCGCCGGACAAAACCAGTCGGAGCTGGCCGTCCGCCAGCTCCATGAACTGGACCGGGCCGTCGATACGGCCCGTCGCTTTGCCGGCAAAAACGCCCTCATTCTCGTCTACTGCCCCTACTCCGTCGGTGGCTTCCAGTTTCTCGACTCCTCTACCGCCGCCCAAAAGAACAAATCCCGCATCCCTTCCCTCTCTTGGCACAACGGCCCCGGTCGTTCCGGCTCCGATCCTGCCGGACTGCGCACCGGCCGATCAGCCGCACCCTCGGCCGGCTTCGGTTGGGCCGCCGCCTACGGCAAAGGCTCGGATGAGGTCCATGGCATCCTTAATCCCGGCGAGCTCCACGCCATTCTTCAGCGCCAGCTCTGAACACCACCCGGATCAAGGAAATCCTGGCCGCCCGTGGCCTTCGCCCCCTTCGCCAGCTGGGGCAAAACTTTCTCGCCGAACCGAGCCTGGCCACCCAGATCGCCGAGACTCTCGGCCCGGCCCGCGGGGAGCCGGTGCAGGAAATCGGCCCTGGCCTTGGCGCCCTGACCAGAGCCCTCCTTGCCGGCGGTCATTCCGTGGAGGCCTTTGAGGTGGATCAGGGACTCATCTCCTTCCTCCGCGAGGAGTTCAGGAATGAACCCCGCTTTGAATTGATGGAGGGCGATGCCCTCAAGACCCTGCCCGCGCGCACCCCGAGACCGGTTCTCTGCGGCAATCTTCCCTACTCCATCTCCACCCCGCTTCTTGTTCAGTTGGCCCTGCGGCAACCGCCGCCGGAAACCGTCGTGGTCACGCTACAGAAAGAGGTGGCCGAACGGTTTGCCGCTCAGCCACGCACTTCGGAGTACGGCGCCGTCACCGTCCTGCTCCAAACTGTCTTTCAAATCGAAAAGGTTCGTGCCCTGCCGCCGGAGGTTTTCTACCCGCGCCCCCGGGTCGACTCCTCTGTTCTCCGCCTCACCCGTCGTTCCTCCATCCCCGGCAACCTGGAGAAGTTTTACGCGTTTGTCCGCCAGGGATTTTCCCAGCGTCGCAAGCAGCTCAAGCGGGTTCTGCCCGTTGATCTCGCCCGCCGGGCCGAGGAGCTCGATCCTTCGGAATGGTTCCAAATTTATGAACAGTGCGGACGAGCCGTTTGATATTGTCGACGCTTCCGACCGGGTGATCGGCTCTGCCCCCCGCTCGGAGATCCATGCCGGGGGTCTCCTGCACCGTGCCGTTCATCTTTGGCTCCACGACCCCGCCGGCCGGATTCTGCTCCAGCGCCGCTCCCTTTCCAAGGACCGTGAGCCCGGCAAATGGACCTCCAGTGTCAGCGGACACGTCAACGCCGGCGAGGAGTACGATGCGGCCATGCACCGTGAAATTCCCGAGGAAATTGGCGTTCCCGCTGGATCATGCCGCGATCTCACCCGAATAAAATATTTTTCCGCATGCCGGGAGACTGACCAGGAATTCGTCTGGCTTTACCGGGCCGTCCACGCCGGCCCCTTCCAGCCGGACCCGGCCGAGGTGGCCGGCTTGGAGTGGTTCGATCCGCAGCAGCTCGACTTTCGTATCCAAAAAGAGGCAGGAGAATTTTCCTCCTGCCTGATCCACTTGTGGAAAGGACGTCCAAAATGAACAGACGTCTGGCCGGCAAACGGGCTGTGGTTGTTGGCGGTGGCATCGGTGCTCTGGCCACTGCCCTTCGCCTGCGGAAAGCCGGGGCCCAGGTCGTCCTCCTGGAAAGGAATGACACCGTGGGAGGCAAAGTGGCGGAACGCCGCGCCGCCGGTTTCCGCTGGGACCTTGGCCCCTCCCTTTTCACCATGCCGCAGATTTTGGACCGTCTCTTTTCCGACCTTGGCGAGAAAAGGGAGGAGTACCTGACCCTGGAACCGCTCTCCCCCACCTGCCGCTACCGCTGGGCCGACGGGTATCAGTTCGATGAGAATGAGTTCTTCTGGTCGCGACCCGATTCCGCACACCTGCTTCGCCACGCCGAGGGGCTCTACAAACTTTCTGCCCCCGCCTTTTTGGAAAGCGCTCCTTCGGAGGTTTGGAAAAAGATTCTGAACCCACGGCTGATTCCGTTGCTTCGCCACCTCCCGGCGATGAGCCCCTTCCAGTCCCTGGCTTCGGCCTCCCGCCGATTCTACAAGGACCCGCATCTCCAGCAGTTTCTCCAACGCTTCGCCACCTATAACGGCAGCGATCCTGGACTCACTCCCGCCACGTTTGCCGTCATTCCCTATGTTCAGGCCCGGTACGGGGGCTGGTTTATCCGCGGCGGCATCCGCCGCCTGGCCGAAGCCCTCCTGACCCTCGCCCAAAAACATGGTGTGGCGATCCGGACCAAAGCCGAGGTGGCCACGATCGAATCCCATAGGGTCACCTTGGAGAATGGCTATCATTTTCCGGCCGACCTCATTTTCCACAACGGGGATGTGTTGCGGGCCTATCAACAAACCATTCTCCATCCCAAAGCCAGGGCCATGGCGGAGAAAATCGCCAAGCCCCAACGTGCCATTTCCGGTTTTGTCGTACTCTTGGGCGTAAAGGGCAAGGATCCTTCGCTGGGTCACCACAATATTTTCTTTTCCGACAACTATCCACTCGAGTTCCGGCAGATGTTCCGGGAGAAAAGACCGGCAGAAAACCCAACCATCTATCTCTGCCTCAGCGCCCGCACCCAACCCGCCGACGCCCCTCCCGACCACGACAATTACTTTCTTCTCGTCAACGCCCCGGCGGAGACCGAAAGCATCGACTGGGCTGAGGAATCCGCGGCCTACGCCGATCGGATCATCCGGATCTTGGACGAAAAGTTCCTGCCTGGCCTTTCCAAGCGGATCGTTCACAAGGAGTGGTTCTCCCCGGGCGATTTCGAAACCCGCGACGCCGTGGTCGGCGGTTCGCTTTACGGTTGGGCCTCTCACGGGATGGTTCCGTCCTTTCTTCGCCCCCCCATCCGCTCCCCCCTGCTGAAAAATCTCTATTTCGTCGGGGGCACTACCCATCCAGGCGGCGGGCTACCCTTGGTGCTTTTGTCAGCCGAAATCGCCGTCCGATTGGCTTTGAAGAATCATTGATTCCGGACGCAGATGCCTGCGTCCCTACAGAACTTCCATGCCGGCAATTATAGGCTTCTGTAGGGCCCCAGTCTCTTGGGGCCAAACGAAGCCCTAAAGCTTTTCCGGTGCCTGCAACAACTCCGCGACTCGGGCCAACAACCGCCCCGCTGCCCCGCCGTCGATCACGCGGTGGTCGAAACTCAGGGTCAACCTTGCCTCGTTGACCGGTTGGAATGAATTGGAAGCCTCGTCCCATGCGGGCACCTTCTTGGCAGCCCCTAATCCAAGCACGAGGCTCTGCTCGGGTAGCGGAATCGGCGTGGCCCATTCCAACCCGAACGTCCCGTAGTTCGTCACCACCGCCACGGACCCGCCCACCGCGTCCGCCGGCAATTTTCTCTCCTTGGCCTGACTCATCAAATGGCCGTACACCGGCAACATCTTGTCCAGAGAGGTCTGGTTCACCCTCCGCAATACCGGCACCAACACCCCGTCCTCGGCCTCCACCGCAAACCCGATGTCGATCGAGCTGGGATGCACGATCCGATTCCCCACCAACCGGCCTGCTGGGGCGCTGTTTTCCCCTAAAGCGATTCCCAAGGCACGCGCCGCATAGAGCGTTGGCCCGGGTTTTCCAGAATGTTTTTTGCGGTGCGCCATCACCGCATCCATACGGGCTCCGCGCCCCACCGTGGCCAAGGGCCGGGTCCAGCTCCGCCGCATCGCATCCGCCACCGCCACCCGCATGGAGGACGCCGGCGTCAGCTTATGTTTTTCCAGATCGGCGATGAACCTTTCAAAATCCTCGATTGTCACCCGTCCTTTCGCCCCGCTCGGCGCCAGTCCAGCCAGATCGGCCGCATGCAGTCCCAGCTCATTGATCCGTGCTTTCATCCGCGGAGACAGATAACTCGCCCCCGCCGCCTTGGCCGGCACCGGCAGGCCGGTGATCGTCGGCAAAACTTCACGCCCGTTCCCATTGGCCCCGTTCTCGTGGGACGCCATCGCCACGGTCTTGTGCTTTTTTTCAGCAGGGGCTTTGCCGGTTTTTTTGCTGCCGGTTGTTGGTGCCACTTTCTTCGCCGGCTCTTCGACCGTCACTCCCGCGGCCTCCACGTGACCCAGCACGTACCCGACCGGATAACTTTTCCCCTCCTTGGCCTTCCACTCCTTCCAGACGCCGCCATAGCTGGTCGTCACACTCATCACCGCCTTGCTGGTCTCAACCTCCGCCACTTCCTGATCGGCTTTAACCTTTTCGCCTGGCCTCACCTTGAGGCGGATGAGGGTCGCCTCGGCGATCGATTCGCCCAGCTGGGGCATGGAGATGGCAACAAGGCCCATAGAATGCGTTAAATCTTACCGTAGGCGGATTTTGCCGGGGAACAATGCCGGCGACGGCCGGCCCGGCTCTTCCCCCTTCCCAGGGGATCCGGACCGGCCGCCGCGGCGCGGCCGTTTCCTCAGGCGGCCGCTTTGTTCTCCAGTGTTCGGATACTGGAAAAGAAGATCCGAATCAGGATATCCACCTCCTCCAACGCCGTGCGGACCGCCTGCCCGTCGCAGGGCAGACCGGCCTTTTCCAGCAGTTGGAGCGCCCGGCGCGAGATGCGCAGCTCGGTGAGAGCGGCGCGGAACTTGTCCGCGAACTCCTTCGCCGAGGGCGACCCCTCCGCCTCCCCATGCCGGAAGTAGGCGGCCGTCCCGGAGCGCAGCAACTGCTCCGCCAGATGCCCGCCCGCCCGGTCCTCCGGCAGGCTTCCCGCCAACCCGAGCAGGGTCGAGGTGAACGCCAGAAGGCGGTCGGACACGTCCGAGCCCCGGCGCTCCCCGTTCCCGCCGGGGCGGGGGGTATTGGTTTTGTCTTGGGATCTCCATGCTGTGTTTTGTGTGGTTGTCTTCATAAGGGATTAAACTTCGGTTTTTGAAAAAAGATGCGGTCTTTTCTCACTTTTTTTATTTTTGGTCCGGACCCATCCCAAAACCGACACAGGAGATCATCCTACTTTCCCGGGAACGTAGGATGGTCAGAATGAGCCCTTCCATGAACTACTCCCTCGGCTTCTGGTTCCTGGCTCGCCTGACTGGCCTCTCCTACTTCTTCGCCTTTCTTTCCCTCCTTCCCCAAATCCCGGGGCTGTACGGCTCGGACGGCATCCTTCCCGCCCAAAACCTCCTTTCACGCGCCTCGGAAGCCCTTGGTCCCAACTCCGCATTCTGGGCCCTGCCCTCCCTGACTTGGATCTTTGGCGCTTCCAACACCTCCCTTCACCTTATCGCCATCGCCGGACTAATCGTCTCCGCCCTTCTCACCCTTGGCCTGCTCCGCCCCCTCTCCGCCACCCTCGCCTGGCTCTGCTGGCTCTCCTTCGTCAACATCGGCCAGGACTTCCTCTCCTTCCAGTGGGATACCCTTCTGCTCGAGACCGGCTTCCTTGTCATCTTTCTCGAAAAACCGGGCCTCCTTCCCCACCACCCCGCGGCCGATGCCCCACCCGCCCTCCTCCGCTTCGCCGTCTGGTTCCTTATCTTCCGTCTCATGCTCAGCTCCGGCCTTGTTAAACTTCTCAGCGGCGACCCCACCTGGGCTGACCTCTCCGCCATGTCCTATCACTTCTTCACCCAGCCCATCCCCAACCCACTCTCCTGGTTCGCCCATCAACTCCCCCTTCCATCTTTCACCACCCTCGTCACCCTGATGGTTGAACTGCTGATTCCCTTTGCTGTTCTGATTCCCCACCCCCGGGCCCGGCTCATCGCCGGCGTTGCTTTTCTTGGTCTCATGCTCCTCGTCGCCCTCACCGGTAACTACGCCTACTTCAACCTGCTCACCGCCGCTCTCTCTCTCACCCTCATCAACAACCGCTACTGGCCCTCCTTTCTCTGCTTAAAAACGCTGCCCCTTCCATGGATCCCGATCCCGTGGCGGCACCTCTGCTCCCTTGCCGCCATTCTCCAACTCTCCCTTGCTTTTCCCATTCTTCTCTCCACGGCAGGAGTTTTATCCCGGTCCTCCGTGAGTCGTTGGGAAAATTCTCTCGCGCCGTGGCATCTCACCTCCGGCTACGGCCTTTTCGCCGTCATGACCATCCGCCGCCCCGAACTCGTCCTTGAGCACAGCCGGAACGGCACCGACTGGCAACCTCTCCTTTTTCGCTACAAGGCCGGACCGCCCGACCGCCTTCCACCCCAGATCGCCCCCCTCCAACCCCGGCTCGACTGGCAAATGTGGTTTGCCGCACTCTCCGCCGAACGCGGCCAGCTCCCCGCTTGGTTTGCCGAATTCATTAAAAAACTCCGTGCCGGCTCTCCCGCCGTCACCGGCCTTCTCGCTCCCGGCCTGCCGACCCTCTCCCCCGATAGTTACCTCCGCATCCGCCTGGATCAGTACCGCTTCACCACCCCCGCGGAACGCTCCGCCACCGGGCACTGGTGGCACATCACCCCCGGCCCCGTCCTCCTCGTCCTCTCACCGGAGGACAACCGCTGACGCGCCTTTGCCCTTCCTCTTCCCGCTTAACTTCAACTTCCACTTCAACTTAAACTATTGGCATGCACCTGCGCGTCTCCGTCTCCGCCCAGCGACTCGATCTCATCGGAGACGACGGCCGCATCACCCGCTCCTTCCCCGTCTCCACCGCCAAAAAAGGCACCGGCTCGGAGACCGACAGCCACAAAACCCCCCTTGGGTGGCATCGCGTCTGCCACAAGATCGGCGAGGGCGCCGCCCCCGGCACCCAGTTTGTCGGACGCAAACCCACCGGACGCGTCTGGAAATCCACCGACCCCGTGGAGGAGAGGAATCTGGTTCTCACCCGCATCCTCTGGCTTGATGGCGAGGAACCCCAGAACCGCACCAGCAAGGACCGCTATATCTACATCCACGGCACCAACCGCGAGGACCTCATCGGCACCCCCGCCAGCGCCGGTTGCGTCTGCCTGAAAAACTCTGACGTGATTGAACTCTACGACCTCGTTCCCCCCGGCACCCGCGTGGAGATCGTGGCCTGACTTAAATTTTCAAAACGGTTCCGGAAGCGATTCTGCTTTTCACCACCGCCGTCAGATTTCCCGCCACCCGACCGTCCACAAACTCCACCTTCTTCAGCCCCTGCTTCAGCGCCGCCGCCGCCGACCGGCATTTGGGAATCATTCCGCCGCCGATCACCCCTTCCTTTTCCAGCTTCTCCAACTCCACCGCCCGGATCTCCCGGATCAACGTCCTAGCATCCTTCACATCCTTCATCAGTCCCGGCACGTCCGATAAAAAAACCATCTGCTCCGCCTGCAGGGCTCCCGCCAAGGCCGCCGCCGCCACATCGGCATTCAAATTCATGGCTCCGCCGTCGTTCCCCTGACCGACTGGACTCACCACCGCCGTCTCTTTCGCCTCCAAACATTCCCGCACCTCCGCCACCTCACACCGCTCCACCTCCCCCACCCGCCCTAGGTCGACCCCGCCGGCTTTCGGCGCCTTCCGCGCCAGAAAAACCTTCCGGCCGCTGATGCCCCGGCCCTTACCACCGAACTCATTCAGCTTTTTCACAATCCCGGGATTTACCTTTTGGTCCAATACCTCCTCGACCACGGCCATCGCCGCCGCGTCCGTCACCCGGAATCCCTCCGCAAAGACCGCCTTGAGGCCCCGCTTGTTCATCTCCCCGCTGATCTCTTTCCCTCCGCCATGCACCAACACCACGGGAAAGCCCTCCTTCGCCAGCCCGGCAATCTCCCGCAAGATTTCCGCCACCTTGGCCGGATCCTCCATGGCGCTGCCGCCATACTTCACTACGATCACCCCCGCCACCGCTACTCCCCGAGGTTGATCCGCACGTATTTTTCCGAAAGGTCCGTCGTCAGGATCCGGTACTCCCCCTTGCCAAGGTTCAGGTCCACCTGGATCGAAACCCGCGAACGTCGCGCCGCCGCCTTCAACCGCCCCGGAGGCGTCACCGCCGCCACTCCACCCCGCACTGCCGACACGCCGTCGTAATGAATGTCCACCAATTCCTCCCGCATCCGCGCCCCGCACGCCCCGATCGCGCCCATGATCCGGCCCCAGTTCGGATCCCCGCCGGCCCACGAGGTCTTCACCAGCGGCGACCGCACAATCGCCTCCGCCATGATCCGCGCATCCCGCTCGGTCGCGGCCCCGCACACCCGCAACTCGATCACCCGCGTCTTCCCCTCCCCGTCCTCCACGATCTTTTTTGCCATCTCCAGCATCAGCTGCTTCAGGGCATTGGAAAACTTGCCCAGATCCGGGTCATAGCTCTTGAGGGTTGTGTTCCCCGCCGCCCCGTTGGCGAGCACCAGCACTGTGTCGTTGGTGCTCATGTCCCCATCCACGCTGATCCGGTTGAAACTCT
>Ga0214917_10006444_pt1 | contig 12162 bp, 13 predicted proteins | sample LL_1208_BB_MetaG_FD_177983 | JGI IMG/M metagenome (GOLD analysis project Ga0214917, IMG submission 177983) | Freshwater microbial communities from Lake Lanier, Atlanta, Georgia, United States - LL_1208_BB | ecosystem: Environmental > Aquatic > Freshwater > Lake | place: USA: Georgia | collected...
CACGAAAGAAAAGGTCAACCGACGGATTGGCTAAGATTGGGACCATCTGTGGGATGGCACAAAAGGATTCAAACAAGTCCGGTAGCTGAAAAGTGGCCAAACTTCCGGCTTAAACTTGGGCCAAAACAGGGCATTCTATCCGGATGTCGGTCAAATCGTATAAAGTAGCGGTAGTGGGGGTGACCGGGGCGGTCGGTCAGGAGATCCTTCGTGTTCTCGAGAGGCGAAAGTTTCCTGTCTCGGAACTGGTTCCCCTTGCCAGTGAGCGATCGGCCGGAACAGAGGTCGAGTTTGCTGGAAAAAAGAACAAGGTGAGAAAGCTGGAGGGGGGTGCCTTTGCCGGCGTCCAAATTGCTTTTTTCAGCGCCGGGGCAACGCGGTCGAGGGAATTTATTCCGATCGCACGGAAGGCAGGAGCCGTGGTGGTGGATAATTCGTCGGCATTCCGGATGGACCCCAAAGTTCCCTTGGTTGTTCCGGAGGTGAACGGGGACTTGTTGGATGCCAAATCCGGGTTGATTGCGAATCCCAACTGTTCGGCTGCCATTTTGGCGGTGGCGCTGGCTCCGCTCCATCGAGTCGCAGGGTTGGAGAGCGTGGTGGTGGCGACGTACCAATCGGCCAGCGGGGCGGGGGCAAGGGCGATGGAGGAGTTGGACCGTCAGGTCCGGGATTATGCCGGCGGCAAGGAGCCCCAAGCGGAGGTGTTCCCCCACGTGCTGGCCTTCAATCTTTTTTCCCACAACAGCCCGGTGGGAAGGGATGGATATAACGAGGAAGAGACGAAAATGGTGGAGGAAACGCGCAAGATTTTTGACCTGCCCGCGCTGAAGATGGTCCCGACCTGCGTGCGTGTGCCGGTCCCGAGAGCTCATTCGGAAGCGGTGGTGGCCCGATTCAATCGTCCGTTATCCGCCCGGGAGGCGAGAGAAATTCTAGGAAAGGCTCCGGGAGTGCGAGTGGTGGATGAGCCGGAGAAAAACCTGTTTCCCATGCCACGGCAGGCTTCGGGAGAACTGGATGTCCTCGTGGGGAGAATCCGGTCGGTCGAAGGAGATCCGAACTCCCTGGCGTTCTTTGTGAGCGGGGATCAACTCCTCAAGGGAGCCGCCTGGAACGCCGTCCAGATTGCCGAAGAGTTGGCCCAGCGAGGCGGACTGCCGGTTTAGCCGGCGGAAAATCAGTGACCGCCCGGGATGGCGCCTTGGCCTTCCCAAGAGGCGGGTTTGTTCCAAGGGGTTGTTGTAACGCTGTTTTCATCCTTGGGGGTGCCATCCGCATTTTTGCTACTTCCGCCGGAAGCACAGGCGCCGAGGAGAAGAGCTAAAGGGAAAACCAAGATAGGGAAGATGGATTTTTTCATGGTCGGGATCAATAAACGACCTGGTCGCCTACTTCGATGGCGGTGGCGGGGGTGCCGGGAAGGACATCGGCTACGGAGGTCTGGGCGTCGACTGTGACGGTCTTGATTTTTCCGACCAGTTTTTCGCCCCGGTAGATGACCATGGTCAGGCCTTCGACCACTTGATCGTTTTTACCAAGATCCAGGATGACAAAGTTCCAAGTCGGATTAACGGCGACGATTTTTCCGGAGAGGGAAATGTTCTTGGCGCCGCCGGGTTTGGACATTTCGATCTGGTCACGAAGTTTTTTCAGGTCCTGATCCAGTTTATCCTTGGCTGCGGTAAGCATTTTATTTTCCGATTCGGAAACCTTGACCTTTTCCCCCAGCTCGTTGATTTGGGCAAAGAGTTCGCTTGGTTTCTTGCCTTTGAGTTCGTCGTTATAAGCCTGGAGTTGTTCCGAAGTGACCTTGAGTTTGGAATTGGTGGCTTCGAGGTCGTTTTTTGTCGACGAGAGGTCTTTCGAGAGCTTTTCAGCGGTCAGGCTCAACTCCTGCGTCTTGGCCTTGGATTCCGTCAGTTCGACTTTGGTTTTGTCCAGCGTTCCTTTCGTGTCCTTCAGGTCGTCGCTTGTCGTTGCCCAAGAAGCTCCCGCCTTGGTTATTGTTGCGGCAGGCTCGGCTTCGTTTTCCATGAAATTCCCCGTGTAGGGCAGGCCCAAGGCGGCAAACTTTCCTCCCGTGAGGCTGGATTCGACGGCGCGGAGCTGTTCCGTGTAACGGGTTTTTGTTGTCATCACCATGAAAGCCAATCCGGCCGTGGCCAAGGAGATGGCAATTGAGCCGCCCATACTGATTTTTCCAGCGATCGTCATAGATGCGTCTGGAGAGAGATTTCCCCCAAAGAGGGCATTTCCCAAGGAGCTTTGTGACGATTATTCGGCAGTTACTGGCAGGCCTGTGAATTATGTGAGTTTCTTGTTCCGGTAACGGGTGAGGGATTCCGTCACCTCCTGGCCGGCGGCCCGGAGTTCATCCGAGAGCCAGTCCGGGGAAAAGCCGAAGGCGCCGAGGGACTCCACGGCGGTCATTTCTGCATGATCGGCGGTGACGACACCAATTTCCCCCTTATGGGCATGGGCTTGGACAAGGCGTTCGATAATGCTGTCGGCGGTTTGCCCGGCCGAAGCGTAAAGGATAGCCATGGAATGAGGAGGGGTTTCCTCCCTGCCGCCGGCCTGTCCGTCAAAGACCAGGGTAACCCGCCAGCGACCCGAGTCGTGCAGGGGGGTGAGTTGGCGGATCAATTCCTGGCGGGCGGCCGCCGGTTTTTGGGCATGTAGGGAGCGGAGAGACGGCCAAGCGTGCAGTACGCTATGGCCATCGACGAGGAGGTATCGAGGCGCGGGATCCGTAGGGAGCCGCGCAGCAGGGCTCATCCCGCGGCGGGTTTGGGGGCTTTGGCTCCGGACTTGGCTTGGGCCTTCTTGCGTTTCAGGTAGCGCAAGCGGCGGCGTTTCTTGAGGATGGCGTTGTAAGGTTTGCCCATAAGAGGAAAGGGTGGGGGAGGAACGGGCTTGGGTCAAGGTTGGACAGTGGGGTTTGCCAAAGAACCGCCCTGCGTTCATGCTTGGGTCATGCCGTGGGCCATTTTTCTTTTGGTTGGGGTGACGATTTTTCGCTGCATTCGCCCTTGGGTGGGAGGCCCGGAAAATTTCGCCCCGCTGGCCGCTTTGGCCCTGTGCGGATCGCTCTATTTCCCGCGGCCATGGAACTGGATTGGTCCGATCCTGGCGTTGTTTGTTTCCGATGTGTTTTTAAATCTGCACTACGGGCTTGGACCGATTACCGAATCCACATGGATGGCCGGAGTCGCTTATCTTTTGATCCTTTCCATCGGAAGCGGGTTCGCCCGGCGTCGGTCTTGGCCAATTTGGTTGTTGGGTTCGTTGGGCGCCACCTTTCTTTTTTATTTTGTGACCAACACGGGAGCGTGGTGGACCCTTCCCGGGTATGAAAAGAGTTTTGCCGGTTGGAGCCAGGCGCTGACAACGGGGTTGCCCGGCTATCCGCCCACTTGGACATTTTTGCGGGCGTCCCTTGTTTCCGATCTGCTCTTCACCGTTCTTTTTGTTGGTGGGGTGGAGTGGTCGGTCCGGCGTTTTCCCGGGAAAGTTCGCCCGATTCTGACTGTTGCGACGATCCGTTAAAGTGGGAGCCGGCCTACGGATTGCGGTCATTGCCGATACGCATGATCGGCTCGCCCCTTCTCTTTTGGAGGGGATTGCCCCTGCGGATGAGATCTGGCACTTGGGGGATGTTTGCGAGAGGACGACTTTTCAGGAGATTCTGCGCATCGGACCGATGGTTCAAGTCGTGAGGGGGAATCAGGACAACGAGGCGGACTGGCCGATGAGTCTGGAGCTGGAACGCTTAGGCCAGCGGTTTCACCTGATTCATATCCCTCCTCGTTCGGCTCCGGTCGGAGTGAAAAACCTCCTTCACGGGCATACCCATGTGCCTCGGGATCAGGTTATCGAGGGGACGCGGTTTCTGAATCCCGGATCGGCGGGATTGGCAAACAAGGGGGCTTCGCGTTCCTATGCCTGGCTGGAACTGCAGCGGGGGGTTGAGCCGGTTTTCCGGTTGGTCGGGGTGAGGTAAGGCAGAGTTACGATTTTTTGGGCATGATGATCCAAAGGATCAGATAAACGATGGCTCCCGAGAAGGCCGTAAAGATCGTCAGGATGGCGTAGAGGATCCGGACGAGGGTGGGGTCCCAGCCGAGCCATTCGGCCAAACCACCACACACGCCGCCGAGCATACGATTGGAGGAGAGGGTGAGAGGCATGGAGGTTTCATACCTGATGGCAAAAAAGTGTCGAGTTGAACTGGGGCACTTGGCTTTCGGAGTTAATTGAGAAAGAATAGGCAAGGCATGAACCGAAAAGGGATTATTTTGGCGGGGGGCACCGGGACGAGGCTTTGGCCGTTGACCCGAGCCGTGTCGAAGCAACTGCTCCCGCTGTACGACAAGCCGATGGTCTATTATCCGTTGACTGTACTGATGCTCGCCGGGATCCGCGAAATTCTAATAATTTCCACCCCACAGGATCTGCCGTTGTTCCGGCTTTTATTGGGGGACGGACAGAGTCTGGGGTTGAAGTTGAACTATGCGGAACAGGCGAAGCCGGAGGGGGTGGCGCAGGCGTATCAGATCGGAGCAAGGTTTGTAGGAACCTCCCCCTCCTGCCTGATCTTGGGCGACAGTTTTTTTTACGGGGCGGAACTGGTCCGGTTGATGTCCAAGGCGACTTCCCGGGAGAGTGGGGCCACGATTTTTGGATACCAGGTGGCGGATCCTTCGTCGTACGGCGTGCTGGCGTTCGATGAACAAAACCGGATCACCTCGATTGAGGAAAAGCCCGCGAAACCGAAGTCGCACTGGGCTAATTGTGGGCTTTATTTTTACGATGGCCGAGCGGTGGAATTTGCGCGAGGTTTGAAGCCGTCGGCCCGGGGTGAACTGGAGATCACCGATCTAAGCCGGTGTTACATGAAAGACAACTCCCTGCACGGAGAAAAGTTTGGACGAGGGTCGGCTTGGCTCGACACGGGAACGGCGGATGGTCTTCTCCAAGCGGCCCAGTTTGTTCAGACAATCCAGGCTCGGACGGGAATGCTGATTGGATCGCCGGAGGAGGTGGCGTTCCGCAAGGGTTGGATTGGGGCGAAGGAGCTACGGGGCTTGGCAGATGCGATGGGAAAAAACGCCTATGCGGAGACGTTGAGGCAGATCGCGGCGGAATAGATAAAGGGGAGTCTCTTTTTCTCAATGTTAAACTTGCCCATAGGCTGGTCTGGGGGGAGAAAGGTTTATGCCCACCAAGGGTGAAGAGTTCAAAGGTTTGTGGGTGAGCGTCGACCGTGTGGAATATGTTCCCGGGGCTTCAGGTCCTCCGGACCGGCCTCATCAGTTTGTTTATTATGTGACGATTCACAACGACAGTCCGCAGGCGGTCACTATTGTCGGGAGAAAATGGGTGGTGACCAACGCCCAAGGGCATCGCTTGGTCATCGAGGGGGACGGAGTGGTGGGGCAGTTTCCCAGGCTGACGCCGGGAGACCAATTTCATTACAACAGCTATCATCTGGTGGATTCGGACAGTGAGGCGGAGGGGGCGTATTTGGGAAAAGATGAGCAGGGGAAAGGTCTGGTCGTGCGTATTCCCTCCTTTCGGTTAGACATACCCATAGCATGAAATTGGCGATTCTCGGCGCGGGGCGGATGGGGGCGACAATCCTCCGGATGCTGGGAAAGGATTCCCGTTCCGGTTGGCAGGTGGAGGTGTGCGAACCGGATGCGAAGGGCCGGGAAGCTTTAAGCAAAGAGACGGGGCCGACTGTGAAGTTTTTCGGCCATGTGGATGAACTGGGGGAGGCAGAGGTGATTTTATTGGCGGTGAAGCCGGCGATGCTCAAGGAGGTTTCCGGATGGCTTCAGGCGAGGAAAAGTCCTTACCTTCTGATTTCAATTTTAGCCGGGATCACGACGGAGAAGTTGGTGAAGGAGGCGGGGAGCAGGGCGCGGGTGGTGCGGGCGATGCCCAACCAGGCTTTGCGATCGGGGGAGGGTGTGACGGCACTTTGTGCTGGGCCGGCCGCCCAAAAAACAGACATGGAGACAGCGAGAAAAATTTTTGCGCTGGGGGGTTACGTTTTGGAAATTGAGGAAAAGCAGATGGATGTGGTCACAGCTTTGAGCGGTTCGGGACCGGCGTTTATGGCCAAATGGACAGAGGAGTTGGCGGATGCAGCGATCCGGGCTGGGCTTCTGCCGGCAGCTGCGGAGGAGTTGGCGGCTAGGACCATGTTGGGGACAGGAACTCTTTTAGTGAAGGAGGGCATCAAGCCCGGGGAGCTATGTGCGGCGGTTGCGAGTCCCGGCGGGACGACTGAGGCGGGGTTGAGGTCTCTACAGGCCGGCGGATTGGGTGGCTTGGCAGAGCAGGCGATGGAGGCTGCAATTCGGCGGGCGAAAGAGTTGGCAACGGGTGGATAGGGGAATCGGTTTGGACGATTGATTGTCGGAGGGGGTAGGGGTAGGTTTATCCATTCGGGCCGTAGCACAGCTTGGTAGTGCGCTTGTTTCGGGTACAAGAGGTCCAGGGTTCAAATCCCTGCGGCCCGATGAATTGAGTGTCACAGAAATGTTGCCCAACCGATTTGGCTTTTGGATTTATGGCCTCTAGAAAAAGAGGATGAAACGCTACTTTGTTCTTTTTGGATTTTTCCTTCTTTCCGGCCTAACGCAGGCGGAAGAAGTTCCAAGTACTTTGCTTCTGACTTGGGAGGGGGATCCCTGTACGACGATGACGGCACAGTGGTTGCGGGGACCGGGGCTGGGGGATCGGGCAAAAAAAGAAAAAGGAGAGCTAGTAAGGTGGAAAGGGACGGGGGACGAATCGTGGCGGGTGATGTATGCGTCCACGACTGATTTTCCCGATCCTGAAAAAATGGGGACAGCTCGCTGGCAATTGGCCCGTGTCCGCTGGAAGGATTTAAAGCCGGGCATGGATTACCTTTTTCAAATCGGGGATGCACCGGTCCAAAAATTCAGAACTGCGCCCGACCATCTGTCGGAAACCGTGGTCTTTGTCGAGGGAGGGGATGTGGATGTGATGGAATCGTCATCTCAAATGATGCGGTTGGGAGCACAACAAGCTCCCCTTTTTATGAGCGTGGGTGGGGATCTGGCCTATGGGGACGGTCACGATGTGACCCGCGAGATCGCCTTTTGGCAGCAGTGGAGCCTGGCGGCCCGGGCTCCGGATGGGAGAGTGATTCCTTTTGTCGCCGGGATTGGAAATCACGAGGTCAAGGGTGGGTATGTGCAGGAAGGTGCGACTTTTGCCCAAATGAGGGAAAGGGCGCCGTTTTTTTACGCCCTCTTCGGAGGCCTGTATCGCAAAGCGGAACCTGTGGCGTTGGATTTCGGCGATTATCTCTCCATTCTTCTGATGGATTCAGGCCATGTCCTGCCAATTCGAGGGCAGACGGAATGGTTGAAAAATAATTTAGAAAAGCGGAAATCAGTTCCATGGGTGTTTGCCTCGTGGCATGTGCCGGCTTTCCCTTCGTTCCGGACATGGAAGCATCAAAAGGAAATTGTCGAGGTCCGGGACAATTGGGTCCCCGTTCTTGAGGCTTCCAAGGTGACAGCGGTTTTCAATCATCATGAGCACAACCTGCAAAGGGTGGAGACGGAGGGCAAAGGAGGGAGGAAGATTCCCTTTTTTGGAAACGGAGCCATGGGGGTGGAGGCGCGTCCTCAGCAATGTCCGGAATCAAAACAGCTGATGAAGGCTTTTGCACAGTCGGATTATGTGAATGTGGTCCAGCTCCGGATGGACGGAGGCAACGTGCGTTCTTTGGGGCCGGCGGGACAGGAGTTGGATCGGGTCGAGTTTCCGGTCCCGGGTCGTTAGTCGTTCATTCTCCGCATCGACAGGCTTCCGGGTTTCTGGTCTGCTGAAAGTATGATCGTACCCGCCAGCTGGCTCGAGCCTTACCAAGACATGCGCTGGCAGGGGGCGCTGGAGGTTCTTCTCCTCACGGCAGTCTTTTATTACGGATACAAGCTGCTCCGGCGAACCCAAGGAGCGAAGGTTTTGAGCGGCTTTTTACTGGTCTTTTTTGTGGCCTTGGTGGCATCCAAGTTTCTTGAACTGCGGGTGCTGAGTTTTCTTTTGCAGGCCTTTGTTTCGGTTTTGGTTCTGGCATTTTTGATTTTGTTTCAGCCCGAGATTCGTCGGGCTTTGGCGGAAATCGGTCGGGCCGGAGGATTGACCCTGCATGCGGAACGGCAGTCCTTTGTCATCGAGGAAGTGATCAAGGCAGTGGAGGCTTTGCGGGAGAGAAAATATGGGGCGCTGATTGTCTTTGAGCAGTCGGGCCTGACCCAGGGGGTGATCGATTCGGGTGTGTCGGTGCAGGGAAATGTTTCCGAAGAACTGCTCACGACCATTTTTTTTAATCAGACCCCGTTGCATGATGGAGCGGTGATCATTCGGGGGGATCAGGTGGTGGCGGCGGGATGTGTGTTGCCGGTGAGCCAACAAGGGATGAGCCGGGTTCTGGGGCTCCGCCACCGGGCGGCACTGGGTTTGACCGAGGAGAGCGATGCGGTTGTCCTGGTTTTATCGGAAGAGTCGGGGGAATTGACCCTCTGTCTTCGGGGGGTGATGGAAAGACCCCTGGAAATCGATGCCGTCCGTCAGAAATTAACCGAAAGGCTGGTGGGATCAGGGGAAGGCGTCTCCTGGTTGAGCGGGATGATCCGAGGCTTTCTGCGACCTTCGGGAGGCCCGCGGGCCCTTCTCCGCAGGATGGTCCGGATTGCCCTTTGTCTGGTCACGGCGCTGATTCTTTGGGGGATGCTGGGAGTGATCGTCGCCGGAATGAGGGCGGGAGTCCGTTAATGGCAGGAAGCGCGGGTCGGCGCTGGTTTGGTACGGATGGAATCCGTGGAAGGGTGGGCAAAGAGCCCATGACTCCGAATTTTGTGGCGGCGCTGGGGCAGGCTGCCGGAAAGTTTTTTTTTAAAAAAAATCCAAAGGGAAAAATCCTCGTTGCCCGGGATACCCGCGAGTCAGGCCCCGTGCTGGAGGCGGCCCTGATTTCTGGAATCCGATCCACCGGATTGGAGGTGGAATCGGTCGGAGTGATGCCCAGCGGGGCGGCGGCGATGGTGGGAAAAGAGAAGGGTGCCTGTGGCGTCGCCGTTCTAAGTGCTTCGCACAATCCGGCGACGGACAACGGGGTGAAATTTTTCGGGGCAGATGGGGGCAAACTGGCGGACTCGGAGGAAGAGGCCATCGAGGCGTTGTTGGAGGAGCGGCATCCTCCGACCATCCCCCATGGGCAAACAGTGGAGAAAGGATTCTCCTGCCCACCCGAAGCGTTGGATTTGTATCGAAACCGGCTCAAGGCGGCCTTTGGGGGAAAGTTGTCCCTGCGAGGGTTGAAGATTGTGGTGGATGCGGCGAACGGGGCTGCGTGGTTCACGACGCCGGAAATCCTGCGGGAGCTGGGGGCCGAGGTGGAGGTGATCGCGGCCGAGCCCAATGGCAAAAACATCAACGAGGGGTGTGGATCAGAGCATCCGGAGAAATTAATCGAGGAGGTGAAAAAGAGATCGGGTTGGATCGGGGTGGCGCATGACGGGGACGCCGACCGGCTGGTTTTGATCGACGAAGAGGGGGGCAAAGTGGACGGGGACGAGGTGATTGCCATGGCGGCTCTGGATGCTCTCGAAAGGGGGAAGCTTCCTGGCAACGCCGTGGTGGTGACGGTGATGAGCAACCTTGGGCTGGATGAAGCGGTGACGGCGCGTGGGGGCAGGGTGATCCGGACGCCCGTGGGAGACCGCTATGTGTCGGAAGCGATGAGAAAAGGTGGGTTTGTTCTCGGGGGGGAGCAGTCGGGGCATCTGCTGTTTTTCGACGCTTCCCCCGCAGGGGATGGATTGCTTTCCGCCCTCAAGATTTTGGACCTGGTCGTGAGAAAAAAAACAAGACTGGGGGAGCTGCGAAAAAAGATGAAGAGGTATCCCCAGGAACTGACCAACCTCCGGGTTCGGCATAAGCCCGCCTGGGAGACTCTGGAGCCCGTCGCCCGTGCGGTGCGTGAAATGGAGGCCTTTTTGGGGAAAAAGGGCAGGATCCTGTTGCGTTATTCCGGGACCGAAAATCTGGTGCGACTGCTTGTCGAAGCGGACGAAAAGGATAAGATCCAAAAGGTTCAGGAAAAGCTGCTGCCGATCCTGGAGGAACATTTAGGAGAAAGTAAACGATGAGCGCAAATGCATTGGATCAGCTGAAGAAGTTCACCACCGTCGTGGCGGACACGGGGGATTTTGCCTCCATGAAGGAGTATGCCCCGCAGGATGCGACCACAAACCCCACCTTGATTGAAAAAGCGACCGACATGCCGGCCTATCAGGCCCTTTTGGAGAAGGCTGTGGCGGACGGAAAGGCTGCGCCGGGATCTCCCGGGGAGAGGGCCCGGGCGATCATTGATCGTTTGTTGATCCTCTTCGGATGTGAAATTTTAAAAATCGTGCCCGGGCGGGTTTCGACCGAAGTGGATGCGAGGCTCTCCTTTGATGTGGAGGCCACGGTCGCCAAGGCCCGACACCTGATCGCCCTGTATAAGACGGCCGGCATCGAACGGGAGCGGATTTTGATCAAGATTGCGGCGACTTGGGAGGGGGCCCAGGCGGCCAAGATTGTCCAAAAAGAAGGAATTCAATGCAACCTTACCCTGATGTTCTCCCTTCCGCAGGCGGTCGCCTGTGCGGAAGCCGGAGCCAGACTGATTTCGCCCTTCGTTGGCCGAATCTACGACTGGTACAAGAAGAGCACCGGGAAAGAGTACAAGGGAGCGGAAGATCCTGGGGTGCAATCGGTCCAAAAAATCTATGCCTATTATAAAAAATTCGGATATCCGACCCAAGTCATGGGAGCGAGCTTCCGTAACATCGGACAGATTCTGGAACTGGCGGGTTGTGATCTGCTGACCATCAGTCCGAATCTGCTGGCCGAATTAAAGGCCTCTACCTCGGCCGTAACAAAAAAACTGGATGCGGAGGCGGCAAAAAAGGATCCGATCTCCAAGCTTCCCTTGGATGAAAAAAGTTTCCGCTTTTTGCTGAACGAGGACGCCATGGCGACGGAAAAACTCGCGGAGGGCATCCGCCTGTTTTCCGCGGATATCGTGAAGCTTGAGAAAAAGATTCTCTCGAAAATCTAGCGTTTAGCGGGCGAGCAACTGGCGAAGCACGTAAGGGAGAATCCCCCCGTGCAGGTAGTATTCCACTTCCACAGGGGTATCCAGACGGCTGACGATGGGAGTTTTTTCGGTTGTCCCGTTTTCCCTTTGGATGACCAAGGTGAGTTTTTCCTGGGGTTTGGGGGGTTGGCTCAGGCCTTCGATGGAAAAAACTTCAGTTCCATTGAGCTTGAGAGTTTGGGCGGTGACCCCGTTCGGGAAGGTGCAGGGGAGGACTCCCATGCCGACCAAATTGGAACGGTGAATCCGTTCGAAGCTTTCCGCAACAACAGCGCGGACTCCCAGAAGCCGGGTGCCTTTGGCTGCCCAATCGCGGGAACTTCCGGTTCCGTACTCCTTGCCTGCAAGGATCACCAAGGGGACTTGGGCTTTCCGATAAGCCATCGCGGCATCATAGATGGAAATCTGGGGCCGTTGGGGATCGAGCAGGTTCAGGGTCATGCCTCCCTCCACGCCTGGGAGCATGAGATTTTTGATCCGGACGTTGGCAAAGGTCCCGCGGGTCATCACCCGGTCATTTCCGCGGCGAGCGCCGTAGCTGTTGAAGTCCTCTGCGGAAACACCGTTTTCGATCAGGTAGGCTCCGGCGGGAGAGGTTTTTTTGATATTCCCGGCGGGGGAGATGTGATCCGTGGTGACGGAATCACCGAAAATTCCAAGGCACCGGGCGCCGCTGATACCGGCGACATCCGAGGGTTGCATGGAGAAATTCTCGAAGAACGGGGGTTCCTGGATGTAGGTGCTTTTCCTGTCCCACGCATAGGTTTGTCCCGGTTTGCTGGGAATCTCATTCCAAGCGGGGTTTTGCTCGGAGAAATCGCGGTAGAGGCGGCGAAAGACATCGGGTTTTAGGGCGGATTTCATGGCTTGGCCAATTTCCTCCCGGGTGGGCCAAAGATCGCGGAGGTAAACCGCCTTGCCGTCCTTGCCAAGCCCGAGGGGATCCCGGGAAAGATCGAGATCGATCC
>Ga0214917_10006445_pt1 | contig 12162 bp, 6 predicted proteins | sample LL_1208_BB_MetaG_FD_177983 | JGI IMG/M metagenome (GOLD analysis project Ga0214917, IMG submission 177983) | Freshwater microbial communities from Lake Lanier, Atlanta, Georgia, United States - LL_1208_BB | ecosystem: Environmental > Aquatic > Freshwater > Lake | place: USA: Georgia | collected...
TGATGGATATATCATTCAAGAATCAAATACTTCTATTGGGTCTAGTACAACTGAAATTTCATATCAATTCAATCCAACCACTATAACATTATCAAACTCAACACAACTTAGAAATCCTAGAATCATTTCAAATGCGACTTGGAATTCTAATGTTGCACAAATCAATACAGAATTACCACACAATTTAAATGTTGGGTGTGAAGTTGAAATTTTGAATGTTAAGAGTACAACCAACCCAACGGGAATTGCAAATACTTGCTATAATGGAAAATTCATAGTTTCTGGAATTTCCAGTGCAAAGCAATTCACATATTCTTTAAATTCACCTCCAGGAACATTTACAAGCAACACATCCCAAAGAGACAATTATCTTCCACACTTCAAAAGAAAAAAACTGAACAACACCTACAATGTTTATAGGTCGCAAGAGGTTCAGGCATATATTCCTGGAAAACAGGATGGTATATATTACCTATTAGTTACAAATTCATCAAATTCTCCAACAATTGTTCCATTTAATAATCTCAAATTTTCACAACCAATACAAAACTTATATCCACAACTTAATAGAGATAATCCAAAATCTGATCCAAAGGCATCAATATCCCATGCAAAGTCTGATATTATCGGACAAGTTGTTGTTAATGAACCTCAGAATAGTTTAACTAAAGAAACTCTTGATAAAGAAATATTAGATTTTAATATTGGTGTAGGAATTACAAATATTATTTCAACTAATGGTATTAATCATACAATTTATTCGAGTATAGATCATGGTTTGAATAGAATTACTGGATTGTCAATATCAGTTCCTGGTACCGGATATGTTCCTGGCGATTATTATGGAATAAATCTTGTTGGTGCTGCTGGATCTACAACTGGTAATCATGCAAATGCAAGAATTACTGTTAATGGATCGGGAGTAATTTCATCCGTTAAGATCATGGACGGGGGGAGTTCTTATGGAATTGGAAATACACTTTCTGTTGTTGGTGTAACAACTTCTGCTGGTTATACTCCTGCAACTTTACAAGTAAGTTCCATTTATAATAATTTGGGAGATACGATTAAAATCCAAGGAATTGGTGACAATGATTATGAAAAATATAACACTCTCTACAAAATATCTAATGTTGTAACCGGTAATACTAGACAATTTCAAGTATCTTCTGCATCTACAATTAATTCTCCAGCAGTTGCAGGAATTGTACCATCTATTTTAAATCGAGCATCATATAATTTAACTGGTAGATCTTTATTTTCACCAATTGCAATTTATAATACAACAACTGGTGTATCTACATTGACAACCTCTGAAAATCATGGTCTTAATGTTGACAATAAAGTAGAAATTCGAGGCACAATTAATACTGAATATGATGGTGAGTTTATTATTAAAAAAGTTCCATCACTATCAACCTTTGAAATTGATCTTGGTATTGGAACTACAATATCTTCTAGTACATCAAATCTCAACATTTATCGACCAGGATTTGTGTCTCAAGGCGGGTTGGTTAATATTACAAATGAAAATCTTGGGGGAAGATTACATACAATATACGCAGGAATTACTACAACTCTTTCTGCTGCAATTACAGATGCAAATTCTCAGAACATTCAAATAACAAATGTTGGTGTATTGGATTTAAATGTTGGAGATTTCTTATTAATTGATAATGAAATTGTAAGAGTCAAACAAACAGTCACATCAAATCCAATCACAGTATTTCGAGGACTTCTTGGAACCAGGAAAGAAACTCATGTAAATGGGTCTGTTGTGAGAAGAATTGATGCAATTCCAATCGAATTTAGAAGAAATTCAATTATTCGTGCTTCTGGGCATACCTTCGAATATCTTGGGTTTGGACCAGGAAATTATTCAACAGCATTTCCAGACAGGCAGGATAGAAATATTACTTCACAAGAACAACTTCTCTCTCAATCAACCAAAATGGATGGTGGAGTAGTTGTTTTTACAGGAATGAATGCAAATGGTGATTTTTATGTTGGTAATAAAAAATTAAATTCTACCACAGGACAAGAAGAAATTTTTGATGCTCCGGTTCCTACTGTGACCGGAGAAGATCCTGGCACCAATCGAGGCGTGAGTATTGGGTTTGATATTTTAAGTCCAATCGAAGTTACCATTAGTAGATCTCTCAGAGTTCAAGGTGGTGAAAATGCAGATATTATTTCACAATTTGACTCTCCTGTCATATTCAATAACAAAATAACTTCTACTTCCGATAAGGGAATAGAGGCAAATTCCTTATTGCTTCAAGGAGATGTCAATGTTTCTAGAAAATATACTGTCGGTATTTCAACACCAACACTTTCAGGAAATCCTGGAGACATTGTATATACTGGCAATCCAACCAAAGGTGGATATCTTGGATGGATTTACACTACTGAAAACGATTGGTATCGTTTTGGTAATGTCGGGGTTTCTAAAACACAAAATATTGCATTTTTTGATCGTGTAGGAATCAATACTACAAGTGTTCAAAATTATGTTCTGAATGTAAATGGCAATACTAATTTATCTGGCAATCTATTTGTAAGTGGAACAATTGGTGGAAATTTTAGCGTTGACTCTCTTTGGGTTTCAGATGCCGTTGGTATTCACACAACAGATTATGTTGGATTAGGCACAACTTCTGCCAGATCTGGATATGCCCTATATGCAAACGGAAATTCTGAAATTGAAGGATCTCTAAGAGTTTATGAAATTATTGAGAAGGCAACAATTAGTAACAGTGCTCTGACAGGTTTATTCAATCTTGACTTAAAAAATAACAACGTATATTACTATACTGCGAATGCAATAGGAAATTGGACTTTAAATTTTAGAGGAGATTCTGGAGAATCTCTTAATAGTTTTATGAGAATTGGAGAATCAATAACTGTTGCGGTTCTTACGACTCAAGGTCCGACAGCATTTGTCAACAACATAGTTCAAATCGATGGTGTGGTTGTTACACCAAAATATTATGGTGGATTGTCAATTACCACAGGAAATCCAAACAGTATTGATCTCTATACATATGTAATTATTAAAACCGCAGCAAATACATTTACGGTTCTTTATTCACAATCACAATATACATAATAAAATGCCATTATTAAGTGTTATAGGCGGCGGATCTGAGTATGCATATAGGGGAAATTATGATAATTTCCCCGATCCTTTTTCATTTACAAATCAATCAAATATTGAACCAGGAACTCTTGTAACTACATCAACAACAATTACCGGGATCAATTACAAATCAATTGTAACTGGAACTAATAATATTTTAATTTCTATAAATGGTGGTGCTTTCATAAGTTCCCCACAAACAATCAGAAACGGACAGACAATAACTCTTCAACATCAAACAACATCAGGATCTGACAGTGATTTTAATAAATCTTATACTACAACAATTTCTGTAGGAAAACGAACAGCATCCTGGACAGTTTCTACTAAGGTAAAAGACAATCTTCCAAATGCATTTGTTTTTGATACTATTAATCAGACAGAAATATCTACAATAACTCAAAGCAATACTATCACTCTTTCCGGGTTGGAGTCTGGATATAGTACATATGCTTTTATATCAAGCGGTTCTGGAACATTTAGTGTAAATGGAAATTTGACATATGTTACGAGCGCATATGTTAACAATAATGATACGATTCAAATGAAGCAAACCTCATCTCCAGTATATGATACTCCAGTAATTACTGGAATTACTGTTGGTGAATACACTACACAGTTTACCGTAAGAACAAGATTGCCAGATTCTACAATCAATCCAATTACGTTTTCGAGTATTACTAATGCAAATATAAATGTTGAGCAATTAAGCAACACAGTCACTCTTAGTGGTGTTGATGTTGGAATTCTTTTGAGTGCAAATATTTCAACTAATGCTGGTATTAGTATTAATTCCTCCCCCTCATATGTTTTTGGACCAGTTGGTGTTAATAATGGCGATACGATTAGAATCAGAATTCCGGGAACATCTCTGACCGAATATTCAAAAACAACAATTGCCACTCTAAATGTTTCTGGAGTTATTGGAACATTTTCTGTCACAACAAGACCTGTTCCAATCAGGACAATTCCAAATGCATTTTCATTTACTGCGATTACGAATGCAGAACTTTTAACAGTTATTGAAAGTAATATAATTACTTTGTCTGGAATGACAACAGGAGATTCTGGAACAGCAACAATTTCAGGAACATCTGCAGAATTTAAAGTTACACGAAATGGATCTGTTGTTAGAAATTATAGTTCCTCTTCTTTTCAAGTTTTAAATGGAGATCAAATCCAACTTAGAATCACCTCAGGTGGAGAATTAGCAAACGTTCAAGCAACATTTTCTGTTAATGGAACGAATACCTTTACAAATATATCAGGAACTCCTGGCACTACAACTGCTAACTGGTTAGTCACTTCAAAATCTCTAACTTGTACTGCATCAAATTTCTCAGCAAGTTTGGTAAATGTAACTACAAATCAAGTTGGAGAACTGAGATCTACAAGTTTTGTTGTTTCTGGATTAAACACAAACTGCGATAATGTGGTAACAATCTCTGATGGAAATTCTTATATTCGTGTTAATGGTTCTCAAGGAACTACTCTAAACGTTTCAAATGGAGATACTGTTGAAGTTTATATGACTTCTCCTTCTGCAGGGACAACTAGAACAACAGTAATTACTGTTAGGAGACCTTCTGGAGCAAATGCAGTCTCTGCAAATTGGTCAATTACAACAACAACTCTTCCTGTTGTCAGTATTGCTGTTTCTCCATCATCAATTTTTATTGGAGATTCATCTACTCTATCTTGGTCGGTTGCTTATGGAACTAGTATCGTCTCATCAACTTTTGGTGCAACGGCATTAAGTGGTAGTATATCTGTCAATCCAACAAGCAATACAACTTATTCATTAACAGTAACAGGTCCTGGAGGACAATCATCAGGAAGTGCAACTCTAACAGTCGGGCCCAGACCACCCACAGTAACTCTGAGTGCAAGTCCAACATCTGTTGCTTATAATGGGTCTACAACACTAACTTGGAATTCGACTGGGGCAAATTCCGTTTCTTCTTCTAATTTTGGAGCATCAACAACAAGTGGAAGCACAACTTTGTATAATTTGACATCATCTCAAACATATCAAATTACAGTTTCTGGGACAGGCGGACAAGCAACAGCATCAGTACAAGTTTCTGTTGCTTCTTGTGTACCACAAACAACATCAACATCTTTTGCAAACTTTAAATATGGAAAAATTACCTATAATAATGGATCAACAGACCCATACGGATTTCAATCACTTACTCCATTTTTCACATCTTCTACATCAGCATCTTACAATGCTTTATTGACAGCATCATATAGTTATGGGCAGGTGCAAGACTTAATATCCGGTTATTATTTTTCAATAAATGGTAGGCCAGTAGAATTAAATGGTTTAAATTATTGGATAGGAGATTTTAAAGGCAATAATAGAACTCCAGCAACTCTGCAAAATGCAATTCTGGTCGCATATAATGAATCTGAAAAATTGGTTGTTGATGCTGCTGGAGGAAGAAAATCAATTCTTGACAGTTGTGATAAAACTTGGTGATGATACTTAAAAAAACTATAAATAATAGAAGATAAAACAATTAGGGTGGAGAGTGAAACCCCATGGCAATTAATAAAGATTTTGTAGTTAAAAATGGATTAGAAGTAAATCGTCTTTTAATTCGAACCAATACAACAAATAATAGAGTCGGCATTAATACTGATGTTATAAATTCAACTCTTGATGTTAATGGGCAAATTTCTGCCAAAAGTTTATCTATAACTGGAGTAACTACATTTTCAACAATCAACGTATCATCTTCACTTCAATTAAATGGATCTTCTGGTTCCAACGGACAATATTTAAAATCCACAGGAACTGGTGTTACTTGGTCAAACTTCCCATCAACAAGAACAACTTCAACAATTGCCGCAGTTTTAGGACAAACCTTATTTACGTTTAATTATAACATTGGGTTTCTTGATGTCTTTATAAATGGTACAAAATTGAGTTCCACAGATTTCCTGGCAGTCGATGGTAACAATATTATATTATCTACTCCATGTTTTGGTGGAGAAACTGTAGAGTTTATTTCATATTCTGCAGAAACAATAGGAATTACAACTACTCTCATAATTGGTATTGGTGGAATCACGATTCAGGAAGAGGGTTCTGTCGTAGGATTGGGTAGTGGTGTTTCTACTCTCAATTTTGTTGGATCTTCTGTAACGGCTATTGCATCCGGAATTGGGGCAACAATTTATATTTCTCCAAATTCTTCACAATGGATCACAACAGCAGCAGGAATTCATACACTGTCCAATGTTGGAATAGGAACTACAAACCCAAGATTTGCATTAGAGGTTGGTGCAGTAGGGGCATCAGGAACAACACTCTTTGTAAATGGTAATGCAAGAGTTACTGGTATTGTTACTATAGGACCTGCAAGTATCACTCTTAATGGTATTACAAACATTATCAATGTTGGTACTGGTATTACGATTAATGGTTCTACTGGAATTATCAGTGCAACAGCAATTGTTCTTGGAGGAACAACATTAACTGGCGCTGCAGTTACTTCAATTACTGCAGGATCTGGTATTTCTGTAAATCAAAGTACTGGAAATGTAACGATTACAGCAACTGGGGGAGGTGGATCTTCTCAGTTTGTAACCACAGCAGCAGGAATTCATACTTTATCTAATATTGGCATAGGAACCACTAACCCCACTAGTGCTCTTACTGTATCTGGTGATGTTAAAGTTACTGGTGTTGTAACTGCTACTACATTTATTGGGGCACTCACTGGCACTGCAACAACTGCTACTAATGCTCAAGGACTTACTGGAACTCCTAATATTACTGTAGGTGTTGCGACTGCATCAACACTCAATGTAGGAACTAGTGGAACAGTTATTACTACAACCACTACTGGATTGGTTGGAATAGGAACCACAAACCCCACCAGTGCTCTTACAGTTGGTGCAGTAGGTTCTGCAACAACCAATTTAGTTGTAAATGGTTTTGCCAAAATAGATCAAATAGTCGTCAAAAACAATAGTAATAGTTATCAAGATAATATAATAATGACACAGCATCCTGCTGGTACATTTACTGGTGGTCGTAATGTTGCAATTGGGGATTACTCATTTACTACTCCGGGAGCTGCAGGAGAAAACGTTGCCATTGGATATTATGCATTAAGTAAAGTTGGAAATAACAATACAGTTAGCACTTATAATGGAAATACTGCTGTTGGTTCTTGGTCAGGTGAAAATGCAACGACAACTTTACGCAATACCTTTATTGGATGGGAAGCAGGAAAATACATTACATCTGGAAGTGAAAATGTAATTTTAGGAAGTTATAATGGAAATTTTGGTGGACTTGATATCAGAACTTCCTCAAATAATGTAGTTCTTTCTGATGGTGCTGGGAATATTAGATTTTATGCAAACTCAAGTGGTAATGTTGGAATAGGAACCACAAATCCAACAGAAAAACTTACAGTTGTTGGAGTAACATCATCTACATCATTTTATGGAGATTCATCATACACTGCAAGTGGTAGATGGACGTTAGGTGCTAATGGATTTTCTGATTATACTTTTGTTGGAATTGGATTTACTCAGACAACCAATGATCCTGTTCTTTATCTTGCAAGAGGTAGAGTTTATGAGTTTGTAAATAACTCTGGTGGTAGTCATCCATTTCAAATACGTGTAAGTAATGGTGGTTCTGCGTATAGTGATGGTGTCACTAATAATGGCGGTGCAAGTGGTGTTATAAGATTTGAAGTTCCTTTTAATGCTCCAAATACTTTATATTATCAATGCACAGTTCACTCTGGAATGGGAAACACAATAAGTGTTTATCCAAATACAATCTAAAATACCTAATAAATAATAAAAAAAACCCTGTAAAATGGCAAATAACATAGAAATATCTCAATTTAGTTCCCATATTTCTGTTGATGATGCAACACGACATATTAATATAAAAAGAAATTTGAACGAAAATGTTGGGATCTCAAGTGATATTCCGAGATCAAAATTGGATGTGAATGGAAATGTAATTATTTCTGGAGTTATTACTGCAACAACATATTATGGTAATGCCTCTAATATGAGTGGTATTATATCTTTTGCAGATACCCAATATGTGAATGTAACTGGTGTCGGAACTATTTCATCATTAAATGTAACTTCTGGATCAGTTCTTAATGGCATTACAACAATTTCAAACTTTGCAACTCAAAATGCAAATGTAACTGGTGTCGGAACCATCACGACATTGAGTTCTACTAATGGAACCATCACTAATCTGACTGGAACAGCAGCAACGATTGGTAATGTTAAGATTGTTTCTGGTATTATTACTGCAACATCAGGTATTGTAACTTATTATGGTGATGGATCAAAACTTACAAATATTCTTTCTGGCGTAGGTGTCGCAACCGCAGGAGGAACAGTAGGAACTGGTGCAACAATTTTTGATTTCCGTGGCGCTGGAATTTCTACAATTACTGTTTCTTCTGGTATTGCAACAATTAATATTAATGGAGGAGGAGGGGTTCCGGGAGGATCTAACAATCAAGTTCAGTATAATAGTTCTGGAATTTTTTCTGGATCTTCAAATCTTACTTTTAACGGAACAGATTTAGTTGTAGGTTCCACTGTCACAATCAATTCAAGTGGTATTAATATTTCTTCCGGAATTGTAACCGCAACAAGTTTTAGTGGTAATGTTGCAATTGGAAATGTTACTGGTCTTGGTGCTAACATTGCTACATTTTTAGCAACACCATCAAGTGCTAATCTAGCAACAGCAATTACTAATGAAACTGGTTCTGGATCTCTCGTATTTGCAACGAGTCCAACACTTGTAACACCTTCACTTGGTATTGCCACTGCAACAAGTATTGTTGTTGCAGGAATTGTTACTACAAATTCAAGTGGAATTGATTTGGGTGGAACAATATTAAATAGATCTGAGTTAAAGAACTATACAGAAACTGTTTATGCTCAGGGAAATACCGGCACGTCTACAACTTTAAATCTTGTAAATGGAAACGTATTTACTGCAACTCTCACTGGAAATTGTACATTTACATTTACTACTGGAGTTACTTCTGGTGCAGCATCATTTACACTTATTTTAACTAATGATGCAACTGCAGGAAGATCTATTACTTGGCCAGCATCTGTAAAATGGCCCAACAACACTATACCATCAAGAACTACTACTGCCAATGCAACCGATATCTGGTCTTTCTTTACACCAAATAATGGAACAACCTGGTATGGTAATGTTGCACTATATAACTTTACATAATATTTTATTTTTATGAATCAACAATATATTGATTTTATCGGATTATATGAAAATGTATATCCCGATGGTTATTGTAATCATATGATCGAAGAGTTTGAAAGACTTTTAACATTGGGAGTGTGTAATAATAGACAGGATAGTGAAAATATTACAAAAACAAAAAAACAAGACGATTTTATTTTTTTAAATTTAAAAAATCACAATCCATCTTCTTTTAATGGCGAATGTCCACTAAAATTATTTTGGGATGGTCTTCAAAAATGTTATGACGAATATAATTCAGAATATGATATTTTAAAAGATATGCCTATTAGATGCACTTCAGCAAAAATGCAAAAAACAATTCCTGGCGGTGGATATCATCTTTGGCACTGTGAACAAAATGCAGGAGATATGGGAAATAGAGTTTTAGCATATAGTCTTTATTTAAACACGCTTGAAAAAAATAGTGCAGGAGAAACAGAATTTTTATATCAAAAACTCAGAGTTCCACCCAAACAAAATTCAATTGCAATTTGGCCTGCTGCATATACTCATACTCATCGTGGAAATGTAGTTCATGGAGATAAAGCAAAATATATTATGACTGGTTGGTTTTATCTCGATTGATTCATAAATATATTTGAAGAGAAAGTAAAAAAAATGCCTTTAGGTGCAAGTGGGAGAATTAAATCAGGGTTTATGGATCGTGCAGATTCTGTAACCTTCAATTCTCCTGGAATTTTTATTGCACCTAATCGTTTAAGATCAATTACTGCAAATGGACGGGGTGCTGCAGGAAACCCAGGAAACGCCGGTAATGCAGGAACTGGTGGTGCTGGTGGCAACCGAGGAAATGGTGGAGGCGCTGGAAACGCAGGAAACCCAGGAAATAATGGAAATGGAGGAACTGCAGGAAACGCCGGTAATAATGGAAATAATGGAGGTGGAGGATCAGCAGGTAATCCAGGAAATTCAGGAAACTCAGGATCAGCAGGAAATTTTGGAATTAATGGTGGTGCAGGTGGCGGTGGTGCCGGGGGATCGGAATATACAGAATCTCCAGGATCACCTACTTATCTTAATGCTGGTGTTAATGGAAGTCCAGGCACTGGTAATGGAACTCACGGAACTGGTGGACCATGGCAGTTTAATCCATTTGGGGGAGTACCAGGAAACTCAGGAACCTCAGGAGGATCAGGAACTACAGGAAGTGCAGGAAGTGCAGGAAGTGCAGGAACTGGTGCGACTGCAGGAAACCCTGGTGCTAATGGAAATCCTGGAAGTGGAGGAAATCCTGGAAGTGCAGGAAGTGCAGGAAGTGCAGGATCTGGGGCAACTGCAGGAAACCTAGGAAATGCAGGATCGGCAGGAAACCCAGGAAGTCCAGGAACTGCAGGAAATGTTGGAAATCCATCATCAGTATTTGGTCTAACTTTTCCAGGAGGAGCAGGAGGAAATGCAGGAACAGGAAATCCTGGAGCAACAGGTAATGCAGGAAATCCAGGGAACACAGGAAATAATGGATCTGGAGGAACTGCAGGAAATCCGGGAAATGCTGGCGGAGGTGGAAATGCAGGAAGTGCAGGAAACGTAGGAAACGCCGGTAATAATGGAAACGGTGGGGCAGGGGGTGCGGGTGGAGCAGGAGGTGCGGGTGCAAATGCAGGAACTGGTGGTAATGGAGGATTTCACAATTATCATGGTGGGGGAGGAAATTCTGGTGGTAGCACAGGAAATCCAACAGGATCTCCCACTTCAAATGGTAGTTCAGGAAATCCAGGTCCAGGAAACAGTCAGGGTAGCGGAGGACCGGGAGGAACAGGTAGTTTTTATGGTCCCTATGGTGGGCAGGGTGGACCGGGATCACCCACTGGTGGAGGAGGAGGAGGAGGAGGAGGGGGTGGTGGTGTAGGGAGTGCAGGATCTCCTGGAAGTGCAGGAAGTGCAGGAAGTGCAGGAAATGCAGGAAATCCAGGAACTGGAGCAAATCCTGGTGGAAGTGGATATTCTGGTAGTGGTGGTTTTGGAGCAAATCCTGGTAATTCTGGTGCTGCAGGAACCGCTGGAACTGATGGAACTACAGGTGCCGCAGGAAGTTCAAATCCGGGTGGTGCGGGTAGTGCAGCAAGCACAACACCATTAGCATCAGTCATTACGGGAGGACAATCTTATCCGGTAACAGTTGCTCCAGGTGGGTTTGTAACAATTACTTGGACAACTCAATAATAAATAATAAAGAATTAACTTATTATTTGATATGCCAAAAAAAGAAGAAACTGAAATTCGTAAAAAAATCAATAAGATGTGTGAAGAAAATGAATATGCAAATATTCAACAAAATAGAACTCGTGCTCGTTCTATTACAGTAGGAACGGCATTTGGTGGTGCTATTGAAGTCAATATGAGAGGAGATTTTTCTTCCTTATGGTGTATTTTAAGTCCTGTAGAAGCAGTTGAAGTTCTTGAGCAATTGGCAGCAGCTGCTGGTGTACAAGTCGCAACAAGACCTAAAGATGATTTTAGTGCCTGGAGAGGTTGGGATGTCACGAATGTAAATCATATTCATTGGAAAGGTGCTGCTCCCTGGCAAGTTGCTCCCGAAGAAAGACACGCTCCAAAAGAATTAGTTGCATCTGAAGAACCAAAACAACTTCTTCCAGCAAAAGAAGAATCCGATCCTGTGACGAAAGATGAAATTCTTCCAAAAAGAAAAAGAACAATTAAAAAAAGAGTAGAAAAATGATTAAAAAGGACCTATATGTTTTAGTTGATCATAATATCA
>Ga0214917_10006446_pt1 | contig 12161 bp, 10 predicted proteins | sample LL_1208_BB_MetaG_FD_177983 | JGI IMG/M metagenome (GOLD analysis project Ga0214917, IMG submission 177983) | Freshwater microbial communities from Lake Lanier, Atlanta, Georgia, United States - LL_1208_BB | ecosystem: Environmental > Aquatic > Freshwater > Lake | place: USA: Georgia | collected...
TCGGCAAAGGCAAGCTGGTTCATCAGCAGCGACACCGTGAAGCCAATGCCGGCGACGGCGGACACGGTCACGAGATTCGCCCCCCGCACTCCTCCCGAGGCGCCGGAGTGGTGAGCCGGGCTCCGAAGACGGGGGCGGGTTACGCGGGCCACGAGCCACCCACCCAACGTGATTCCCACGATTTTTCCGACCGGGAGGGCAACCGCGATCGCGAAGAACACCGGACCGAGCGCATCCAGACCGCCGCGGGGGAGAATCACGAGCGACGACACGAAGGCGAATAGCGGCAGTATCGCGGCATTCACGACGGGTTGCAGTGCGTGGGCGGCTTTCTCGGCGAGCGACGGGCGGAGCACGAGTCCGAGGGCAACCCCCGCGATCGTGGCGTGGATGCCCGACGAAAACGTCGCCGTCCACGCGGCCAGCGCCAGCACGACCAGGGCGAGCGTGCGCAGCGTTCGCGTCCACCGCGACGTGAGGCGGAGGCATCCCACGCCATAGAAGAGCGCAACAGATCCGATTGCGGCCACGAGTGACGCGACATCGAATCCGTGTGCGAAGAGCACCGCAATCAAGACGATGGCGATGAGATCGTCGATCACGGCAAGGGCGAGCAAAAAAACTCGGATGTTCGCGGGAAGTCCACGCCCGACCAGGGCAATCAGGCCGAGCGCGAACGCGATGTCAGTCGCAACGGGGATCGGCCATCCGCGCGCGAAGTCGGAACCCGCGATGAGCAGGTATACGAGCGCGGGGAGGGCGACCCCGGCTGCCGCGGCGACGGCCGGTGCGAGTGCTCGAGTCGGCGAATTCAATTCCCCGCGGGTGAGCTCGTGGCGAAGCTCCACGGCGACAATAAAAAAGAACAGGGCGAGTAGCCCGTCGGTCACCCAATGACCCACGCTGAGCTCGAAGTGAGTTCCTGGCACGCGGAGCGGCGCGTGGGTCAGATCAATCAGTCCGGGACCCGCGACCGAATTTGCCACAATCAGGCCAAGAACGGCTGCGGCGACAAGTGAAATGGCGGAGTAGCGCTCCGAGCGGAACACGGTCACGAGTGTTCGGCGTCGCGTCATGTGCGACAGCCTATCCAGTCGTCACATTAGGTTCCCGCTTGAGCGTGACGATCGAGGAACGCATACACTTCCGCGTCGTCGACCCCGGGAAATGTGCCCGTGGGTAGCGGCGACAGCACGTGCGCGTGCATGCGGGCGCTCGGCCACGCTTTCCCGGCCCATCGGGCGGCCAGGTCATCAGCGGGATTCTTGCAACAGGTGTCATTGGGGCACGTTGACACTTGCCGGTTGGCGGTGTCGCGTCCGCGAAACCATTTCGCGTCGTCGAAAGGGACGCCAACGCTGATGGAAAACTCTTCCGATGTGGAGGTGCCCGTTTGGGTGGAGTCGAAGAATGTGCCACTCGGGGTGTCGGTGTATTGGTAGAACTCGGTGGTGCGGTTCGTGCGGTTGAAGGCGAGTCGTGCTGCCCACCGCCGGCACACGGTCTGTCCTTCGATGGCGCCGTTGATGTCGGCGGGTATGGGCAACCCGTCGTTGGCGTATCCGCGGAATACCCCACCGTCGTCGTTGACACGCAAGAAGTGGGTGGTGAGGTCAAGGTGATGCGTGGCGAGGTTGGTGAACCTCAAGGCGGCGGCTTCATGCGTGACGCCGAACGCATCGCGAAAATCTTCGATTGCAATGTTGCGGTCTTTTTTGGCCGCCTGCAGAAAGGCCACGGCACGGGTGCGGGGCATGAGACAGGAGGCCGCGAAGTAGTTGATTTCGAGGCGTTGGCGCAAGAAGTCGGCGTAGTCCACGGGCTGTTCGTGACCGAGCACGCGGTGGGCCACGGCTTGCAACGCCATGGCACGCAAACCGTGTCCACCCGGAATCGACGCGGGTGGCAGATAGATTCGACCATTTTTGAGGTCGGTGACGCTTCGGGCCGAGTGTGGCAGGTCATCCACATAAATCAGTGTGAAGCCCAGAGATGCGGCGATGTCCGCGACCGTGCGGTGCATGAGCGCACCGGTTTCGTGTCCGGCCGCTTTGATCATGTCTTCGGCAATCTGGTCAATGTCGGGAAGGTAGTTGCCTTTCTCGAGCATCTCCCGCTGCAGTTGCGTATTAGCCCGCCGAGCTTCTTCGGGGGTGGCCGCCGCGTCACGTTCTCGACGTTCCATTTCCCGGTAGAGACCGACGATCACCTCGAGAGCTTCGGTCGGTAGCGTTTTGGATGCCCTCACCGATGGCAGGCCCAATCGCGTGTACAGCGTGCTCGACGTAATGCGCCCCAACTCAATCTCGAGTTCGGATCGGCGATCGGGTGCTTCGGCAGACAGCAGGTCCGTGACGGTGACGCCGAGACCTTCCGCGAGTGCTGTCAGGGCGGTGAGTTTAGGTTCGCGTTTGCCGGTCTCCATGAGCGAGAGCTGACTGGGCGTCATCCCGGTTGTCTCACTCAATTGGTCGAGCGTGAGGCCCGACTGGGTGCGAAAGTGCCGGATGCGTTTTCCGAGAAGCAGGAGATTCGCTGACATATTTTGACTATATGGAAAGAATCGAGAAAATTTCTACTCATTTGCACAAATTGACCCGGATTTGTTCGCAAATTGCAAAAGATAATCGAATTATCGCATTTCCATAACTGCACACCACGGGAGACAACGTGAAAACTGCACTCGATTTAAACGCACCGGAGATGGTGACCAACCGGGCCCTATTGCACTGGCTCAGTGACATCGTCGAACTCACCAAACCGAAAGACATCCACTGGTGCAACGGCACTCAGACGGAATGGTACGAGCTTTCTCGCATGCTCATCGATCAGGGGGTGATGACGCCGCTCAACCCGGAGCTGCGCCCCGACAGTTTTCTCGTGCGCAGTGACCCCAACGATGTCGCGCGCGTCGAAGACCGCACCTTCATCTGCTCGGTGAACGAGGCGGATGCCGGACCGACGAACAACTGGCGCGACCCCGACCTCATGAACGAAGAACTTCGTACCCTGTTCGACGGCAGCATGCGCGGTCGCACGATGTACGTGGTGCCGTTCTCGATGGGCCCACTCGGGGGCCCGATCTCGCAGGTGGGCATCCAGCTCACCGATTCGCCCTACGCGGTGCTCAACATGCGCATCATGACGCGCATGGGCTTCGACGTTCTGCGCCTCATCGACAACGAGACCAACTGGGTTCCCGCCGTTCACTCTGTGGGGATGCCCCTCGAAGACGTCTTCGGAAACACGATCGAAGACGTGCCGTGGCCGAGCAACCCCACGAAATACATTTGCCACTTTCCCGAGACGCGCGAAATCTGGTCCTTCGGGTCGGGCTACGGCGGAAACGCCCTGCTGTCAAAAAAGTGTTTCGCCCTGCGCATCGGCTCGTTCATGGGCAAGCAGGAAGGCTGGCTCGCGGAACACATGCTGTTGCTCAAGCTGACCAACCCCCAGGGCAAGGCCTACCACGTGGCCGCCGCGTTCCCGTCGGCGTGCGGTAAAACCAACCTCGCCATGATCACGCCGACCATTCCGGGCTGGACTGCAGAAACAATCGGCGATGACATTGCGTGGCTGCGCCCCGGAAAAGACGGACGCCTCTACGCAATCAATCCCGAGGCGGGCTTCTTTGGCGTGGCTCCGGGAACCGGATTCGGCACGAACGAAGTTGCAATGAACACGATGTGGGGAAACACCATCTTCACCAACGTGGCGCTCACGGACGACGGTGACGTGTGGTGGGAAGGCATGACCGATAAGGTTCCCGAGCACCTCATCGACTGGCGTGGCGAGGACTGGACGCCGAGTTCGGGTCGACCGGCCGCGCATCCCAACTCGCGATTCACCGTGCCCGTCGAACAGTGCCCCACTCTTTCGAATGACTGGTTCGAAAACGCCGGCGTGCCGATTGACGCCATCATCTTCGGGGGACGTCGCGCTACCAATGTTCCTCTCGTCGCCCAGGCCTTTGATTGGAAGCACGGCGTGTTCATGGGCGCGACGATGTCGAGTGAACAAACAGCCGCGGCGGAAGGGACGGTTGGCGATTTGCGCCGTGACCCCTTCGCCATGCTTCCGTTCTGCGGCTACAACATGGCCGATTACTGGGGCCACTGGCTCGACATTGGGCGCAAACTCGGAAAAAATGCACCGAAGATTTTCCAGGTCAACTGGTTCCGCAAAGATGACAGCGGGTCGTTCTTGTGGCCGGGCTTCGGCGAAAATTCGCGCGTTCTCGAATGGATTTGCCGTCGCATTGACAATTCGGCAAAGACGTACGAGGCCGCCATCGGCTTGGTTCCCGCGCGTGGCTCGCTCAACCTCGAGGGGCTCGAGATGCCTCGCGGAGCGATGACCAAGCTGTTCCGGGTGGAACCCGAACGGTGGTTGGCCGAATGTGACGCGACCGCGGAGTACTTCTCGATTTTTGGCGACCGACTCCCGGTCGAAATGACGAAGCAACTTCAGGCTCTTCGTCGCCGATTGAAAACGGCGACGCTCTAAGCACGAGTCCCGCTGATCATGTCTCTGGTCGGCGGGACTCGTCCGGCGGGAGAGTCCTTCCCTGAAGGCGCTCCTTGCGAGTGAGAAGATGGGGCTGCACCTGGGAGGGAACCTGATGAGCAGCCCCATCTTTTCCGAATCATCGGCCGACGCGGTCGGCGAACTCGCCGTCATCATCGATCAACTGCGCTCGGCAGACGGATGCGCGTGGTGCGCGGAGCAAACACACGAGTCGCTCGTGCGCTACCTCATCGAAGAGTCGTACGAACTCATCGACGCGATCGAGTCGGGCAATCGTGACGACATGCTCGAAGAACTCGGCGACGTGCTCTATCAGGTGCTCTTTCACGCGGATGTCGCCCGGAAAACGGTGGCCGAAGACTTTGACATCAACGATGTTGCCCGCAACACCGCCGCGAAGATGCGCTCGCGCCATCCGCACGTCTTCGGTGACGTTCACGCCGGCACGCCCGACGAGGTGGTGGCCGTGTGGGAGCAACTCAAGCGCGAGGAGAAGTCGGAGCGCTCATCCACTCTCGACGGCGTGCCGCACGGGATGCCCGCACTCCTGCTTGCCGACAAGTTGCTCGGCAAGGCCGACAAGCTCGGTGTCGTTTCGCTCGACGGTCCTTCACCATTTCAGTTCGGCGATGAAGCCGAACTCGGCGCCGTCTTGCTCGCTCTCGTCGCCTCGGCGCGTGGTCAAGGTCTCGATGCCGAGCGTGCTCTGCGCGGTGCTTTGCGCGGACTGGAGGAAGACATTCGCGAGGCCGAGTAATGATTTCTTGCTTGAATCGCCGCGCAACCAAGTCCTAAGTTTGGGACATGGATAAGGAAGAACTCGAAACGGCAATTGAACAGTCAAAGCTGGATGAATCACAAATCCGCATCCTCCTCGAATCTGCGCTTCTCCCCGAGATCATGGGGTACGAAAAGGTCCAACTTGACGTATGCCTTAACGAAGAATCGGAGCCAGAGAAAATATTGCACTGTCTCCAGGGGTGGGACAGGGCTGCCGCTGTTCGCACGTCGTATTCGGGACCAGATCTTGGTCCGAGCGCAATAAGCACGCCGACGGTTCGCGGGGGCGATGACCCCGACGATGATCGATGGAAAAAGGGCAATCCCTATCAATATCCTCCGCGCTCCTAATCCCCTCTCGACACGCGTGGGATGATGGGAGCATGGCGAACAACGTGACGGCCCCGCGCGGAATGCGCGACTTTCTCCCGCCCGAGAAGGCTCGCCGCGAGCGTGCGCTCGCCGTGATTCGCCAGACCTACAGTGCGCACGGGTTCGAAGAGATTGAGACGCCGGTCGTTGAGGATTACGAGCGACTGCACTCCGGTCTGGGTGGTGACAACGAGAAACTCTCGTTCAGCGTGCTCAAGCGCGGGTTGACCGCCGACGATATGGCTGCGGCTCACGCATCCGGTGACGCACACGACCTGGCCGACCTCGGCCTGCGGTTCGACCTGACGGTGCCCTTGGCCAGGTTTTATGCGACGAACCGGGCCGACTTGCCGAACGTCTTTCGCGCCATTCAAATAGCTCCGGTCTGGCGTGCCGAGCGCCCACAAAAGGGCCGCTACCGCCAATTCGTGCAGGCCGACATCGACATCATCGGCGAACCGGGCCCCCTCGCCGAGGTCGAGCTCATTACCGCCACGTCCGCAACGCTGAGCGCCCTTGGCCTGAACGGATGCACGATTCGCTTGAATGACCGTCGCATTCTGTTCGGCCTGCTCGACTACTGCGGTGTCGCGCCGGAGCGCCGAGAATCCGCTCTCATCACAATTGACAAACTCGACAAAATCGGAGTCTCGGGTGTCGTTGCCGAGCTCAGTGAGTTTGGACCAGATTCGGCCGCGGTGCTCGGTGGATTCCTGGAGAAAATTGAGCCGCACCTCGCCGGTGGTGGGGTGCCTCTCACGACACCCGACATACTCTCGGTCCTCCCCGACGGAATCGACCCGGAGGCCGTTGCGTCACTCGAGACAATCGCGAATGCGTTGACCGAGTTACCCGACGGTGTGCAGGTGCGCTTTGATCCGACACTCGTGCGTGGCATGGGCTACTACACAGGCACGATCTTCGAGATTGCGCATCCGGAATCTGGTTCCTCGGTCGGTGGCGGCGGACGGTACGACGGCATGATTGGCCGATTCCTCGGAACGGATGTGCCGGCGGCGGGTTTCTCCATCGGGTTTGAGCGCATCGTCGATCTGCTTCCCGAAAATGAGTCGGTGCGAGGAGGCATCGTTCTCGTGCACGACGCACCGACGGCCGGCGCGGTTCCCGGCGACGGGCTCACCCTTCAGGCGCTCGCTCGTATCAAGTCACAGGCCGTCGCTGCGGGGGAGCGCGTGCGTCTCGAACGTCGCACAAAAAACCTCACCCCGATTCTCGACCGTGCCGCCGCCGCGGGATTCACCCATTTTGCATTCGTGGATGCGCACGCCACCACATTTGCCGATCTCACGCGCAAGCCCCTCACCTGAGCTCACCGGTAGAATCGGGGTCGAACAACCTTCCCTCCCTCCCTTTGTCTTTTTTCTACCTAGGAGTCTGTAGTGGCCGACATCATTGCCCTCAATGCGCGCGAAATTCTCGATTCTCGCGGTAACCCCACCGTTGAGGTGGAGGTTCTGCTCGATGACAACACGGCCGCGCGCGCCGCGGTGCCGTCGGGCGCATCCACGGGTGCGTTTGAGGCCTACGAATTGCGGGATGGTGACAAGAAGCGCTACCTCGGAAAAGGCGTGCAAAAGGCGGTCGCCAACGTCATCAAAGACATCGAACCGGCGATCGTGGGGTTTGACGCCACGGAGCAGCGTGTCATTGACGGCGCGATGATTGAGCTTGACGCGACAGACAACAAGAAGAAAATCGGCGCCAACGCCATTCTCGGCGTGAGTCTCGCCGTGGCGAAGGCTGCGGCCGATTCGGCCGACCTGCCCCTCTTCCGTTACATCGGTGGCCCGAACGCGCACACGCTCCCGGTGCCGCTCATGAACATCATCAACGGCGGCGCGCACGCCGACACGGGTGTCGACATTCAAGAGTTCATGGCCGTGCCACTCGGTGCACCCACGTTCAGCGAGGCCCTCCGGTGGGGCGTTGAGGTCTACCACTCACTCAAGTCACTTCTCGCGAGTCGTGGCCTTGCGACCGGTTTGGGCGACGAGGGTGGTTTCGCGCCCGAACTGCCGAACAATCGCGCGGCATTGGAACTCATCGTCGAAGCCATTACTCAGACGGGCCTCACCCCGGGCAAAGACGTTGCACTCGCCCTCGATGTCGCTTCCACCGAGTTCTTCTCCGACGGCACATACAACTTCGAGGGCAAGAAGCGCACGGCAGCCCAAATGTCGGAGTACTACGCCGACCTCGCCTCCGCGTTCCCGCTCGTGTCGATCGAAGACCCGCTGGCCGAAGATGACTGGGAAGGCTGGGTTCACCTCACCGAGCAGCTCGGCTCGAAGCTTCAGCTCGTGGGTGACGACCTCTTTGTGACCAACCCGAAGCGTCTCGCTGATGGCATCGCCAAGGGAGCCGGTAACTCGATTCTCGTCAAGGTCAACCAAATCGGAACACTCACCGAAACCCTCGACGCCGTCGCTCTCGCGCAGCGCTCCGGTATGACCGCGATCCTGTCGCACCGCTCGGGTGAGACCGAAGACACTACGATTGCCGACCTCGCGGTGGCAACCGACTGCGGTCAGATCAAGACCGGCGCTCCCGCCCGAAGCGAACGGGTTGCGAAGTACAACCAGCTGTTGCGCATTGAAGAGGAACTGGGTGATGCCGCCCTCTATGCCGGGCGCACGGCGTTCCCGCGTTTCCGGGGATAACTCGCTCGACGAAAGAGACGCCACACCATGGCCAAACGCCCCGTGACACGAGTGCGCGTCGCCGACGCACGCGAGCTCGTGTCAACGTGGGCGTCGTCGCTCCACATGTCGGGCGCGACGCTGTTGTGCCTCGCACTCGTGGTGTTCGGCGTCGTCGTGCTCGCGAATCCACTTCGCACACTCATCGAACAACGGGCGCAGGTCGCAGATTTGCAGGCGCAGCTCGACCAGAAAAACGCCACACTGGATGCGCTTACCACGCAGCGCGCACGGTGGAACGATCCGGCGTACATTCGGGCGCAAGCGCGCGATCGACTGTTTTACGTGATGCCCGGTGAGACCAGCTATTTGGTCATCAACGATGTGACGGATGAAAAAGATCGCGTTCGCACCGTGTCAGCAGACCTCACACACACTGACGTCGATTGGGTGCGCGGGTTACTCACATCCGTGGTTGTTGCGGGATTGAGCGAGCCGACGCCCGCCCAAATGGACGCCGTGACGGGTGAGAAATAAGGTTCGCGCATTCGCGCGACAATTAACCCATGCGCCCCCCGTTTGAGCCAGCGTCGCAACGAGACATCGCAATCGTGTCGGCGCAACTCGGGCGCCCGGCACGCGACGTGATTGGGATACCCGCGCGCTGTGTCTGCGGTGCCCCCACGGTCGTGGCGACGAGTCCGCGTCTGGCGGATGGCACCCCGTTTCCCACTCTGTATTACCTGACTCATCCCGCGGCGACCGCGGCGATGAGCGATCTTGAGGCGACGCACGTGATGGTTGAGTTCGCGCAACTTCTCGAGGACGACCCGGAGCTGCGTGACCAGTACGCGCGCGCACATGAGCAGTATGTGCGCGATCGCGAGAGCATCCTGAGTGTTGATGAATTGGCACACGTGTCCGCGGGCGGTATGCCCGTGCGTGTGAAATGCCTCCATGCCCTCGCGGGCCACGCCCTTGCTGTCGGACCCAACGTGAACCCGATCGGCGACCTTGCTCTGCAACGGTGCGATTGGTCACCGGATGTGTGCGAATGTCGAGACTATGAACTCACTGAGTCGGACACGTCGAGTGATGCGTGAGGTTCGAGTAACGCGCCGCGCCGGCGCCGTGTCTCTTCTTGCTGCCGTTGCCGTGAGTCTCACACTCGCGCCGAGCGCACCCGCCGTCGCTGACTGGACGCGCGATCGGGAATACTGGCTCGCGGACTACGCTTTCACCGCCGCCTGGGCGACGACGACGGGCGACGGCGTTCTCGTCTCCGTCATCGATTCCGGCATCGCGGACGTTCCCGAACTCGCCGGGGCGGTCGTCGGGGGCGCGGATTTCTCGGGTCAAGGCAGCGCCGACGGGCGCACGCCGGTGGGACCGTCACCCAATCACGGCACCCTCGTCGCCTCGGTTCTCGCGGCGCGGGGTTCGGGCGACGGCGACGGGATGATCGGCGCGGCACCCGGTGCGCGTCTGCTCAGCGCATCCATTTCTATTGATCCGGATGCCCCCGTGCCCTTCGACGATCAGATACCTCAGGCCGTTCGCTGGTCTGTTGACCAAGGCGCCACGGTCATCAACATGTCCATCACCCGGGGTAGCCTCAGCTGGCCCGAGAGCTGGGACGACGCCTTTCTCTATGCGGCGCAACACAACGTGGTCATTGTGGCTGCGTCCGGCAACCGCGCTCAGGGCACCGATGAAGTTGGGGCGCCCGCGACGATTCCCGGTGTGCTGACGGTGGCGGGTGTCGATCGTGAGGGTCGCGCGAGCCAACAGGCATCAACGCAAGGCATCACGATTGGGGTGGCGGCACCCGCGGAGGAGCTCATCGGAGTAAATGCGCGTGGTTCCGTTGTGTCGTGGGCCGGTTCGAGCGGAGCGTCACCCATCGTCGCGGGGCTCGTGGCGCTCGTGCGGGCCGCTCATCCCGATCTCGATGCCGCGAATGTCATCAACCGCGTGACGTCTACCGCCACCCCCGCGGGTGATCCAGCGATTTATGGTCACGGCCTCATCAATGCCGAAGCCGCGGTCACGTCCGATGTGGCTCCGGTCGAGGCAAACCCCCTGGGCGATCTCGCCGAGTGGATCACCATCTATCGACGGGCGCCGTCGACGAACACCCCGATAGCGACATTTACGAGCACCCCGCTACCTCTCCCGACGCCCGGTCGACCGTTTGCGAGTGTGTCGCAGTATGAACTGACCCAAGCCGTGGTGCCGTCAATCTTCCTGCTGGGATTCGGTATTCTTATAGCGCTCGGGTCCATTGCTGTTGCCCGTCGTCTGCGTCCTCGTCGCCTCTCTCACGATGAGAACGAAATACCTCCCACAACCTAGCTGGAGACTTTACTGTGCCCAAGATTCTCATCGTCGGTGGCGGTTATGCCGGTTTTTACACCGCGTGGAAGCTCGAAAAGTGGCTCCGCCACGGAGAGGCCGAGGTCACCCTCGTCGACCCTCGCCCCTACATGACGTACCAGCCTTTCCTGCCGGAGATTGCTGCCGGCTCAATCGAGGCCCGGCACGCAATTGTTCCCCTGCGCTCGCACCTCAAGAAAACGCACATCGTGGCCGGAAAGGTCACAGCGATCAACCACAAGAAGAAGTCCGCAGTCGTAACTCCCGAGACGGGTGCCGAGTACGCACTGGAATATGACCACATTGTTTACACTGCAGGTTCGGTTTCGCGCACCTTTCCCATTCCGGGTGTTGCCGAAAAAGCCATCGGCCTGAAAACCATTGAAGAAGCCATTTACGTGCGCGACCGCATGCTTAATGACTTCGACAAGGCAGCGGGCCTGCCGCCCGGACCGGAACGCGATCGTCTGCTCACCGTGGTCGTTATCGGTGGTGGCTTTGCCGGCATCGAAATCTTTGCCGAGCTTCGCTCTCTGGCCAGTGCCATCCTCAAGGATTACCCGGAGATAACTTTTGACGACACCCATTTTCACCTCATCGAGGCGATGGACCGCATCATGCCCGAGGTGTCGCTCAAGACCAGCCAGTGGGTGCTCAAGAACCTCGCCCAACGTGGCGCTCGGGTTCACCTCAACACGCAGCTTCGTTCTGCAGCGGACGGAAAGATTGAGCTCTCGACGGGCGAGAGTTTCGATGCCGACCTCATCATTTGGACGGCCGGCGTGATGGCCAACCCCGCGCTAGGTCACACGGACTTCCCGCTTGATGAGCGCGGTCGCTTGCGTATGCGTGCCGACCTGCGCGTTGAAGGTGAAAACGGGCCACTTCAGGGGGCGTGGGGTGCCGGGGATGCGACGGCCGTACCGGACCTTTCGGGCGGCGGAGTTGGCGGTTTTTGTGTGCCCAACGCGCAGCACGCGGTGCGTCAGGCCAAACTCCTGGCCAAGAACATCACTGCGGATATCCGCGGTGAGAGCGTTCGGGATTATGTCCACCACAACCTCGGTGTCGTCGCTGGTCTCGGTCTCAACATCGGCGTATTCCAATCGGGCAAGTTAGTGCTCACGGGATACCTGGCATGGTTGGCCCACCGCGGGTATCACGGGCTTGCCATGCCCACCTTCGAGCGCAAGGTGCGCGTGATCTGGGGTTGGATCAACAACTTCTTCCTAGGTCGCGACATCGCGTCGCTCACCGCATACAAAACACCGCGCGCCTCATTTGAGGAATACGCGATTCGAGTTCGGTAGCCTGTCGGAGCAACCAAAATGACGGGCCCCCATAGCCCAATGGCAGAGGCAGGCGACTTAAAATCGCTCCAGTGTGGGTTCGAGTCCCACTGGGGGTACGAATGCGTCAGCCCCTCCGGGGGCTGCAGCATTCGTG
>Ga0214917_10006447_pt1 | contig 12161 bp, 10 predicted proteins | sample LL_1208_BB_MetaG_FD_177983 | JGI IMG/M metagenome (GOLD analysis project Ga0214917, IMG submission 177983) | Freshwater microbial communities from Lake Lanier, Atlanta, Georgia, United States - LL_1208_BB | ecosystem: Environmental > Aquatic > Freshwater > Lake | place: USA: Georgia | collected...
TGTGGTGCGCTTTTTCAAAGACACCCCCTCACGCATCGCCATCATTCCAAGGCGCGGTCAGACCCAAGACATCATGTGGTTTGAAGCCGCTCCCACCTTTGTGCTGCACTGGCTCAATGCCTACGAGGAGGGCGACGAGATCGTGCTGGATGGCTATTTCCAAGACAACCCCATGCCGCGCAATTACGACGGCGCGCCCGCAGGTTACGAGCGCATGATGTCATATCTGGATCAGAAAAAAATGGGCTGCCACCTGCACCGCTGGCGCTTCAATCTGAAAACCGGCCAGACCACAGAAAAGCGTTTGGACGAGCGCATTCTTGAGTTCGGCATGTTCAATCAGCGCTACGCCACACAGCCTTACCGCTACGCCTACAGTGCCGTTCAAGTGCCCGGTTGGTTCTTGTTCCATGGCTATGTCAAACACGACTTGCAAACCGGCCAATCCTGGGAAATCCGCTTGCCCGAAGGTCAATACGCCAGTGAAGCACCCTTTGCCCCACGCGTGAATGCCCAGGACGAGGACGATGGCTACCTGGTGAGCTTCATCACCAACGAAAAGACCCAGCGTTCAGAGATCATCCTGATCGACTCCAAAAAGTTTGAAGCCGGCCCAGTCTGCCGCATTGAGTTGCCGCACAAACTTTGCAGCGGAACCCACGCCTGCTGGGCCAGCGGCGCTGACATGGAACGCGGCGGCTTGCTTTCAGGGCAGGCTCACTGAACCCACCCCACCGCCATCACCCCGAACGCGCACAGATTTGGAGAACACCATGGGACTTGAAACCCTCGTTGAAACACCCCCCTATCTCATTGACAACCCGAATTTACAGGGGGGGTTTGCCCCGGTGGACAAGGAGTTGGTGGTGCACGATTTCGAAGTGATCGGCGAAATCCCAAAGGATTTCAGCGGTATGTATGTGCGTAACGGCCCCGTGCCACAGCACCCCCCCACAGGCAAATACCACTGGTACGACGGCGACGGCATGTTGCACGCGGTGCATTTTCAAAAAGGCCAGGTCACTTACCGCAACCGCTGGGTCAACACCGACGGTTTGCAAGCCGACCAAGCGGCTGGTCAATGCCTGGCACCTGGACTCAAACAACGCCTGCCTGAAGGCGCTTTGCCTGACGATGCGCTCAAAAACACCTCGAACACCGATGTGAAATTTCACAACGGCAAGTTGCTCTCCATGTGGTACCGAGGCGGCGCGGTTTACCAGGTGGATCCCTTGACGCTGCAGACTGTTGGAAAGCTGGAGTCTGATCCACGCCTGAAGGGTCTGCAAATTTCGGCCCACTCGCGGGTTGACGAGCGCACAGGCGAGTTCCTGTTTTTTGCCTATGGAAACAAGCACCCCTACATGCATTACGGTGTGGTCAATGCGCAGGGCCAGTTGCAAACCCTGGTCCCGGTTGAACTGCCAGGTCCACGCTTACCACACGACATGGCCATCACCGCCAACCACAGCATCTTGCATGACTTCCCGCTGATCAACAACCCCGAGGCCTTGAAGGCGGGTCGCTACAGCCTGGAGTTTCACCCGGAATGGAAGTCGCGGTTTGCCGTCATCCCCAGGCACGGCAGCGCACAAGACATCCGGTGGTTTGAAGCCGAACCACGTTACATGCTACATGTGGCCAATGCTTGGGAAGAAGTCAACGAAAAGGGCGAAACCGAAATCGTGATGCTGGGCACGCCCTACGCCATGCCCAAACAATTTGACGGCAGCCTGGATGTCAAACGCCTGCTGTTCACCATTGGCACCCAAGGCACCGAGTACGAGTTCTACCAATGGCGCTTTAACCTGAGCACCGGACAGACCCGCGAAAGCGTGGTGGACGACATTCTCAACACCGAGTTCCCGATGATCAACGCCTGGTACCAGGGCTACAAAAACCGCTACACCTACCATGTGCTGATGGGCCGTTCACGCACCGTGGAGCAACCCCACTTTGCGGGTTTGGCCAAGTACGACCTGGAAACCGGCAGTGCCGTGACCTATCACCCCGGAGAAGGTTACTGGTTCAGCGAAGCCCCGTTTGCACCGCGCGACAACCCGCAGGCCGAAGACGACGGCTACCTGATCGGTTTTGTCTGGAATGGCCTGAAAGAACGCTCCGAGGTCTGGGTCATCGATGCCCAGCGCATCGCAGCGGGCCCGGTGGCCAGGGTCATCCTGCCGCAACGGGTGCCGCACGGCTTTCACAGCACCTGGGTGCGTGAATCCTTGTTACCCACCCCCTGATGACACGCTGCCACACATGAAGCCTGATTTGAAACCCCCCACAGCGCAAGACCTGCTGGGTGTCTGGAACCTGGTGCGCTGGGAAATCACCTACGACGATGGTCGCCCCACCACCTACCCCTTTGGACCCGATGCCACCGGACTGATCCAATACACACACGACGGCGGCATGGCCGCATGCATCGCCCGCGCTGGTCGCCCCCCACTGTCGAGCGCCAGCGTGCGCAGTGCACCTGAGCATGAAAGGCTGGTCGCGTTCGAGAGCTTTTTTCAATACGCAGGGCGCTACGAAGTGCGTCAACACGCAGGCGTGGCTCAGGTGGTTCACCACGTCAGCCATGCGCTGAATCCCAACTTTGTGGGCAGCGACCAGATTCGCAACATGGAATTTGGTGTCGATGGCACGCTGACCCTGTCTGCGTCCGATCCGGTGCCCGGCAGCACCACCCTGCGCCACCACCGATTGATCTGGAGACGTTGATGACCCTTTTCGAAAAGCACCAGGCCCGTTTTGAACAGGCACAACAAGCCTGTGCCACGCGCCATTGCTGGAGCCCTTACCCGGAAATGCCCGACAAATATCCGGAGGCTGCGCATGCCAAAAGCGCGGGGTTGGCCGCTTTTGAACAGCACCTGAAAAACGGTCGATTTGAACTGGACCAACCCAACATCACTAACTGGATCGGCGAAGAAATATCGCCATACACGCAACAAGCCTTGGGCGTGGTCTACCCGCAATCGGACATCAACGCGCTGTTCAATGCGGCCGACAAGGCGATGCAGGGCTGGGCACAAGCCCCTTATGCGCAGCGCATCGGCGTGCTGATGGAAGTGCTCGAAGTCCTGTACCGTGACCACCTGTTTGAAATCCTGCATGCGGTCATGCACACCGCAGGGCAAAGCTACAACATGGCTTATGCCGGTTCGGGTGTGAACGCGCTGGACCGCAGCATCGAGGCCCTGGTGTATGCCGAACAAGCCATGCGCTCGGTGGCCCCTTCGGCCCGCTGGTCCAGGCGCTTTGGCAATTCGGATATCCATCTGCAAAAAACCTACCGCCTGGTGCCCCGTGGCACAGCCGTGTGTTTCTCTTGCGCGAGCTTTCCCACCTGGAACGCCTGGCCTTCCATGATGGCGAGCCTGGCCACCGGCAACCCGGTGATCGTCAAACCCCACCCGGCCACCGTTTTGCCCATGGCCATCACGGTCAGGGTATTTCGACAGGTGTTACAGGCCGCAGGCTTTGACCCCAATCTTGTGACGATGGCCATCGACACGGCCAGTGAGCCGATCGGCAAAATGCTGATCAAGCACCCCCAAACGGCCATCGTCGACTTCACCGGCAGTGTGCGTTTTGGTCAGTGGGTGGAGCAAAACGCACACCCTGCCTTGGCCTTCACCGAGACAGCGGGTTGCAACACCGTGGTGCTGGAGTCGGCGCAAGACCTCGACGCAGCCTTGCGCAATTTGGCCACCACCATGTGCCTTTTCAGCGCGCAAATGTGCACCAGCCCGCAAAACATCTACATCCCGCAATCGGGCGTGAACACGCCGCAAGGCATCGTCCCCTTCCACGAAGTCGCGCAGCGCCTGGCCTCGGCCGTTCAGGCACTCTCCACCGACCCCAAAAAAGCCTCCATGATCTTGGCCACCATCCAGTCGCCACAAACGCTGGCTTTGCTGCAAGACATGCAAGCGCAAGGCCAGCAGCGCGGTCAGGTGCTGCTGTCACCCCAAGCCTATGCGCACCCGGAATTTCCCAGCGCCCGCACCAGCACGCCGCTGATGCTGCAAGTCAGCACGCGTGAGCGAGATCTGTACGCCCAAGAGCGTTTCGGCCCCATCAGTTTTGTCATCGCCTGTGAAGACGCACAAGATGCCCTGAAGCAAGCCACGCAAGATGCCCGCAGCCAAGGCGGCTTGACCGCTTTTTTGTATTCCACGCGCGAAGAATTCATCGCCCAGGCCGAAAATGCCTATGCACGTGCAGGTGCCCAGCTGACCATCAACTTGGTCGGGGCCATGCCTTTGAACTTTGCAGCGGCCTACAGCGATTACCACGTCACCGGCCTGAACCCGGCGGGCAATGCAACGCTGACCAACCTGGCTTTTGTGGCCGGTCGGTTTGGCATTGCGCAGTCGCGTCGCCCGGTCACTTCGGAAAGTGGTATCAAAGCATGACACACCCACGCTTGCCCCTGCGACTGCCGGTGTTTGCTGCGCCGATGTTTTTGATCTCGGGCCCCGAGATGGTCATTTCCGCTTGCAAGGCGGGCATTGTGGGCGCCTTTCCCACCCCCAATGCACGACCGATCGAAAAACTCGACGAATGGATGAAAACCATCGCGGAAGGCCTGGCGCTGGCCCGCGATGTGCAAGGTGCAGATACCGTGGGCCCGTGGTGTGCCAACCTGGTGACCCACTCGACCAATACCCGGCTGGCACAAGACTTGGAGTTGATCGCGCAATACAAACCACCGGTGGTGGTCACGGCATTGGGCAGTCCCAAACCCGCCATCGAGGTGGTTCATGGCTATGGCGGTCGGGTTTTTGCCGATGTCATCAACCTATCGCTGGCCCAAAAAGCCGTCAAAGCAGGGGCCGATGGCCTGGCCTGCGTCTCGGCAGGTGCAGGGGGCCACACCGGCTTTTTGTCACCCTTTGCTTTTGTCAGCGCCATCCGCGAGTTTTTTGATGGCGAAGTGGTTTTGGGCGGTGGCATCAGCGATGGCTGGGGCATTGCTGGGGCCATCGCGGCTGGCGCAGATTACGTTTACATGGGCACGCGTTTCATTCCGGCTACCGAAAGCATGGCACCCGAGGCCTACAAGCAAATGATCGTCGACAGCACTGTGGACGACCTGATCGTCAGCGCAGGGGTGACAGGCACACCGGCCAGTTGGCTCAAACCCTCGTTGCGGCTGAATGGCCTGGACCCGGACAACATGCCCGATGCCCCGTCCCGCCAATACGACAGCAGTGTTTCCTTTGCTGGCAAGAAGTGGATGGAGGTTTGGGCAGCAGGGCAAGGCCTGGGCACCATCCACCAATCCGCCCCCATGGCCAGCATCGTGGATCAACTGGCCCTCGAATACACCACCGCCATGCAGCGCTTGCAAGCCCTGCCCTATCCCCAAAGGAGTTTCCAATGAGCGCACCCGTTTACATTTTGGGCGGCTACCAATCTGACTTTGCCAAGTCCTGGTCACGCCAGGGCCAGGACATTTCAAACATGGTGCAAGAAGCCACGCAAGGCGTGCTGGAGAATGCCCAACTGGACACCTCGGCCATCGAGAGCATCCACGTGGGCAATGCATTTGCCGAATTGCAACGACAGCAAGCCCACTTGGGCTCCATGGTGGCCCAAATGACACCCGAACTCTGGGGTGTCCCGGCCATGCGCCATGAAGGGGCCTGTGCCTCTTCGTCGCTGGGCGTGTTGGCGGCCATGGCCGAAATCGAGGCGGGCCGTTACGACTGTGTGCTGGTGATGGGCGTAGAGGAATTCAAAAACACCTCGGGCAATGTGGCCTCGGTCAATCAAAACGCTGCGGCCTGGCAAGGGCATGAAGATATCGATTGCACCTTTATGTGGCCTGCCGCTTTTGGTTTGCTGGCCCAAGAATACGAGCGCCGCTACGGCCTTGACCGCAAGCATCTGAACCGCATTGCCGAAATCAACTACAACAACGCGAAACGCAATCCCCTGGCGCAAACCCGCGCTTGGCAATTTGATGCCTTGAGCTTCACCGATGACAATGAAGCCAACCCGATCATCGAACCTGGCACACGCCGCCAGGACTGCGGCCAAATCACCGATGGGGCCTGCGCTGTGGTGTTGGCCTCTGCCCGTTTTGCACAGACATACGCCCGCCAACATGGCAAGTCGCTGGATCGCATGGCGCGTATTTCAGGCTGGGGCCACCGCAACGCGGGTCTGCGCCTGCGCGACAAAATGGAGCGCAGCCAGGGCCAGCCTTATGTGTTCCCCCATGTGCGACAAACCATCGAAGATGCCTGGCGACGTGCCGGTGTATCTGGCATTGACGCGATGAGCGGCATCGAAACCCACGACTGCTTCACCACCACCGAATACATGGCCATCGATCACCTGGGCCTGACCGCATCAGGGCAAAGCTGGCAAGCGATCGAAGATGGTTCCATCGCACCGGGTGGTCGCTGCCCGGTCAATATGAGCGGCGGCCTGATCGGCTGCGGTCACCCGGTGGGCGCTACCGGCACACGCATGCTCTGGGACTCGGCTCGCCAAGTCACCGGACAAGCCCAGGCCTGCCAGATTGAGGGGGCCAAGCGCCTCCAAACCCTGAATATCGGCGGCTCCTGCGCCACAGTGGTGAGCTTTGTCGTCGAGTCAGGGCAAGCATGATCGAAACCTTGTGGCCATCACACGCCATGGCGGTGCTGCTGCTTTGGGTTGCCATGGTCGCTTTGTGGTTAAGGGGCATGCCACGCGAAAACACCCGCTGGCTGGACCGGGCTTACCCCGTGTTTCCATTGGCGGTCGCGGCGCTTGCACTCAGTGGCACATGGGCCGCATATTTCCTGTCCACATTCCTACAGTTGGGCATCTGGCTCTGGATCTGGCTCACCGTGGTCTGGGTCATCAGCTTGCTCAAGCGAGATGCCAGCATCATGGACATTGCCTACGGCTTATTGCTGTTGGGCACCAGCTGGTGGCTCTATATTCACCTCGGGGCGCAAGCCCATGCCTCCAATGTCCTTTTGTTGGCCATGACCAGCATCGGTTTTGGGCGTTACGCCATGCACATTCTTTGGCGAAATTTGCCCCACGGCGAAGACCCTCGCTATGCACGCTGGCGCCAGCGCTCAGGGTCACGTTGGTGGTGGTGGAGTTATTTCCAGATTTTTTTGCTGCAAGGCGTGGTGATCTGGATATGGACGGTCCCATTGGTTTTTGGCATGCATGCGCCCGGGGAAATTGGCTTTTGGCACATCGCAGGCGCGCTGGTCTGGTTGGTGGGCTTCGTGTTTGAAGCGGTCAGCGATTGGCAACTGACTCGCTTCAAACGCCAGCGCACAGATCGCTCGCAACTGCTCGACACGGGCCTTTGGGCCTGGACACGACACCCCAACTACTTCGGACAAACCTGCATGTGGTGGGGCTACGGGGTGTTTGCGCTCGCGCACCCATGGGGATGGCTTTCGGTGCTGCCACTGACCTATGTCACCTGGTTCATGAACCAGGGCTCTGCCACCTCCTTGATGGAGCGCCACATGGCCAAAACAAAACCTGGTTATGCCCACTATTGCGCCACCGTGCCTGCCTTTTTTCCGCGCCTGCCAAGCCGCGCCCCAGCAACCAAGGACACGCCATGAACCATCCCTTGATCATCGAGGCCTTGCGCAGCCCACGGGGCCGTGGCAACGACAAAGGGGCCCTGCACCCCATCAAACCAGTGGACTTGCTGGCCCAGCAATTGATCGCCTTGGCCAAGCGCACCAACCTGCAAACGGCACAGGTGAAGGACACCCTCATCGGCTGTGTGACACAAACCGCAGACCAAGGTGCCAACATCGCCAAGCTGTCCATGCTGCGCGCCGGCTGGCATGACAGCGTGCCGGGTCTGAGCATCAACCGCTACTGCGCCTCGGGCCTGAGCGCTGTTCACCTGGCGGCACAGCAAGCCATGGACCACGACAGCTTGGCCGTCGGTGGGGGTATCGAAATGATGTCGCGTGTGCCCATGGCCTCGGACCAAGGGCCGCTCACCCACGACTTTGATTTCCAGCAGCAAACCACGTTGGTGCCCATTGGCATCAGTGCCGACACCATTGCGACGCTAGAGGGTTTCAGCCGTGAACAATGCGATGCCTATGCCTTGGCCTCGCAGCAACGCGCGATCGCTGCATTAGAGCAAGGGCGTTTTCGCTCGGTCGTGCCCGTTGTGGATGCACATGGTCTGTCCTTGCTGGCGCAAGACGAAACCCCCAGAGCGCAAACCACACTGGTGAGCCTGGCCGAGCTCAAACCCGCCTTTGCAGCCATGGCTGAAAAGCACGGGATTGACCGCCTGATGTGTCAGCGGTATGGCCTGGAGCGCCTGGATCATGTGCACCACGCAGGCAACTCACCCGCCATGGCGGACGGTGCCTCCGTGGTGTTGCTGGCCAGCCCAGGTGCTGCCGCCAGACTGGGGCTCAAGCCCAGGGCACGCATTTTGGCCACAGCCACCGTGGGTGTGGACCACACGCTGGCATTGACCGGTGCGGTGCAAGCCACACAAATGGCATTGTCAAAAGCTGGCCTGCAGATTGAAGACATTGACCTGTTTGAGGTGAATGAATCCTTTGCTTCTCTGATGCTGCACTACATGAAGCATCTGAACGTTCCCCACAGCAAACTCAATGTGAATGGCGGTGCCATAGCGCTGGGCCATGCCATGGGTTCCACCGGCAGCGCCCTGGTGGGCATGGCCCTGGACGAATTGCAAGCCCGGCAAGCGCGCCGTGCCGTGATCAGCCTGTGTGGTGCCGCCGGCTTGGCGGTGGCCATGGTGGTGGAACGCATCTAACGCCTGGTCACCCCGCACTTTGCGCACCACACGCATGATCCACACACCCGACCTGGAACTGACACAAGCCGCGCTGGCCAGCAGCACACTGAGCCACGGTCTGAGGGTCTTTGGAGACCGCTGGACCGTCCAAGTCATGTTGTCGGCTTTTTTGGGGATTCGACGGTTCGACGAGCTGCAAAGCCTTTCCAACATTCCCCGACCCACTTTGTCTGACCGCTTGCGCGCTTTGGTGCAAACCGGTGTCATCAAGCCGCTCCTGTACCAGGGCAAGCCACCACGCCATGAATACCACCTGACCCGCAAAGGCCTGGGTTTGTACGATGCCAGCCTGATGATTTGGGCCTGGGAGAAGAAATGGGGCACGCGCGCGCAAGACTTGCCCCAAAAATTGTTCCACCAAACATGTCAACACCACTTCCAGCCTGTGCTGTCCTGCAAAGCCTGCGGACAAGCGATCCGCATGAAGGACCTGGACTACAGCCTGGTGCCCAATCCCCGATTGCGACTTCAACCGCTAGAAGGGCTTCGCACCCCACGGATGTCCGTGCGGGAGGCCCGCGACATGAGTCTGGGTTTGCGGGTTGACCGCTGGAGTTTGTTGATCCTCACTGCGGTGGTGCTGGGCTGTCACTACTTTGACCAAATCACCCATGTGCTCAGCATCGGGCCCAAAGTCCTGTCGCGTCGCCTCTCGGACATGGTTGAGTGCCACTTGCTGATTTGCGAACCCGATGGGCAAGATGCCCGCCGCAAGCGGTACCAACTCACCCCCAGCAGCCGGGATTTGTTTGGTTACATCGTCTGCCTATCCAGTTGGGCCGGTGAAGCGCATTTGCACGAAAAAAGTTCGATCCGCCCTCGCCATCGCGCATGTCAACACCGTTTCTTCCCCATGGTGGCATGTGATCACTGTCAACAGAGCCTGAACCCCTGGGAAGTCTCATTCCAGCCATCCAATGGAAAAACGCCATGAATGATTTTTGGCTCACCTTTGCCCAACTGAGCGTCAACGGCATCGCGGTGGGGGCCATCTATGCTCTGGTGGCGCTGGGCATGGTGCTGATTTACAAAGCCACTGAGGTGCTCAACTTTGCCCACGGTGACTTGCTGGTGATCTCGGCCTTCAGTGCATGGGGCTTGATCGCGGTTTGGGGCTTGCCGTTTTGGCTGGCCTTGATGATCACTGTGCTGGGCGTGGCCCTGTTCGCTTTTGCACTCGATGCCTTGGTCATTCGCCGCATTGCTGGCCAACCGCAATTTGCGGGTGTGATGCTGACCATTGCATTGGCCTTCATGATCCGGGGTGCTGTGAGCATGCTGTTTGGTCCCGAGTCGCGCAACTACCCCACACCCTGGAGCCAGCAAAGCACGCAATTGGCGGGCCTGTCGATCGCCAACTTGCAATTGGTCATCTTGGGCGTGTCCTTGCTGGTGACCTTGGTCCTGTTCTTTTTTTTCCGCTTCTCCCGACTCGGGGTGGCCATGCAGGCCGCTTCGCAAAACCAACTGGCGGCTTACCTGAACGGCGTGCGCGTCAAGCGCGTCAACTCCATGGTTTGGGCGCTGGGGGGTGTCACGGCGGCATTTGCAGGCGTGCTGTTGGCACCCATCACCTTGGTGGACATCAGCTTGTGGTTTGTCACCCTCAAGGCCTTGTCGGCCCTGGTGCTGGGCGGCTTTGGCAGCATTCCAGGGGCGATTGTGGGCGGTCTTTTGATTGGCCTCATTGAACAGTACGCCGGTGTCTACATGCCCGATGGCACCAAAGACATCGTGGCCTATCTGGTGCTGATTGCAGTGCTCATTGTGCGTCCCCATGGTTTATTGGGCGAAGCCCATGGCCGACGCGTCTAAAGCAAGAAAGAACTGCACCCATGCGTTTTGACTATCACACCCAATACCGCGAAGGCTTCGCCCTGTGGCGAAGTCCCTTGGACCGCAACCTGTATGCCTTGCTGCTGTTGGGCTTGTGCACTTTGCCCTGGTTCATGACCCCTTTCATGCTGGGCGAGTTGGCCTATGTGTTTATTTTGTGCGTGGCCAGCCTGGGCTTGATGGCTCTGACCGGCCTGACCGGACAGGTGTCATTGGGTCATGCCGCCTTCATTGCGATTGGGGCCTATGGCCACGCCTGGTTCTTGTCCAAAGGCATGCCCTTGCCGGTCTCCATGCTGATGGCCGCACTGCTGAGCGCCGCGGCCGGTTTGCTGGTGGGTATTCCCGCCATCCGTGTCTCCGGTCTCTACCTGGCCATGGTGACGCTGGCCTTTGCCATCATCGTGGAACAAATCATCGGCCACTGGAGCTCAGTCACCGGCGGCTTTACCGGCCTGGCGGTGAATGACCCTGTTTTCTTCGGGCTGTCGCTGAGCAACCCCAAGACATTTTATTTTTTTTGTCTGATCACACTGGTGCTGGTGCTGTTGGCCTTGCTCAACATCTTGCGCTCGGGCATGGGTCGCGCTTTGATCGGTGTGCGCGAATCTGAAGCTGCCGCATACGCCTTGGGCATCCCGGTTGAGCGCATGAAGGCAGGCGCGTTTGCTTTGTCAGCGGGCATCACTGGCCTGGCTGGCAGCTTGCTGGCCCACCACCTGAAATACCTCACGCCCGATGGCTTCACCTTGCTGCTGTCATTGGAACTGGTGTTGATGGTCGTGATCGGCGGCCTGGGCAGTCTGCGCGGTGCGGTGCTGGGGGCCATTCTCATCAGTTCCCTGCCCACCGCCATCTCCCGCATCAAACCGTTTTTGCCCGAGAGCGTGGCCAAACAGTTTGGGCTGGAGACCTTTATTTTTGGTTTGGTGTTGGCCCTTTTTGTGCTGTTTGAACCCATGGGGCTGAATGGTCGCTGGCTCAAGATACGCAGCCTGCTGGAATCTTTTCCGATCTACCGAAAAGACACCTTCAAACGCAACAAGCGTTATATGAAATCGGAGCGTTACCGTTGAACACATCCAACGCTACCCCACCGCTGATGACCGTGGACAAACTGTCACTGACTTTTGGTGGTGTACAAGCCATTGCCGATTTGAGCCTGGAAGTCTGGCCCCATGAAGTACTGGCCGTGATCGGACCCAACGGTGCGGGAAAAACCTCGCTGCTCAATGCGGTCACTCGCGTGTTCGACCCGAGTGGAGGGCAAATTCACTTCAAGGGCCAAGACCTGACACAAATGCAACGGCACCAAATCGCCACCCTTGGCATTGCGCGCACCTTCCAGAACATAGAACTGTTTGAAGCTGCCACGGTGCTCGACAACCTGTTGCTCGGGCGCCATCGTTTCTTTCAGGGCCATTGGTGGCAACAAGTTTTGCGCACGCCTGCCCTGACCCAACTCGAAGAGGCGGCCCAT
>Ga0214917_10006448_pt1 | contig 12159 bp, 5 predicted proteins | sample LL_1208_BB_MetaG_FD_177983 | JGI IMG/M metagenome (GOLD analysis project Ga0214917, IMG submission 177983) | Freshwater microbial communities from Lake Lanier, Atlanta, Georgia, United States - LL_1208_BB | ecosystem: Environmental > Aquatic > Freshwater > Lake | place: USA: Georgia | collected...
CACGAACGTCAGGATCATAAGATGGTCCCAAAACAACAACCGGGCTAAACATAAATCGTTTACTGTTATAAACGTTAGTGAACACAGGAACAATCTGGCCCATATGTATCTGAGGAATTGTATCTGCTAAAACACCTGTTTGTGCTGGAATACCATTTGATGCAATTGTACCAGGTGAGAGATATGCGCCAGTACCGCCCAACTCTACAGTATGACCCCAACGACCTGTTGTAATTGTCATAGCACTATAGATATGTGAATTAACGCCTACTAGATCGCCTGCCGAATTTCTAACTCTAGGTACAGAGATAACATTTCCGTGAACTGGTGCATTTCCTGGATTTGGCAATGATGGATATTGCGAAGCACCTGTGGGCAATCTTTGACCGTTGATGTATCCATAACATGGCCATGGGCTAATTGCAGGTGTGCCTAATACTGCTGAAGCACCCATACCTTGGAATGTTTGTGAACCACCAACACCGGTTGTCAAAGTAAACGCATTATAAGTTACACCAGTTGTTGTTCCTAGTCCTGTGCCAGAATCTTCAGGCTGTGCTCTTTCAAATTCAACGCAACCAATTAGATTATTAGGTACGTTCGCAAAACTCTTTCCTTGAATTACAAAGTATCTTGGTGTGGCAAAAAGATATATGAATCCGCCAGTGGTTTGTGTTCCAACTTGAGTATCAAAAACGCCGCTGATAGCACCCAGTACAACGCTACTTGCTGCAATAGTATTGCTTGGTGCGGTGTAAGTTGATGATGACGCATTGAATGTACCACTCGCTAGTGCAGTGGGACTGTTTGCTGCAATTCCTAAAGTAAATGGCGCATATTGCGTCGATGTTGTTGGAATTGTAATTGATCCTGCGATCAAGTTATTCAATGTAAATGTTGTTGCGGCTTGTGAACCAATCATCACTGTACCACCAGAACAATCAGCAAGATTGATACCTACACCACCAGTTTGCCCATATGCTGCAACCCAACGCTCATACACTGGTGTGTTCCATCCACTCAATGCAGTTGAAATTGTAGATGTTGCATTTGGTGTATAACCGTTAATGATTTGAGTGCCGGAGACATATGTCGCAGCATTTTGCATCAATGGATAAAAACGGAAACCAAAATATTTTCTATCTAAACTTGTATTGAAAAGTAATGTTGATGCTTCTGCTGATTTGTTTGGTGCCGAATAAACATATTCAATGAAATCTGCACCTGTATTTGGCGTATAGATGATACATGGATTTGCTGCTGTCGCATAAATTGGATGACGTAGTGTATGACCCAAAGTAATAGTTGTGGCAGCAATAGATGCAATGTAAGTATAAAGAGGAATAGTTCTATAAAATGGAACTGGTCCTGTAACTGTACAGTTTGCATTCACAGTCATTGAAGTATCTGACGCAATTGCTGTAACGACAAAGTATTGACCTGCAATTGAAATTTCAGCGCCTACATGCAATTGAGTAGTAAATGCAGTGCTTGTTCCAGTAACTGTTGTAGAAGCTGATACTGTATTAATTGTTCCTGTTAATACGGTAGGAATTCCGCCTGCACCATGAATTTTAATAAAGTTATATTGCCCTACTGTTGGTGCAGATGCTACAACAATAGTATTTGTGCCAATTGGATAAACTGTGTTTGTTGTAGCAAGCATTGTGGTTGCTTGCGAGAATTTATTACCCGCAGTTGTTCCACCTTCTCTTGTGCCTTCTAATACAAAACCGTGAATTTTCTTTTTCTTGTAGATAGTTGAAGTTGAAAGTGTGTGAGTAAACTCTTGACGAACTCTCATTTGTGTGTTGCTCAGAATTTGAGTAACACTAACTTCAGTGCCATCAATAATCAATTCATCACCGACACGCAACTCAGTTGTAAATGATGTTCCTGAACCGTTGATGTAGGATTCATCTCTACGGAAAGATTGGCCCTGATAAAGTTGTCGTACAACATTGAGTGCGCTACCTGCATATCCTGTATAATCTGTTGTATAACCGTAAACAATCGGATTTCCTACTGTAGCAGACGCAATCGCCGTACCATCAGTAGCAAAATTGAATGTTCTTAATTCATCACCGATCCAAACTTGATCGCCTGTTTGTAAGTCCCAAGCAAAATTTGCACTTGTTCCTATAACACTACTGAATTGAACTGTTGCTGCTGAAAGATTCACAGTTGCAGCCGAACTCAATGTGTAACCACCTAAACCGCCAGGCAGATAAAAATAAACAGTTGTACCTGATAAGTTGCCTGTCAAATTTTTACTTAGAGTAATTGTTGTGCCTGAGATAGCAGTAACGTATGTACTAGGATCAATACCAGAAACTACAGCGCCGTTACCTGAAATTAATTGACCAACTAGAATGCCTGTTGCGGATCCTACAGTGATTGTGTTTCCTCCACTTGAACCCGTCGCTGTTGTTGTTGCAGCAGCGGCGCCAGTTGCACCATAAAGCTGATTCGTAATTGTCGTGCCTGTGACAAGTGTTCCTGTACCAGATGTCAAGTTTAATCCTGCACCAACAACGATGACGCCTGTAAGTGTTGCTGCTACTGTTAATGTCGTGCCTGAAGATGAACATCCTGTTGACTGAATTAAAGTTCCACCCACAGCATTAGCAATTGTTCCTCGTGGATATGTTCTATATCTTAAATTAGAATCTGTAAAGTCCATTGGTAGATTTACAGACATCGTGCCGTTCGTTGATATTGATGAAATTGTACGAACACGGCCATTAATATTAATAACTCTACCAGAAATACCATTTTGTGCTTTAGTTAGTGTAGCGCCAGCAGAAATTGCGGACGCTGGTCCTGTTATGACTGTTGCTTCAGTATCGCTTGTAACCGTAGCAACTTCAAAGTAATATGTTGTTCCTGTTGAAACTACCGTAATACAATCTCCTGGATATAATCCATTCGCACCACCTTGAGATGTTACAAAAGAAGTGCTTGTACCAGTAATTAAACCGTTAGCCGCAACTGCAACTGTACCAGTCATGACTACAGGCGTCACAGAGTTTGTAGCGTCCGATAAGAAATATGTGTTTGCACCAGTAATTGTAGTGGATCCATTTGTTACTGAAACTGTGCCAAATGTATTGCCTCTAACAGTTGTCGTAGTTGTATTTCCTGTTAGAGTTGTATTAATAACTTTAATAGCACTTGCAACGGATACTGCTGGACTGAAAGCTGAAGTTACAGTAAAGACACTATCGCTAGTTACTGAAGCTACAGTTCTCATTTGACCCGCAATCATAATAACATCGCCAGCCCGAACTTGTGTAACAAACACAGTGCCAGTTCCAGTTACAGTAGTGCTACTTGCAGTAGCAGTTCCTTGAAGTGTGTCGTTCGTCAACCACTGGTCTACAAGAGTTAAAGTAGGCCATAGATCAGAACCCGTCGCAGTGCCACCATATGTAATAGATGCACTATTTCTACCAAGTTCGTTAAGTGTTGCCATGTAAATATTCTCCTAGTATTTGGTGAGATTTTCAAAATTCATGCTATATTTATAATAATCAATTCAATAAATTGTTGAGTTTTGTTATTTATAATTTTATACATCAAACATTGTCATCATTAAATTTTTTCCTGCTCCCGCAACGACATTGACTGTGATGTAATCATTGTTTCTAATTTCCAAATTTAACCCGGTAATTGTTGATGTAATTAGTCCTGCAGGTAAAGTGAGAAAAGTTAAGAGTTCACTATTTCTATAAAGACCTAACATGATATCAACTCCAGCTGTTTCTCCATTAGTGACTTGAATTTTCTTAATGAATGTTGTCGATAAGGGCACAAATATTTGATTACCAATTAAAGGTGCTGAAAATTCATTCAATATATTATATGTTTTAATTATGCCATTTCCACCACCACCGCCACCTGTGTTTGCAGCATCATACGCATTCTGCGCTAATGTATATGCTGAATTTGCTTTATCAAATGCGCCGTTAGCTTGACTTGATGCAAAATATGCCGTATTACTTAATGTTGTATATGATACCGAAGTTATTACAGTATTGCCAAGATACAATGATGAACCATACAAATTATTATATCTGTAACTTGGTGATCCTAAATTATATAGATTACTTATTGTTGGTATTACATTTTGAGTATTCGTATTTCCCGTGACATTAAGTTCAGCAAATGATACGGAGTTTGACGTATTTAAATCTTGATCATATAATACAACATTGTTTGCTGCATCATATGCAGCCTGTGCTAATGCTGTGGCGGTGTTAGCTTGATTAAATGCGTTATTAGCTTTATCCCAAGCGGTATTGGCCGTACTCTGTGCTGCGCCAATTGAATTGGTAACTGTTACAGAAAAATTCTCATTGTTGCCTAATGCATTTGCTAATTCACTTAAAGTATCTAAAACTGCTGGCGCAGAATTTACTAAATTTGATATCGATGTATTAACATAACTTTCAGTTGCATAACCCGAAAGATTTGCTGATGTCAAGTAAACACTTAAATCTGGTTTATTTGTTAAATCGTCATAAGATCCAGAAAAAGTTGATTTGGTATTAGCAGCATCATATGCAGCTTGCGCTAAAGAATTTGCTGAATTTGCCTGTGCATATGCGCTGTTTGAGATGAATTCAATTCCAGTAATTAAATTACTGGTAATTACTTTTTCTCCAAGAAAAATAGAATTTCCGCTTAGATATAAATCTCTAAAACGCTGCGTCTGTGTACCAATATCATAAGCAAGATTGGATGATGGTATAATATTTTGAACAGTTGTATTTCCTGTTACTGTCAACTCAGCAAATGAAACTGAATTAGATGTATTTAAATCTTGATCGTACAGTACAACATTGTTTGCTGCATCATAAGCTGCTTGTGCTAAAGAATTCGCCGAGTTTGCTTGATTGTATGCTGAGTTTGCAGTTGACCATACAATATCAACCGTTGTATTAACTGCATAACCTACCAAATTTGCTGATCCACCACCTGCGTTAGCTTGATCATACGCTGCGTTTGCAGTTGACCATACAATTTCTAATGTAGCATTCGTAGCATAGCCACTTAGACTTGGTATAACTAATGTATTAGCGTAATCATACGCCGCTTGCGCTAAAGTAGTCGCAACATTAGCTTGATCATATGCTGAGTTTGCTATAGTTCTTGCTACGTTATCTGACGTAGACAATCCCAAATATGATATAGGTCTATTTTCCCATATACCCAATGATGAATTATAAACAATAATGTGAGCGTTTGCTAAAGCTACATTATGATTAATATTTACATCATGAATTTCATGCAACTCATAACCATTTTGTGGGCGAACATAAATTTGACCTTGACCCTGATTCGCACGTTCAACAACACCAATATAAACTAGATGATTTGGTGCATAAGGTTTCGTTGATGTTAAACTTCCTGGGCTAACGCCAAGATAGAGTGTGTCTCCTTCATTATATGCTTGTGTATTAACACCTGTAACAACACCTTGTGTGATTACATAACCTGTACCACCTGGAGTAATACTTGAACTATAAACGAGGCCTAGCGTTTTTGCTGATGTAGGATCTCCAGTATTGTACGCAAGTTTTACGGATGCTTTATTTCCTGTAGCAGCATAAAGATATACTGCTTGACCCTTCGTGATTGTAAATGATTCAGCATTTTTGACTTCAGCGAATACTTGCGTTACATCTAATGGATTAAATGATGCTGCTGATGGTGATATGAAAGTGAATTTTTGTGTTGCTTCATCATAAGACAAAACAAAACCGTCTTGAATATTATCACGATTGACATCATCTAACCAGCGAAGATTGACTTCACCACTGCCAGTTGCTTTCCATGCGTCTGACGCTAACGCTCTAGAAATTGAAACATTGACACGATTTCTATATTCACCAAATTCTTTTTCAAGTTTATCAGCAAATTTTTTGAATTTATCTTCTATAGGCTTTACATCTGCATCTTGTCCAGGATCACCTTTGTCTCCCTTGTCGCCTTTTTCACCTTGAGGTCCTTGAAGGCCCTGAAGACCAGGATCACCTTTGTCACCTTTCTTTCCGTCTTTGCCCTTTGCGCCATCTTTACCGTCTTTTCCATCTCTGCCAGGCAAACCTTGATCACCTTTTTCACCCTGCGGACCCGGGTCACCTTTGTCTCCTTTTTCACCACGAAGACCGTTATCACCTCTATCACCTTTGTCACCTTTTTCGCCCTGAACACCTTGTTCACCACGATCACCTTTTTCACCTTGAGGACCTTGTGGTCCTACATCACCTCTTTCACCTTTGTCGCCTTTGTCACCCTTGAATCCTTGTTCACCAGGTGCACCAGGAATTCCTTGAATGCCATGTTCGCCTCTATCACCTTTGTCACCTCGTTCACCACGATCACCCTTTTCACCTGCGATGCCTGGCAATCCACGAGGACCTTGTTCGCCCTGTGGACCTACAATCTCTACAATTTCTTTTTGTGACGAAAGAGAATCTATTCTTTCTTGTAGTTTTCCAATCTCTTTTTTTGTATATGCGATTGAAGTTGCTACAGCAAGAGCATTCTCAGTGAGCTTACTTTTCTCCTCGCTCATGCTTTGTCTCTTCAGTTAGTGTTTCAAAAAAGCGTGTCATAGATTTAGCTAACTCTTTTTGATCAGTGTCATCAACAATTCGTGGTTCAATTTCTTCTTTTTTCACACTCACAACAACTTCTTGTGGTGGCGGTGGTGGCGGTGGTGCTTCTACGGGTTCATCTTCCATATTTGCTTTGTCTTCTTCCATTTCTTTATCCATTTCTTTCATTTCATCTTCGGTTTGATGAAGAACGTGTGTACGGATATAGTTAATTGAAAAATATTTACCCACATACGGATCAATTTCACTCAAAAGTGCCATTCTTTCTTTCATAATTTCAGATTGCTTTAGTTCAACAAAATGAGAATCGGAAATGAAATCATAATTGATTTCTTCTTTAAGTTGAAGCCATTCATTTCGTGTACACACACCTTTCAATAACAATTGTGTTTCTAATATTTTATCAAATAAATGTGTAAATCTCAAACGAAGTCTTGTTATAAATTTTGAAAATTTTAACTCATCTCTACTAATTTCGCTTGCACGACCTAAAGAAAATCCTTGATCAGATTCTAATCTTGAAATTGGTACGTTCAAAGATTTGTAGAGTTTCTTTTGAAAATATAGAACGTCTTCAATTTCACCTAAGTTCTGACCTGCAGGAAGTGTAGTGATCTCAGTTCCTTTGCCACCTTCTCGCCTAGGCAACCAGAAATCTTCAAGCATTGTTTGAAATCTTCTATCGTCACGAATTTCACCTGTTTGTGCATCATACACTAATTTGTTTTTGTATTTCTGCATGATCTCACGAAGATATTGTTCAGCTTTTATTTTTGGTAAATTACCAACATCAATGTAAAAGATTCTACGTTCAGGCGCCCTTGAGATTCTGTAGATAACTGTGGCATCTTCAAGCATACGCAATTGATTCAATGGTTTGATTGCTTTATGAAGATGTGAAATGACAACTTTACCATCTTTATCAAAAACGCCAGAATGAACATAACACACTGAGTCTGATGCAATCTTTAAACCCTGTGCGCCATCTTTTGCAAAACCTTTGTCTGAAAAAATATAATATTCATTTGGTTTAGTATAAATCTGTGCAACACCAGTCGGATCTTTTTTCTTGACTGCTTCACGAACTTTGCGAATCTTTCGTGGATCAATATAACGAATTTCACGAAGGCCTGCTTTTGGATTCTTTTCATCAATAATCATGTGATAATAAAGTCTTCCGTCAACATACCATCGTCTGAAGATGTCGTAGCCTTGATTATTGAAATCTAAAAGTTTCATAACGTGATCGTATTCATCACGAATTTTCTTTTTAACTGATTCAGGTTGCTTCAAATTATCTAGAACAATTGAAACTGGATATCTATGCTCTTCGTAAACAATTGCTTCATTGACAATATCGTCAACTGCTAAATCGCATTCGGGCTGCATAGCCATTTCACGATACTTATTGATGAGTTCAGAGTCAGACCGAATTTGACCCTCTAAGTCAACATAAGTTCCGTAAACACCACCCGCTGAAATAGCAACTGCGCCATCATCTTCTGCTTTAGGAACAAATGATTGCGGAAGCGATTGCTCTGGATCATCTTTACCAATTTTAAAACCAAATAGTTTTATTGCCATTTTTTTCTCTTATATAAATTAAAAAGGGAGCGTAATAGCTCCCTTTGTTGATAACTATTACGCAACTATTTATTTGTTGCGAATGTTAAGTTTATTATTATGCTGGTGTCACAGATAAATCATCGGTTGTTGCGAATGTCGCAGATGTTGTAACACCAGCTGCGAGTGATTTAGCATTCATATAATGATATTGGAATGTAACAGTAAATTCTGATATTGTGTCTGTAGAATCAAAAGAGAGATCAATAGCTCCCACATCAGTTGGGAATGCTTCACCTAATAGATATGTTCTAGCAACAGAACCATCTTGTCTTAAATGATCTACTGTAATATCAACAGCGTAATTATATTGAGCACTACGAGATACATTAGGCCTTAGCGTTGTTGAATTAAAATCAAAAGATGCTACATCATTATGCCAATCAAGAAAAGCTTTTCTAATTTTATGTGCTGAATCGCTAATGAATGTGACAGTCCAATCAGCGAATGTTCTGTCGCCAGGAATTTTGATTCTTCTACCACCTCTAAAAGGAACTTCAATCACTCCCAAAGTCATGCCGGGAATCGCTGCTGCTTTACATAATATATTAACGTTTGCAATATCTGCCGCTGTTGAACTTTTTGCATGTGTGTTAGGAAAACTAACTCTAAAAAAATTCGGTCTAGCGCCAGCCTTCATCGCTGACGATAAACTTGAAATTGTATCAATGGCCATTTAATATACTCCTTAAAATATTTTTTATATTATGCTGTTACACCACCCACAGTTATACCATCTACTGTGTAATAATCATATGTCCAAGTGACAGTGAATTCTTCAAGAGTATCTGTAGTATCATATGACAAATCAATCGCAGCAATGTCGCTAGGCCAACAATTGTATAGTGTATATTTACCATTAGAAACTTCGTTACCTGATGAATCTAGTTGAGATACTGTCACTGTTGAATAATAATCATCAGAACCTCCAGTAAAAGTTCTATTACCAATGGTAGTTAAATTATAATTTACTTTTACAATATCATTTTGCCATTTTTCTAGCGACGATCTAATATAAAAATTTTCATCATTTAAAACGGTAGTAGTCCATTCAGCAAATGTTCTGTCACCTATACGCTTCAAGCGTCTGCCAGCAATCATTGGTATGTCAATAACTCCAGCTGTTGAACTAGGCAAAGACGCTGATCTACATAAAAAATTAAAATTAGTCATATTAGCTTGCGGCACCTGTGTATTCGGCGCCGTCACACTAACTTTATACAGATTTGGTCTTGAACCCTCATTCAATGTAGATTTGAATGTTGTTATACTGAAAGACATTTTTATTCTCCTTTATTCAATAAGATCATTAAGCTGCAATTTCAGTAAAATTTGCAGATCCTCTTACAGAAACAAAATTCAATTGAACAAAGTTTACTGACCTAATTGGTTGAATAAAAATATCACATATAAATTCATTATTGCTCACGACTTCATCAGGGTTGTTAGAACTGTCGCAAACAACTCTAAACGCTTGAAGACCACGCCTCGCTTGAACTGCTCTTAAATATGGTGTAACATTATTCACAAAGTTTACTCTTGTTGATTCATCATTTTGATCAAACAAAACATTTCTTGCAGCGTCAGCGATAGTCTTTTGAATATCAATAAACAATCTACGGACATTTATACGATTTAAAGATGTATTCTTCAAGAAGAATGTTTTATCACCAAATAACAAAGTACCACGACCTATTTGTGTGTAAATAGGATTCACTGCAACTTTGTAGAGTGCATCACGTGCCGTTTGATTTGGATTCCATGCAAGTTTTACAACATTGTTCATGACGCCATTCGCAGGCCCTGCTGGAGACAACCATGATTCACGGAGAACATCATTTCTTGACATCACACCTGCTGTGTCAGGATTACATGGAACATATACATAGGTGTCATTATACTTATCATATTGATATTTCCAGTTGCTATCAGCAAAAGCGTAAGTTGATCTTGTAACTGTTCCAGCCCAAGTTTCAATTGCAGACACTTCTGAACCAGCGTTATTGACAACGTTTGCTCTGAGTGGTGAAATACAGGCGATACAATCTTTTCTGACTTCACAAATTTCAGATATGATGTAGTTTGCAACGGTTGCTGATGCTTGACCTGCAACAATTAGAGTAGCAGGAACAGAATTTTCGTCAGCAATGTATGAATAGCTTGTAGTTCTATCACCGTCAGTAAGTGCACCACCATCATTGCCACCAGCAAGACTGTAATTTTTTGGTGTTGTGACTGCTGTGTATGTTGTACCGACTAGAGTATTGCCCCAATTTGATCCTGCTGAATCATGATCTGTCCAGTAAATCCACTTTGATTGATTATTGATTATATCTTTATAATAATTTGTTCCGCCTTCTGATGCTTTTGCGTCAGAACCTTTTGACAAACCTTCAAATTTTTCTAGGACTGTATTTTTTGCACCAGTAATTACACTATCTTCGTCAACAACTACGATATGTAATTCATCATTTACTGCATTGACACCTGCGCCATATATTGATGTACCGGGCGCTGCTGTAAATTCTCCGTAAAACTCCCAACGACGGACTGCTGAAGATCCTGCTGTCACACCTGTTGTATGTGCTGATTCAAGTGTGAAATGTGTTGCATTTGTAATTGACGCTACACGAATTGATTTTCCACCAGCAACAAACAAGTCGCCTGGTATCAATTCTGTGTTTGCTGCTGAACCTGATCCTACAACTGCTGTAGTTCCGATAGCGACAGTAAATGTTCCAGTCAATGTAGATTGCCATGCAGCTGCGGATGGACAAATGGAAACTTTCAATGAATTTCCTATTTCGCCAGCATATCTTGCTGCCCAAGGACCGTTGTCAAATGAAGCTGTTGTCTCATAAACGTCTTTGTTTTTAATTAGAACACCAGTTCCTGCTGTTCCTGATCCTGTTGTTGCTTCGGATGTTGCATTTTTTGCTGTGTTATTTGCTGAACGAACAACGTACAAAGGTGCTGCATACGATAAAAAATTTGCAGCACTTAAAAAGTCAACAACATTTGTTGATTTTGGTTTACCAAACTCTGCCACCAATTCTGCTTCGTTGAGCACTAATTGAGGAAGATCAATAGAACCCCAACGAAACATTCCGGCAAATGCGCCAGCAGTCGCAGCTAGACTTGATGAAGAAGAAACCAAGTCTTGTTCGGTAATTTTGACTCCTGGTGAAATTAGACTGATTGCCATTTATTTTCTCCTTGTTTATAATGATGATTTTTATTCAATCTATAAGATCATTTTCAATTTATTTATAAAAATGACGATTTACAGCTTCAAGAATACATTATCACTGGTATGGTTTTCAAAATTTTTATCTATTTCCCAAACTTGACCAGCGCCATCAACAATTTTATTATCTGAGAAACCATTATCAATAATTCCAAACGGCGTAATCTCATCTTCAATCATTTTCATTCTTTGCTCATAAAGCTCTTTTCGTATATTCGTATTAGTTAATTCTTTAAAATATGGATTTGTTGTCAGCCAAGAGAAAAGCACTAAAGGCATGACTAGATCATCATGATATCCTTCGTCTGCTGAATAACTATTTCTTTTTTCTATGAAAGTTGAAATCTCAGCAATCGTATCAGAATCTTGAATCAATAACTTTTTACCTTCAACTAAGGATTTAAAGTTCATACAACCGATTCTTTTGATTTTTTTGTCTGTATTTACGCCTAATTGTGTTTTGCCACCGCCAAAACCACCTGAAACAACTTGGCCTTGATTCGTTCTATTTACAAATATAATGTTTTCATATTCATATTCACTATGTAGAATTTCAGCAACTTGCTCTGACGTATTAATTTCAATCAGAACCCATGCTTCATTATAATCTTTTGCAACTTTGTATATCATAGAAGGATATACAAAGTTGCAAAAGATTATAAT
>Ga0214917_10006449_pt1 | contig 12159 bp, 9 predicted proteins | sample LL_1208_BB_MetaG_FD_177983 | JGI IMG/M metagenome (GOLD analysis project Ga0214917, IMG submission 177983) | Freshwater microbial communities from Lake Lanier, Atlanta, Georgia, United States - LL_1208_BB | ecosystem: Environmental > Aquatic > Freshwater > Lake | place: USA: Georgia | collected...
CGCGCCCTTGGACTTGCCAGCCAGCGGCGAGGTGTTGATGCCGATAGTCATCGAGATACTGGGCTCGTCGATGGTGAACAACGGCAGCGGCCGCGGATCCTCGACATCAGCCAATGTCTCACCCAAGGTGATGTCCTCGAAGCCGGCCACAGCGATGATGTCACCAGGGCCAGCTTCCTGCGCAGGCACTCGGCTCAGCGCCTCCGTCATCAGCAACTCGACGACTTTGGCTCGCTGCATTGATCCGTCTGCGCGGCACCACGCAACCTGCTGCCCCTTGCGAATCCGACCCGCATGCACGCGGCACAAAGCCAAGCGGCCGAGGTATGGGGAAGCGTCGATGTTGGTGACGTGCGCCTGCAGCGGAGCCGTCGGGTCGTACTCAGGTGCGGGGATCGTCGTGAGAATCGACTCGAATAGTGACGTCAAGTCGGAGTCGTCCGGAATCGTGCCATCCGCAGGCTTGCTCGTGCTTGCACGACCGACCTTGGCTGCCGCGTAAATGATGGGAAAGTCAATCTGGCTGGAATCGGCGTCAAGGTCGAGGAACAGCTCATAAACCTCGTTCACGACCTCGTCGATGCGCGCATCACTACGGTCAACCTTGTTGACGACGAGGATGATCGGCAAGCGCTTGGCAAGCGCCTTGCGAAGCACAAATCGCGTTTGAGGCAAAGGTCCTTCGCTTGCATCAACCAGCAACACGACGCCGTCGACCATCTCCAGTCCGCGCTCAACCTCGCCACCGAAGTCAGCGTGACCTGGAGTGTCGATCACATTGATGGTGACGATCTGGCCGTCGGCAGCTGTGTAGGTAACCGCTGTGTTCTTCGCGAGGATCGTGATCCCCTTCTCCCGCTCCAGATCCAGGGAGTCCATCACTCGGTCGGTCGGCTCCTCGTGGGCGCTGAATGCACCACTCTGCCGAAGCATGGCGTCCACCAGCGTCGTCTTGCCGTGGTCGACGTGGGCGATGATCGCCACATTACGCAGGTCGCTGCGGTATGCGAGTTCAGTGGACTTCACAGGCTGATTGGGCACGGGGATGCAGCCTACGCATAAGCGATTGGTCGACCGTCAGCCGTGCGCAGCCGCATCAAATGCAGCAACCGCCGGCGCTCTGTCTGCCGGCAACCATGGGACGGTGTCCAATTCTTCTCGGGTCAGCCAGATAACGGCGTCATGCTGTTCTATGGCTGCGGGAACGGCGTCCGCATCGGCCAGAAACGCCATGTGAACGATCATCACGCCGTATTCGCCCAAGGGCCAGCCTTGGTGAAGGTCCGGGCCAGGCACCAGTTCGCCTAGAACGATGCGGACCCCGAGCTCCTCCGCGATCTCACGGATGACTGCTTGCTCGATAGTTTCGCCGTCGTCGATCTTGCCACCGGGAAGTTCCCAGCCACCGGCGAACTCTTCTGGTTCAGTCCGACGGGCACTCAACAACTCCCAATGCCCGGTGTCATTGCGGCGGAAGATCGCAGCCGCCGCGACGATGCGGCGACCGTCATCGGCATACAGACTGGTGAACTCGCGCATGGCGAGGCGAGTGTGACACAACGAAAAGCACTGACCCCGACACCGTGTCGGTGTCGGGGTCAGTGACGTGGTCGATCAGCAGTGGCTATCAGCCAGTTGCCACGGTTGAGCGGCAGTAAGACTGAGCCGGCACGTTGTCCAGACCGCCGTCGAGCGCCTTCGACAGCGGGATGAACCCTTCCGCCTTGATAGCACCTTCAATCAGCGGGCGAATTTTGGAGCCCGTGGCAGATACCGCGGTGTCCATCGTCGCCGAGCAGAGGAAGTTGATGTAGTTCTTCACCGTCGCCGCCGGGTTCTGCTTGGTGATCACGTAGACCATGCGGTTGGCCGGGAAGGTCTTCGCCAACACCGTCTCCGGGTTGACGTCGATGCCCGCGATTTGGCCAATTGCATCAGTCCAGTTGGTGCGACCAGTGGAGTTTCCGGCCATGCCGGTGCCGGCCTTACCCGAGGTGAACGGCACGTACTGCTTCGAGGTGATCGTCCCAGCATTGAGCAGGTCCGTGTTGCGCTGGGTGTAACGACCGTAGCTGTAGTAGTAGAAAGCCTTCTCTGCGTCGGCAGTCGGAATCAGCGAAGCGTTGTTCTCGAAGATTCGGCAGAAGTTCAGGCACGTCCCGTCGCCGGCGTTTACCTGTGCTGCTGCGGCGTACGTGGAGTCGCCAGCCTTGACTGCGGTGTCCCATGTTGAGCGGGTGCCAGAACCATCTTGCGCCAAGAAGACCTTGAGCGGGCGGTAGTTGACGTACTTCTTGGACAGGTCGGTCTCCGGGTTGCCGTTGTTGACACCGGCTCTGACAACAGTGGACTTGCCGTTGACAACCGTCGTGTAGGCAGCCATGACGCCGAGAACCTTGTCCGTTGGCATCAATTCGTTCCAGGTAGTGATGGAGCCCTTGTAAACGCCGGCCAGCTGCGCCAAGGTTAAGGTCTTCAGTGCGGCGTGCGAAGTGGCCTTGTTGTCCACCTTGGTGAAGTGGAACCACGAGATGCCGTCAGCGGCGTAGGCAGTTGAGTTCAGGTACTTGGTCTCGTTGCCGGCTGCAAGCGCGCGCGATGAGCGGGCAAAGGCCAAGTTTGGAACGCCGGCGGTAACGCCACCGTCAAGCAGCTGCTTGATGCCGTTGCCTGAGCCGATCGGGAACAGCTGCGAGACAGTGTCGTGCTGCGGGTTAACGACGGTGTCCGACAGCGCAGGAGCCGAAGTCGGAGTGGTGCCGTTGAGGCATTTGCCGAAGTTTGAGGTTGATACACCGGTGATGATGGTTTGGTAGCAGCCAGGGGCTTCGTTGTAAATCGCATCCAGGCGGACCGCCATGGCGTAGGTGGTGTCTGATCCACCAGAGAGCATCACACGGGGGGTGCCGTCGACATCGCCAGCACCGATGAGTTCCGCAATAGCGGGGGTGGCAGCAAGAGCGGAAGCGACGGCAACGGCCGCAACAATCTTCGCTCGCTTTGACTTGAGGTTCACGAGGTTTCCTTTCGGTTCTGCGCGGTGTCTGCGCTAGGCGAATAATCGCTAGTGAAGGTGAGCAAAAATCGCTCAGCAATAGGACAATCGTTGACGGTTAGGTAAACATTCGGTGACGCCGAGCAAGCCGCTCAGAGAGTTGGCGGCAGGAATGCTGCCAAAGCCCGCGCGAGCATGAATCCGATGAAGGTGAGGACGGGGGCCGCCACAGTCCAACAAATCATCCGATCCATGAGCCGAGCCCGCAGCCAGAATCGCGCCAGCGTTGCAAACCCCAGCAGCAGCAACAACCACGCAGCGACCGACGCCAGCGCCCCGAAATCGATCGAGCGCAGACCAGAATCCGGCAGGCGATTTTGGGGTGTGCTCGGATACGCCGGCGCTGTTGATTCGGCCACGACGAACAGGTCTCTCGCGCCCAAGCCAGCAGGCGAGCTGGTGGCAAGAACCAGTCGTGCGCGACCGGATGTATCGGCTGCCAAGTCAGGGGCTTGCGTCCCGATGCTGACGACCTCGTATTGCATCGGCCCAGCGACGGTCACAGCCGAGAAGCGGTCCCCGATAGCGAGGTGGTTAAGCCGGGCGAATGGGGCACCGGCGGTGCTGCGATGGCCCGCGATGACAGACGTTCCGCGCTCGCCGATGCCCGCAGTCCCGGAGACGTGCCCTGGGCCAGTAACGGTGGTTGCTCCGCTGGCACCTTCAATGACGACCTGCTCGAGGCCAAGCTTGGGAATCTGCAAAAGCGCGATGGCCGAGCCAAGTGCAGGCGGCTCGGTCGGCAGCGGCGACAAATCACTGTGCCCGATGCTGCCAGCAGCGACTGCAAAACGCGCCTGAAGTTCACGACCCGCAGCCACCTGCGCCCGTTGCTGCACCAGCGGCAAAACCAAGAACTGAGCGACGACTACGGCGACTGCAGTCAATGCGAGGCTGTGCCGCCAGGTCTGGCGCAACACCTGCCCGATGCTCGTGCGCTCTGCCTCGGGCGAACTCACTCGAAATTCGTAGGTCACAGCTGTAGCGCGCTTCGGCGCGATATCCGCCAATGAAGGTGCTGCTGCTGGCGCCATGATCGTCATTGGCTGGCTCCCTTGGTTGTTTTGACGAGATAGACCGCTGCGAACCCGGCCGCGATCAGCACTGCAAACCACACCCACCCGCTGGCAGCACCTTGATTCATGCTGCGATCAAATACTGAGGCCAACTCGGCGTCATCAGCATTTGAATCCGCAGTCACCACAACCGTTTGCACAGGCTGCGGTTGGATCTCTGTGGTGGAAACGTCAGAACCGTTGCCGTTCACCGACGGCGATGGAGATGCTGTCACAGTCACCGGCAAAGGGTCTGGGCCTGCAAATGACAGCGATGCTCGCGACTGCGCCTGCAACGCGTTAGTCAACGGGAAGTAGCCAGCCGGCAGGACTTCGCGGGACTGCCCGCGCTTGGGATCCAGCATGTATGCCGTTGCTGACAGCGCTGCAGCAAAAATCATGGGGTCGCTGCCACTGCTCGGCGGAACCAAATAGCTCACCGACACCATGGGCCAAGCCTTGGCGTCGCTGGGCTTGGCAGGTAACGCGAAGTAGCCGTAACGATCGGGCTTAATGCCTGCGAGCGCCCGCAATGTCGCGGACTCGGTCGGAGCGACCAAACTCGCTGTAGCACCGGTGCCAATCTTGAGCGTCACGGTGGAAAGCCCGTATCGAGCAGCTTGGCTGGCGTCCATGACACCCAGGTAACCCCAAGCAGTAGTGCGAGGGTCGTTCTCCGGGTATAGCACCGCCTTGGCAACCGCAGTGCCGCCGGTTCGCAGATCCAACCCGTTGACATTTGCGAGGAAATCCGTGGGACCCGATTCGAACAACCGGCCGCCGGCGCGGTACTGCTTTGGCGCAAATGCATCGAGGAAGCGAGTGAGCGTGTAGTTAATGCCGGCTTGGTCAGCGCGTGCGATTGCTTTGATGTTCACCGGCAATGTCACGCCCGGGTTCAACGCCTTGATGCGCTTGTCCTGACCCGTGTACAGACGCCCGGTGAAGATCTCCGCGAGCAACTCCGGAGTTAACACCAAATGGTCGATTCGGCTGTTGTCGGTTGCACTCTGATTGCGCATGTTGAACGCGATAACGACGGGCGAAAGAGTCACCGGTGCCAAGCGAACCGGGTCACGCCTGGTTTCCTTTCCGCCCGGCGTTACCGGTGGGCAGGAATCAAGCTCGTAGTTGGGGCGGTACTCGACAACTGCCGCATCGATTTTGTCGCACTGGTAGTCCGACCGGCCCGACGCATCGTTCTTCGCAATGAAGCCCATCGCAACTGAAGTTGGAGTTTGGCAGACCTGCGAACCCCATGCGTTCATCGCCAATTCAGCCACATCAGAGCCGCCGATTTGCAACTTCAGCAGTCCTGGATCTGGGCATTCGCGTGACGAGGCGAACGTGACGGAGGCGCGAACGCCATCGGCAAGGCTTGTGAATGATGTGGTGACGACGATGTCGCAAGGATTGTCGGAGTCACAGCGAACATGCGGCGCACCAGCAAGTCCGTGATTGTCATCTGTCACGGCCAAGGTGAGATTCTCCGAACCGACACCCTGGGCATTGGATGTTGCGTAACTGCTGACAACATCTGAAAGTCGACCACCACTGACTGCGTAGTTTGCGCAGTCCGCAACATCCGTCGCGCCGCCTCTGCATAACCGAAGAGCCACCGGCACGTCTTTGCCGAATCCCGACCATCGCACGATCACCGGTTGGCCGTCGACGATGCCATGGGCTGGGAAGACAGTCACAGATTTTGCCGTTGCGGCTGCGGCGGGTTGCGCCGATGCGAGTGCAATGGTGAAGCCGGCAGAGGTCATCGCGATTACCCCGAGTGTCGCGATAAGCGCACGCGGAGCGAACGACGGGCGGCTGAGAAACCGCACTGCGCCTCCTTTAGCGATGCCCATTCCGGACGGAACGGCTAGTCGGGCACTTCGCAGCGAAGGCCCCGACTGAATCCGCGCCACGCTATGGTGACGGGAGTGTCGCGGCGCTCACGTTGAAGCCGAACCTGATGCTCGTCAACAGCACAATCATCAGGGCGGCTGTGCCGCGCGTCAAACTCGCGCGACCCCCTCGAAACAAAGTTCACGGCTGGTTAACCTCCCGTTCAACTTTCACCACTCGCTCGTTACGTTGCGGCGGCTATAACCACGCTGTGACCATTCCGTCGCCATCCAGCGAGGCCTCAGTCGCCGAGCGCTCTGAGGACCAACCCCGGCGGATTTTCAGCAATTACACGCGCAGCGACCGGATCTATAGACGAGCCGCAGTTGGCGCTGGACTGATGACATTGGTCATTCTGGCGCTGATTGGATTGAACCTCTTGCTGCAAGCGCGCGAGGCGTTGCAGAGCCAAGGGTGGGGTTTCCTTACGCAGAAACTGTGGAGCCCCCAGCAGAACCCCCCTGTTTTCGGCATCGCCGCGGTGTTGTTCGGCACCGTCGTTATTGCAGCGCTTGCACTGATATTGGCAGTTCCCGTGAGCATCGCCTGCGCGCTTTACCTGACAGAGATCGCGCCACGCAACCTGCAGAAGCCGCTGCGATCGCTTGTCGATCTGCTGGCCGCAATCCCCAGCCTGATCTACGGCATGTGGGGGTTGCTGTTTTTACAGCCGCACATGGTGCCGCTGGCGATGTGGCTTTCCGAAAAGCTCGGATTCATCCCGATTTTTCACGTGAACCGACCGGCCTACACATCGAGTGTGCTGATTGTCAGTGTCGTCGTCGCGTTGATGGTGATCCCCATCTGCACATCGGTCATCCGCGAAGTTTTCGCCCAAACCCCGCAAGGTGAGAAGGAAGCGGCTTTAGCCATGGGCGCGACTCGCTGGGAGATGATCCGAGCCGTCGTCCTGCCATTCGGTCGAGGTGGAATCATCGGTGGCTCGATGCTGGGGCTTGGTCGCGCACTGGGTGAGACCATCGCGGTAGCACTCATCATCAGCCCGATTTTTGAGATTCGACCGAGCATCGTCGAGACGGGCGGCAACTCGGTGGCTTCGCTGATTGCCTTGCGGTTCAGCGAAGCCGACCAATTGCAACGCAGTGGTTTGGTTGCTGCCGGTTTAGCGCTTTTCGGCTTGACCTTGGTGGTCAATGCCATCGCAGCAGTGATCGTCGCCCGCTCACGCAGCGGCGCCGGAGTCGATATCTGACATGGCTACGACTACAGACCACTCAAGTGACGTAGAAGCACGTCGTCACACAACGCTGACCACTCCCAAAGACAGATTGCTGCAAGTGAGCGTCGTCTTGGGATCCGGTGCATTGGCAGCGGTCCTGTGCACGCAACTGCTGCCGGTGAGCGGTCCAGTGCCGTTTGGTTTCACCTGGCTGGCGGTTTTCCTCGTCATGTACTGGGCGGTGGTTCGCCGTGCAGACGATCGACTTGCAGCCAAGGACCGGCTCATGTCATTCATCATCACAGCCGGCGCCGCGTTGGTTGTTCTCCCGCTCGCGTTGATTCTCGGCTTTGTTTTCATACGAGGTATCGGCGCACTGTCGTGGTCATTCTTCACCCAAGACTTGTCAAAGACGGGAACCCTCGATTCAGGCGGCGGGATGCTTCACGCCATCGTCGGCACCCTGCAACAAATCGGCTTGTCCGTCGTGTTTGCAGTTCCGCTGGGCATCATGACGGCTGTCTTCTTGAACGAGGTGCGCGGACCACTGCGACGCCCCGTGCGAATGTTTGTCGACGCGATGAGTGGTGTGCCGTCGATTGTCGCCGGTTTGTTCATTTACACGGTCTGGCTGATTCAGCTCGGACAGCAAGGAAGTGGATTCGCCGCCGCACTCGCATTGTCAATCTTGATGCTGCCGACAATCGCTCGCACCGCGGAGGAGGTCTTGCGCTTGGTGCCAGGTGGCCTGCGGGAGGCATCGCTTGCGATGGGCGCGACGCAGTGGCGCACGGTGTGGTCGATCGTGCTGCCGACAGCCCGCACCGGACTGATCACCGCAATCGTCTTGGGTATCGCGCGCGTCGTTGGTGAAACCGCCCCGCTCATCATGACGTCATTCGGCTCAACTGCGATGAACTCGAACCCATTCAAAGGGTTCCAAAGCTCGCTGCCTCTCAGCGTCTACCAACTACTCTCAAATCCGTTCGCCGCGCAGCAACAACGCGCATATGCGGGCGCTTTCGTTCTGGTTTTCCTGGTGTTGGCCCTGTTCACAACAGCACGGGCTCTTGGCAACCGCGGCGCCAAACCGCCGCGGAAACGAAAGGAAAGAACATGACTGTCACCACTGAGGGGGTGACCGCCGCTGATGCTGTGGCCAAGGGCGCGTTGCAGGCACAAGACATCAGCGCGTGGTTCGGTCAGCGCAAGGTTTTAGACAGGGTCAACTTGTTCATGCCGCCGCGGTCCGTTACGGCCTTGATTGGCCCCAGTGGCTGCGGCAAGTCCACATTCATCCGCATCCTCAACCGCATGCACGAGTTAGTGCCTATCGCGTCAATGGCAGGGCAGGTGCTTCTGGACGGAGAGGACATCTACGCAGCAAACGTGCGGGCAACACATACGCGAGCACGCATCGGGATGGTCTTCCAGAAGCCGAACCCGTTTCCTGCCATGTCCATCCGCGAGAATGTGCTGTCCGGTCTGAAGCTCACAGGCGTCAAGCCCAATGATGCCGACGAGATCGTTGAGACATCTTTGCGTCGAGCAAGCCTCTGGAATGAGGTGCGCGACCGGCTCGATTCGCCTGGTGGGGCGCTCTCCGGTGGCCAGCAGCAGCGTTTGTGTATCGCCCGCTCCTTGGCTGTTGACCCTGATGTGCTGCTCATGGATGAGCCGTGTTCGGCGCTTGATCCGACGTCTACGCGCAGGGTTGAAGAGACAATCCACGAAATCAAAGATCGTGTCACCATCGTGATCGTCACACACAACATGCAGCAGGCACAACGCGTGTCACAGCAATGTGCGTTCTTCCTGGCCGAAGAAAACCAACCCGGGCACATCGTCGAGGCAGGGCCCACCACCGAGGTCTTCGGCAACCCCAAGGATCCTCGTACCGATGACTACGTAAACGGAAGGTTCGGCTGATGCGCAAGATCGCACACGTTGCCCTCGCCACTGCGGCGCTCGCAACTGCGACAGTGATGCCGGCATTTGCTGATGGGCCGACCATCAACGGGTCCGGCTCCACCTGGTCCGCAATCGCAATCGACCAATGGCGCGCGGATGTGCGCAACAGCAAAGGCTTGACAGTCAATTACAACTCTGTCGGTTCGTCATCAGGACGCGAGTACTACATCTCGCTGGGCGACCAAACCGACTTCGCAGTTTCGGAGATCCCCTTTGTCGGCGATGAGCCCGACCGTCTCGCGTCACACAAGCGCACGTACCAGTATCTGCCGATCGTCGCCGGTGGCACCGCGTTGATGTACAACTTGAAGGACTCTGCTGGACGCCAAGTTCGCGACCTTGGGCTGTCGGCCGCGACGATTGCCGGCATTTTCACCGGGAAAATCAAGTCATGGGACGACCCGAAAATCACCGCCGACTACGGGAAGCCGCTTCCTAAGTTGGCGATCACACCGGTGATCCGATCAGATGGCTCAGGCACTTCAGCGCAGTTCGCGGCGTACCTGGCATACGAGGCGAAATCAGTATGGACTCCGTTTGCGAAGGACAAAATGCTCGACCCGAACATTCCGGTGTCCAACTACCCTGACCTGGGAAATTCCATCGCCCAAAAAGGCTCCGATGGCATTGCGAATTACGTAGCCAACCCGATTGTCGGCGTCGGCGCGATCGGCTACCTGGAATCCTCGTATGCAGTACAACGCAATTTCCCAGTCGCATCGGTCAAGAACCGCTCAGGGAAATTCGTATTGCCGACTTCTAGAAATGTGTCAACGGCACTGACGAAAGCCACGCTGTATGCGGACCGCACACAGAACCTCACCGGGGTTTACTCGAATGCGGATCCTGCGGCGTACCCGATCTCCAGCTACTCGTACATGATCGTTCCCAAGAAGACTGGCATGGCAGCGGACAAGGCCTCTGTCCTCGGAAGGTTCATGCTGTATTTCGCGTGCGATGGCCAGTCCAGCGCCTCACTGCTTGGGTATTCACCTCTGCCGAAGAACCTCGTATCCATCGTCTTCGACGCTGTGCGAGATCTACCTGCCGGTAGGCCCGATGCGCCCGCCGAACCGACAGCAGCGAACTGCAAGAACCCGACATTGACGGGCAGTTTGGGCGAGGGCGCGGACATCCTGCGCGGCTCAGCGGACTACGGCACCGGTGGTTCTGCGACGGGTACAGCAACGAACGCCGGAACGGGCACTACAGGCGGCGGCACTGGAGCCGGAACCGGCGCTACAGGCGGCGGCACTGGAGCCGCAACGGGCGCTACAGGCGGCGGCACTGGAGCCGCAACGGGCGCTACAGGCGGCAGCACTGGCGGCGGCAACAACGGCGTCTACTCGGCACTGCAGCCGACAAGGCTCACGCTGTCGCCAGGAGCGGGATCCACCTTGCCGATCGTCGGCATCGCGCTTGCTGCGCTGTTGCTTGGACCCATCGTCATATCGACGCTGTTCAAGCGTCGCTCGTCTGCGCCGAAAATCGAAGACGAAGCGCAAGCCTGAGATGCAGCTTTGCTGCATTGCTGACGTTGAATATCAGAAGTTGAATCTCAGACGTTGAAGCGGAACTCGACCACATCGCCATCGGCCATGACGTAGTCCTTGCCTTCGATGCGGGCTTTGCCGCGGGAGCGAGCTTCAACCAACGAACCGCAGTCGACCAAATCCGCGAACGACACGACCTCGGCTTTGATGAAGCCCTTCTCAAAATCAGTGTGAATAACGCCCGCCGCCTGCGGCGCCTTCGCGCCGATCGGGATCGTCCAAGCGCGCGCTTCCTTAGGTCCAGCGGTCAGATACGTCTGCAGACCCAAAGCAGCGAATGCCGTGCGCGCCAACACATCCAAGCCCGGCTCGTCTTGGCCCACGGACGCAAGCAACTCCAACGCATCCGCGTCATCCAGGTCGGCGAGTTCGCTTTCCAGTTTCGCATCCAGGAACACTGCCGGCGCTGGCGTAACCAACTGCGTTAGTTCCTCGCGCTTTGACGCATCAAGCATCGCAGCCTCATCCACATTGAAGACATAAATGAAGGGTTTTGCTGTCAACAGGAACAGTTCCCGCAACAAACTCATGTCCAACCCGGCAGCGAAAATCGTGGTTCCCGCATTGAGGGCAATCTGCGCGCGCTCAACTTCAGCGAGGAAGGCTGCGCGGTCTTTGTTCAGTCGCGCTTCCTTCTGGATCCGCGGCAGGGCTTTCTCGATGGTTTGCAGATCGGCGAGGATCAGTTCGGTGGCGATGGTTTCCATGTCGTCCGCAGGTGACACTCGCCCCTCAACGTGGACGACCTCGGGGTCCTGGAACACGCGCACCACCTGGCAGATGGCATCAGCCTCGCGAATGTTCGCCAGGAACTTGTTCCCCAAACCCTCGCCTTCGCTGGCGCCGCGGACGATGCCCGCAATGTCAACGAATGTGACGGTTGCCGGCACGAGTCGCTCGGATCCGAAGATGCCCGACAAGGTGTTTAACCGCGCATCCGGCACCGGCACCATCCCGGTGTTTGGCTCGATGGTGGCGAAGGGGTAGTTGGCGGCGAGCACGCCGGCCTTGGTGAGCGCATTGAAGAGGGTCGACTTGCCGACATTTGGCAACCCAACGATGCCGACAGTTAAAGCCACGGGTCAACTGTAGGAGTTGCGACCGCATCGTCATGGCTTGGGAGCGTAGGCTCCGATGCCATGACGGAAGGTCGCTTGTTCCGCTCGGCTGCAGCCAGCGGTCCGCTGGCTGAGCAAGCGGAGATCGCCCTCCGCAGGCCCTCCAGCACTGCCCCTGAGGCAGATAGTGCAGGCATGCCCCCGACCGGCACCGGCTACTCGCAGCCAGACGTAGCGGCGTCGGTGATCCCGACTGTGGTGCCACCCGTCATCGAACCTGCGGCCGATTTCGATCATCTGTTCGCTGCACCTGATGTTGCGGCTGCGGCCGACCCAGCGCCGGCACACGAGGACATCCCCGCCGCTGCGACGGAGCAGGCCGGCAGCG
>Ga0214917_10006451_pt1 | contig 12158 bp, 6 predicted proteins | sample LL_1208_BB_MetaG_FD_177983 | JGI IMG/M metagenome (GOLD analysis project Ga0214917, IMG submission 177983) | Freshwater microbial communities from Lake Lanier, Atlanta, Georgia, United States - LL_1208_BB | ecosystem: Environmental > Aquatic > Freshwater > Lake | place: USA: Georgia | collected...
CCAGAGATTATTGGAAAGAATTGAGAAATAAAAGAGATTTTCTACTTTCGCAATCGGATTGGACGCAAGGAAATGATAGTCCACTAAATTTACAACAAAAAGAAGAATGGAAAATATATCGTCAGTCATTACGAGATGTACCTTCAAATACGATAGATCCAAAGAGTCCAGTTTGGCCACTATCCCCTTCTCCTTGACACCACACCCAGTCCGTGCTATGATGGATGGGTAAGACGACCCCTCCAAACCATTATGATGATTACCCGAGACGTTTTGGCCGAACTTCAAGAACTGCAAGAAGATGTAGCAGAACATTTTGCAGATGAGAATATTGTAAGTGGAGAACTTTATTGGACTTGTGTGGAGTCACTTGCAACTGCAAAACTTGCTGAACTTCGTGGTGAACTTGTAGGATAATATAAAAAAATATATAGTGGCTAAATAAGACAGAAGAAATATCTGTGTTTATAAACGATGCCGTTATCAAGATTAGAAAATTTCCTGAAAAATGCTGAAGGATCTATATTATACGTAAACCCATCAGATTTTGATGCTACGGATAGTTATGAGAATAAAGGAAATTCATTAACAAGACCATTCAAAACTATTCAAAGAGCATTAGTTGAAGCTGCAAGATTTTCATATCAGATAGGAAGAAATAACGATAAGATTGATCGTACTACAATTCTTGTATATCCAGGCACACATTATATTGATAATCGTCCTGGATTTGGTGTAAATACTTCAGGAACATTATATCAAAGAACTGGTTCTGGTTCTGGTGTTTCTTGGTCATCTGGTGTAAGTATTACTGAACTTGGTTCATCATTTAATACTGATCTTTTTAGTGCTTCAAATGATCTTTATAAATTAAATTCAGTAGATGGTGGGGTAATTATGCCTCGTGGTACATCTATTATTGGTTATGATTTAAGAAAAACAAAAATTCGTCCACTTTTTGTACCAGACCCAACTGATGATTATATCGCAGCATCATCTATTTTTAATGTAACTGGTACTTGTTACTTTAGTATTTTTACATTTTTTGATGCAGATTTAAATAAGTTTTCTTATAAAAATTATAATAATACTACATCTTTTCCAAATTATTCGCACCATAAACTGACTGCATTTGTTTATGCTGATGGTGTAAACACAGTAAATATTAGTGGAACAGATACTGGATTAACAGATCTCCAGATGTATTATAATAAACTTACATTAGTTTATGGTAATACATCCGGAAGAGCCCTTGTTGATTATCCAAGTGGTGTTGATTTTGAACCAAATGTAGACGAATATCGTATTGTTGGTAATCTAAATGCAAATAATCTTGGCATCACAAGTATTCGTGCTGGTGATGGAGTTACAACATCTTCTGTAATTACTGTAACGACTAATGTGAATCACGAACTTTATGTAGATACTCCAATTTTAATTAGTGGTGTTGGTATTGATACTAGTGCTTATAATGGTTCATTTGTTGTAAGTAACATTGTTGGATTAACTACATTTGCATATACTTCTTTAAGTTCTCCTGTTAATCCACTTCCTGATGTTAATCTTTATCTTCCGGATGCTCAAGTTGTTGTAGAAGCAGATAGTGTTTCTTCTGCTTCACCATATATCTTTAACTGTTCTTTGCGTTCAGTTTATGGTATGTCTGGAATGCATGCCGATGGTAATAAGGCAACTGGTTTCAAATCAATGGTTGTAGCTCAATTTACGGGTGTATCATTACAAAAAGATGATAATGCATTTTTAGATTATGATAGTACAAGTAAATCATATAATGATAATACTCAATCTACAAATGCACCTTTACATATTCATTCTGGTTCCATTTATAAACCATCATATAGCAATTATCATATAAAAGCATCAAATGGTGGTTTTATACAGTGCGTATCAATTTTTGCAATTGGTTATGCACGACATTTTCTTGCCGAAAGTGGTGGTGATATGTCTATCACCAACTCCAACTCAAACTTTGGTGCAGTATCATTAGAATCAATTGGATTTCAAAAAAATGCATTTAATCGTGATAATACTGGGTATATTACACATATTATTCCACCAAGAGAAGTTATAACAAATGAAAGTGAATCTACTTGGTTATCATTAGATGTTGCTAAAACAGTTTCTGCAGCAACAACTTCTAACTTATATCTTTATGGATATGATAAGTTGTCTATTGCTCCTCCACATCAAGTAGATAGTTATCGTGTTGGTGCAAAAGAAAATGAAATATTATATCTTACTGTTACAATTGGTACTGCACAAACAACATATACTGCACCAATATTGATGCAATCACCTGGGGGTTCGGTATTTTCTGCAAAGAAAATATCTACTGTAGGAAGAACTTCTGGAATTAATAGTATATCGAGTAATACTTTTACACTTACAAATAATCATAACTTTTATAATGGTGAGAAGGTAAGAGTATTCAGTGATACTGGAGAATCACCAAATAATATTGAATTAAATAAAGTTTATTATATTAGTACTACTGGTTCTGCAAATCAAGTCAAACTTTCACCAACTTATAGTGATTCAACTGCTGCAACACCAAGAACTATTCAAGGAACCAATAATCTTGGTGGTGTTCTTACGATTGTAAGTTCGGTAACCGATAAACAACCTGGAGACTTAGCTCATCCAATACAATATGATGCAGCAAGAACAAATTGGTATATTAATGTTTCTAATTCTTCATTAGATAATCAAATTTATAGTACAATTGTAGGTCTTGGTACAACTGGATTGGGATTAGAAAGTGGATCTACTTTCATTAAAAGAAAATTAGATAATCGTGCATTAAATGAAAGAATTTATAAAGTTCGTTATGTAATACCAAAAGAAGCAACAAATGCAAGACCGCCAGTTGCTGGATTTGTTCTTCAAGAAAGCAGTACAACCACTATTGATAGTCCCGGAATAATTACTGGCGATTTATCAAATACAATTCAACTTAAAAATCCAAAAATTATTATAGGCGCATCATATTCATCACCTGTAATTACGATTACGACTGAACTTCCACATAATTTAAATTCTGGTGATAATATTAATATACAAAATATTACAAGCACAAATAATCCAACTGGTGCTGCATCTTCTGTTTTTAATGGTTCATTTGTAATTGCAACAGTTCCAAGCTCAAAAACATTTACAATATCTGGTATTACTACAAATCCAGGAACATTTACAAATATTACAAATCAACGAACTACATCACAACAAGTAGAAGCATTACCAAGAGTTTATCGTGAAAGATATTATGATACTTATTCAATTTATAGAATAGATGAAATTAAGAAACATATTCCTGGTTCTTCAACTACCGGACAAGATGGTGTTTACCATCTTACGATAATCGCATCTAATGTAACACCATCACTTTCAAATGTTGGTTATGGAATTAGTTATCAAAATTATAATCAAGACATTCGTAATTTATATCCACAGTTGGACCGAGATAATTACAATTCAGACCCAAATGCATCGGTAACTTATGCAAATATTGAACCACTTGGAAAAGTTACAACAGATGATAAAAGAAACTCAATTACAAAAGAAGCACTAAACTCATTTATTCGTGAAAATGTAATTGGATTTGGAATTACTGGTGTTTCGGTGAGTGGTGCTGCTGTTACATTTTTTACTGATAGAGAACATAATTTAAATACAATTACGGGACTTTCATTGTTGAGTGCTGGTGCTGGTTATGGTAATACTACTTTATATTCTGCCTCTCTTGTAGGAGGAACTGGAACTGGAACAAATGCAACAGTAAAGGTTCAATTGACTGCAGGTGCAGCATCTGCAGTGTCTATTGTAGATGGTGGTAGTGCTTATGGAGTAGGTAATACGATGAGTATTGCTGGTGGTACAACACTTGCAACAGTACAAGTCACATCAATTAACAATAATATTGGAGATGGAATTCAAATTGTTGGTTGTTCTAGTGAAAGATTGAATGGAGTATTTAAAATTATAAGTATTTCTGGTTCAAAGCAGTTTACCGTTTCTAACTCAAATAATGTTACTAGTTATACTCCAAGAACTGATGGGAAACTTCCATATGCAACTTTTGTTTCTGAAGGACTTCCGATTTCAACTTTAGTTTTTTCAGATATTAGAACTGGAATTGCAACAGTTACAACTACAATTAATCACGGATTACTTGTAGGAAATAAGTTTGCAATTGTTGGTACAGGTCATACCATTTATGATAAATCATTTACGGTAAATGAAGTAGTTGGTTTATCGACATTTATCTTTAATGTTGGTGTTGTAGATGCTACAAAAACTTACACTAGTGGTGGAGTTGCTTTTAAGCAAGGAATTGGACCAAATGCACTTCCAATTGGTGAAGGGGAAATTAACCTTGGAAATCGTGCTTCTTACATTTATGCTGGTATTTCTACAACACTTTCCAGTGCTTTAAGTGCTTCTGCTGTTACATTTACGCTCACTAATATTGCAGGATTTAAAAAAGGCGACTTCGTACAAATTAATTCAGAAGTTCTTCGTATTCTAAATGATAATTGCACTTCTGTTATTCGTGGACAATTTGGTACAATTTCTGCTGCTGCCGCTATTGGAACTGTTGTTAAAAAAATAAGAGTAATACCAGTCCAATTTCATCGTCCATCATATCTTCGTGCATCAGGACATACATTTGAATATCTTGGATATGGTCCTGGAAACTATTCTACTGGTCTTCCACAAAAACAAGATAGAATATTAAGTGCAGATGAGATTATTGTTTCTCAAGCAAAGGAACAAGATGGTGGAACAATTGTTTATTCTGCAATGAATGATTTGGGTGAATTTTATTCTGGGTCTAAAAAACTTAACTCTGCAACTGGAGAAGAAGAAATATTTGATGCACCTATTTTTACATATACAGGAGATGATGCAAATACTGATTTAACAAAAAGATTAAGTGGATTTTTTGATGATATTGTAGTAAGAGAAAGAATTACAGTAGAAGGTGGAGAAAATAATAATCAAACATCACAATTTTATGGACCAGTCAATTTTACACAAAAGATTACAAATACATCAGAAAATGGAATTGAAACTAAAAATCTTTTTATTAAAGGAACTTCATCACAATCAAAATTAATTACTGTTGGTATTTCTACTCCAACATCTGATGATGTTGTTGGTGCTCGTTCTGGTGATATATCTCTTCTTTCAAGTCCAACTTCTGGTGGACATTTGGGTCATATCTATGTAGATAATGATTGGAAACGATTTGGGATGATATCTTTAGAAAAAGATAGTGATTCTCTTCGTTTAGATAAAGTTGGTATTGGTACAACAAATGCAACTTTTAATGGAACAAATGAATTAGAAGTAAATGGAAGTGTAAAGTTTAAAAATCTTTATGTGACCGAAAGTGTAACTTTTGTTGCACAACAAACTTTTTCAAATCTTACATTTGAAGGTATTACAATTTACAATGATGCTTATTTCCCAGGAACAAATCGGAGTGGTGGAATTACAACTGCATATACTCAAAGACACGCACAAGGAATTTCGCAACTTTATAATTTAGAAGTTACTGGTGTTGCGGCAACATTTACAACTGCAAAACTTACATTACAGGAAAGTTTAAATTCTACATTTACTGGCCTTTCTACTTTTGCTGGAACATTAAAAGTTGGTTTTGCAACAATCACAAATGCTTATGTGTCTGGTGCTACAACCTCGGTAACTTTAAATGCAATCACTGGAATTATTACAAGTTTAACTACAACAAATCAAATCACAACTGGTATTGCAACAGTTAGTTCTTCTGGTGTTGATTTTAAAGGAACTACCGGACAAACAAACCTACAAGCATCTGCAACTGCTTCTGGGACACTCACATTACCTGCTACAACTGATACATTAGTCGGAAAAGCAACAACTGATACTTTAACAAATAAATCAATTGCTGCTTCTACTAATACTATTAGTGGACTCACGAATACTAATCTTTCTGGAACTGCTGGAATTACAAATGCAAATCTTGCAAATAATACGATTTCTGGCGTTTCACTTGGAAGTACTCTTGCTGCATTAACAATAAGCACAGGACTTTCTGGTTCTTCTTATAATGGTTCTACTGCGGTTACGATTGCGATTGATAGTACAGTTGCTACTTTGACTGGAATTCAAACACTTACTAATAAGACTCTTACATCTCCAACATTAACAACTCCAGTATTAGGAACTCCAAGTTCTGGTACTCTTACTAGTTGTACTGGGTTACCCATAAGTGGTCTAACATCATCTACATCAACTGCATTAGGTGTTGGTTCTATTGAACTTGGAGACGCAACAGATACTACACTTGCTCGTAGTGCTGCTGGTGTTGTGACTATTGAAGGTGTTGAAGTTGTTACTCTTTCCAGAGCTCAAACATTAACCAATAAGACTCTTACATCTCCAACATTAACAACACCAGCATTAGGTACTCCTGCTTCTGGTACATTAACAAACTGTACCTTCCCAACACTTAACCAAAATACTACTGGTAATGCTGGTACTGCTACTACTGCTACTACTGCTAATGGTCTCAATACCAGCAATAATTATCAGGTTAATTCTTTTGGTGTAGGTACTGCTGCTTCTGGTACTGCAGGAGAAATTCGTGCAACAAATGATATTACTGCATTTTACTCTTCTGACGAAAGATTAAAAGAAAATATTTCACCAATATCAAATGCATTAGAAAAACTTTCACAGATTAGTGGAAATACATTTGATTGGAAATCTGGATTTGGTGAAATACATTCACATTCAGGTACTGATGTTGGTGTGATTGCACAAGAAGTTGAAAAGGTACTACCACAAGTAGTAACAACTCGTGAAAATGGTTATAAGGCAGTTCAATATGAAAAAATCATTGCATTATTGATTGAAGCAGTTAAGGAACTACAAGAAGAAGTAAATCAACTTAAAGGAAAATAAGTTATGGCTTTGCAAGCTTCTGGACCTATTTCAGCTTCTCAAATCAGAAATGAGTTTGCTGGAGTTACACAAGTATCTTTTAGTCAGTATTTTAGACACGCAGAACCAACAGATGGATTAGAAGATTTTAGTGCAACTTATACTTCGGCAAATAATAGTGGTGTTCCAACTTCTGGTGCAATTAAGTTTAGTGATTTTTATTCCAAATATCGTGAGGTAATGTTTAAAGTTGGTAGTGGTAATGTAAGAGAAAATGCAAATACTTCTACTCTTTTTAGTACTTATTGGGGAACAAATGTACCAAAAAGATTAAAAAATAATGGTACGATTGGTGCAACAAGTACTGCTAATGTAGCACTTACAGTGAGTGCTAATATTTCCAATACACTTGTGATTGATAATATCGGAAGTATTCAAGGTGCTGGTGGTGCAGCAGGTACTGCATCAGTTACTGAAAATGTTAGAAATGGTGGAACTGGTGGAACTGCAATACGTTTAGATTCTTTTTGTTCTATTAATAATACTGGAACCATTTATGGTGGTGGTGGTGGAGGTGGTGCTGGAACCAAAGGTGGTACTGGAGGTAATGGTACTGGTGGTAGTTATTCTGCGTTTGTAGGATATAGTGGATGCTATCTTTTTGCTGCAACTTTTGGTGGATGTTCTGGATGCCCTGGGGGGTATCTGAATTGCGGTTGTGCTTATGTTGGAGGTAATGTGTATCAACAGTATTGTAATCCTCCTGTATATAATACAGTATATACTACTGGCGGAACCGGAGGAACTGGAGGAGATGGTGGAAATGGTGGGATAGGTGCTGGATATAGTCAAGCTGCAACTAATGCTCCTGCTCTTGATACTACTGGTGGTCCAGTAACTGCTCCTGCTCTTGGTGCTGCTGGTGGTCCAACATCTGGTGATGCTCCTACAGGAGGTGCTACTGCTGGTGGAGTTGGAGGTAATGGTGGAGTTGGCGGTAATGGTGCCGGTTTTGGTTCTACTGGTGGAAATGGAACACAAGGAGGTACTGGAACGAATGGAAGTGTTGGAGTAACACCAGTTGGAACAGGCGGTGCTGCTGGTTATTATTTGTATCTTTCTAGGAATGTATCTTGGATTGCTCAAGGAACTACTGCGGGTAGGATAGAGAACTAAATAAAAAAAAACATAACATCATTATGACTGAAAAACAATATCCTTCTTTACCGGAACAAGGAAAAAACCTAGCAAAGTTTAGTTTTGATTTGATTAAAAATGCACTTCAAGGTGGAGGACTTACAGTTTCTGTCGAAGTACAAGCACAAAGATTGGAAATCTGTAAAACTTGTGAACATTATGATGCAGAGCAAACCAGATGCAAACTCTGTGGATGTTATCTTCCGGTAAAAGTTTCCTTTGCATTAGATAGTTGCCCTGTTCAAAAATGGACTGTAAATGAAGAAACGTGGATGAATGAAAAGTTTGATGAGATTATGAAAAAGACACAAGAACAACAAGATTTATAAATAAACAAAAGGACTTATATAAGTTCTGTTTTTAATGGTATATACCGAGAATGAATATCAATGGCAACTCCTTTTAGAATTAAAAGGTCTGCGATACCGGGCAAGAAACCGGTAGTTGCAGATTTACAGTTAGGCGAATTAGCACTTAATACTTATGATGCAGAACTTTATACTACAAGAGAAAGAAGTGGTATAGGAACTGATGTTGTAAGACTTGGTGCCGGTACAACAGTTACAAATATTCTTTATGTTACGAAAGATGGAAGTGATACAAACACAGGAAGAAAACTTGGAGACGCAAAAGCAACAATCGCAGGAGCAATCGCAGCAGCAGGAACAGGAACTGTTATTAAAGTTAGTGCTGGATCTTATGTAGAAAATAACCCCATAACAATTCCAGAACAAGTTTCAATTATTGGTGATAGTTTAAGAGAAGTATCAGTATCACCACAGAATGCAAATCAAGATTTGTTTTATGTTGCAAATGGTGATTATATTGCAGAGATGTCCTTTACTGGATCATTAAATTCTGGTAAGGCAATTGTTGCTTTTAATCCAGTAAATGTTGGATATTTTAATGCTTCTCCATATGTACAGAACTGTACGAATTTTATTCCAAATAGTATTGGAATGAAAATAGATGGTTCCAGGGCAATAGGACCAACAAAGTCTATGGTTGTTGATTCTTATACCCAATATAATCAAGGTGGTATTGGAGTCTCAATTACAAATGAAGGATATGCACAGTTAGTTTCTCTCTTTACTATTTGTGATGAGATTGCAGTTTTTTGTGGTTCTGGTTCTGCTTGTGATTTAACCAACTCTAACTCATCATTTGGTAATTATGGATTAGTTGCCGATGGTGTTGGTCCAAAGAAATATACCGGCATTATTACAACTGCCGCAGATGCAAATAGTGATACTTTTGTTTTAGATTTAAATGTTCCAACACTTGGAATACAGACTGCTGTTTATAATAGTACTGTTGGAATTATCACAATCACCACGACCACAAATCATAACTTTAATGTGGGAATGGGTGTTTCAATTGCCGGATTAAAATTTACCTGTTCTTCTGCAAATACAGTTACTAATTATAATATTAGTACCGCAAATTATACTAGTACGACTGGTATTTTAACAGTAACGACATCTACTAATCACAATTTTACTGTTGGGATTAGTGTTACAATGTCTAATTTGGTATTTTCTTGTAATTCTGGTAGTGGTATATCTACGGCATATTTTCCACCAGCACCGGGTGATAATAATGGAAATTCTAATTATATTTTCGATGTAATATCATTACCGGCATCTAATCAATTTGTCGTAAATGTAGGGACTTCTACAATTACTCATAATTATGTGAATGGTGGTGTAGTTTCAATTAGCACGATTGCAAATTTCCCCTCTGGAGATTATGGATATATCTTTGAGGTTGCTGCTATTGGTGCCGCAAATAGTTTCTCTGCTTATGTTGGAGTATCTACACTTTCGCATACCTATAATTCTGGTGGAACTGTTAAAATAAATACCACAAGACCTTATGATGGTCAGGTTGTATTTTTTGATGAACTTTACTATACTGTTGGTGGTGTGACTATTGGTTCTGGTGGAACTGGTTATACTCAAAATGTAGACATTACTTTTAGTAACCCAAGTGAACCTTGGGGAGTTTCTGCAACTGCCGTAGGTGAAGTTACAAATGGTTCTGTGACTTCTGTGGAAATGGTTTCTAATGGAAGAGGATACGCAGGAATACCAACAGTAACTTTTGCATCACCAAACTCTGGAATTAATACTGCAACAGGAACTGCAAATCTAATTCCAACTTATTATTCTATATTAAGGTCAACACCAATATCTGGTGGTATTTGTACGATTACGGTAAATGATAATGTTCCTTATGCAGTCGGTCTTGGTTCAACTGTTCCTTTCTTTAAACAAAGTCGGGTATTAGCATCGGGACATTCTTTGGAATATATTGGTTCTGGAACTAATATTAATGGTGCTCTTCCTAATCAAGGTGGAGTTACAATTCAAGAAAATGAAATTGATATGAGAAATGGTGGTCTGGTTGTATTCACATCTACCGACCAATCAGGAAACTTTCGTATTGGTGATGGTGTTGTGATTAATCAACAAACCGGAACTATTTCTGGTACTTTTTATTCAAAGAGTTTATTTTCTGCAATGACACCATTCATACTCGCATTAGGGGGAGATTAAAAAAATGGCATTAGCACTTAATGTATTTCAAACAGTTGTTGGGATTGTATCTACAAGTCCAACCACAGTATATACCGCACCTGTTGGTTATACCGGTGTTGTTCTTTTAGCTCAAGTCGCAAATATTGGTGGAACTTCTCAGGATGTTTCATTATCACATCAAAGAAGTGTAGTTGGAGTAGCAGTCACTACAGAAATGTTAAAACAATATCCAATCTCGGCAAATGATACTGCAAATCTTCTTTCTGGAAAATTAGTATTAGAAAGTGAAGATAAGTTAGTATTATCTGGTAGTAATGGATCTAATTTGAAGTTTGTTGGAAGTATTCTAGAAACTCTTAACTAAAATGGCAAAGTACATCAGTAATCGTCAACAAAATCTTAAGATTGGTATTGTTTCTTATACCGAAGATAAAACAGTACTTGAGGTTACTGGTAAGGTTGGTATTGGAACCACGAATGCAACATCAAAACTTCACGTTATTGGTGATGTAAGAGTTTCTGGTGTAGTAACTGCATCATCATTTAGGGGTGATGGTTCGCAACTCACTGGAGTTACTGGAACCCAAATTGTAACTCAAGATTCAATTTCTACACCTGTATTTTTAACATTTGCAAATAATATTGGTGTAACTTCACTTGGTGTTGCTACAACTGGTTCTAATGTTTTATCGATTATTCCGTCATCTGGTAATCTTGGTATTGGAACCACAAATGCAACATCAAAACTACATGTTGTTGGTGATGTAAGAGTTTCTGGTGTGGTTACTGCTACTTCATTTAGTGGAACTCTAAGTGGTTATGCATCATCCGCAGGAATAGCAACTTATGCTACTAATGCTGGTATAGCAACAAACCTTAAGGGTGGTGATATTGGTAATATCCCTTATCAATCTGCTGCCAACACAACAGCATTCTTAACAAATGGTTCTCCTGGAACAATACTTCAGTCTAGTGGACCTGGTGCTGCTCCTACTTGGGTCACTGCTCCTGCTGCTGATGCAATTACCGGTCTTACAATTCGTGACGAGGGAAATATCGTTGGTGGTGCTAATAGTGTATCCGCACTAAACTTTGTTGGATCTATAGTATCTGTTGCTTCTACTGCCGGTATTGCTACAATCACATTCTTAGATTATGTTTCTAATGCAGGTATAGCAACTTATGCTACTAATGCAGGAATTGCTACTTTTGCAACTAATGCTGGAGTAAGTACTTATGCTACTAATGCAGGTATAGCAACATTTTCAACTAATGCAGGTATAGCAACTAATGTTATTGGTGGTATATCATCAGTAACTCAACTTAATGTTTCTGGTATTTCTACATTCAATAATGGTCCAGTTCTTATAGGTGGAGGAACTTCAACAGGAACTGCAGGCCAAGTTCTTCAGGTTACTGGTATTAACTCAAGTGTTTATATTGGTGGTTCTGTTGGATTAGGAACCACAA
>Ga0214917_10006452_pt1 | contig 12157 bp, 12 predicted proteins | sample LL_1208_BB_MetaG_FD_177983 | JGI IMG/M metagenome (GOLD analysis project Ga0214917, IMG submission 177983) | Freshwater microbial communities from Lake Lanier, Atlanta, Georgia, United States - LL_1208_BB | ecosystem: Environmental > Aquatic > Freshwater > Lake | place: USA: Georgia | collected...
ACTTTGACTCAGATTATTTTTGAAAAACAAAAACGTTCTGAAACCCCAGTTCCGATTTCTACTCTCCGACACATTATCCAAACCGGAGATGGTTCTTTCAGTGCTTTCTTAGCGAAAGGCACAGAAGCCAATCAAATGGATGTTATCCGACAACTGGAAACACAGGTTCGTGAACTCACTTCTAAACTTGAAGGAGTTGAGCGAAAGGCCACTATGGCTCCTGCTGCAAAAGAAACACCAGTTGCTGGAATTGTGAAGAACGCAGAAGCCTAATAAATCTAATTGGTTAGGTCATCTGTTGCTCGATAATGTTGTTGTTGGAGCTAGTCTGCGAATCTGAGATAATAGCTTTAGCTCCCCTGTCGGGTGCGTGAGTCACAAAATGGCTCTGACCTACAAATAGATTTACCGGTAGCCTTCTCTTATTGCGGTGTGCAAGCCTATCGTCGAATGGGAAGCCTAAAGCAGTAATCAAGGCAACCACCTAACTCTTTGGGTTAGGAGCATTTAGGACCACGGCTTTATGATGGGGGAGCTTCTTAAAGATATTTTCAAAGAAGCTTCCCTTTACCCCGCCTCGCAGTCCTGGAATCCAGCAAGGTTTTATTATGATTAGTGATAGCAGTATTAAATGGATCGAGAATTTAGCGGAGCAAGAGCAGCTTATTTGCTCCGGCCAGCTTCCGGCTTTAGATATCGCCAAGACTCGCGGTGAAGTGCTTGAAGTGGGAACGGCGGTGTTTTTAAGACAGATTAAGATGCAGTTTGCAGCTTTAGTAAAACTGTTCAATGCTCGCATGACAGAACCCTCTCTGGGCATCCAAATTAATGGCATTCCTGATCGATCCGATTGTTTTTATCTCCAGCGAAACGGAGTTAAGCTAAACGTTACTTCGAATCGTCCAGGCTTTGTTCAGATTCAATGTGAAAAGAACTCCTCTGATACCTTAAGCAGGGCAAGTATTCTGTTTTCTGGGGTGATAGAGGCTCGATTTTCTAACTTCGAAGAAGTCTCTTGGTTCTTTCTCGAAAATCCTATCTCGGCTGAGCAGGTATCCCGTTATTATTTAACTGAGTTCTTACAAAGCAGTCGCAACACAGACCGACTCTCCTGAAATAGTTCCATTCCAAGAATTGAACTCACTGTCTCATTTCTAATCTAATTCCCCACTCATTTAGCTTCCCATTGTTGGCACTTCTCTTGCGATGCACACTCTCCTGACGGAGGTACTGCGTGGATTTAAGGAACAGAGATGGGCAAGGCCTTGTTGAATATCTCATTCTGGTTTGCTTAGTAGCTGTTAGCTCAATCGCTATCGTGAGTGTTGTGGGAGCCAATATACAAGAGCTCTATGCCAACGTTGCGCACTCTCTCCAAGGAAGAAAGAAAATTGATTTTACTGAGGTAAAAAAAGAAATGCATCAAGGCCGAACTTTCGATGATTTTATGGAAGGTTCAAGCTACAGAGGAAAAGGTAAATAACCCAAATGAAACTAAATGATGCAGGAAGTGTCATTTGGGAAGGATTACTTATCATTTTTCCTCTGTGTGCTTCTCTTTTGCTAGTTTTAGAAGTGCTTCGACGCGAGGTTTTTCAGGTTGTGCTGGCACACACTACTTGTACAGAGGTGAGAGAGAGGGCATTGGGAGAAAAAAAAGAAGATATAGAATTAAAAACCAAATATTTTCTGGAAAAAAGTGTGGGACTTTCCCATTCCCAAAATATTTTTGCTGTTTCAAAAAGAAACTCTTTTTATTTGAGAGGGGGAAAGGACACTAGACGACTTGGATTAGGGTCGAATTCGGGAGGAGTAGTCGAGCAACTCTATCGGTATCCTCAACTCATTCCAATTCATTTGCCCGAAGGCAATAAACATCACAGCGAGGTTCTACAAAGATGCTTATTCCCTTTTTGATAGGTCTCCTGCCGAGTTTGGTGCTGGGACCAGCCTGGATCTTAGAAATCTATCAAGCGGAAATGCAGTGGCAAAAGACTCAAATTGGATTGGACAACGCTGCAATACTTTTGGGCAGGAACGACAGAGATCTCATGAACGATGTTTTTGAGAGTGAAGTTCGCCTTGAAAATCTTCACCAAATACTTCACAAAGCCTTAAGTTGCTCACTGGTGCCAGCTACTGCAACCCCTTGCCAAATCGTTTCTCGAAAAACTCAACTCCTAATACAAACACTCATTTTGAAAACCAAAGAAGTAGCTCAATTTAAATGGGTGAGGGGAGGAGCAAATGCTAGAAGTAATCTTCTCCGACAAAAAATACTTTTTACTTTATCAAGAAGTAGTTTTTGGCCAGGTAAGCTTCAGACATGCTCATTTTGTCATTTAGGTATCCATTGGGCTGAAGATTTTGGAGAACTCAAAAGCGAATTGCGCTCCTCCCGTTATCCTTCATCATCGGTGAAAGTAGCCGCTTTAAAAACATCTAACGGAGATTGGAGCTATCGGCTATGGGCTCAATAGGACTTAACAGAAAGGGAGGCCTACTTGTAGAAGTGGTTCTGTTTGTCGCTCTGGTATTACTCTTGGTTCTGAATGTATTAATAAACCGAATTCAGATTGTTAGAAAGGAACTTAAAAATATCCAAACTGAAAGAATTCCTTACGATGGTTATCCCTTATGGATAAATTAAATTGGCTTTTGGATAAATGGAAAAAGAGACCCCTTCTGGCTAGGCTTTCGGTCCTAGCTCTCTTGTTTCTTTTGTTTTCAGTGGAGACCAGAAGCTTTTTGACTCGACCCACAGGTCCAGAAGCTCGCTTGATAGCAGCTAAGCGAGATCTCGAGCCAGGAGCAGTATTAGGCATAGCGGATCTGACAGTCTCTTATGTTCCCGAAGCACACTCGCGTCCCTTGGGAAGTTTTTCAGATCAAGAAGTACAGAACCTAGTTGGAGCAATAGTGACTGAAAGTCTGCGGACCGGGGACGTGATTACGACAGCAAATATCCATTTAAGAATGAGCTCCTTCGCAGAGAAAGTGCCCAAGGGAATGCGAGCTTTTTCCATTGAGACAGAAGAGGTCCTTCCGTTTGCGGTCGGAGATAGAGTGGATATCCAAGTTATAGATCCAAACAATCCCGTAGAATCAAACGAAGTGATTGAAAGTCGAAAAATTTTAGGAATCCACCAAAGTGACAACCATCAACAAGTCGTAGTTGCGGTGAATACTACAGAGGCAATGAGGTTGAATGCTCAGAAGCAAAAGAGCAAGCTTCACTTAATATTGAGAAACCCTCAAGACGATTCAAAGACCTCGCTTCGACAAAGATCGAGATCAGTGAGAAGGAAATTAAAAAGAATTGAAATTATTGAGGAGGGTGAATGAGAAGCGGACTCGTTGGGAAAATGGTGTTTGCTTATCTTGTTTTGTCTCTCACTGGGAGTTCTTCACCGCTAACCCAAAATCCGAGTGCTGAAATCCGGGGATACGGACTGACTTGGGTGGAAACTAAGGAGTTGGCTGGAAGGAATAGTGAGAAGGAAAAAATCAAAAAACAAATAAAAAGTTATTTGGAAAATCAGATGGGTTTTCCCTTAAGTTACCAAGCAACGATCCCCCCTCTTACTGAAGGCCAATGGAGGCTCAAAGGTAAAATAGAGAAAATGGCCAGAAGCGCTCGGCAACTCCTGAGGATAAGCCTAGGGGAAGAAAAGACAAGTCCTGGGGTTTCAGAAAGTAGTGATGAAAAGGAAGTTTCTTTTGTGGAAAGAACAATAAAAAGTGTTCCCAAAAGTGATTTTGGGCCCGAAATACAAAATGCAAAAGTAGCTTTAGCTGCATTCTTTTGGAGAAAAGGGAACAAAAAGAAAACTCAACAGCTGCTCTTTGAAGCTCAGCTTCTCCATCCTCGAGGAATAGTGACTACCCCTGTGAATACGGAATTACCCCTAGGCGAAGAGTTTGAAGCTATCGTTGCTGGAGAGAAGATGGTGAGCAAAAGAAAAAGTTGTTCTTTGGATTTAGGCCTTGGGGAAGAAGTGACAAATGCTTGGGTAAATGGATTTACGATTAACCCCAAAGAAGAAAAAATCCAGGAAGGAATCTATCATTTTGTAGTTCGAAACAATCAAGGATACTTCGCGGAAAAGTTCATCAAGTGTAATGGTAAACGCATAGAAGATAACCAATGGACCTGGAGCGAGCAAATTCCTGGGTATAGGGTCGAGCGCTATTTCTCGGAATATTTTTCTGGATTGGAAAGCATCATCATTTTGGAATCTGAAAAGGGAAAAATCAGAGGTTTCTTGTTTTCTAAGAAAAAAGGGGCCTTCTCCCTGGAAGATGGCTCTCTCAGGTGGGGTGACTCATTCCGATTGGAAAATGCTCACGTTCTCTCTTTGTGGAAAAAGGCATTGATGGAAAAGGAACAAAGCTACAGCTTCCCCAGGGCTCCTTCTCAACGACTGATCGAAGAAAAATGGTATAATAAAAAATGGGTGTGGACACTGATAGGTGGAGCAATTGCTGGATCTGTTCTGTTACAGGAACTCCAAGGAAGTGGAAGAAGTTCTGTGCAAGAAGGGCAGATTCTATTTCAGAGTGATTGAATAAATGAATGGCAACTCAAAGTTTCTAGTAGTTCTGTTGAATCGGATCAGCCATTATCAATGGTTCTTTTTGGTCTGGGGCTTGATTGCTTTTTTGTTCGTGAAATTAATTTATGAGTACTACAAAAAAGCTAATCAAAGTAATTTCAAAAGAAATGATGGCGCCACCTCTAAAAGAGGGACCGATTTAACTGTAGTAAAAGGGGGACTAGAAAAAAAGAAAGATATGGATTCTTAGTCGTAACTTTCGTCACTTTCTTTGTCTGGACCTATTCCAACTACGGCTGACTCATCGTCACTGAGATCTTCGAGGCTCTCAAAGTCCTCTCCGGCATCACTTACCACTAGTTCTCTTTCAGGTTCTTCTTCTTTCTCAGCTGCTCTTGCTTTTTTGGGATCAGATTTCAAAACGATTTTTGTGTGAAAATCCTCTGGTCCAAACTCCGCGTAGCATTTTGGGCACACAATGGGGTTGCGCTCGAAATCATAAAACTTCGTACGGCACTTAAGGCACTCGCGTTTTTCGCCTAAACGACCTGGAGTGATAGGGCCTAAAACAGGTTTTTTCGCTGGAGCAACTGACTTTTCTGGTTGAGCTGCTTTAGCTCCTTTCTTGGGAGCCGCTACTTTCTCTTTTTCAGTTACCTTAGCGACTTTCGCTTTTGAAGGTGCTGCCGCTTTGATAGGAACCGCTTTTTTGGGCGGAGCCGCTTTGGGTTTAGCTTTGGGTTTTGAAGCTTTTACTTTCTTTTTTGCAGGTTTCTTTGAAGCTGCTTTTGCCATGGAACTTTCCTTCTTACGAGAGCTAACCAGTTGCAATAGCCTCTCTTTTAGCGACATTGAAAAACTGGCCCCCTTCTAATGGTATTCTCAAACCTCGTCAAGCCTAGCAGTCTTCTATTCAGTGAAAAAAAGTAAGATCTCTAAACTGTTTGAAACGTTGTTCTATTTTATCTCTAGAAATTCTTAAAAGCTGGTTACAGCCAAAATCTTCCACAATAAATGAGGCCATTACACTTCCGTAAACAACAGCGTTACGCAGCGCAGCGTGAGTCGGAGTCGATTGACCTTGAGCTGCGAGGTAGCCCATAAAGCCGCCTGCGAAAGAGTCCCCAGCCCCGGTCGGATCCTTCACTTCACTTAAAGGGAGTCCAGGAAGGCTGAAAGTTTCTCCTTTATCAAAGAGAAGGGCTCCATATTCTCCCCGTTTAACTACGATAAGCTCAGGGCCAACGTTTTGAATCATACTAGCCGCTTTCACTACGTTGTGAGTTTGGGTTAGCTGTCTTAGCTCTCCTTCATTGATAATGAGGCAATTTACTTTGGAAATAACTTTTAGGAGCGCTTCTTTTTGGCTCTGAATCCAAAAATTCATCGTATCAATAGCCGCAAACTTTGTTTTGGGAAGCTTATTAAGAACATCCTCCTGAAGAGCGGGGAAAATATTTCCTAAGAAAAGAAATTCGCTATCTTTGTAACTTTCGGGAACTTCAGGGGAGAAGTGTTCAAAAACATTGAGATGAGTTTCTAAAGTAGTGGCTTCATGTAATTCATAGTCATACTTACCGGACCAATGAAAAGTTTTTCCTTTGGAAATTTTTACACCCGAAATATCTACTTTTCTGGATTTTAGATATTCCAAATGATCTTGAGGATAGTCCTCGCCCACCACGCTGATACAGCGGACGGGAGAAAAGTAACTCGCGCTAATCGAAAAATGATTAGCCGAACCCCCTAAAATTTTCCCAACACTTCCAAAAGGGGTTTCAATGCTATCAAAAGCAAGTGAACCCACAGCTACAATAGAGGACACCGAACTTTCTCCCTTCACTCAGGTAATGCAAACTGGAAGAAGAGGTTTCGGCCTTTTCTTCTTACCTCAAGATAGACACGTTTCGAATTTTTAAGAGCTTTTTTGTACGCAGCAATGCTTGTTACATTTTGTCGATTTACTCGCACAATAACGTCTCCCACTTCTAACCCAAGCATTGTCTCTGCTAGGGAACCAGGTTCAATGCCAGAGACTAGGACTTCTTTTCCTTTCATTCCCAACATGAGGCCCAGTTCATCAGGCTCTTGGTCTTTTTCGCTAGGGACTGAAGGAGTTGCTTCCTGCTCATCCGGCAAGGTTCCTACTTTCACGGAAACATTTCTCGATTTTTTATCTGCGTAGCCCATCACTTTGAGCTTTACAGTTTGACCAGGTTTGAAGTCTCCGATGCGTCTTTGAAGTTCAGTAACTTCTTTTACTTGTTTCCCATCCACTTCCAGAACTACATCGCCAGCTTGAAGACCAGAGTTAGCGGCGGGGCTTCCTTCAATCACTTCGTGAATTCCAACCCCTTCTTTTATTCCCAATTCTTTGGCAAGTTCGGGGTCGAGAGGCTGAATGTAAACTCCCAACCACCCGCGGACGATTTTTCCTTCTTTTAGCAAACGTCCCACAATGTCTTTTGCCAAATTGGAAGGAATAGCAAATCCGATTCCCATGTAGCCGCCGCTTCTGCTGTAAATCGCAGTATTAACCCCAATTACTTTTCCTTCTAGGTCACACAGGGGGCCACCGGAGTTTCCAGGATTAATAGCGGCGTCGGTTTGAATCATATCGCCTCGGAAGTCGTTGCCGAGACCCACTTGATTTCTTCCTTTGGCTGAAATGATTCCCACAGTGACGGACTGATCTAAAGCAAAAGGGCTTCCAATGGCGATAGCCCAATCTCCTACTTCAGTTGAATCAGAATCTCCCCAGTCTGCAGCTGGAAGGTTCTTTGCGCCTTCGATTTTCAGCACTGCAATATCAGTTTTAGGATCCGTTCCGATTACTTTCGCTTTCATGTCAGTTTTATCGGCATCCATACGGACGAGAATCTCTGTACCACCGTCGATGACGTGGTTATTTGTTACTACAATCCCACTTTTATCCACGATGATTCCAGAACCTAAACTCGTTTGGGGTCCTTGTTCGGGCATTTGTGGGCCCCCAAATCTTTCAAAGAAATCCCAAAAGGGATCTCGAGGGAAGGGACTATCTTCTTGGTCTTGTCCAGGTCCAGGACCTGGACGTCTTCTTCCTAATTTGCCGGCCATCTTTGGCTTTTTAACTCCGCGGGTGGCTTTAATATTAACCACAGCAGGGCCAACTTTTTTGGCAACTGATCGGAAACTTTCTGAAGTTTTCTTTAAGTGAGCGGTCCCAGCTTCCCCGTTGGCTGAGACTTCTTGTCTTGTTTCGGCCAAAGCGGGATTGTCTAAAGGAGCAACTTCCGCAGTCTCTTTGGATTCTTTAACCTGATAGAGATACTGAACTCCCGCATAGAGCCCCACACTGGTAATTGCAGCACAAACTCCAATAACCAAATATAAAATAGGCCCTTTAAAGAAAGCTTTTGGACTCTGATCAGACATCCTTTTTCTCCTTATTTTGAAGATGCTTTTTTGCGCAAGGTTGGGTTTGCACGAGTAAACTCAATTTCCCCCGACGCATTCACATCGATAGCTACTTCATCTCCCGGTTGAAACTCTCCTTCTAAGAGACGAATCGAGAGCGGATTTAGTATCAAATCCGTGATCAACCGTTTCAAGGGTCGCGCCCCATAAATGGGGTCATAGCCCCTTTCAGCTAGTAATTCCTTAGCCTTACGGTCCACAACCATACTGAGGTTTTTACCCTCAAGCAACTTTTTTACATTCTCCAGTTGGATATCGACTATCTGCGTTAATTGGCTCTTTTCCAAGTGGTGGAAAATGATTAAATCGTCTAACCGATTGAGAAGCTCCGGTCGGAAATGCCGCCTGACTTCACCCATTACCAATTCTTTTGCTTTAGCATCGTTAGAAGTTTCCAAAAGGTGCTGACTGCCCAAATTAGAAGTCAAAATGATGATGGTGTTTTTGAAGTTTACTTGAGTTCCCTGACCCGAAGTGAGGATTCCATCATCTAACACTTGTAATAAAATATTAAAGACATCCGGGTGAGCTTTTTCTACTTCATCAAATAGCACAACGGAGTAGGGGCGCCGTCTTACTGCTTCAGTCAGAATGCCGCCTTCTTCGTAACCCACATATCCTGGAGGAGCTCCCAGCAATCTGGAAACGGAGTGTTTCTCCATAAATTCGGTCATGTCGATACGAACCATATTGGTTTCGTCGTCGAATAAGAACTCAGCCAAAGCCTTAGCGGTTTCAGTTTTTCCTACCCCTGTAGGCCCTAAAAACAGAAACCCTCCAATCGGCTTTTTGGGATCGTGAAGACCTGCATAGCTCCTTCGAACTGCGTTACAGACTGCTTTTACTGCATCTTCCTGACCGACCACTCTTTTTCTGAGCTCTTGCTCCATTCGAAGAAGTTTTTCTTTTTCACTCTCCAGCATTTTTGAAACAGGAATACCAGTCCACTTGGCCACTACTTCCGCAATATCTTCTTCATCTACTTCCTCTTTGAGCATTCTTTTTTCTTGGCTCATCTTTTTCAGCTCTTCGTTGGAACTCGCCAGTTTTTTCTCTAAATCTCCTAAGACGCCATATTTTAGTTCGGCGGCTTTCCCCAAATTTCCTTCTCTTTCTGCTCGTTCTGCTTGGGATCGTGTTTGTTCAATTTGTTCTTTGAGTTGGGATGATTTTGCTATGAGTTCCTTTTCAGCTTTCCACTGAACTTTCATTTTGCTGACAGAAGCATTGAGCTCTTGAATGTCGGATTCGATTTCTTTTCTTCTTGTTTCAGATTGAGGAGACTTTTCCTTCTTCAAAGCTTCTCTCTCAACCCCCAGCTGGATCACTTTTCTTTCCACTTCATCAATTTCGGTAGGAAGACTATCTATTTCTATTCGAAGTTTAGAAGCAGCTTCATCGATGAGATCAATCGCTTTGTCTGGCAACTGCCGATTAGTGATGTAGCGATCAGAAAGCTTTGCCGCAGCCACCAAGGCACTGTCGGTGATTCTTATTCCGTGATGAACTTCATACTTTTCTTTAAGTCCACGTAAAATAGAAACGGTATTTTCAACAGAAGGCTCTCCGACAAAGACCTGTTGGAATCGTCTCTCTAATGCAGAATCCTTTTCGATGTATTGTCTATATTCATCCAAAGTCGTAGCCCCTACACAACGGAGTTCACCTCGGGCGAGCTGGGGTTTGAGCATATTTGAGGCATCCATACTGCCTTCTGCTTTTCCTGCTCCAACCACAGTGTGGAGTTCATCTATAAATAAAATGATGTTTCCTTGGGCTGCAGTCACTTCTTTGAGAACAGCTTTAAGTCTGTCTTCAAACTCTCCGCGGAATTTAGCTCCTGCTATTAGGGCGCCAATATCGAGAGCTAGAAGTTTTTTTCCTTTGAGGCTTTCAGGAACATCTCCTGCAATAATTCGTTGGGCAAGGCCCTCTACAATTGCAGTTTTTCCTACTCCAGGTTCTCCAATCAGGACTGGGTTGTTTTTAGTCCTTCGACTCAAAACCTGAATCACTCTTCGTATTTCACTGTCGCGACCAATCACTGGGTCAAGTCTTCCATTAGAAGCTGCTTGGGTGAGGTCCCTGCAGTATTTCTCAAGAGCATTGTATTTCTCTTCTGGATTCTGATCAGTCACTCGCTGACTTCCGCGTACTTTCTTTAAAGCATCTAAGAATGTTTGTTTGTTGAGCCGGTTTTTTGAAAAAAGTTGAGGTACGACTCCTTCTTTGAGTGAAAAAAGAGCCAAAAACAAGTGTTCGGTGCTTATAAAATCATCGTGAAGGGATTTGGATTCCTCTTCTGACTGAACCAAAACTTTATTGAGAGTCGGAGAAAGGTAAGTTTGTACATTCCCATGGACCTGTGGTTTTTTATTAACTTCCTGCTCCGCTTCTTGGAGAAGACTTACTGGAAGTTTAGTCTGTATTTTTCCGAGAGTTTCAGCAACTAAACTCTCATCTTGTTTCAAAAGTGTATAGAGCAAGTGTTCTGGATCAACAGTCTGTTGATTCTTCTTTACTGCTAAGCTCTGAGCATCCACGACCGCTTCTTGAGCTTTTACGGTGAACTGATTTAAGTTCATAATAATTCTCCTCCCCACATGTGCGGGTTTAGTGAATAATATGGAAACAAATGCGGGAAAGTCAAAAGAAGGATTTGAAAAAGTTCAATAAAATCTATTGGTTGGCTTTGAAAAAGGCTCTTGCGGATTACCCCTTTAGTCGTTATTTGAGTAAGTACAAAAAGCGGTACTTGTTGGGGTTTTGGTGGCTTCTTTTTGTTGATTTCCTCAATGTGGTCCAGCCTCTCATAGTAAAAACAACCATGGATGCTTTAGTCACGAAGCAAATCCAGCTCGTGATTGGGGCAGGAGTGGCCTATTTCCTGGCCATGACACTTCAATCAGTGGGTCGGTATTGGTGGAGAATGTATCTTATTGGTACTGCCAATTTCGTTTCTTCGGATCTTCGAAGAGAGTTTTATGAGCATCTACAAAAAGTATCGCTGAGGGCTTATCAGAAGCATCGTACGGGCGACCTCATGTCCAGAGCTACTAATGATATTGAGTCAATTCGAATGGCACTAGGGCCAGGGATTTTGGTCGCTTTGGATGCGGCAATTATGTTTTTAATGCTGGTACCCGCTATGTTTTGGCTTTCCTGGAAGCTGACTCTTTTGACATTTGCTTTTTATCCTTTGGTTCCCTTTATTACTGCTAGGCTTGGTAACAAAGTCGATTTCTTTTTCGAGAGAATGCAGTCGCGACTTTCTCAAATGAGTGCTTATGCGCAGGAAACATTCTCTGGAATTAGACTTATAAAATCTCTCGTTCTCGAAGGCCATTCTAGTAAAAAATTTAGAGAGCTCAGCGAGTCTTATGTGAAAGAAGGTAACACACTTGCTCGCTATGAATCTTTTTTCTCGCCTAGCTTGAGTCTTATTACCCAGCTCGGCACTTTGTTTATTTTGTTTTTTGGGGGCAAGGATGTCATTCAAGGGGCAATCTCTGTTGGAACCTTCATTGCTTTTCAGAGATTTGTAGTTCAGCTTTCCTGGCCAATGGAAGCGATTGGTTGGTCGGTGACAATGACTCGAGAAGCAAAAGCTGCAGAAAGAAGAATTCAGGAGATTCTCACTGAACCCCCTGTTCAAAGCACTTATCCGGAAGTGATTTCTAAGTCTAAAGATCAAGTACTGGAGATTTCTCAATTAAAATTTCAATGGGGATTAGAAGAAGAGAAGTCCTTCAATCTGGAACTAGATGGTCTTGTCATTCCTCCGGGGAAAAAAATTGGCCTCGTGGGGTCAGTTGGTTCTGGGAAAACAACCCTTTTTAATTTGCTCTTACGTCTTTATGAGCCGCCTCCGGGGACTTTGTTTTTGAGAGGCCAAGATGTGAGAACTATTCCCTTGAATGAGCTCCGTAAACGCGTAGCAAGTGTAGAACAGCAAGTGATTCTCTTTGGAGAGACTATTGCTACGAATCTTCAGCTGGGCATTTCTGATTCCGTGTCCTTGGAAAAAATGCAAATGGCAACTGAAGTGGCTGGTGTTGAAAAGGAAGTCGGCCAGTTAGCAAAGGGATTTGATACTCTTCTAGGAGAAAAAGGAGTGAATTTGTCTGGTGGGCAGAAACAAA
>Ga0214917_10006455_pt1 | contig 12152 bp, 10 predicted proteins | sample LL_1208_BB_MetaG_FD_177983 | JGI IMG/M metagenome (GOLD analysis project Ga0214917, IMG submission 177983) | Freshwater microbial communities from Lake Lanier, Atlanta, Georgia, United States - LL_1208_BB | ecosystem: Environmental > Aquatic > Freshwater > Lake | place: USA: Georgia | collected...
TCGGCTTTGGGTAATAAGTGCCTTCTCATATGTCATGAGAGGGCACTTTTCGAAAGATCAGGGGTATTAGTGGTCAGCGTTAGTACTCTTAGGGGGTGCTGGAGAAACTTGAAAGTTCATTGGGACGGATTCTTGGCTGGGGTTTGATTGCCACAACACTGCTAGTTACCCCTTTGTGGGCCCTGGATCCGATCAATCCGATCAAGATGCTGGTTGTCGTGCCAGTTGGGTTTATGTGCCTAGCGTTGATTTTGGCTAACCGTAAAAGCGTTTCTTGGGGCAGTTACAAGATTGTCCTTGGCCTTATTGGCGCTTTTGTCGTGTGGCAGGTCTTGGTTGTTCTGATTAGTGGCGGCGAACCTAACCAGCAGCTGTTTGGATCCCAGGGCCGCAATACGGGGCTAATCACCTACGTTGCTTTTTCATTAGTCTTTCTTGGATCTGTGATTGCATCCAACGAAGAAGCCCTTAAGCGCTTAGTGATTGTTGTTTCAATAGTTGGTACCGCCTCTTTGGGCTACGGAGTCATTCAAGCTGTTGGGGCAGATCCCTTCAACTGGGTTAATCCTTATTCACCCGTATTTGGTTTCTTGGGTAATCCAAACTTTCAATCTTCATTACTTGGGATTTTGGGAGCAATTGTTTTCGCACAACTATTTGATAAAGGTCTAAAGATTCAACTTAAGGCATTGATTGGGATTTACTTGTTGGTGACTTTGTATGTCATTAAAGAAACCGCATCACAGCAAGGCTTCTTAGTATTGGCTTTGGGTATTGGGGTTGTAGTTGGTTTTTATGTAGTCCAGCTAAACCGTGGCTTAGGTATTGGGTATGGCGTTCTTTCAATTCTTGGTTTCTTTGTTGTTTTGTTTGGCACCTTGAATAAAGGCCCACTGGCATCAATCCTGTACAAAGACTCTGTTACCTACCGTGGTGACTATTGGCAGGCTGGCTGGAATATGACGTTGGATCATCCAATATTTGGTGTGGGCATGGATAGCTATGGTGACTGGTATCGGCGCAGCAGAACCTTGGCTGCAACTTTGCGCCGTGGGCCAGACACAACAAGTAATGCGGCACATAACGTTTTCTTAGATATTTCTTCCTATGGTGGCTTTCCGCTGCTGATTATTTACGTGGCCTTAATGGCTTTAGTTGTTGTTTCAGCCGCCAAAGTCCTAAAGCGCAACAAAGGCTTTAATCCAGTTTTTGCAGGACTAGTCGGTGGTTGGGTTGCATTTCAAGCTCAATCGATTATCAGCATTAATCAAATTGGTCTAGCTATGTGGGGTTGGGTTTTGTCTGGATTGATCATTGGATATGAGATCAACACTAGAAATGTTGTGGTTGTGGAGTCTGTTGCAAAGAAGGGCAGGGTTGCAGGTAAACCTGCACAAAGATCTGCTGGCTCTGTTGTAGCTCTCTTTGTAGCATTTGTCTTAGGCGTTTTAGTAGGCATGCCACCTTATGTTGCATCAGCAAGATACAAGAGCGCGTTAGAGACTGGTAACCCAACAGTGATCCAAGAAGCTGCCTATATCTGGCCTATAGATTCTTCACGAATGATTCAGGTTGCCATGACGTTGAATGAAAACAAACTAGAGGCTCAAGGGTTGGAAGTTGCGATAGATGCGACTAAGAAGTTCCCAAATAATTATTTGGTTTGGGCAACCTTGGATGCCATGAAGAGCGCTACCGCTGAGCAAAAGGCCCAGGCACAGAAGGAAATGAAGCGCTTAGACCCATTGAATCCGAACCTGAAATAACTCGGTAATCTAACCTTATGCGCGTTGCAATCATCGGTCAGGGCTATGTGGGCTTAACTATTGCTGTTGGCGCAGCTGGTGCTGGGCATTGTGTTGTTGGCTTCGATGTTAATGATGGTTTAGTTATCGCACTCAATGCCGGCTCATCACATATTGAAGGCATTTCCGATTCTGCACTCTCTTCCTTTATTGGCAGTGGGGCATATAAAGCCAGCACAGATGCTTCTGTCATCGATGGCTGCGATGTCATCGTGATCGCGGTGCCCACACCTCTTGATGAGGCTCGCAACCCTGACTTGTCCTTTGTTCACGCAGCAGCAGAGCTGATTGCAAAGAATGCAAAGTCTCCAGCGCTAGTAATTAATGAATCAACTTCTTACCCCGGCACATTGCGCAAAGAAATAGCCGCCCGTATTACTGGTGTGACACACCTTTATGCATCATCACCTGAGCGCGTGGATCCTGGCAATACCCAGTGGGGCACAAAGAACACCCCACGATTAATTGGTGGATTAACACCTGGCGCTGTTGCTAAAGCAAAAGAGTTCTATGCAACCTTCTGTGACACGATCATTGAGGTTTCTTCCCCTGAGGTGGCAGAGGCAGCCAAAATATTTGAGAACACTTTTCGCCAAGTAAACATCGCTCTAGTAAATGAGTTTGCTCAGATCGCAGATGCTCTGGGGATATCAGGGCGAGAAGTAATCGATGCAGCAGCAACTAAGCCGTATGGGTTTATGGAGTTTAATCCAGGTCCTGGTGTTGGTGGACATTGCATCCCTGTTGATCCAAGTTACTTGGCACATGTTGCAAATGAAGTAGGAGTTCCTGCAACATTTATTAAGAGAGCTAATGAAGTAAACCTGGCAATGCCAGCATATGTTGTTAAGCGCGTGGTTGCAGGTAGTGGTGGATCGATCAAGGGTAAGAAGGTTTGTGTAGTCGGTGTTTCATATAAATCTAATGTGGCAGACACAAGAGAGACACCTGCTGCAGGTGTTATCGACTTGCTACGAGCACAAGGTGCAACTGTTACTTGGCATGATGATTTAGTTGGTAGCTGGCGCGGAGAATCCTCAGCACCAATCAACGGTGCTGACATTGCAGTATTGGTAACTAACCATGATGGGCTTGATCTAACAGCAGTTAAGAGTTGTGATTACCTCTTTGATTGCACCGGCACTATTGATGGCGCTGACGGTATTTAAAGCCCAGCTATATCGCTAATTATTTGGGCAAGATCTTTTGTTGGTGCCCAACCAATAGCGCTTTTCACCTTTGAGATATCAGGTACTCGGCGCTGGATGTCTTCAAAGCCAGCAGGGTAGGCATCTGAGTAATCAGTATAGGTAATCTCAGATTTAGATCCAGTTATCTTTATTACCTGCTCTGCTAACTGCTTGATAGTGACTTCACCTGTGCCACCAACGTTATAGACATCTCCGATAGTTGCATCGTTCGCTGCCATTGCAACTATTGCTGTCACAGCGTCTGCCACATGGCAAAAGACTCGAGATTGTGTGCCATCACCGTAAATAGTTAGTGGTTCATTCTTTAATGCTGCTTGGACAAAGCGTGGCACAACCATTCCATAGCGACCAGTTTGGCGTGGTCCGACGGTGTTAAACAAACGAACCGTTGTTACAGGCAATTTCTTTTCTTGATGCAAAGCAAAAGCCATAGCTTCTTCAATCGCTTTGGCATCGCTATAGGTCCAGCGGATTTTTTGGGGAGCACCGACAACTCGATCATCTGTTTCATTGAGTGGTTGCTTGGTGTTCTTACCGTAGATCTCAGAGGTGCTAGCAATAATGATGCGCTTGTTGTGTTTAGCGGCTGCATGTAACACGACTTCACTGCCAGTGATGTTGGTGCTCATTGATTCCAGTGGTAATTCCAAAATTGTGTTCACACCAAGGGCAGCGGCCATGTGAAGGACAAGGTCTGCATCTTTAGTCAGTTGATCTACTAATTCAACATTTCTGATGTCACCATCAACGGTGGTCACCTTGCCATCAAGATGGGCAATGTTTGTCTTTGATCCTGTTGAAAAGTTGTCCAGCAGCGTGACTGTGTGACCGGCGTTTACGTAGTGATCTGCCAAGTGGGATCCAATGAACCCGGCACCACCTGTGATAAATACGCGCATGGGGTAAACCTTATTTGACAATCGATTTATAGAGGGCGATGTGGGCGTTGATCATGCGGTCCACAGAGAAAAGTGCGTTCGCACGGGATGTGGCAAGGGTGCCCATTTCTGTGCGCTTTTGCTTATCAAGCAGCAATTTTTCAAGAGCAAGGGCAATAGAGCCAGCGTTCTTATTAGTCACAATGCCTGTTTCGTGATTAAGGACAACTTCAGACACAGAGCCAACATCAGTTGCAACAACTGGCTTGCCAGCTAATTGAGCTTCAATCAAAGCCACGGGCATTCCTTCATTTTCACTGGTTGAAAGGATGATCTCTGATGCACCGAATACATCTTCAGCCTTAGCCCAACCGATAACAGAGACATTAGATGGGGCTACAGACTTAACCTTTTCCAGCAGGTCACCGCCGCCGGCCAATACAAAGTGTGTGTCTGGCATGGCATCTGCCACCTCTAGCGCCAGCATGGGGTTCTTAACTCCAGTAACTCGAGCAATCCAACCAACAATCGGCTTTCCCTCATCTGGCAGATTCAAATTTTTCAGCGCTTCTGCTTTTGGTGTCACATTAAGTGCAACTACGCCTGGCGGGATGTTGACGTATTGATCCTTATTTCCAATTCGCTTCTCTAGTAATTCATCTGCAACTCTTCGCCCAACTGTTACAAGCCTTACAGACTTCTTTGCCATCATTCTTTCAACTTCAATGATGACCTTTGACTTAAAACCAGAAAACTCTGGATCATCTAAAAGGTGACCATGGAAGGTGTGGATGACAGGCACTGGTTGCTTCTTCATACGGACTACATAGCCGGCTTTAAAGGTATGAGTGTGGATAATGTCTGGCTTTACCTGGGCAATGATTTTGTCTAGTTGCATACGAGCAAGATGATCTTTGATTGGACTAATTGACCTGCCCATTTTTTTGATGCGGATCAAATCTATTGATTGAGCAGATTCATCTTCAACCTCTGCTCCTTGCACAAAACCAGTTGCTACAAAGGTTTCTATCCCGTGCTTAGGTAGTTCATTAGCTAGCTGGGTTATATAACGGGCAGTGCCACCAACGTTTAATCGGGCAATTACGTGTAAGACCCGCATGGCTAGTTGGCTTCGTAGGCGGCAACAACCTCTTCTGGGTTGCCAATCATCTTTACATGGCCGCTTTCTAGCCAGATTGCACGTGTCGCTAACTCACGCACTGCGCTCATGTCATGGGAAACAAGCACAACGGCAGCGCCACTTGAAATAAGAGAATCCATACGTCCGCGAGATTTTGCTTGAAAGTCAGCATCTCCAACAGATAAAACCTCATCAACCAGCAGGACATCTGTTTTCTCATCAGTTGCTGTTGAAAAAGCCAATCGAGCAACCATTCCTGAAGAGAAGGTGCGTAGTGGGAAATCCATATGGTCTGTTACACCAGCCCATTCACCAATGGCCGGTGTGCGCTGCTTAACGCTCTTTACTTCTCTGCCCATCAACACTGAGTAAAACAGTACGTTTTCAGAACCTGTCATTTCTGGGTGAAAGCCTGCACCTAGCTCAATCATTGGTGCGATCTTGCCGTTGACCTTTGATGTGCCCTTTGTTGGGGGTAGGACTCCTGCAAGTACTTTCAGAAGTGTTGATTTACCGGCACCGTTTCTACCAAGGATTGCAACTACCTCGCCCTTATCAACAGAGAAGGAAACATCTTGCAAAGCAACATAATCAACAACACGTGCTTTGCCTTTTAGTGCATCCCGGAACAATTCTTTGAGTGAGCCTGACTTGTTCATTAGCACGCGATAGGTCACATTGACGTTATTAACTTCGATAACGGCCATCAGAGCATCGCCACCGTTCTAGGCCAGTACTTCTTGAAGACATATGTACCCATAAGGATTGCAAAGATGGACCAGATGCTCATATATATCCAACTAAACATTGTTGGGGTGGCGTTGTTAGAAAAAGCCCAACGGAAGATGTCTAGGTAGCTTGTCAATGGGTTCCAGTGGATGATGGTTTGCATAGTGCTATTCATAACGGTTACTGGATAGAAGATTGGAGTTAGATACATCAAGATCATCAAGAGCACATTGACGATGTTGCGGGTGTCATCAAAGCGAATAAACATGATCGATAGTGCTAAGCCAAGCCCTGCTGTTAGCAGGGCAAGAGCAACGCCAACAAGAAGAACTAGTGGCAAAGTCCAGGCAAGTGGTTGGCCTGAGATGAAGCAAACGATGGCAAGCGGGAACATGCCGATGAAAAAGTTTGTTAGGCCAGCTAAGGCAGATGAGATGGCAAAGATCTGAGGTGGAACATAGATCTTTGTTAGTACTCCGCCATTGCTTGCAATGGAGTCTGCAGCTTGCATCAGTCCTTGATTAAAGAATGTGTTGAGCAAGATGCCAGCCATTAAGTAAGGCGCAAACTGTTGGCCAGAAGGCAATTTTGAAGCAAAAACAAATGAAAAGACATACCAAAGCACCGCACTTGTCAGCACTGGGTTGAGCAAGGTCCAGCCGATGCCAATGACGCTGCGCTTGTAGCGAAGGGTTAGCTCGCGGTTAACCAGCAAGCGGATCAGTTGGGCGTACTTCATGATGGGTTAAGGGTATCGGGCTTCATAGGCGGCTCAGCGTTGCTGCTCACCTAGTTCTCAGGTTCCTGAGGTGTAATTGAGTCATGACTCAGCCAACGCGCATCTATAAGCACTCATCGGCCGGTACTGACTGGGCGGCGCTGCTGCTGGGTGCGGGGTTGGGGCTGACCTTGGCGTTACAGCTGACCACGGTTAGAGCTGTAGATTTTCAAAGCTTTTATGCGGTGGTGGCAACTGTTAGTCGTTTGGCAGCGTTGATTGGTACCTACTTTGCAATCATCGGTATTTTTTTAGTGGCGCGTATTCCTTGGGTTGAAAAGGGCGTGGGCCATGATCGTTTGGTGACCTGGCATCGAAAGCTAGGGCCTTGGTCTTTGTATTTAATCGGTGCACATGTTTTCTTTATTGTTTTAAGTTTTGCAGGACAAGATTCAATCCCTTTATATAAAGAGATGTGGACCTTTCTAACAACCTTTGACTGGATGTGGTTTGCACTCATTGGTTTTGTGTTGATGGTTGCAGCAGGAGTTACCTCCTATAAAAAGGCTCGCGCCAAGATGAGCTATGAAACTTGGTTTATGGTGCATGTGTTGACCTATGGAGCAATTGCCGCATCATTTATGCATCAAGTTATTAATGGTCAGATGTTTATTGGTCATCCATTAAATCGTGCGTATTGGACAGCGTTGTATGTGGCGATGGCTGCAGCGGTTCTTTACTGGCGTTTCTGGGTTCCATTGTTTAGATCACTGAAAGTTAATTTGCGAGTAGAGAAGGTTGTAGTTGAAGGCCCAGGTGTTATCTCTGTGATTATGCGTGGACGCAACTTAGAACAATTGAGTGCGCAAGGTGGTCAGTTCTTTGGGTGGAGATTTTTTACTAAGGGACATTTCATTACCTCACATCCTTATTCATTGTCTGCGGCTCCTACCAAGAGCCACTTGCGAATTACCGTTAAGGATTTAGGTGATCACTCACGTTCTTTGGCGATGATGAAGCCTGGTACTCGGGTATTTGTTGAAGGACCTTATGGAGCATTTACCGCGGGGCGTTCAACAAGACCGCATGTGACATTAATTGGTGGCGGTGTTGGTATTACACCGATTCGCGCACTGATGGATGAGCTATCAGGGGGTGCGCAGTTGGATGTTATTTTCCGTGCCTCTCGTGAAGAGGATTTAGTTTTAAAGGCTGAGATGGATTATTTAGCTAACAACAGCGATGGATCGATTCGGATTCACTACTTGGTAGGTCCACGTAAGGATTATCCGATGGATGCTCGGGCGCTGCGACAGATCGCACCAAACATTGCAGATAGCGATATCTATGTCTGTGGGCCAGCTCCATTGGTGGATGCGGTTCATAAGGCTGCAGAGGCCCTTGGTGTGCCAAAGAATCGCATTCATGATGAGGCTTTTGCCTTTCACAAGGAGTAAGAACTCTGCGCTGGTATTGCGGTCGTTCTCAGAAACATTTCAGGTTAGTAGTCTTTTATTCAGGTGTTGATCCATTCGAGGGGATCTAACGAGACGAGGGTATGAGATGAAGCGGGCGCTGTTGATAGCAGGAGGCACTGTGGGGGGCCTCGGTGCTGTTTTGGCGATTACGCCACCTCAGCTGACTTCTAGCGATTCAATCAATATCGCTGGTGGTGCTGCAATGGGTTCTACGGGGACTACAACAGCGGCTGCTTCATCATCACCTTCAACTGCTGCAAAGCCGGTTGCTACTGCAAGTGCGACAAAAACATCAAAACCAGTTGCAACTAAAAATGCAACGCCTACGGCGAATGCAACAGCAAGTGCAACAGCAAGTGCAACTCCAACAGCTGCTGCAACAGCTGAATCACCAGCCCCTGCTGCAAAGAGCGGAACATTTACAGGTCCTGCCATTTTTGTTAACTACGGAACTGTTCAAGTAAAGATCACTGTGCAAAATGGAAAGATCACTGATGCTGTTGCGGTGCAAGCACCAAGTGGCCGTAATGATCGCTGGACAAATATGGCATTGCCAATATTAAAGCAGCAGACTTTGGCTGCACAGAGTGCAAATATCAAGGGTGCATCTGGCGCTTCATATACAAGCTATGGCTGGTTCACATCCTTGCAGGGAGCGCTCGCGCAAGCTGGTTTGTAAGAGCAGCAGATAGGGTTGCTGGATGAATCAACTGCGCAAACAGTTTCCTGTGTGGGGAACGATTGTTGATGTGGATTGTTCATCCAGTTCTGTCAGTGATGCTGCTTTAGATGCAGCTATGGCATCTGTAATTACTTTTTGCGAAAATGTAGATAGAGATTTTTCAACCTATAAAGAAGATTCCTGGATCTCGCGGCTGCGCCGCGGTGAAGTGCAAATCGAGGATTGTCCAGATGATGTAATTGAGGTCTGGGATTTATGCGCACAGGCTAAGTGGTTAAGTGATGGAGCTTTTGATCCGTGGGCAGTTGCCGGAGGTTTTGATCCATCAGGGTTAGTAAAAGGATGGGCTGCAGATAAATGTGCAGATATGTTGGTGGCAGCAGGGGCCGAGCATGTGCAGGTAAATGCGGCAGGGGATTTATCACTGCGCGGTGGGTTTGTTGATGGTGATGGTGTTGTAAAGCCTTGGCCAATTGGTGTTGTAAATCCGAATAACAAATTAGAGGTTGTGAAGGTGTATGAAATTACGGATGGCGCGATTGCAACATCTGGCACCTATGAACGTGGTGCTCATATCCATGATCCGCAGACCGGGATGATTGCAATTGGGGCTAAATCGGCAACTGTTGTTGGGCCTTTGGGCTGGCTGTGTGATGCCATGGCAACTGCTGTGATGGTGGGCGGAACAGACTCAGTTTCTTGGTTTGGGCACAATGAATTGTTGGGGTATCAGGTGTTTGGGGTTAATCGACATGAAGAAAGTGCGTGGGAGATTTAGGATGCTCACTATGTCCAAGAGGCTCTCATCGTTTATAGCGATTGTTATCGCTTTTGTTTCTGTGGGGCTTTCTCCTGCTTACGCTGTTGATCAACGAGTAATCGATGTTGTTGAGGTTACTTGGCCAGGTGCTGTTGCACCTGTCGGTGATGGTGCAGCGGTTGCAAAGGTAATTGATAAAGATGTTAATGCTGATTGGCTTAAATTTACTGCGATGTTTGGTGATACAAAAGATCGCGGAGTTTCTTTTAAGACCGGACAAGTTCTTAAAGAGCCAATTGGCCTGGTCTCAAAGATGGCATGTATTGGATTTGCATCCTCTGACTTTATGAGCTCAATACGTCCAGAGGCATATAAGCGTTTAGGCATTAGTGATTATTCAAAGCGGTACTTGTTAGTTATTGCGCCAAAGGCTGGATGTGTGTGGTCGGGCCGTGCCAATTTAGGTAGACCCAATAGTCAAAGTGGAACTTTAATTTTGCATGACAGTGCTTCAAGTTTTGTTATCTCTCACGAGCTAGGTCACACCTTTGGCTTAGGTCACTCAAACTTCTTGCGTTGTGACAACGCTGCATATGACGGTGCTTGGGGTGAGACATGTAAGGGTGTTGAGTATGGTGGCACAATCGACGTGATGGGCAATGTTGATACAACATCTCCCCTTAATACTTATCATCAATGGCGCATGGGCTTAATTGATGATTCTCAAATCAAACAGGTGTGGCAATCAGAGAACATAACTTTGGCTCCTAGTGATTTTGCCAATGGAATAAAAGTAATCTTTATTAGAGATGGTAAATCTGCTTACTGGATTGAGTACCGTCGAAAGACAGATGGTGCTGGATATAAGCCAGGGTTAGCTATCTATCGCTTAGATCCACCGCCTATTTCCGCAGTTGTCTCTGTTAATCCAGAGGATGCAGAAGCTGCTGAGTTTGGCGCTGTTCTAGGTACCGATGTGTGGATGCTTAACCTTGATACTTATCAATACAAGGATTCAAAATCTGTTGGTGGATCAATGACGGCGCTTACTGCAAAGACTTACTCAGGCAATGTTTCTTTTAGCGCTGTTGCAACAGAGACAAGCGCTGTTGTGACCATTACAAAGAAGGCTGACACAACGCCTCCTCCAGTTCCTAATGTTCTACCTGTTGCACAATGGAATTCACCTAATATGGTCATTCTTGGACCAGGTGGGGAGGACGCGGACACTGCAGTTGTTGGCTTTGAAGCTCAAATAGATGGAGCAGTTCAGACACTAAAGGCGTCAGATATAGATGGTTGGATGCCAACGTATTTGTCACCATTTGTTGCACCGAAGACTTTCTATTTGCGTGATCTGCCGGAAGGTAGTTACACATTTGCGATGCGAGCAATCGACATTGTGGGTAACAAGAGTGATTGGTCGAGTTCACAAAAAGTAGTAATCGATCGCGCCCACCCTGTTGTTACCAATAGCTTTGTTGTGAGCAATGCCAATGCAAATGAAGTAACTGTGGCCTGGAAAGGCGCAACAGATGCCGGTGCTGGTATTTGCCAGGTTAATGTTGTTGATGAAGATGGACTTGTAATTCAAGCATCATCTGCCAAGAACGCACCTGCCTTTAAATTAGCAAGCGGTGTTGCACTAACGGGCACAGCACAAGTATTTGACTGTGTTGGTAACGGACAAAGTGGCGACCTAAGTATTACGAATACATTTGTCGCAGCCGATAAGAGCTCAAAGACCGGTAAGTGGAGCGCAGCAGGTGCGGCTTATGGGGCCGGTGCGATCAAGTGTGTTGGTAAGTGCACAGCATCTCTAACTGTTGCTGGTAAGAATGAAGTTTTAGTTGGCACAGGGGCAGCGACTGTTGCTGTTGGCAACAAAACTGTTGCAACAATTGCAGATAGCAAGGTTGCAAAACTACGTATTGGTGCCACAGTAGATGTTGGGTCAAAGAAGGTTGTCCGCATTAGCGGCAGTAATTTTGTTTTGATTGGTTTAGCCTCTGTCACGTCAACTCTTGGCACATTAAAAGAGATTGAAAGAGCACCTGCAATCACTGATCCATCCTTGTCAGATGAGAAGCAGGCAAAGCTTGCCAAGCTTGGCTTTAGAGCAGAGGACTTCAGCCAAGAGTGGACTGTGCTGCCTATGGGTGGCGGAACAAAACTTGATGATCCTTCACTTGATTTGTGTAATGGCACCTACTTGTCAGAAAAAGAACGAGTGGAGCGTCGACAAGTAGCTGCGACAAAGGTTGGCTCTACATTCGCATTCTTATCAACAGAGGTCGTTAAGTATTCATCCGTTGCTGCTGCAACTGCAGCCCAGAAAGAGTTAGTGAAGGTTGTGGCTCAGTGCCAGAGCGAAAAGGGTTATAAGGATGCAACAGGTGCTCTTATTCCTTATGACTTCAAGACGTTAAAGAACATCCCTTCAGGCGTTGTTAGCGATGGCAACCGTGTATTTGTGCACACTGTTATTGACTCAGGTGAGCGTGCCCGCACATTGCTTGGCTTCTACCAATTCAGTGGCGACACCTTCACAGGCCTATATGTCGTGAGCGCTGATGGTTACACCGATGCGCAGGTTGCTAAGTGGCTCAAGGTTGCAGTGACTATGGCGCAGCGTTTACAGGCGAAGTCATAAAAACACCAGTATTGATTTTTACGGAATTTATCGCCTGTATTGTTTTGAAACTACTTCCGCGAGTATTGGCGCAGCAGCAGCCCACTCAATGCCATAA
>Ga0214917_10006456_pt1 | contig 12152 bp, 7 predicted proteins | sample LL_1208_BB_MetaG_FD_177983 | JGI IMG/M metagenome (GOLD analysis project Ga0214917, IMG submission 177983) | Freshwater microbial communities from Lake Lanier, Atlanta, Georgia, United States - LL_1208_BB | ecosystem: Environmental > Aquatic > Freshwater > Lake | place: USA: Georgia | collected...
GGGGACTCAAGTTGGAAGTTCATGGGGAGGTTGGGTCGTGTAGGACTCGAACCTACAACCTACTCCTTAAAAGGGAGCAGCTCTACCATTGAGCTAACGACCCCGACTTGAAAAGGTAGCGGATTCCCGGATTCCGTCCATCCCGCCTTACTGTTCTCAAAACAGGCTTATTTTTCCTTCATCACCCAAACGCCGTCCCACTTGTCCCCAGGGGGCTCCTTTTGGAAATGCCCACAGCGTTCGATGTAAATCTTGCTCAGCTTGTCGCCCGGATTGGCCTTCAAGGCCTCCTGAAAAGCGGCCTTTGCCTTCTCCCATTCCTGCTTTCGGTATTTGGCCAACCCATCCTTGAACTGGTTGATCACCTCCATCGGATTTGGAAAGGTCTCATCGGTGTGATAGTCCATACACTCAAAAATCACCACAGGCTCTGTCTTTCCCTTCACTACAACCCGATCCGCTTCCCTCATTCGGTAGGTCCCCTTCAGCTTTTTGACTGTTGCGTCACTGACGAGCATCTTGGCCCCGTACTGCTTGCAGGCCGTCTCCAATCGGGCGGCTAGATTCACCCCGTCGCCGATCACAGTGTAATTCATCCGCTTGGGCGATCCAATGTTTCCACTCACGATTTCATCCGTGTTGATCCCTAACCCCATATCAATGGCCATCATTCCACGCTCTTTCCGCGCCCGATTGAAGGCGTCCAGTTCCCTCAGCATGCCGATACCCGCACGCACGGAACGATCCGCATCATCCTCCCGCGCCAAGGGAAGACCGAACACGGCCATGATTGCGTCCCCGATGAACTTATCCAGCATCCCGCCTTCCTTCTGAAGACAATCAACCATTAAAGTGAAATATTCGTTCAGGAGACCGACCGTTCCCTGGGCTCCCAAACTCTCCGTCAGGGTCGTGAAGCTCCGCACATCCGAGAATAAAATCGAGGCCTCACTCAGATTCCCACCCAGAACCTCTTTCCCCGTGGCCATCAACTGATCAGCAATCGCAGGATCCATATAACGGGCCATCGTTCCCTTCATCCGCTTTTCATCGCTGATATCTTCAATCATCAGCATCGTACCCAGCGGCTTCCCTTTCACACTGATCAACGGAAGGATATTGAAGTTTGCCGAGACCTTCTCCCCGGCCACCTCCATCTCCGCATCCATCACCAAAGCCGGTTCCTTGGATTCCCCCACCTGGCGAATCTTCTCTTCGATCCAGATATTTTTCCCGGTAAAGAATTCGGCGGCCTTCTTTTTCAGGATCTCCTTCCCTGAAGTCTTCAAAATCTTGTATCCCGGCGCATTGCAGGTCTGGATCACCCCTTCTTCGTTCAGAGTCACCACGGCGTTCGACATACTCTCCAACATCGATTCGGCGTAGTTCTTCATGTTTTGAACATCGTCAAACAGCTTGGCGTTCTCCAAGGCGACTGAAACTTGTGCCGTGAAGGCCTTGAGTTTGGCCTCATCCTCATGGGTAAAGGCACCCCCCCTCTTGTTCAGCACCTGGGTTGCCCCGATGACTTTCCCGGCCTTGTTGATCACGGGAGTGCAGAGAATCGAACGAGTAAAGAATCCCGTTTTCTTGTCAAAACCCGGATTAAACCTCAGATCGGCATAGGCGTGCTGGATATTCACCGTCTGACCACTGGTGAAAACCGCTCCGGCGATCCCAAGATGGTTTGGAAAACGAATCTGGGTGGCCCCCAATCCTTCTCCCACTTCGGTATACAGTTCATTGGTCTTTTCATCATTAATGAAAAGGGTCGATCTTTCGGCATGCAGTAAGCGTGTGATCGTGCGGATGATCTTGGCCAAAAGATTTCCCAGCTGAATCTCCCCCGAGATCTCTGAAACCACGCCCAGAAATTCCGCCTCTTTTGCCTTCTCTTTTTCCCCCAACTCCAGCAGGAGACTCCTCTGAAGGGAGACGGAAGACTGCATCGCCATTGCCTCCAGAAGCTTGAGATCTTTGGGGGTGAAATGAGCCGTTTTGTTTCCCTTTCGATTCAACACCTCAACGACCCCAATCAGTTCCCCCCGAACAGTCCGGATGGGAGCACAGGCAATCGACCGAGTCCGGTAGCCGGTCTGTTCATCCACCGACCTGTTGAATCGGGAGTCCTTATAAACATCTTTTACCAAAAGCCCTTTCCCCGACTGGAACACATGTCCGGCAATTCCGGTGTTATTCAGAATCCGTATCTCCCTTTTTAATCCACCCACGGTCACCCGGCTGTAAAGCTCTTCGGTGGCGGGGTCGTTGACAAAAAGTGTGCCACGGTCAGCCCCAGTCGCCTCAGTGACCAACGCCACCAAGATTTCCAGTTGGTCATCCAAAGTCTGGCCATCCGCAACCTTTCGAGCCACCTCGAGAAGAATCTTGGCTTCGGTAAGGCTGAGTGTGTCGATAGGGCTTTTATTTTTGGCCACGGCATGCCTCCAACTCCCCACGAATTCTTTGAATTGTTTTCTCTAACTCTGCCGTCTCGTCCCGGTGAGTCCTTCGCATCAACTGCGCCTCTTCTTCATGACGGGCCTTTTCCCTTTCCAGCTGATCCCGCAGGGCCTGAACAGAAGACTGGAGCTGACGACCGTCTTCCGCTGCCTTGGCTAAAACGCCCTGGACAGCCTCTTCTCCGGCAGCCTTGCGTCGCTCAATTTCCATGCGCATTTCACTGATCGTAGATTTCAAATCGCAAATTTCCGTATGAGCTTCCGCCACGGCTTCGGCCACCTCCCCCGCAGTTCCTGCCTTTTGCTTTTCCAAAGCCTCCCGCAAAGCCTCTACCGTCTCCTTGAGATTTCGGATTTCATGCTCCCTTTCCAGTTCTTCCGAGCACCCCTCTTCGGCATGGGATTTCACCGCAATCACATTTGAATCCTAAGTTTTTCCGCGCGGGGAAACAAGCCGTTCCAAAGAGGCGGATTTACCAGATAAACGATTTTTCCTGGGCGACGATTTTTCCATCCCGAACAATCGAAATTCTCCAAGAATTGACCACCCCACCCCGGAGGTAATCATCTCCGGTGACCTTGATCACCGTTTTTTCATATCCTTCAAAATCCCTGTATTCCTGCGTTTGGGTCATCACCCTATCCCGCGTGTTCGCCTGACGATAATCCAAACGCACGGTCAGATTTTCCGGACGACCGTCATTCTGCCAGTTAATGACAAAGATATTTCCCTTTTTGGCCTGCTTATCTTTTTCTGAAACGGCGCCGTGGTTCCAATATTTGGCCTCATAAATCAGCATCGCATTGTCCTTCGGCGCCCGGTTTCTTTCCGAATCATTCAGGTAGGTATAAATTTTGTTCAAGCGGATCTTCGTATCGGCCTCAACGGGAAGATCGGTGGTCATGCCATCCGGAACCCGATTGGTTAGACTAGAAGGCGCTACCGCCCCATTCGTGGTGAGCTCAACTTTCGCGGGGCGAAAATCCGGAACCACAACCGTCTCCTCAGAATGCAACAAGCTCACACAGGAACCCAAAATCGCTAGAATCAACAATTTACGCATTTAAACGTATTTAATAGCCTTGTTTGGATCCGTCAAGACCTAGCGCCTATGAATCCTTTTAAGTTCTTGGTTAGGCGGTAGTAGATACTTACATTCAGGTGCTTATGCATGACTCGGAACGGACGGTAGAATTTGAGTTTGTTAGGGCTACGGAAAATGCGGCCCTTAACGCCATGCGTTTTATCGGCCAAGGGGACAAGAATGCCGCCGATGCCGCTGCTTGCGATGCCATCCAAGGGGTGTTTGATCTCGTTGAGATTCGCGGAGAGGTCGTTATCGGCGAAGGCATCAAGGACAACGCCCCGGGAATATTCCTGGGGGACCACCTAGGGAAATGGGGGCCGCAAACACCCCGCTTCAACATCGCCCTCGATCCAGTCGATGGTACCACCAACCTTTCGAAAGGCTCCCCCAACGCCATTTCCGTGATGGCGGCGGTCGAAGTTCCGGAAAATTCGATCGAATCCGTCATGCGGAATATCCCCAGTTATTATTCCCACAAGGTCTCTTACGGCCCCACGGTGGCCCGCGTTCTTGAAAAAGAGGATCCCCAAGCCAACTTTCTGGACGCTCCCTTGGAGGAGACTCTCCACCGCATGGCAAAAATTCTGCAAAAACGCGTCGGAGATCTCGTAGTCCTCGTCCTCGATCGTTCCCGCAATCAACCCTTCATTGATGCCATTCGGCGAGCCGGAGCTTCTCTCCGTACGATTGCCGATGGCGATATCACCGCCGCAGTCGCTCCCTCCCTTCCGGATTCAGGCATCGATCTTTATGTCGGCATCGGTGGATCTCCAGAAGGAGTCCTCACCGCCACGGCCCTCCGCGCACTCGGGGGCGAGATCCAACTCCGTATGTGGTTTCCCAACCCCGAGGCCAAGGCTCGTGAAGTCAAAGGGATCTCCGAAAAAGAGATTCAGAGAATTTATCGATCTGCCCACATCGTCACCGGGGAGAGCGCCATTTTCTGTGCCACGGGAATTATCGAAAGCCCCCTTCTTCCAGGAGTGAAACTTATCGGCCACAAAGCCATTACTCATTCCATTCTGATGCGCGCCCGGAGCCGAACAGTTCGCTACATCCGCGCCGTTCACGACCTTGAACACAAGACGATTCACCTTCGGAGCACCCCCCGCGAGCGCTCGGTCTGAGCTTTGATCCTATTTCTCCTTAACTTCCGCCGGCCAGATTGCGTAAATCAGCCCATACCCCGCAGCAGAAACTACCACTCCAATGAGGGTGCAACCCACCGTTAACGGAACCACGACCATCGCGAATTCCCCGGCCAGCACCCTTAGCTTTGCCCGAATCCCCACGGTTTGATCCAGTTTCCTCATTTTCTGGGGAATTCCCCCCTCATACTTCGTCGGCCGGCCCAGGGCCAACTCCCCCACATGATAGGCCATGGTATAGTACACCGGAATGGTCAGGGGATTGTTCGCCGTCTGCACGACTACGGCAGTCGGCACATTGGCACGTAAAATCACTGCCAAAATCACTGCGAGAATATGATGCAGCCCAAGCAAAGGACTCGTGGCCGGCAATAAGCCCGCCACCATCGCCCGGGCTACCGGCCCCCGCTGAAAACTCCACAGATCGGGGTTCACTCCGTGCTTCCCCAGCCATTTCCCCACCCATCCGGCGCGGAGATGTTCCGGGCTCAGCTTCAGCCGGTGGAGCAGGCTTTTAAGACGGTGCTGCATCCTCCCTTTCTAAACTTTTTTCAACACAGACCAAGTCTGTCATTTGTCGCCGCCCCAGACAGGGCTAGCTTACCCACCCCATGGAATCGTCCGGTTTTATCCGCATCGAAGGAGCCCGTCAGAACAACCTGAAAAATCTGACGTTCGACCTGCCCCTCGGCATGTTCCATGTCCTGACCGGTCCGTCCGGCTCAGGCAAGTCCTCCCTCGCCTTCGACACCCTGTATGCGGAAGGCCAACGCCGTTATGCGGAAACCTTCAGTCCCTATACACGCCAGTTCCTTGAACGAATGGATCGACCCCGCGTGGATCGGATCGAGGGAATTCCCCCTGCTATCGCCCTCGGCCAAGGCAATCCCGTCCGCTCTTCCCGCAGCACTGTCGGCACCGTCACCGAAATTGCCGACCACCTGAAACTGATCTTCCCTCGTTTGGCCCATCTCAATTGCCCGGATTGCTCCGAACCGGTTCAGCCATGGACCCCCCATTCTATCCTTTCGGACCTACTTTCCCACCACCCCAATCAGGAAGCCTGGTTTCTTTTCCGCATTCCCTTTCCACAAAAGACCCCCGCAGATGAGGTCGCAGCTTTTCTCTCCCGCCAAGGTTTTCGCCGGATCCTCCTCCATGGACACCCTGAACGACTTGATGAAGCGTCTGGTCTCGAAGCTCTGGCCCGAGCGTTAGCCGAAACCCCGAAGGAAAAAAATCTTCTTGTCCCGGTCATTCAAGATCGCATCCCCCTAACCTCTACCCACCGAGCCCGACTCGCCGAGGCGTTGACCTCATGCCTGCGCTACGGCAAGGGCGTCGTCGCAATCTCTCTCGCCAAGGACCCCATCGATCTCCAACTCTATTCCGACCGCTACTACTGTCCCCGGGATGAACGGGATTTTCACGAACCCACCCCTGCCCTTTTTTCCTTCAACCATCCCCTCGGAGCCTGCCCCGCCTGCCGCGGGTTCGGCCGGATCATTGAAATCGACGAGTCCCTCGCCCTCCCGGATCGCAATCTCACGCTAGCCGGTGGCGCCGTCAAACCCTGGCAAACTGCCAGCTTTGAGGAATGCCAAAAGGACCTCGAAAAAGCCTGCCGCAAAAACAAAATCCCTCTCGAAGTCCCCTTTCAAGAACTTACTCCCGACCAACAAAAGTTTGTCCTCGAAGGGCAAAACGGGTCGACCCGGGAACTCTCGGAACTCTGGGAATCCGGCGACTGGTACGGCGTTCGTGGCTTTTTCCGATGGCTGGAAACCAAAACCTACAAGATGCATGTCCGGATACTCCTCGCCCGCTATCGCGCTTACCGAACATGCCCCGAATGCTCCGGACAACGGTACCGGCCCGAAACCACCTACTGGCGGGTCGCCGGCAAAACCATGCCCGAACTCAACTCCCTTCCCCTTTCCGAACTCACCGTCCTCTTCCAAAAAATAAAAACAAAAGATCCCTCTGCCCAAACCCCTCTGGAAAACATCCGCCACCGCCTCCGTTACCTGATTAGCGTCGGCCTCGGATACCTTACCCTGGACCGCCCCACTCGGACACTTTCCGGAGGAGAACTTCAACGCGTCAATCTTACCGGGTGCCTCGGCACCGGACTGACCGGAACTCTTTTTGTCCTCGATGAACCCAGTATCGGCCTCCACCCGCGCGACACCGGTCGTCTTCTCGACCTCCTCCGCGAACTTCGTGCCGCTGGCAACACGGTCCTTGTCGTCGAACACGATGAAACTGTCATCCGTTCCGCCGAAAACCTTCTCGAACTTGGTCCCGGTTCAGGCGGAGAGGGAGGCGAACTTCTTTACTCGGGCCCTCCTGCCGGATTACCCAAAATCAAGAATTCCCCGACCGGTGCCTACCTTTCCGGTCGACGCACGATCCCCATACCGGAGAAACGAAGGCCCTGCCCGGAAAAACATCACCCTTGGCTTCGCCTCAAGGGCGCGAATTGCCATAACATACGAAATCTCGATACATCTTTTCCCCTGGGGCGTTTGGTAGCCGTTTCCGGTGTCAGCGGTTCAGGTAAAAGCACCCTGGTTCATGAAATCATCCATAAAACCCTGCTCCATCGGATGGGGCGAGCCGTTGAAAATCTCCCCGAACTCAAATCCCTGACCGGTTCCGAAAACATCTCCGAAGTCATTCTCGTCGACCAATCCCCTCTCAGCCAAACCCCCCGCTCCACCCCCCTGCTCTCTCCCGATATCTATGATCTCGTCCGAGAACTCTACGCCTCTACCGAGGAAGCCCAGTCCGCCGGCCTTCCGGCCTCGGCCTTCTCCTTCAATGCCGGAGGCGGTCGTTGCGAACGTTGTGGCGGAATGGGGTATGAAAAAGTCTCGATGCAGTTTCTTTCCGACGTGTTTGTCACCTGTCCATCCTGCGAGGGTCGCCGCTTCCAACCCCACGTTCTGACCGCCCCATACTTGGGAAAATCCATCGACCAGCTTCTGGAGATGACCGCCACGGAAGCTCTTGAGCACTTCTCCCCACGCGAAACACTCACCCCCCGCGCACGCGAATGCCACCAAAAGATTTGCCGTTCCCTCTTTCTCCTAGCCGAAGTCGGCCTCGGTTATCTGCGGTGCGGTCAGCCTCTCAGCCAGCTTTCCGGTGGAGAAGCTCAACGACTCAAACTTGTCGCCCATCTTGCCCCGAAAGAGGAGAAATCCGAAAACCCCAAACGGGGATCCAAAAAGAAATCCACTCCCTCCCCGGAGACCTCCCCCTTGCTCATTCTCGACGAACCGACCACAGGCCTCCACCTCGACGACGTCGCCCTACTGATCACCCTCCTTCATCGCCTCGTCGACCAAGGAGCTTCCCTCCTGGTAATCGAACACCATTTGGATGTCATCAAAAATGCTGACTGGGTTCTCGATCTCGGCCCGGAAGCCGGAGCTGAAGGTGGAAATCTGGTGGCATTCGGTACCCCGGAAAGCGTGGCCACTGTCAGAGAAAGCCGCACGGCTCCTTACCTCGCACCCCTTCTCACCTCAACATCCGCCAAACCCCTCCGCCTTCATGAGACCTCTTCCTCGGAGATAGTACGCTCTCCACTGAGCATTGCCGTCCGGGGCGCCCGTCATCACAACCTGAAAAACTTCGATCTCAAGATTCCTCAAAACAAGATGGTTGTTGTTACCGGACTTTCTGGATCCGGCAAAAGCACTCTGGCCTTTGACCTCCTCTTTTCTGAAGGCCAACGCCGTTATCTCGACTGCCTCAACACCTATGCCCGCCAGTTTGTGGAACAGCTTGAGAAACCCGACGTGGATTCCATCTCCGGACTTCCTCCCTCCGTCGCCATCGAACAACGAACCACCCGCGGTGGCCGCAAATCCACCGTCGCCACGGTGACGGAGCTCTATCAGTTCCTTCGCCTCCTGTATGCCAAGCTCGGCGTCCAACACGATCCTGACACGGGGGAAGCCGCCATCCGCCAGAATTCAGCCGATATTATCCAACGGATCAAAGCCCAGCTTCGAAAATCCAAACGTCTCGATCTGCTCGCCCCCTTGATCCGAGGACGAAAGGGTTTCCATACCGAAGTCGCCCGCTGGGCCGTCAAAAAGGGCTATAAACTTCTCCGCGTCGACGGCCAGTGGGTCGAACCCGCAAACTTCCAACCCCTCGACCGCTACAAAGAACATCAGATTGAAGTGTTGGTCGGCCAACTCACCCCCGGGCGAAAAGATCTACCTGTTCTTGTATCCCAAGCCCTTTCGCTTGGGAAAGGAACCCTCTACGCCATCGATAGTCGTGGAAAAACCACCATTCACAGTCACCACCTATTCTGCCCGGGCACCGGCCGGTCCTTCGACGAGCTCGACCCCCGTATGTTCTCATTCAACAGCCCCCACGGTTGGTGCCCAGAATGTCAGGGGTACGGCACCCTTTTGGCCAAACCTCCCGAACTCGACACCGAAGACGAAGCCGAAATGGAACAACAGTTGGAATTGGCCCGGGAAGAAATCGGCGAGGGGGAACTCCTTCCTTGTCCCGCCTGCCAAGGGGCTCGCCTAAATCCGGTCGCCCGCTCAGTCCGCTTCGCAGGAAGAACCATTCCTGAAATCAACGCCCTATCGGTCCGCGACTTCGAAAAGTTCTTCGGTAAGATCAAATTCGAGGGCCGAGAAGCCGCCATCGTTCGAGACATTCAACCCGAGATCCTTCAACGACTCACCTTCTTGCGTGAAGTCGGGCTCGATTACCTGAATCTCGACCGTTCGGCCCCTACTCTTTCGGGAGGAGAATCCCAACGCATCCGTCTGGCCGCCCAACTGGGCTCTAACCTTCAGGGCGTCCTTTACGTTCTGGACGAGCCCACGATTGGACTTCATCCCCGCGACAATCAAAAACTCCTCGGAATTCTGCGGGACCTGCGCGACCGCGGAAACTCCCTCGTCGTTGTGGAACATGATGAGGACACGATGCGGGCTGCCGACCACATCATCGATCTTGGGCCGGGTGCCGGCATCCATGGCGGAGAGATTGTGGCCGAAGGCACTTGGAAACAGATTGATGCCAAAGGAAAATCTGCCACTGCCCGTCTCTTGGGCGAACCCATCCGTCATCCCGCACGAGGAGAGCGCAGACCGCTCGATTCCTCCGCTTCCTGGATCAAAATCAAGGGTGCATCGGCCCGGAATATCCACGAAATCGATGTTTCCATCCCCCTGCACCGATTCACCGCCCTCTCCGGGGTCAGTGGCTCAGGTAAAAGCACTCTCGTACGTGAAATCCTTCTTCCCGCCGCATCTCCCGAAAGAAAAAAGAAGGATCCACGCTGGAAATCGGTTCATGGCACCGAAACGATCGACCGGGTGGTGGAAGTTGACCAGTCCCCGATCGGCAAAACCCCCCGTTCCACCGTCGCCACCTATCTTGGATTGATGGACGACCTCCGTGCCCTTTTTGCCAACCTTCCGGCAGCCAAACAGTCGGGCTTCACCGCCTCCCACTTCTCACACAATGCCGGCCCCGGCCGATGCCCCGCCTGCGACGGAGCCGGCACGATCCGCGTGCAAATGAGCTTCCTGCCCCCTGCCGATGTGCGCTGCGAGGAGTGTAACGGCCTCCGCTGGAAACCCGAAATCTTAGCCATACGTTACCGTGATATTTCCATTCAGCAGGCCCTTGCCCTTTCAGCCGAGCAAGCCTCGGAATTCTTCGCCCCCCATCCAAGAATTGCCACGCCCTGCCGTCTCATGACGGAAACCGGCCTAGGCTATCTTCAGCTGGGACAGACGAGTCCGACTCTTTCCGGAGGTGAAGCCCAACGCCTGAAACTGGTCACCGAATTGGCCTCGGCCCAGATTGCCGCCGACCAAGCTCACGCCAAGGGACGGGCTCGCCGTCCCGCCCATCATCTTTTTCTTTTGGAGGAACCAACTGTTGGACTTCATCTGGCCGACGTGCGACGACTTCTCGATCTGATGCATCGCTTGGTCGATTCCGGCCATAGCGTCGTGGTCATCGAACATCATCTCGATGTTCTGGCCGAGGCGGATTATCTGATCGATATCGGTCCCGAAAGTGGCGAGTCCGGAGGAAAGATCATGATCGAAGGCACCCCCGAACACGTGGCGACTTCAAAAAGCTCCCGCACCGCCCCTTTTCTTCGCGAACACCTGAGCAGGGGCCGATAAAATCGGTTTTTCGATCTTCCCCACCCCAGCGAACAGATAAACCAGACCACCCAAAAGATTCCATACCAAGATCACGGCAAATCCAGCGAGGGAGATGGCGACCGATTGGGCGGTGGGAATTCCAAAAGTTCCCAGAAAGGTGGCAAAAGCCGCTTCCCGCAGTCCTAACCCGTTCCAGGTGATCGGCAGAACCGTCACCATGGCGACCATCGGAAGAACGGAGGCCAACTGCCAAAACCCCACACTCAAACCCATCGCTTGGGTCACCGAAAAGAAAAGGTTCACGAGCAATAATTGGGCCAGCACGCTCAGGCCCAATCCCACTCCGGTCCCAATGGGATGAGTCAGACAGACATGACAGGCTTCCGCCCCCTCTCCCGCCACTTTTCGCCAACCCGATTTCATGTCCCCGCGGAGAAGTTTTCCGGAAACCGGATGACCCAAAACAGCGAGAATCACCATCAGAATCCCCGCGACCACTAAAAAGGCATAAGCCCCGGCCCGCGTCACCGGATGTTCCGTTAAATTCCCCCAGTGAGGAAGAATGAGAGCCGCCCCGACCAAAACTGTGGCCGCTAGACCGAGAACCCTTTCCAAAAGAATCGAGACCACTGCCGCTGGTCGGGCCTGCGGGGCATCTTTCGCCGCCCAGTACGCACGCATCACATCCCCCCCCATCACTCCGGGAAGGACGCTGTTAAAAAAAAGTCCTGCCAGCGAAAGCTGTGCCGTTCTTCCCCAACCCACCGCCGCACCCGCAACCTCAAGAAGAAGGTGCCACCGCAAAATGGAAAGTCCCACCACGCCTCCATACGTCATCAGGGCCACTGCCAGCCATCGGGGATCCGCAACCCGAACGATTTGAAAAAACTCACCCCAGTTTAACTTGGTGGCAAGAAACCAGACCGCAAAAATTGTAAAAACAATTCTCCCAAACCACCCCAGCCACGCCCGGTTTATGGATTTCATTCTTTCCAGCCTAAGGGGAGAACAAACGAATCCGAGACCTAAAAACCGATTATAAAAGCCCGTGTCGGCGAAGATCCCGGACATGCTCCCCGCCAGAGGTCAGGACCATATCCAACGCAAATTTCAGCAAACATACCTCCCACCCATCGTCCACCCCCGTCAGCACCGCGGCCAACGGATCGCCCTTGGATTCCACCTCGGCGCGAACCTTGGCCGAAACTTCCGCCAAAGGCCCCGTCACATCATACCTTCGGATCTCATCCTTCCGGAAGGTGAAGCCGTATTTCAAAATCGCAA
>Ga0214917_10006459_pt1 | contig 12146 bp, 12 predicted proteins | sample LL_1208_BB_MetaG_FD_177983 | JGI IMG/M metagenome (GOLD analysis project Ga0214917, IMG submission 177983) | Freshwater microbial communities from Lake Lanier, Atlanta, Georgia, United States - LL_1208_BB | ecosystem: Environmental > Aquatic > Freshwater > Lake | place: USA: Georgia | collected...
CTCACCTATGTTTCAACTTTGGCAAACGGCTTAAGAAGTAATGGTCAGGGCAAAGATATCCTAAAACAGCCTGGTTTTTTAGCTTTAGGAGATTCACTCACTTTTGGCGATGAAGTCAGTGATTCTGAGACCTGGCCCTCTTATCTTCAAGCAAAGTTGGGACAGCCGGTCTTTAATGGGGGGGCTTGCTCATACGGAATTGATCAGTCTTATCTTCGATTCTTGGAACTTGAACACATTCTTGATTTGAAGGGAGTTATCCTTTCGATCACTCCAGTTGGGGTAGCCAGAAATGAGCGGAAATTCATGCTGACTCCATTTTTTAAAAAGCTCATTCCCAAGCCTTATTTCACTTTAGAACAGGGGCAACTCACTTATTTCAAAGCAGAGTCTTTAGACCCCAATTATAATTATAATGGCTTAGACTCTATTAGAAAAATTTTAGGTTATAGCTACTTTTTTGATTTCGTTTTTAGAAAACTTGCAAATGATTGGTGGTGGGCCATTGTTCCCAAAGAGGAGTATGCACCCCATTTAAAGACTTCGTTTAATGGTGAGACGATCACCTGTGTTTTGCTAGAAAATCTCGGGTCAAGAATCAAAAGTAAAAGACGATTCGGAATAGTTCTCTTGCAAGATTATTTTAAATCAGAAGCACGATTAGGGAGCTTTGAAAAGATCCGGTCCTGCGCCGAAAGCTCAGGCTTTTTGATAGTGGATGCTCGAGAACACTTGTATCAAATTGGAAGAGTAGATCCTCAAAAATATCATTCTTTCTGGGTAAGAAAAAATGGGGGTCATTTAAGTGCGGCCGGAAATAGAGAAGTAGCCGCTTATGTTTTTGATTCCATCTCCAGATCTCCCCTGAAAAATCAACGTTGATTGCCTTTTAAGCCTAATGTTTTTGACCACCATTGAATGAAAAGCTTTATTCCCTCTTCTAAAGTAATTTGAGGTGTGAACTTAAAATCTTTCTGAAGTTCTGAGGTGTCTGCAAAGGTTTCTCCTACGTCTCCTTGTTGTCTATTCGAAAAAGTCAATCGAGCCTCAATACCCAGATTGGTTTCCAAATATTTAACAAGCTGCAGGAGAGGCTCAGGTTTGCCCTTCCCTAAATTATACATTTTAAAGACATGAGAAATATGATTCCTGTCATAGGCTAAAGTAGCTCGGAATAAGCCCTCTACAACATCATCAATAAATGTAAAATCTCTTAAGTGTGCTCCCTGATTGTATAATTCAATTGGAGTTCCTTGAGTCATTTGTTGGGTATATTTAAAGTAGGCCATATCGGGACGTCCCCAAGGACCGTAAACGGAAAAAGGGCGAAATCCTGTGATGCGTAAGCAGTTATCTGCATAAGTCAGCAGTTTTTTTTCCATTAAGAGTTTGCTTTTTCCATAAGGAGAAATCGGTTTTAGGGGAAAGAATTCACTCATCAAGCCCTTCACTTCCCCGTACACGGAACTACTCGAAGTGAAAATAAAATGCCCAACTTTATGGTCCTTGGTCAATCGAATCACCTCAGCAGTTCCCTTTACATTAATGGAAAGGTACTCTTCGGTCTTGTCAAAGGACTCTCTGACCCCCGCGCGACCTGCTAAGTGGATAACTTGGGAAAAAGATTTTTTTTTGAAAAGATAACTCAAGGCAGAACGATCGCGGATATCACAGTTTAAAAAATTAAAATGCTTAAATTTTCTTAATTGGGCTAATCTTCCCTCTTGAAGGAATTTCAGAAGGGGATCTGACGCGCCAAGCAAATCAACGCCACTCACTCGAAACCCAGCTGCTAATAATCTCTGGCTCAAATGAGAGCCAATGAATCCCGCAGAACCAGTGACCAATATCTCCATTTTATTAGGGTAAAAGGTTGGCATATCGCTGTAAAGTTCTGTTCAGGAATCAATACCAGATTCTTCCACCAAGCTCTGCAACACGTCGACAAGTTGCCTGAGAAATTAATCTTCTGCTGCTATAGGCATCCTTCACTCCCCTGACGCAATCTCTCACTGCAAGCATAAAGACTTTCGATTGCCTTTGTCTCACCGAAATCCAACCAGTGTAGGTCCACCAAAGCACTGTTTGAGAAATCACATACCTCAAAGGTAGATTTCTGAGGGCAGTCCAAGCACGATTTCGAGCATTGAAATAGATCCAGGAGGAAGTCCGCTCCCGACTGGGTCTATACGAATGATACACCTCCAAGCTGTTGGAACGCATGCACTCATACTTCAAATCGATGAGACGATAACTGAGATCGAGTTCTTCACAGGAATAGTGAAGGGGGGCCCAAAATCCCCCCACTTGTGAAAATGCTTTTTTTTGTATTACAAAGGAACACCCCACAAAATAGGCCGCCTGAAGATCTGCATGGGTGGGGCGTTTTCTCCGATCGGGAATGCAATGAACTTCCTCCTTATGGGTAAACTCGTTCAGTACCTTAAAGGAGACAACTGCCACAGAGGGTTTCTCGAAATACCTTTGGATGAGTGTTGATGCCTCCTGGGTCCCTAAGGTGGCATCGTCATCTAAAAACCAAAGCAAGGTTCCAATAGCGTGACTTGCCAAAATATTTCTGCCCGCTGCTACACCGATGTTCTTTTCTGAACGAATCCATTTAATCTGCGGAAAACCTGCCCAGTGTACTTCCTCAATGGGCGGTTCAGAACCGTTATCTAAGATGATAATTTCTGTGAGATGCATCTTCTCCTTTTGCAACGAAGAAAGGCATCGACTCAATTCGTGAGGTCGATTATGAGTTAGAATAAGTACACTTAGCGTTGTCATGAGCTGTCATAATAAATAAAAATGGACTCACAGTCACTACCCAGTAGAATGATAGCATGCAAATAAAATTGAGCTTGCAGAACACAAAATCAGCTTTTCCATGGGCCGTGTTCTGGATCTCATCTTTCGTTTTTTTATTTTTGTTTAGATTTGGAATAGCTCTGAGACTATCCGGTACTTTTGATGAGCGCTGTTACCTCTCTTGGGCAGAAAAACTTGTCGGTGCTAATGCTATTGGATGTTCGGGAAGTTCCCACCCTCCGGGAATCGCTATCGTGTGGCTTCCCGCTGCTTTTCTGGGAAGAATTCTGGCGGCCTTTTTTGGAGAATCCTCTGAAAACTGGATTGCGGCACTTTGTGGTCTTCAAAGCCTTTTCCTTTGGATGGCTTCTCTTTTTTTAATGAGAGAAGCTCTTCAAAGAAAGGCTGGACCGCAATCAGATCTCATCTCCATACTTTTAATCCTTTCGGTTCCAGTATTGTTTTTTTCAGCTACTCGCACCTTACTAGTCCACTCAGCCGAGTTTTTTTTAGGCACGCTAGTTTTATACTGTCTTTTTAAGGGCTGGGTGATTGCTTCTGTTTTTTCTACGGTTTTACTATGTACGGTGAGACCAAGTGATTTCCCCTATCTGTTTCCACTCATGATTGGACTTTCCGAGGACAAGCGAACTAAAAAGGCTTTTTATTTCATCGTTTTTTTTCTGATTTTTTTTTCATTGATACTTGGCTATATAGGTTTTATTAAAAGCTACCATTCAACCCATTTACCTTTCTTACTTAAGAACTTTGACTGGTATAATGCATTACTCATTTTTTTCAGAACAGATTTTGGCATTGTATGGACCCAGCCTTTGTTACTTGCTTGGATCCTTTATATTTTCAAAAATAAAAGAGGACTCGATGGACAGTCTCAACAAGCAATAGCCGCTATTGGGATTCTTTTTTTTATTGCGCTCATATGGCCTACCCATGGAAGTTCGTTTGGCTATCGGTATCTCATTGGAGTTTATCCACTTGTTTTCTTCACGCTTTTAAAGATGGATTTTAACTTCACAAGGGTATTGAACTCTATCAGTCTGCGTTTTTTGGTCCTCTACCAGGTGGTTTGGCTCAGCCTTCTCTATTGGGTAGCCCCTGCATCAGCAAATCTGTGGCCTTGGAAGGACTTGAATTACCGGGGATTAGCTCCGCCGTATGGAGTGGTTTTCAGTTGGTTCCAAAACCTTCCAGAGTTTTTGGGTTTGATCCAATTCACTCCCTTTGGCTACTGGCTTTTCAAAATACAGGGAAAATCGGTAACATTCCAACTCATGGGCCAGCAAATGGACTATGGTTTGTCCGGGTATCTGGGACTCGTTTTTCACGGCTTCACTTTGCTTTTTTTAATGCTTTTCTTGCTGTCCTCTTACTTTCTAATAAAAACCTCCTGTACTTTTAAACGGCTTCTTTCAAAACAATAAGAAAAAAACAAAACGGCACTAGCTAGGGTATGAGTCAGTTCTCCTGTCTTAAACTTAAGCGGGGGATACCTGGGGGGATCTTTTTTTTCCATCCTTGCCAAAGAGGTCCCAAGGCCCCAGAAATAAGTGATGATATACGGGATACTCAATCGTTCTCTACCAATCCAATGCTTTATTTTGGCATCAGGTATCCATATTCCAATCCAGTTTCTTTCTTGACACTGCTGGATCAATTCTGTTTCCTCTCCGCTGAGGAGACGGGTTCCGACTCTTCCAAGTTCCGCTCTAAATTGAAACCAATGAAATACTTCATAGAGAAAGGCCATATTAGCTCCGAAGAAAGTTTCACCCGGATTCAGGGCTCTCTCCTGAGAGCCTAAATTTTTTCGGAGTAAAAGACCGTCAAATAGACTTTCGGAAAATCTTGAAATATCCATGCTCATATTTTTATCCAAGTAGGGTTCAATCATTCCGCCAAAATAGTGTGCCTGTGGATACCTCAGATGAGCGCTCCAAAGGCTATGAACCCAGAGTGGATCCACTTCAACATCATCATCAGTGAACAGAAGCAATCTACCTCTGGCAGCCTGAATTGCGTGGTTTCTCGCCACAGAAAGCCCGGCTACTTTCAAGTGGTAACATTGAAGAGGTAATTTTCCTGAAAATTTTTCAGCAACTATTGAGGAGTGATCACGAGCACCATTGAGAACTAAAATGAGTTCCCAGGAAAGGGATTCCTGAATTTGGAGTCGCGAAAGTGATTCAAGGGTTCTTTCCAGGCTTTCGGCCCGATTATGGGAACATAAAATGACAGAAACGTCTAATTTCACCCTCTCATCTCCTCATGGACCATTTTTTTTAGCTGCTCTATATAAGAGGTCCATGAAGAGCCAGTAAATGAATTCGCCTCCGCCTGTTTGGACTGAAAATAAGTTTCATCTAAAAATCGTTCAAAGGCCCTCTGAAGTTGCTGGACATTGCCCGGTTCAATGTTTTCGCATCCGGGGACTGGTGGAGTGCCCACAGCATGTTGAGTAGCAATCAAAGGCTTTTTAAACTTTCTAGCCTGTATGACCACTGCAGAGCCGCTACCTGAATGATAAGGGGTTACCACAACATCTGCCGCCGAAAACCAAATGGGTATTTCTTTTTCCTGTATCCACTCTAACTTGAACCGGCAGGAGTGTGTTTTGCTCAGGTTTTCAAGCCGAGACCGTAGCTCGGATCCCTGGCCCCAAATCTCCCCTGCAACCACTAAAGTGGCATTCAGATGGGGCGATAACTTTTCAAAGGCTGTCAAAATATCGTTCAATCCCTTGTACGGACGAATCAAGCCCCAAAAAAGAAATACTCTATTTTTTTGTGGAATATTCAATAATTTTCTAGCTTCAGTAGAGTCCTGGAGATCCCCTTCCCAAGGTATTGGGGGAAGCGGGTAAATCACCGCTTTTTTTGCTTTTCCGGAAACTTCCTCATAAATGAGAGGACTGTCTTGATGGCAAATCATTCCATCACACTTGAAAATTATTCTTTCAAAAGAAATGAGACCCAAAAACCGCTCATGATCTTTCCAGTTGTGTACTATCGCAACTTTCATGCCCTGATGTCTCTGAATGAGATAGTAATTCAACGGAATAGAAGCTGAGCTCCAAAAAGGTAGAACCAAACACGAGTGACTAAAAACTGCCAATTTTTGAGATAAGAAATGCCAAGAGAACGGATTGAAGTAGTCAAAGCACGCTTCTGATTGTGTCAAACGAGGACAGGCCTCATTGTCTAAATCTGACTTACCTGGAAAGAGCCAGGACGGATACTGGCGGGTCGGTGTGAAAAACTGGTTTAATAACCCTTGGTTTTGAAGCTCTAAACTTAGGGCAGTCGTGTATTTAGCGATTCCTCCTCTAAACGGATAGCCAGGACCGACCACACAAAATTTTGTAACACTCATCATTGATAGGATTTCATGGTACGATAAGAGTTTTCCATGAAAAAACTCATAATACAAATACCTAGCTGGAATGAAGAAAAGCAGCTCCCCTTCACGCTGAGCTCCCTCCCCAAACAACTCGCGGGTATCGACCGGGTGGAGTGGTTGGTGATTGATGATGGGAGTTCAGATGCAACAGCTGAAGCTGCCAGAAAAAGTGGAGCCCATCACGTCATTCAAATGAATGAACACTCCGGTCTTGCAAAAGCCTTCAAGGCTGGAGTTGTATTTAGTATCCGAAGCAAAGCAGATATCCTAGTAAACACTGACGCGGACAATCAGTATGACGCGGGGTGTATTCCTCAATTGATTGAGCCCATTTTACGGGGACGAGCAGATATGGTCGTTGGGGATCGAAAAACCAGTAAACTCCAATTCCTTCCCTTCTGGAAGCGTCTGCTTTATTTTTTCGCAGGTAAAACACTCTCTCTTCTGACGGGGCAGTATATTCCAGACCCCACTAGCGGATTTCGAGCCTTTTCGGCAGAGCTTTTGGAAGAGCTCGAGGTCTCGGATTCTTTTTCCTATGTCATTGAGACACTCATTCAGACCCTTAAGAAGGGAAAACGTATTGAGTTCGTCCCCATTGAGTCCCGCATTGTAAATCGGCCCTCGAGACTGATCCGTTTTTTACCTATTTACATTTTACGAACTACTTGGTCTGTTATTCGAGCTGAAATAAAATATTCTCGATGGAATAGTAATGTCACTGCTTACCCCCTTCATAAAAGATCTAAGAAGTAAAGGATGGAGTCAGCACCCTCAGCTGATTGACAGCTCTATTATTTCTGAAATCAGGTCATTCATAAAATATATTCACCAATCAAGTACTGATCCATCCGTACAACTTTATCGAGAAAAAAATAGACTCACCTCTCAATTAATATTGGCACGGGTTGAAGGATTTCTAGAAACTCGACCAGTTTTTAAAGCCCTCGTTCACAGTAGCTTTGTCGATGAAATTCTCATTCACTTTTTTGGAGAGCCCGGAATATTATTTAAAGAAAAAATTAATTTTCGCCAGTCGGGTTCCAATGGCTATGGTCCTCACCAAGATCATCCTGCCTATGCCATGTTTCCTGTTTCTCGTTACCTGACACTGGGAATCTTTCTTGAGGATATGAATGATTCCCATGGGATTCTTTCATTTGCATCAGGTCAGCATTTACAAGGGATTTTCCCCTATAACCAAAGAGGTCAGATAGAACCCGAAATCCAACTCAATTGGAACTGGTCGAAAGCTCAGGGACCGGCGGGCACCTTGTTCGTTTTTGATTCATTCACTCCCCACTTTTCAGTACCAAATGATTCAAACAAAGAAAAACCAATTCTTTATCTGACGTTCAATAAAACATCTGAGGGAGATCATCGAAAAACCTACTTTGAACGAAAGGCAATCAGCCTGAAGGAGCATTCTGAAGATTTTATCTTTTATAATTTTGCCAATCCATTTGCTTGGGATAATAAAGAATGACTGAAGAAAAATTCTCACCACCGCTACCTCCTCACGGTCTTCGACGTCCCTCTTTATTGGCTGTTGGTCCTTTCCATGAAAGTTCCTCATCATCTGAATCTATCAGAAGTTTCATGCCGATATTTGACCAGTTGAAGTCAATTATTCCCTGTATTTCATTTTTTATAGTGGGAAATGGAGCCAATCACTGTTTTTCAAAAGGATGCCCTTCTCAAGTGTTTCTTTTGGAGTTTGCTGGACTTCCCAAAGAGTATATTTTTTACTCAAATATACTGATGGATTTTGGAGGGAAAGATCCCCTCCAGCTTGCTGCTTTAGAATTTGCTCGGTCGATAGGTGCAGAGCTACAATCTCACTACGCTAACACTTTTTTTTCGGCTTTTAATCGACTGTTGGGAATCGGCCCACCACGCTTAAAAGCGCAACACATTTCTGATTTGATACGAAGCAATAGTGCGAGCCTAAGCATTCGTTTCGATAAAACCATGGACAGAATAAGTAAGGAGACACGTGAAAAAAGTTCCCTACCTTGAGCTTCATGCGGTTCATACGTGTAATCTATCTTGTGCGGGCTGTTCCCATTATAGCCAGCACCATGTGGGGGGGGTTGTATCACTTATTGAATTAGCCGATTGGTGCACTGATTGGAAAAATAAAATCGAACCCGAATCGATAGTAGTTCTAGGCGGAGAACCTACTCTGCATCCTGAATTACCTCAATTTATCTTAAGCCTTCAAGAATATTGGCCTAAGAGCAAAATCACCCTCAGGACCAATGGATTTTTTATTCATAAGCATCTAGATTTGAGAAAGGTGCTCACCGAAACGAACAGTATCCTGGAAGTGAATTGTCATTCCAATGAAGAGGATTACCTTGAGAAGTTTTTTGGTATTTTGGAGCATATTCAGAGCTGGTGGGATGTCCGGATTGAACTCAAAAATACTTTTGGTGGTGCTGTTCATAAAGATTGGGCGCTTCGCTACCATGGCGCCGGAAGCGAGATGAAACCCTTTAATGAGGGGGTCCCTAGACAGAGTTGGAATCACTGCATTGCTAGAGATTGTGTGACGCTGTTTGAGGGACGCCTTTGGAAGTGTCCTCCTATAGCTTATCTTCAACTACTTCCGAGATACTTCCCGCTCTCGAAAGAGTGGGATCCGTATCTGGCTTATCGGGGTATCGGACCCGACTGCTCTACCCAGGAACTCAATGACTTTTTTAAGAAAGAAGATGAATCCATTTGCGGGATGTGTCCCAGCAGAGCAATTCCTTATGATAAAGGCAATCCTCTCAAAAATAAATCGTACCCGAGATAAATCAAAAGCATCTGAGTCTGGAGTCAGTTTTCACGGGAACATGGGTAACTCTCGGCTCTCTGTCGATCTCATTATGAACGATTGGATCGAGATTCTCAAAAATGAACCTCCCCTTGAGGGCCACCGCATCCAACAGTTTGAGTCCGTCATTGGAGATTACTTGAAGCAGCCCTTTTGTGTGGCAGTGGGAAGCGGAAGTGACGCTCTTACTATTGCTCTCCGCTCCCTAAAACTTTCTCCAGGGAGTGTCGTTTTGCTTCCTGGCTTTTCTTTCATTTCAACTGGTTTGTGCATTTTAGAGAATCAATTGAAGCCCTGCTTCTTGGATATTGATCCGACAACAGGATTGACTTCCTGCGATCAAATACTGGCTGGGATTGAACGCTTTTCACCTCATGCTATTTTGATTCCTCACTTAAATGGAAATCTGGTCGACTTGAGAAAAATCTATCCATTGGCAAGACAAAAGAAAATTTGGCTTATAGAAGATGCAGCACAGTCTTTTGGGTCAACTATTGCGGGAGAACCTCCTGGACGCTGGAGTGACATTGTCTGTCTTAGTTTTGACCCTCAAAAACTTTTGGGGAGCTTTGGATCTGCGGGGGCTATCTTGACCTCTCATGAAGTTCTGGCAAAAAATGCTCGGCAAATTAGAAAATACGGGTCAGCGACAGAGGTTGATTTTCCCTGGCTTGGAGTTAATAGTAGACTTACTTCCATACAAGCGAGTTTTTTACTTCGAAAACTCCCATTAGTTTCTGATGAGATTAAAAGAAGAAAAATGATCAGGGCGCAATATCGCGAAGGGCTCGCAGGGCTGGGAAACGTAGTTCTATTAAATGATCCACCTAATTGTGATCCCAATGGTTATCGATTTATTCTGAAAACCGAAAAAAGGGACCAGCTCCGTAAAGCACTTTTAGAACAGAATATTGAGACTCGTATTCACTATCCTTATTGCCTATACCATCAACAACCATTTCAAAAATATGCTCAAGAGATTCTTCCCGGCTGTGAGATGATGGCTGCTCACAATTTGTCACTGCCCTGCCATGGAGAGTTAGGTGGTTCGGATTTGGAACGCATCGTAAAAGCCATTCAAGAGTTTTCTCATTATAACTGAACATTTACTTGAAGTAGTTCAGTCCTCTTGAGCCGCCGTCACTTCCTCAAAAATGTCAAACTGCCTGCCTTTTAGAAAAAGCCCTTTTCTTGGGAAATCAGATAGTTCGCCCTTGTCTAAAGTTGGGCTCTTTTCTTCTATTTGCATTTTAAGGAAATCCTCTAAGACCTGTTGATATCCTATTTTCAGAGGCTTCAATTCGCGGCCTCGAATCAAGCCGCTCCAAGCTATCTGATCGTCCACACTCGTTGAGTTTTTTAATTTCTCTTCCAGCAGAGCCGATTCCCTCGAACTCAATCTCCAAGCCCGGTTGATCATTTTATGATAAATATGCTGCCGATACTGAAAAAAATCATGTATCCCCACCACTTCTGAATCCGCATCTTGATTCGGGTTTAGCTGGAGTGCCGCAAAGGTTTCTTCAATAATTGCTCGAAATGGTCTTAAGATAAAGCTGGGATGCTCGGTAATTTTGCTGGTCAGAACGACTTCTTTCATTTTTCGACAAAACTTCTCAGAAAAAAGAAGAACCCCTCTGTAAACAGGTCCCATAAACCGACATGTGAGCATTGATTTGATATGGTGTCTTTTGTCAACTTCAGTCTCAAGTAAGCCGACTAGATGCTCTGGATTCGTTATAAAAATATCAGCATCAATCAAAAGAAAGGGCCCGGGAGTTTCGCTCATACAGTGAATTAAATTCAGGATATTGTCGTGGCTGGAGAGTGAAGGGTCTCCAAAAGGCATACACGGGTATTCAGGAAACAGGCGGTGGTGGTACTGATAGCACCAGTCTGCTGTTCTTTCTCCGGCCATTCGAATGATCAGTTGAACTTTTCTCATTTCTTTTTGGAAAAATTAGTTATCCTTAATTGATGCTGAACCTTAAGAATTATACCTTTTCCTCAGGTGTTCCTTATACAGGTTTTTGTGAAACCGCTTTTGAGGCCTTCCCCCCCATGATTCCAGTATTCAATGAAGGAGATGCTGTTGCACTGGCTCATGGGACTTGGTTGGCTGGAAAAACCACCTTTCTTTTTTTACAAAGCGCTGGTCTGGGTAACTGTTTGAATCCATTGACTTCATTATCACTTCCCTCGGCGACTCCTTGTTTTATGTATATTTCGGGTCGTGGCCAAGTAAACGACGCGCTTCACCACAAATGGGATCCCAAATTAATTGATTGCCTTGCGAATCTGGAAGGAATCAAGATTCATTTCTTAAATGAGAAGAATTCCCAAGAAGGGCTGAGTCAATGCCTCTGGCAGATGGCAACTCCAATCAACTTATTTATCGATGAATCCCCTTCCGAAGTTTCCCATTTGCAAAATCCTAGCAGTTCAATGTCCTTGAAAAATAATCACAAAAAAGAGCTGTTTTCTTTTATAGAGGGTTCACGGCCGAAACTGCACCGAAGAGAAGCACTCAGCCGGTTGCTATCTTTTATCTCCGAAGACGATGTCATCGTTTCTTCCACTGGTTATTTGAGTCGCGAGCTGTTTTCACTCCGAGATACCCCTTCTTCGTTCTACACACAGGGTTCCATGGGCTGTGCAAGTTTAATTGGCTTGGGGATTCAAAAGGCGAGTCGTAAAAGAGTTATTGTGATTGATGGTGATGGAGCACTCCTCATGAGACTTCAAAGTATAGCAAGCATCGGATTACAATCTGATGCAGAACTCTGGCATGTGGTCATTGATAACGGCTGCTACGAATCTACCGGGGGACAATCTTCTTTTTCCAAACATTTTTCATTCAGTGAAATTGCTCGTGCTTGTGGCTACTCAATGGGCGTTGAAATCCATGATTATAATCAATCCATTCATCAGCTCTTAACAAGCCAAGTGGGTCCAAAAATGATTCATTGGAAAATAACAGCTGAGGTTCAAAAAATGCCGCCTGCTCGAATTCCATTCGATCTTTCTTTTAATACAAAACGACTAAGAACATTTCTTACTCAATCTGAGAAAGCTATCCTTAAAAAGCATTAAA